>Ga0179593_1484677_pt1 | contig 10980 bp, 12 predicted proteins | sample CZODoug2_1_08_16_FD_185931 | JGI IMG/M metagenome (GOLD analysis project Ga0179593, IMG submission 185931) | Vadose zone soil fungal communities from Angelo Coast Range Reserve, California, USA - CZODoug2_1_08_16fungal (PacBio error correction) | ecosystem: Environmental > Terrestrial > Soil >...
AGAACCATAGGTCTGCAAGAGACGGATCGCTACATTATCCAGATCAACGCGACGAGAGGGTCACCAATAAAGAGGCAAATGGGGGGAAATTCCCCTGTCCGGCAACACAGGGGCACGGATGAAGTGATAGGTTGGTCCCGTTCCGTGATTATCAGGCAGGGGACCAGCGATTTGGGGGGGGGGTACCTACCCAACATCACCGAGCTAACGGAATGAGGAGGGTGTATTGCTCGTCGAAGAGAAAATCCAAAAAATGCGAGAGTAGTGGGGGGGGCGTCACCTTGAGGACGCAACTATGAGAAAGAGTGCCCGTCAGCCAAAAGGCGGACTTCCGCAGCCTACGCAGGGAAGGACCAGAAACATGAAAAGACGAATGAATCGCCTCGCGCAAAAATAAAAAGGAGAATCGCGAAGCATACGGGCTCCTTAGACGATGACAGAGGAACGAATAGAATCCGGAGGCGGCGCGGCCCTGGACGGAAAAAAAAACGAGCAGTTTTCCCCGAAAGGAAAGAGTGGAGGGAGAAATCCACAGGAGGAACAAAAGACCAGCGTTGTCCAGCTACCAATAGAAAAGAGACAGGGAAAATCGTGCAATGTACTGGAAAGATGGGGGAAAGAACGCGAACGGAGCAACCAAGTCGACTTAAAAAGGGAGAAGGCTGTCGTGCCAAGGGGGAGGAAGGGGGTAAGCCTAAAAAAGTCACAACAGTAATTCAATCGGGAAAACAAGGGCGGGAACAACCGTAACCCTAAAAAGTACACCACCACCTTGCTGGGGTTGACACTTCTAAGAAAGTCGCAGCACAAGAGCGAAAAAGGAAAACTTTGCACCGGGGATTTGCCCCGGCGTAAAAAGGGGACTCAACGTACTGTTTACAAATGCTGGAAAATCCCGGGAATCTCAATCAAAGGGGGAAAAACGAGTGAGCCCGACCGCATCTGAGGCAATCTTGAGAAGGGATTCCGCCCATCAGATGCGAACCTAAGGCAAGTAAAGAACTGTAGGGGAAGGTCCACACTACACGAACGATGAAAGGGAAGAGGCAAGAAGGCTTGAATGGGATGTCCATGTGTGAGTGAAATGGGCCAAGAAGGACAACCAAAGAATGAAGGCTTGGGCCAGTTACTCCCTTCATTCGTTCAGGCCGGCAATACGGTTAAATGCGCTTGAAGAAAGAAGGAGGTGAACTTTGCCGCACCGAAAAGTGAGTGAAAAGAGACAAAGATTGTCAGGGAGAACCAAAAAAAAGGAAGGGACTGTTTAAAATGGGGGGAAAAACGTCGGGGACGCCATACTTGGAAGGGAGCCGCAGCTGCTACCTCCAAGAAAAAACAGAGTAGCGTCGAGAGAGCAAAGTGGAATAAAAACGGCAGTCCATCATGATCGATTTGTCGAAGAAAAAGGGGGCAGACATCCCCCATGGTTTGTCACAGAAAAGGAAAGGGAAAACCGGCAACGAGAAAGCGAGAATGGAAAGCATCCGGAGGCGTTTGGGGGAATCCCGCCACGTGCGGAGCGGCATTGCGAAGGACTTGCAAACATCCGGCGCGAATCTCGCGCGCCGGAGGAGCTAGGGCTGCCAAATCGTCAACAAAATCGGGAAGAGGAATGCTACCCTCATGGAAAAATAGTCAGAGGGGGGGGGGGGAACCTTAAGGGCAGCGGCCCATAGGAGGCCATTGAAAATTACGCTTGCTCTTACGCGGGTTAGAAGGGAGGGGGGAGCACATTTGAAGGACGGTGGGGGGGGGGGGGGGGGGGGGGGGGGGGGGAGGCATGGCGAAGGGTGGTGGGTGGTGGGGGGAGGTGGGGGGGCTTGGGATGTGGTGGCGGGGGGCGTGGGAAGAGGGGGTACGGGGGGGGTGTGGGGGGTAAGTGGTAGTGGGTGGAGAGTGGTTGTGGAGGGGGTTTCTTTTTCTACCCCTGGAAATCAGAAGTGGAGGAGTCTTTTGCGGCGAAATACAAAACCACAACAAGAAGGGGGTATTCTTTTTCCTTGCTCGCAGCAGATTCCTCCAAAAAAAGAACCGCGCAACGGCGCAAGCACTGAATATGTGCCTCGCTATCTTGAAGGGAAGAGTTTAGGGGGGACAAATAAAAGCAACCCAAATCCTCCGGGGAACGAACACGAAAACCGGGGGTTTTTGGGGGGGGGGGAAAAAAAAAAGGGGGAAGAAAAAACGAACTTGGAAGAAACGACGCAGATCCTGCCGCGACTTTCGAGGAGGAAAAGGGAGGGGGAAGTAGCGGGGCAAAAGCTGCGGTTGTCAACCTAATGGGGACGTGGTTGGCAATGAGAAGCCCAAAAAGATCATGAAGAATGAAGTAGGATAATCTCTCAACACAACAACGGAGAAAAGAACGAACCGTACATTGGAGCCAGTCTTCTGAAGAGCACCAAGAGGGGGAAAACCGCCGGAACGCAGTCAAAAAATGAATATTATAGACCAAAAGCACCGAGAAACGCCGGTATCATAGGAGGAAGGGGACAAGGGCTGCGGCCAAGTCTCGACTTCCAGAGGGACCTTTTGTCCCAATGAGGCAAATAATTTTGAAAAAAAAGTCTTCGGGGAAAAGATTAGGGGGGGGGTTGTTTTGATTGGGGGGGGGGAGGATCCCAAAAAAAGGCTAGATACGGGGACGGCAGGATCAAGCTTAGTTAAGGAAAATGGGATGCGTCGGGTTGTGGGATGAAGGGCAAGGAACTACGCCAGGAACATAACAAAAAGTGAAAACAGAAAGAGCTTGTTGGAGGGGCTAAAGAGGCAAATGGCCGTCCTCAAACTAAAATAAGTCAATGGAGGGAACCAATTGGAAAACCGCCTCACCGAGTTGAGGCAAATGAAAAGAGCCGCAGAGAAAGGGAGGAGAGGGCAAATTAAGGGAAGGCAAGAGGCGCCTGAGCGTTTCCGAGCGCCAGCTGCAAGTGCAAGAGACTGGAAGTCTAAAGAATGAGAAAGAAGGGGGACGAGGGGGTTAAGATTGGTCAGGTGAAAGCGTTCGCAACTGGTAATCCACGCGGCAAGAAAGAGGAACAAGCGCAAGAAAAAGAAAACGCAGTAAAAGGTCACGAAGGCTCCTCAAAAAGGAGGGGTGGCCAGCAAGCGGAGTGCCGTGACCAGCGGTAGGGAAACCATGGTTAGGGGGGCTGACAAGGGGAGGATGAAAATTTCCGGGGAGGGGAGGAAGGGTCGTGGGAAAACTATCATACTTTTGTAGAGGGAAATAAGCGACCAATCGATGTTTGGTGTTGATGGTTGAAAGTTCGGGGAAAAAGTTATACGACTGGTTCGCGTAACCAAGCAGCGGGGGAAATGGGGAGAAGGATTTGTTGCGAGGTGGGAAGGAGGGGGGAAAGGAAATCGGGGGGGGGGGAATGGATTTAAAAACAAAAAAAACAGGACTAAGGGAGAAATAATCTAAATTTTCTGAGGCGAAGCCTATGGGGCCTCCTGGTCTGGGAAAGGAAAGAAAAGAGGAAATGTAAAGGAAAGGCGGGTGGGCAAAAAAGACCATGGCCCAGCAACAGTACGAGAAAGGGCAAAGACCGAAAACGGAGGGGGGTCATGGACAAGCATACATCAAACTTTTTGGAGGGAAAGAAGGAGGTGAAAAAAACGCATATGAATTATTTGCAGGAGAGAAGAAAGAAAAGAAAAGGGCGCAGATCAAGAGCTCTGGGTCACCCCAAAAGGGTGCGAGAATGCCCGGGGGAAACCATACCGATTGTGGGTGGGAACATTTTTCGGACACGCAGGAAGGGGGGGGGGTGGGAAAGATTGAGGGGTGATTGGGGAAAGACAGTGGGCAGGAGGTGCAGAAATGGGAAGAAGAAAGTTGTGGAGGTAAGACGGCGGTAAAGGCGGAGGGGGTGGGACGGGGGGACTGCAGTTAAAGCTTACACCGAAAGAGAGGGAGACAGACGAACGCCAATTGGGGAAGCAAATTCGACTTGGGTTGGGCACGGAAAACTTCAAAGAGGAAAAAAAATGGAGATGGAGGGAAAAATATAGGGAGCTTTACCCCCTGTTGGAGGGGAAGAGTGGGATTCCAAAAGACTGGCGGGGGGAAGGGCTCGGGATCAAAAAAACTCCAGCTAAACAAAGATCCGAGACGGAAGGCGGGGGAATCGAATTAAACTCCTTCCCCTTTAATAGTAGCAAAGGGAAGAGGAATGTTTGGGCGAACCGCGAAGCATACTGCGCGGTTTCCTGAGGTTCTGGCGAGGAAAGGGGCTTCAGGACGTCGTCGAGAAAATAAAAGCAGAGTGTTGATCTAAAGGCGAAAGGGGAACGGCACCAAACGCTTATCGGAACGAGCTGGAAAGTTCGAGACAGAAGCTGACCGTAAAAGAAAGGAAGTCAACACTTCTTTTATGCGGGAACAATAATGGGCACTGCGCATTGTAATTGAGAAGGATGCGGGAAAAAGGGGAGAGGGGCGTCAGCATCATTGTGGAGTAATAAAAAAATTGACAGCGGAGGGGGTGAAAGATGCAGGGATTAGCGTAAAGCTTGGCGGGATTCCCAGAGGGTGAAATCAGGTGGGCTAGCTTTAAGTCTGCAGAGAAAAAACAAAAATGAGGAGGAAGAGATCAGCCGCGCAGGCCCCAAAAAAAGATGAAGTTGCGAAAATCCACCAAAATCAGCTGGAAGCAGATCATGGATCAAATCGAAAAAACGGAAGAACGGGGTACAGCCCAGCGTAATTGTTTAAAAAAAGTCCCAGGCGAGAAAAAAAGGGGACGCTGAGCCCCGGCGACGCAAAGTGTCCAAAGGAAAGGCGGTAGAAATTAAAAGGTTGCCAAGACCCTAAAGAACACCGAAAAGGGAAAGGCCAAGAGCTTAGGTGGATATTTGCGAAGAAAAGGGCCGCCAGTGAAACCCACTGATTCAGCGGGTTGGTCTGAAGGGAGGGGAATATCCACTTAGAAAAAAGAAAAAAAAAAAGAGGGCCTTGCAGACACGGGACTACTAGCAGCAAGCCAAGGGGGGGGAAGAAATAAACAGCAGCAGCCTAATAAGGCAGACGCATCGTAAAAATGAAGGAAGTAAAGAAGGGGTGGGGGGGGACCTTGGCTCCTTGCTCGATGAAAAAAAATTCTCCAAGCTCTCTAGCGTCTCGGATTGGAGGCTTCCCTGTACGACAAAAGGGGGAGAAGTTTCAACCGAGCCTCTGGAACAAAATTCTCTCAGCACCAACAAGCAGAAAGCTCTCTGGGTAAGGGGGACCAAAAAGGAAAGTTCACTTTAAGGAAAAAGGGGGAGCGTCCAGGACGGTATTCAAAAAAGGCGATTACCCGCGGGGTGTAGTGAGGGTCTTGAACGCGAAGAGGTGTTAAGCTACCAAGGATAAATCGCCAACGCGCCTTTAAAAAAAGGAGACCCTTCCCGTACAAAAAATTCTGATTCGCCCCGGAAGACGAACTCAAGCGGGGGAAACAAAGCTGGCGAATTCCCACTTTCACCTTAAACGTAGAGGTTGCCCCGGCGTGGGTAAAGGGACTGAAGCAAAAAGCGGGGGGGAAAAAGGAGGGAAGACGGAAATCTCGCCTCAAATTGGACCCGAGTGGAAAAAGGGACCTAGAGCAACTGGGGGAAAAAGAAAGCCCTGCAAATCATTCATAAGAACATAGAGCCGGGGAGCCAAAACATTTGAAGGGAGGGGAAAGAACAAGATAGAGGAAAATGCCGGGGGGGGGGGGGGGGGGGGGGCAAAAATCATCGTCCAATGTGTGCGGGCAAATGTGTCCACCAGGGGAAAGCAACAGGGGCCTTAGTGCCTAAAGGCAGCATGTAAGGTCTCTCCGAGGAGGGAAAGACCGGTTTGTCTGAAGCAACGGAATAGAGTTATACAGCGCATTCCGTGGGTGACTTGACAAGAAGGGCCCGATTGGGGCGTCTAGGAACATCGAACAAAAAAAGAGTAGGGAAAAAAATGGGGGTGAAAAAGAGGCCCCAAGAGGGGAAAAAAAGGTCGGGGGTAATAGACAACTGAACGTCAGCAACATCACAATCGTGAGGGACGGAGGAAGGTTGCTGGGTCGTTTGCGAACTCAGCAGAAAAAAGGGGTTACTTAAAAAAAGGGAAGAAAGAACCAGGTGTTTCTCCGCAATCATCCAAGGGTGAAAACAAAAGGAGACGGGGGCGATGGAATGGCCCCCAACCTCCTGAATGGGTGGAGGGCAAAAGCCATTCCGGGAGACAGGCCTTGCTGCTTGCCCAGGCGAAAGCCGGCGCTTGCGTGCAAGAAAGGGAGAAAACGCGAAATCATCAGAAAAAAGCGGTAAAACAAGAAAAGTGCTCTCATGCTAACCCAAGTTTAGGGAAAAATTCGCAACGGCCTCACAGGGCAAGGCGGCAAGGAGGGGAAAGGAAAACTGCGCTGTACGGTCAAGTTTGAGACCGAAAGGGGGAACATTGTTACAGAGGGGGGAATCCAATGGGTCCCATGACTGGACACAAACGGGAGTGGAAGATTCGAAAAAAAACAGAGAGTTGCATGTGGAAAAGAGGGGCTGGGAAGCTTCCCCTTGCCGCTAAGTGAGAAAACAGAAAACCGCAGCCAAGAAAAGAGGCGGGCTTCACTCCGAGGTAAGGCGGAATCTCTGTGAGCCCGCGTTTTGCTGGCAAATAGGAATCAACACAAATCCTAATGAAAAGAGAAACAGACAAAATCTATTGCCGGCATTGGAAGAACCGAAGGTGGGCTGATCGCGCCTGGTCCAATGGTTGCCCGCTTGCAAAAGTGTCAGAAAGAGCTGGATGGGTCTCAGGGGGAACGTGGGGGGGAGAAGAGCGTTCAAGGGGGTCGGGGGGGAAGTCAGGCATAGGACGGCTACCTTGTAAGTCCGAAAAAGAAGAAACACAACACGAGGGAAAAAGAGAATAACAAATGTAGCCGTCCTTCATATCTCCAAGGGGTCCACACGGGAAAAGGGGAACTCTCGCAGCCAACCAGGGGAAGAAAAGCAGAGCGACGAAGGGGAGGAAAGGGAGGGGGAAAAGAAAACTGGCAACATGTCGCTAAAAAAGAGCAAGTTCGGGGTTATTCAACCACTTGTTCCAAATGCCGAAATAAATGGGAGGGAAAGGGTTCGGGAAACCAGGATGAAGTGGGGGGGGGGGGATGGGTGCGCCATAAAAAAAGGAAAGGGCAAGTATCCTCGGTATTCTCGCAGAAGGGGAAAGGGGGGACTGGGAGTGATTCAAAAGTACAGGGCAGGACTGACGCCAGAACAGAAGAGGAACAAAACCGTCTGTTTGCGGTTTTCCAGAAGGCAGGACCACAAAGTTAAGAGTGGAAGGGGTGCAGTTAAACTTGCAAGAAAAAGAGGCAAAGGGGCTTGCATAACATGCGGCAGTAAGAACATGCGCGAAGGACTTGCGTAGCAAACGGAATGGCCGCGGGCCGGGCGTTGCGCCCAGCAGTGCAAGAAGGGGGGGGAAAGTGGGGGATAGCATAGGAGCGAAATTTTGCCGGAGGGGGGGGGGGGGGGAAGTTGGTTCAACGGACAAACTCTCGACTGGCGCGAGGCGCAATCTGCAAGCGCCAGAGCGAAAGGAAAGGAGCTACGAAGGAAAAACCTGGAAAATCACAACATAATCCGCAGGAGGCGAAAAGAATGAGGTAGTGGTCACCCTGACGTGAGGGGGCGTGATTAGACTTTTTCTGTTTCGGATCCTATGGAGGAATCGAACACGATTTCAGCAACTTGGCAAGGAAAAAGAACGAAGGGGGGAGGGGAGTGAGTCAGCCGGGGGCTATTACGACTGGTCGAGGCAAGGGGGGGGGCTCGGCGCTTTTTGTACAGGAAAAAAAAGGTGAAACAGGGAGGGGTGTTTGGACAGGAAAAGTCGCGGGGAAGGGGGTAATTCACGCAAAAAGGGAAATGAGAACGCCGCCTTATCAAAGGGGCAGGGCTTAAAGGAAATACGGGAAAAAAAGGCTGGACGGGGGTAGGGAAAGGAAGTACATTCTGGGGTTAAAGAGGACACTTCCAAGACACATTTCAGACGATGAAGCACTTCAAAAAAAAAATTCTGTCGGGCACAAGGAAAGCAAAAGTTTGGATTCACGATTAAAAGAAATGAGGGGGGCAAGGGAGAGAATAAGAGGAGCGGGGCGCAGCCAGGCTACTGATCTTTGTTCAACCAAAATTGATGGAGAGATTTTAAGGGATTGGAAGAACAAACTAGGTTTTGGAGGAACCGTAACAAGGAGGGTCGGAACCCGGTGCAATGGGCCGTTGACATAAAGTGAGGGGGGGGTGACAAGAAGAGGGGGCCGCTTGACGTGAAGGATCAAAAGGGCAAAGAGTGGTGGTCGCGCGGGATGGGGGGGTAGGAGGGCATTAAGGCGCGTTGGGAGTGATAGACTGTGCGTGTTACGTCGTTAGGGCTTAACACCGAAGAAGGGGGGGGGAGGGCAAACGCAACCCACCATTGGCGCGGGGAAAGTCGACTGGGGGAAGAGAGAAATGAAAATAGTTCAAGTTCATTGCACAAGAAGGGGATGCCGACCGACAGGTTCTAAAAGGGGTGGGGGGTGAAGAGATTGCGCCAGAAGAAATTTCGTGTGAAAAAAAAAAGTGCGGTTACGTCCAACAGAGTAACTCTCCGTTCGAAGCGGAGAGGAGGTGGGGCAGCGAGAAGGAGAAAAGCCCCATTGAGGGAGGACCTTCATTTTGCGAGGCAGGGGGCCTGAGGCGGGTCCAGAGGAATGGAATTGTTCTGGGGGAAAAAGAAAATAGGAGAGTCGTCAGGGACGTCGATTAAGAGAAATGTCAAAGAAGGTCAGAAAAGAAGGGAGCCCGTGTTAAAGAAATGAAAAATCAATATACTGAATCGTTGGGTCGCGGCGGGGGAGGAGGGCGCATCAGAAACCGGAAACACAGCAGCAACGAGCTGGCCGTAAACTCGTTGGCAGTCCCCAATCCTGCTTGCACGCGAATTGTCGATACCAAGGGAAAATGTGGGGGCTAGCATGACGGATCAGAGCAAGGTTGGCTATTCCAGGGGAAAAAGATGGTGGTTACCCGAGAAGGTCTCTTAGCTCTTGCAGAGACAACACGGCGTGGGTCAGATGGTTTTTGGCGCTTGAAAGGGAATTCTCGAAACAGAGGAGGAGGAGGATCTCAGCTCAAGCTCAACAAAAATCGGAAGGTCAAAAGTCCTGACGCGTTGCACGAAAATGGATACAGAGCTAAAAAAAAAAGAAGTAATGGGGGCACAAATCCCCTCGTTGAAAGGGAGTAACGAGCAAACCAGTGGGAAGCTTGATCGCCCCGATCGCAAAAATTCCAGACGTTATCAAGACCATTCCGTGGGACAGAGTTGTGGATAAGAAAGGGAAACGGGCCATCTCTGCTGATTGGGGGGGGCTCGATAAGCCGGCGAAAGGGAACGCCAACTTCGATATTCCTTTTGGGGCGGGAAAGGCGATACCAAACTCTTGAAAAATCGTTTCGGAGCGACAAATGACTACTGAAGAATGATGGTCGGTTGGAAAACCAACTCATAAACCCGCGAAATTGACTCCTCGCAATGGAGAGATCGGACTACCCATGTGCGTAAGAAGGTGCTAATAACCAACGCGCATATCCGCGCGGGTAGCGGGGGCAGGGCCGTCACAGCAACGAGCAAGGGAAAAAAAAACCCGACGTCAAATCTGGGGGGAAAAACCAAATCTCTCAGAAACCGGAACCAGCGGTCAGGCGAAGCCGAAGAACAACAAAGGAGTGAAATGGTAAAATGTGGGGAAAAAGGAAAGGCACACAAGTCACGGTAAAGGAGGAGAAAAGAATTGTTGTCCGGTCTTGGGACCCGGCTTTCTAGTGTTACATAACACAAAAGACTAATTTCATACGCCACGCCGATTGGAAGAAGGAGACCGTAAAACCAAAAGTCTGATTCGGCCCCGGAGGAACTTGAAATCAAGCGGACCGCCGGACCACCACTTCCACGGTCACAAAACTTCAAATCGTTGGCAGGGAAGAAAGTGGACAACAACTGACGGGAAAAAAAGTGATTTTCGGAAATGGGAAAGGAATGACTAAAGAATTGGGGGGAACCACGAGTAGCCGCCACCGCAGTCAGAAACTGAAAATTCTCATCCAAGAAGAGATTCGAACAATAAGGAAGAGGGAGAAATACCACCCAAATGTAGGCTGTGGGGAAAAAAGCGAAAGGGGTGGGTCGTCGGGCCAAGAGTTCACTGTCTGACCAATGGACTGGGGAAAAATTGGGGTCCACGCCGGGTGGAAAACCAGAATTGAAGGGGAGATACATGGAGTCTGGGTTCCGTCTATCCAGAATGTGAAAGGTGAGTACTCGCCCGGAAAGTAGGTGCAGCGACGTTTCCGAAACTTCGTCGGGGACGAAAAAAGAAAAGTCCAAGCGATGTAAGAAAAAAGGGACACAAATCCTTCTGTTTATTGGGAGGAAGCAAGAAGTGGGGGCTGGTACCACAGCGTCATAGCCTGCTAAAAAGAAACAGAAATCGGTGATGGGACGAGAGGAAAAGGGCGGATACGGCACGCGAAAAAAGGAGAATTCCTTCAGAAAAGGAACAAAAACCCAGTTTGGGGGGGGACGGAAAAGACCTTCCTGGGGAACCACCGAGCGAAGCGATGCTGCCAAACCACACCACAAAAAAACAAACCAAAAAAAAAAAAAAACACCACAAAAAAACCCCCACAAACACCCAAAAAAAACCCACAGAAACGACCCCCCACAAAAAAAAACCCAACAACAAAACAAAACCAAAACAACCACCCCAACCCACCAAACCCAACAAGACCCAGGGTCTGTTTTTGGGGGGGGAAGCCTTCTATATGGGGAGGAGAGGGAAGTGCTTCTGTCCGCCTTTGTCGACGAACGAAGGAAAGGCGACATCGCGCCTCAGGACTAGTTCACCTTAAATCGTCAAAGCAGGACTCATTCTAACCCTAATTACAATAACTGCAGATGGCGCA
>Ga0179593_1621310_pt1 | contig 10980 bp, 11 predicted proteins | sample CZODoug2_1_08_16_FD_185931 | JGI IMG/M metagenome (GOLD analysis project Ga0179593, IMG submission 185931) | Vadose zone soil fungal communities from Angelo Coast Range Reserve, California, USA - CZODoug2_1_08_16fungal (PacBio error correction) | ecosystem: Environmental > Terrestrial > Soil >...
TTTATTGGAGGGCACAATCCTCCACGGTGCGGGGGGGGGTAAAAAGGGGGGGGGAAAGTGGGTCTCTTTCAATTAACAATCTTGTCGCCACGGAAAAGGAGAAAAAACGAAAAGACAGCAAACTTCAACTTTCAGCATCAGCGGAGGGTGAGAAAAGAAGATGCGGCGCGAGCAGATCGTCACGCTCACTTGTGACCGAAAAAAAAAAGACTGAAGGGGGGGCGGTGCGCAATCCCCTCCCCGAGTGGGAGGAAAAAAAGCACAGGGGGGGAAGCAAGTGTCTCTTTCAAGGAACACCGGAAAAGAAGGGATTGGAAAAAGAAAAAATTCTCCAAGTGAAAAAAAGAAAGAGGGGTGGGATAGAAGGTTCAACCCTTTGCCGAAGGAGGAAAATGGGAAAATAAAGATGTGACCGGCCCCTGGAAACGGAAGGATCAGGGCCCACGAGCGTTATTGGAGGGAGAAAAAAAAGAAAGGGCTTTAAAGAACAACACCGTTCCGTTTTTTTCGCAGGGAAGGAAAGAAAAGAGAGAGGAAGTCGAGCGGGGAGGAAAAGAAGGAAAGGGGAACACGCGGCGCGTTGGCGCGGGAGGAAAAGGCAAAGGGAAAAAAGGGGGAGGGGGGGGAAGCAGAAGCGGACTCGCTCACGTTGACGCCCCCAGAAAAGGGAAGGGGGCGGGAATAAAAAAAGGGGGGAAGGGAAGGAAATCTACAGGGTCAAACGGTCACGCTAAAGGAGAAGAAAAAGGAGTTCAAAGGGGGGGGGGTAACTTCCAGCTTCTCTCTTTCCGGCCGGAGCCAAAAAGGGGGAGGAAGGGAAAAAGAGAAGAGTTGAGAGGCCCCAACATCCGCTACGATCTCTGCTTCGTACAACGGTACAAGAGGAGGGAAGGGAGGGGGGGGGGGGAGCGGGGAAAGGGGGGGCGGACCGTTCTTTCGTAATGCGGGGAGGGGGGGGAAGGGTGGGGGGAAAAAGAACTCGAAAAGAGGAAGGAATCACAGACACTCTCAATTCTCGGAAAGAAAAGGGTGGCTGCAACTGTTCGAAAAAAAAAAAAAAGAATCCTGAATGCTATCTTTCTGACACTATTGAAATGCGGCCAAAAAAGCAAAGATTCAACCCTATAAAAAAAAGGGGAATCGAGCCCCGTCTCGCTTCAAGTGCTGCGTTTGATGGAAAAGGGGGGGGAGAAGGTGGAAAAGGAAGAGTCAAAAGGGAAAGGCAAAGTGTTATAACTCTTTCATTCTTCGGCCACTAGAGGGGGGGGGGGAAAAGGGCCGGGTGCGCGAAATAAGGAAGGGGGTTTTTCATTTTACCACTCACGGGATCCTTCGCCAAGAAAAAAAAAAAAGATCTATCACCAACAAAGGGGAGGAGGAGAGTTTTTCTTCCATTTCCTGCAAGAAGCCTCAAAAAAAAAAAAAAAAAAAAGGTTTATTGGAAAAGGGAAAAACGGAAGGGTCTTGTTCTCGCACCAGCACGGCAAAAGAAGAAAAAGGGGGAAGGGAAGCATTCAGCGGTCTAAACTGGAAAAAGGGGAAGGGGCATTTCCAACCTCCTGGTATCCTTACAATCAAGCAAACGCGATGGGAAAAAGAAAAGAAGGGGCGTGAGTATAGGTTGAAGAAGGGAAGAATTTGTGCCTCCTTTCAATAGAGGGGGGGGGGGGGGGGGGGAAAAAGGGAGCATTCAGATTGAGGGAGGAGAAAGTTGCATCCACCATTTTTCTGCCCCTGGGAGAGGGAGGGGGCCGGACGGAGAGGGTATGGGCTTCCTTCTCCGCGCGTGGCGAAGAGTGAAGAAGACAAATTCCCCGGGAAACGAAAAAAGGTGACGGAGAAACGTGGCTCACGTATCAACGCGCACACCCGATAAAAAAAAAAAAAGGAAAAAAGAGGGGGAAAAGTTACGAGCCAGAGAGTAAGGGGGGGGGGAAGAAACTATCGACTTGTTCACCTTTAAGTTCGCGATGGGTGGAGAAGGGAAAAAAGGAAAGGGGAAACTCCGTTTCGCTGGAAAAAAAGGAAGGGGAGAAACACCATCTGATCCTTCTCTCTTAGCAGGGGAAGGAAAAGAGGAGGCCCGCCAATAACTTTGTGGGGGGAGGAGAGAAAATCGACTTTCTTACGTGTTATGAGTCAACGTTAAGGAAGGGAATCTTCACCAGGGAAGGAGGGACGCGTCACTTGGTAAAGGGTCGAAAGACAGCCACCTCGTCTTGTTCACCGGGTAAGTCGAGAGAGGGGGAGAAAGGGAAAAAAGGGGGGGGGGGGATAAGTAGGGGGTTGTAAAGGGAAAAGGGAAGAGAAGGGTACTCTATAGCCCCGAGGGGAGAAGAAGCGAACTTTCCACCACCTGCCGGGGAGGGAAAAGGAAAAAAGCACTCGGGTAAGGAATGGACAAGACAATAACTGCTCTTTTTATTCAGCGGCACAAGAGAGGGGAGAAAAAAAGTGAGCGCGGGGCCGATCGAGAAAAAGGGGGACGTAGGCCTGCTTCACTTGTGACGCGTGGGGAGAGAAAAAGAGTCGGTTCAATTGAAGGTCGCGCGAGGGCTCCTTCTTCCCCTCACTCTTTCGAAGGGAAAGGAAAAGGGGAAAGGAAAGCGCCACTTGAGAAAAAATGCTGGTGGCTTTCCCGCCCCCCCTCAACTTTAAAGGAAGGGGGGGAGAACCGCCCATAGCTCGGGGGGGGCACAGAGGCAGCTGCAGTCACTTTTTTCAGTGGTGGGGGGCGGAAAAGGGGGAAAGAAAAGAAGAGAAGAGAGGCGACCGTGGTCGACTCAGTCACTACTCTTCTGTGACCGTGAAGGGGAGGGGGGGGAAAAAAAAAAAAAGAGGAAGGGTACGCTGGCCGCCCCCTGTGTTACGTGAAGAGGAAACTTGCTCACCACCTGAAAAGGGAGGGAAAAGATCACCTGCCGCACCCTTGTGATGATTGTGTCCCAGAAAAGGAAAAAGGAAAGGAAGCGTCAGCGAAGGACTAAAAAAGGGAATGGTGGTTCTTCACATTGAGCGTGGGGAAGGAGAAGGGAAAAAAGAAGGAGGGCAGCGAGATGGTTACGTGTATCGATCGCAGTCCACTAGCTGCTGCTGACCGTTCATTTTGCGGTGGTGGCTAAGGAGGAAAAGGGGAAAAAGCGAGGAAAAAAAAGGGTGGTTAAAAGGGAGTGCCACTTGCGCTCAAAACGCGGTTGCGGGGAAAAAGAAAAAGCACCGTTCCCGTGGGAATATTTCCGCCGCCAATACGCTCGGGGGGGGGGAGGGAGGGGAGGAAGCGAATCGTCAAAGGGAGGGCCGAATCTGCTCACGCCACCGTATGCCGCTTATATATCGCCGTGGGAAAGAAGAAAAGGGGGGGGGAGAAGGGGGCAACCGTCACGCTGGAAGGAACGGGGACCTCAGTGGGGTAAAGAGAATCAAAAACAACAACTGAAGTAGTAGTAAAATATATATCTACACCACTGCGGCTAGAAAAGGAAGGAAAAAAAAAAAGGGAGAGAAAAGTCATCACCGAGCAGGAAAAAGCGCCGTGCTTGCTTCTACCACGGTCGCTATCTGGAAAAAGAAAAAAAAAAAAAGACACGGTGACGATGCGCTCCTCCACCAAAAAACTCTCTAGAAGAAAAAAGAGAGGGAAAGGGGGCGGCGTGAATCTTCAACGGGCAGGGGTAAAGGGGAGGGGGCCATCACCCGCGGGTGGATCTCACGTGGTCCACTTTCTAGTACAAAGGGGAGGGGAAAGGGAAAGACGAGCCACCCCCGAAACTTCCGGTCAGCAGCAGTTCTTGACTTGCGGGGAGGAGGGGAAGACCGCGGCCTCTGCGGAAAGTGACCCAAAAGCGGCCACTCTCACTTTTACGCCCCCACCAAAAGAAAGAAAAAGAAGGATGGCCCACGATCGTTATTGAGGGGAAAAGAAGAACCGGGTGGCGGTAACTTTTATGCGGGCCCAGCACAAGAGGAAGAAGGCAGTCAAGTAACACTGGGGAGGCCAAGGAAAGTGGCGTGCTGTTCCCGTGCCGGAGCCACCAACGGGAGAACTTCACGTGCATTCTCATCTCTCTTCGTGAAAAGGTCACCACGAGCCATAGATGCTCCTATGGCGGCGCGAGCAGATCGGCCACGAGAGGGAAAAAAAAAAATTTCCAACCGGCTTCGGAGGGAAGCTGAATCCCACGAGCGTTTATTGGCGGGGGCGCAAGAAAAAAGGGGGGGGGGAAAGGGCCAGCCCCCGCGGGGGGCGCAAGTGTCGCGTTCAAGTACCACCTTTGCGGCCAGGCAAGGAAAAGAAGAAAAAGAAGAGCGAATGGCCCGTGAACACGAGCAGGTGACTGCGTCGACCACTTTCACCATTTCCCCGCGGCCTACGGGAGGGAAAAAGAGGGGAGGGAAGCCCCCTCCCCTAAGATAGTGAGCTGACTTCTTAAAACCCGAGCGTTAAGGGGCGGTGCGCACAATCCTCCACTAGTTCTTTAACCTTTGAGCGGGCCAGCCAAAGAGGGGAAAAAGAAAGGAAAAGAGGGGAGGCTAGCGTCCTTCTAAGCGTGGGGGGAGGGTCCCGCCGGAGCCACTAGCTTACCTTCCCCGGAAAAAAAAAGGGGAGGTCGGACGCCGTTCACAGAAAAGGTCCGCGTTCCTACTTCTTTGTGAGCAGATCGCCGGAGAACGGTGAACCCCTACCACTTCCTAAGCGCTTTCGCTGACGCTAAAAAGAAACCCCACAACCGTTATTGTCGGCCTGCAATCTTCCACGGGAAAAGGGGGAAAAAAAGGAAAAAAAGGGGGTGTAGCAAGTCATGCTTTCCATCAAAACTTCTTTGCAAGGTTCCTTCGCGTCCCTTTCTTTTCCGGTAAGGAAAGAAAAAAAAAACTCGACCTTCACGGTGAACACGAAAAAAAGTGCCTTCCCAATCCTCTAAAACATAGAGGGATCGTACAACGTACGACTCGGGCGGGCGGTGTCTTGCGGGAGATGGGGGAGGAGGGGAGCCAACGTTTTAACGGACCGGGGTCGGCGTATTCGGGGAATGGGGTAAAGAGCCAAAGACTCCCACTCGCGGGGGAAGGAAGCAACAGACAAAAAAATAGAAGGGCAAAGTCCGAGTAAAAAGGGGGGGGGCTGAGCAATTGGTCTTCAACTTGAGAATAAAAAAAGAGGAAATGCTATCGAGTCGCGACCACTAGGGGAAATGAAAAAAAGGAGATAAAGAGATTCAACCCTATACTCACGAAAATTGATATCTATCCCCTTCTCTCTGAAAGGAGAGGGTGGAGAAGAGGGAAAAGGGAAAAATGAAAGACGCAATATAGGTCCCTTCAAAGTGAAACTCTGGAATGGCGTCGTCCACTCCGTTTTATTACACGAGAAGAAAGAAATGAGAAGAAAACAAGACGCGTTCTTTTTTTATGAAAATAACGGGGAGCTTCGTCAAACAAACCGGAAGAAGAAAAAGAAACAACAACAACTTATTGGGAACATATGGATAGGGGTTTTCTTCCATTTATTTTAAGACACGGGAGGGGAAAACTGAAGGAGTGGATTGGCTCGCACAGGAAAAAGAGCGGCCTTCCGTGTCAGCCAACCAAGAGTGGCCGAAGCATTCCCAAAAAAAAAAGTTGGCCGGACCTATAGGCGGTCGTTCATTTCAAAGACTGGTATCCTGACATCCAGCAAACGTCGAAGGGGAAGGAGGGAAAGGGAAAGAGGGTTGAATCTTTGAGAAGATGTGTGCCGCCATTTCAATGTTCGAGAAGAAAAAAGAATAAAAGGGGAAGACAAAGTTTGTCTCAGCCCTTTGTACAGAGGCTTGGCCGGACTTCTAGCGGGGAAAAAGGGAAGGGCCGCCCGCGCGTGGAGAGTCTTTGGAAAGAAGCCAAATTCCCAAAGGGAAGAAAAGAGGAAACTGCTCACGTATCAGCGAACCCCCGCTACAAGAGCACCGCAATACCCGCCGCCGATTTCGTACCGTTGGGGAAGAGAGAAGAAAAGAGAGCCGCGTGTTTCACCGGTAGGTCGCGCTGGGGGCCCTGGCCGGAACGAATACTCTGGAAGGTCCAGGAAAAGAAGGAAAAGGAGGGGCCGCCACCAGCGGGAGCCCGGCGCGCTTAGCTTGTACCGTGGGAAGGGGAAGGAAAAGAACGGTTGTGGGGTTATCTATCGAAGAGAAAAGGTCTGCATTTTTACTTGGCGTCACCGTAAAAAAAAAAAAAAACGTCGGCCGCGGAAATGTTACTTTTTGCAAGGACTCAGCCAACCGCGCTCGTTTCACTCTGAAGGGAGCGGAGAGGGGGAAAAAGAAAAAAAAAATACGCTAGCCGCCCCGCTGTTACTAGCCGAACACTGCGCACCACCTGCCGTTGCGGGAAAAGAAAGCACGCGTGGTAGATGGGGCCCCGCCAATACGCTCGTGGTATTCCGAGGGGAAAAAGAGGGCGTCAACAGTGAGCTATGCCGATCTTCTCCCACCGAAAGGGAGGAAGGGAAAGAGTTCAGGAGCGTCAAGAGCTCCGTGTTCACTGTTAATTTCGCGATATGGGAAAAAAGAGTAATCTGGCCTCCCCGTTGTTACTTGAAAGCGCACTTTCCTCCACAAAGGAGGGGAGAAAAAGGCCGCACCGGTGTAGGAGTGCGCCCCGCCACTAACTTCTTTGTCTTCGCCGGCAGAGAAAAAGAAAGGAAAAGGGCCGATCTGCTCGCGCCTGCCATAGTACTAAAGTGGAGACCGGGGTCGACGCAGTCACTACTCTTCTGCTGACCGTGAAGTGGGCGGGGGAAAAAAAAGGGGTCGCTCGAGGTACGCTGTCCTCCCCGGGTTACTGAAAGCGCCACTTTCGCACCACCTGAAAAGGGGGAGGGGGAATAAAAAAAAAAGAGGATTGTGCCCCGCAATAACTCTCCGTGGGCTTCAGTTCATCTAAGTTACACTGGAAGGGGTGGGGGAGGGGGGGGAAAGCACGCCCGTAGGCCGCTGAGATTTTGGACAGTGGTAGACGCAGTCACTAAGCTTCTGCTTACCTTGAAGTGGGAGGGAGGAAAGAGAAGGACGCTTTCTCCCTTTGTGAACTATAACGTGCCACTTTCGCTCCACCCGCTTGTGATGGGAAAAGAAAAGAAAAAAAAGTGGCACGCCGCCAATAACGCTCTTTTTTGAAAGCTTCAGCGAAGAGAGTGTGGGTTCTTGAGTATGCTCCTCTTCAAAAGGGGGGAGAGGGGGGAGAAAGGGGAAAGCGGAGATAGCGACCGGTGGTCTACTCATTCACTGCTCGGGTAAGAACGGTGAAGTTCGCTGGTGGCTCCCGTTTGTCAACCTTCACGCTTTAATGAACGGTACCCGCAGGGGGGAGAAAAGGGGAAGGAAAGAGAGAGAATACCCACTGCTGGCTACCGTTCCTGCGTGACGGTTGCAACCGGAGCCACCATTCGCACCTTCACCTTCAGGCACCAACGCCGGGGAAAAAGGAGGGGAGGGAAAAAAGAAGGTGTGGCGTGAGCAGATCGCCCCGCTCACGGTGACAGTGCGCCTCCTAAGCCCCCACACTCTCTTCGCTGACGCTTAACCCCCACGAGAGGGGGGGAAAAGGGGAAAAAAAAGGGCACGGTGCGTTGGAAGTGGGCATCACCCGCGGGGGGAGCGCAATTGTGCAACTTTTCTAGTAACACTTGCGGAAAAAGGAGAAGGAAAGACAGCCACCACCGGGGCAAAAACTTCACGTCAATCGCATCTTCGTGGAAGAGGAGGGAAAAGATCCGCGTCCTACTGCGGCTTGACCAGATCGGCCACTCTCACTGTTACGCCAAAAAAAAAAGGAAAGGGAAAAAAGAGAATCCCACGAGCGTTATTGTAGTCACAATACATCCACGGTGCGGTAACGTTGATCGGGACAAAAAAAGGGAGGGGGAAAGAAAAAGCGGCAGCTACAGTCTAGCGTGGCGGTTCCCGCCGAGCCACAACCGCAAACTTCCAAAAGGGGAAGAGAGAAAAAAGGGAGAAATACTCTGCGTCCTATTGCGGCGCAAAAAGATCAGGCCACGCTTCACTTTGACGAAAAAAGGTCCGCTGACGCTGAATCCACGAATTATTGCGGGGTGCTCATCCTCCACGAGTGCGGGGGAAAAGGGGGGGGGGGGGGAGGGGAAAAAGGGGGAAGTGGGGGGGCTCTTTCAAGGAACAACTGTGGCGGCCAGCGGACCCCTTCGAGCGTGCGGTAAAAGAAAAATAAGGAAACCCTTCCCAGTGAACCGAGGCGCTGGTGACTTGCGAGTCTACCACGGTCACCATTCCGCGGGAAAAGGGAAAAAAATCGCTCACTGTTGACGAAAATGCCACTTCCGACCGTTCTCTTCGCTTACGCGGAAGAAAAAAGGAAAAAAAATCCCCACGATTGCTGGTAAACGTTTTGAGCTGGTGCCAGCACCGGGAAAAGGAGAAAGGGGAAACGGGGCGGCTAGCGGAACTTCGAGCGTGCGGTTCCCCGCCGTGCCAACGAGAGGAGAAAAAGGGGAAAAAAGAAGGCGGTTGCTGCTCTACCGAGGTCAACTCCTTTCAGAAAGAAACGCGGTGTGAGCAGATCTGCCTCGAGAACGTTGACGCCCCTCAACCCAAGGGGAAAAGGCTTCCTGACGCTAAAAAAAACCCAACCGTTATTGGCGGGCTGCATCTTCCCTGTCACTGTCACTCTCCTCTCGCCGGCGGAAAAGGGGGGGGGAAGGGGAAAAGCAACGCGTGGGCCGTTGTACCTTCCTCTTGTTCTTTCCGGACGGAGCCCACCAGCGCGAACCTTCCCGGTGAAAAAGAGGAAGGAGAGGAGAGGGAGGATACCGGTACGACTCGGGCGGCTTGTTCTTCGTGAGGGGTAGCTTGGGTGCTCTTTGAAAAGGGAAAGAGGGGAGAGCGGGGAATTTTTGGCCTTTATTCCAAAGACTCAGCCACGCGGAAAGGGGAACTAGAGTCCGGCCAAGCCGATGTAAAAAGGGGCGAGCAAATTTGGCGGAAAATCAAACGCCACTGAATGCGGAATCTAGGCGCGACAACTATTGAAATGCGGCCCAAAGGAAGAGGAAAAAAAGAGACGCACGACCCATTTAGATCGAGAACCCCGTCTCGCCGGGAAAAGGAAGGGGGGGGCCGGATAACCCAGGTACCAGTCGTTGGAAATGAACGCCTCACTATATGTTCCCGGCAAAAGGGGGGGGAAAAGAAAAAAGGGAAAATCGCGGTGGATTCCAACGAAGGCCTAGACTAATGTCGTGCAGGGGGGGGAGGACCGCTTGTTTTTCAACCAGGGGAAAATAAAACGGGATGCTTCGCCATCATGGGCCGCAAAACAAGAGATGAGAGAAAGAAAAAGGGAAAAGGAAGATCGTTTTGCTTTCCATTGATGGCGAAGATCCCCGTTATTTGAAAAGAAAAAAGGACGCATTCGTCTCGGCCTTGAGTTTCATCCAACGCGAGTTGTCCGACGCATCCGAGGGGAAAGGGGGGCGGCGTTCATTTCCAAAAACTGTTATCGCGGCAATCAAGCAAACGCCGCCCTTTGCCGCGAGACGGAGAGGAGGAGAGGGGAGGAAGAATTTGTTGCCTCTTTCAATAGGGTCGCGCCTAGATAGCTTCAGATTTCGTGAGGCTTGAGCAGTTGAAGGGAAAAAAGGGGAAAGGGGGGAACATCGGCTTGGCCGACTTCTAGCTGGTCTGTGGTCCTTCCTCCCCGCGCTTGAGAGGGGGGGAAAAAAAAGAAAAAACCGGTCCGTATAACCTTGTCTCACGTAGCAACGCGCACCCCTCTACAATAGCCCGCAATACCCGCAAGAAAGAGGAGGGAAAAGGGGGGGAAGAAGGGGAGGGGGTTGGGAAGAGAACTATCCGACGTGGGGCACCGGAGGTCGCGCTGTGGCTCCGGCCGGAACGGAAAAGAAAAAGAGGGAAAGGGGAGGGAAAGCATGACTGCGCACACCATCGGGAGCAGCGCGCTTGCGTGACCGTGCCCGTGGAAGATTGCAGGAAGAAAGAGAGGGGGGGGGAAGGAGGGCGGAAGGGTAGGGTCTTCACCTTGATCGATACGATCTGCTCACAAAGGGAACCGTAAATTTTTCCTTTTTCTACGAAAAAAGAGGGTTCACTTTAAGTTCGCGCTGGGCTCCGGCGGTTAACCGCCACGAGAGAGGGGGAGAGAGTTACTAGACGCCAACTTGAGAAAAAAAGGAAGGGGAGGCCCGCTCAACGTTCCGCCCCTCTTTATTAGTGGGGAGAAAAAAAGGAGAAAAGGGGGGGAAAGGAAGCGTCATCTAAGTAGCTTCTGAATTTTCATTTCTTCACATTGATTAGGGGAGGAGAAGAGGAAAAAGATGCCGCGGACATGTTGCCAGTTGTCACTCATTCCCTCTCTCCTTTGGAAAGGGGGGGGGGGAAAAAGCTTGGAACTCGCCACTCTCGAGGGTACGCTGGCCGCCCGTTGTTACTTGAAAGCGAAGGGGAGAAGGGAGAAGAGAAACGTTACCGCAATCTGGAGTATTCTCCCAGAAAAGAAAGGGAAAGGAGTCACGGTGGAAGTGGTGGGGCGTCACGTGAGCGTGGCCGATCTGCTCGCGCGGAAGAGGAAGGGAAGAAGCAGTCACGACGCTGTCTTGAAAAGACCGTTAAGGTTGCGGTGGTGTTTCTCCGGCGGGAACCGCAAAGGAGAAAAAACCCGTTTTACTGGGGGAAAGCGCCACTTGCGACCCCCGAAGGGGGGAGGGAAAAAGGGTACCTCCCCCATTTAGTATTGTTGCCCCGCCAATACGCTCGTGGAGAAAGAGGGGGAAAGGAGGAAGTGGTGTTTGCTTTCCACGCTGGGCCGATCTGGTCACGCCTCCTATTCCTCCTTATATTTTTACATTGGGAGAGAAGGAAGGAGAGGGGGGGAAGGAGGAAGGCGGGAACCGCCGACTCCTCTAAGGTACTCCTTTCCTCCCCGTTTTACTATGAAATTTCACTTGCTCTC
>Ga0179593_1633650_pt1 | contig 10980 bp, 15 predicted proteins | sample CZODoug2_1_08_16_FD_185931 | JGI IMG/M metagenome (GOLD analysis project Ga0179593, IMG submission 185931) | Vadose zone soil fungal communities from Angelo Coast Range Reserve, California, USA - CZODoug2_1_08_16fungal (PacBio error correction) | ecosystem: Environmental > Terrestrial > Soil >...
GGAGTCGTGCGTGGTTAAGAGGGCCATGATTTGCGAGTCCTGTCTAAGTTGCACCAACAAAAACGGCAGAATCAGATAAGAGAGGGAGCTGGTTTGCGTTTCGAGGAAAAAAGGGGTTTCCCCAACCATCAAAAACACCGCCGGCCGCATGGCTTGGTACGGGTGTGAGCAGACCGAAGGAAAAAGTTCGAGCAGTACCGCCATAGGGAAAAAAAAAAAAAAAGAAAAAGTCCGCTGCCGGAAAAAAAGGAAAAATATGCATCTCTTCCGGTACCAGTCAAAGTCATCAAAAGCAATTGTGAAGTGACCGAAAAAAAAAAGGGATCGTCGTGGGGGGGGGGAAAGGGTCTGTCGGGTGTCACAATGCAGGCGTGGGTAGATAGCTCGTCCAGCGTGCAGGTTTCCTACAGGGGGGGCCTCGATCATAGGTAAGGGAAAATGCCTAGCGTTCAGCCCAGGGGAAAAAAAGAGGAAGAGGCTCAGCCGCTCCACGGGGAGGCAGAGTCTGGCTTGCCCCATAGGAGGGGGGGTTGCTGCAATGTCCCTCAGGAAAAAAAAAAGCCGTACGGCGGGGGAAAAAAGTCACACAGAGGCCAGGGACAAAAAAGCCTCACCGCCGCGTTCTGCGGAAAGACTAAGTACTTGAGGCGGCACAAAGGACGGGAAAACACACACCGAGAGTTGAACAGTCAGAGAACGGGGAAAAGAATTTCTGGCAAGCAGAAGGGAAACCACGCTCACGGCAGAGAAAGGGGGGGTTTTTTCTTGAATGGGAAAATAAGCGTGGGTAGATCAAGGGCGTTCCCCGCTAACCGGGGGAGGCGCTTCCCTTGGGAAAGGAGATGCCCGAGACGGCGAAGGGATTGCACCTGCTCGCCTGCGCGAGAGTTTACACCGCCAGCAGAAAGAGGTTTTCTTCAGCTTCTTTCTCCTCCAGGGTGAAAAATCCTAACAGGGTGTCCCACACCCCCGAAGGAAAAGAGGGGAAGCTGGTGTTCCCTGCTAAAAGGGAAGGGGTTGGCCGGCCGTTGCCAGAAAAGCCGTCGAAAAGAGCTTTGGGGGTTCCACATCGCCAACCTGCTTTGGTCATAGGAAAAGGAAGGGGAAAATGGTTGCTTCAGAATCAAAGGGGGAGGGCCGGCGGATGGGGAGGGGGAATCGCTTGCAACACGAGAAAAGATTGGTACAAAGGTGTGTCCGCAAGAGGGAGAAAAATTTGCCTTCGATACCAAGAAGGTGGTCGTTTTAGAAGGGAAAAAAGAGAATGCGCGCGCGAGGAAAGATCACGCATCAGGTGGACACCGGACACACGGAGAGAAGGGGAAAATGCAACCTGTGAACGCGAAACGCGCCACGGAAAAAAAAAAAAGGCCCGTCTGCGCTCAAGACAGCCTCAGAAAGTACGACACAATTCCCCTGCCGAAGAGCCTTAAACGAAAGGGGCGCGCAGTCTCGCCGGAATTCGTGCGGACGGAAAAAGGGGGAAAAAAAACTGCAGCGCAGCACCTCCACTGGAGAAGGCCCCCTCCAGGTACCTGGGAAGCGCCTTCGATATGGTGCAGGAAAGAAAAAGAAAAAACATGAATGACTTTCGAGGACGGGCGCCGCTGCGAGACACTGTCCAGTTGGCAATGTCGATTACCAGGAAGAATCTGCATTGTGCCTCTTGCCTGGGAGAAAATTTTTCCAGCGAACCAATACGGAGAAGGTGGTTTGGCGCGAAACAAAAAACATATGGTGGATCGAGATAAACAACAACGGAGGATAGGACAAGATAGAGAGAAAAGTTTCTGGCGGGGAGGAGCGGCCCAACCCAGGTTGGAGGGGAAAATCGGCTTCTCCATTGCAAGGGGAAAGAGCACCATGCCCAGGAAATTCTTTCAACTGTAATCGACACGGAAAGAAGAAAAAAGGCGCCCGTCATTCGAGGGAGATCGGCCACGAGACCACATAAAGGAAAGTCCCAATGTTACATTGAGGGTCGCACCAGGGGGAGGATGACTGACGCTGCCGTCGGAGAGGGAGTCTCAACCGGCAAAGAAGGGAAAGTTTCACCGGCGAGACTGCGCCGGGGAAGGGGGACTCTTTCGCACGGGAATGGCGGAATAAGGTCATCGGGCGGGCGAAAAAAGAAGAGGGAAAGCGCAGCGTGTAAAGAAAGGGGGGAGCGTCTTGACACTAATCATGGGCGCGGGGAAAAATTTCCGTATGTCCCGTAACACGATGCTGACGGCATGCAAAGAGGACGCATTCTCTTTAGGAGGCGTGGCCGAAACGACCAAAAATGTATCGACGGCAAGTGGTAGGAAACCTATCATTGTGCGGACCACCTTTGAGGAAAAGTGTTCAGCGATGAGGAAATCCTCCTGCACGAAACAAAGTCTAATCAACCATTTGGTAAAGCAAAGTAATTAACAACTCGGGGGAAGGGGGGGAAAAAGCGCTTGGAAAAACCTTCATTGTTGGAAAGCCTGTCCACACAGGAAGCAACCGCAGCAGTGAACACCAGATTCAACGAGATTGAGAAAAGAGGGGAAACCCTGTGAGTGTTTTTCAACCTAAAGAAGAGGAAAAATAAATAGTTGAGGCGATGAGGAGAAAAAGGTAACCCTTGCAGGGTCGCAGGGCGATTCAGGCATCGAAAGAGAGGGCATCTCAAGCAAAGGACAAATTGAAGCGCCGCAGGTAAAAGGACGATCTACTAAACAGGAACCCTTTTACTTCCACAGAAAACTAGGGCAAGGAAGGGAGAAGGGGCCCCTGGCGTGATCCTACAGGGTCCAGCAATCTGAAGAAAAAGACTGTTTCAACTAGAGGGGTGTGACCGCTTTTGTGCGAGAAAAATTTAGCTAATACCTGTAGAGGGGGGGGGACGCGCCAAAGGGCGGGAAGGGGGCAGGTCCCTGTCCTCGGGTACTTTTTTTTCCCCGCCGTATCGAGGGGGGGGAGTTTTCCGCAGGAATTGGCAGCAACCCCGGGGGGAGGGAATGCGGGCAAGCAAAGACTCATCCAAAGTTGGAGCGGCACTGAGCAGCCGGCCTGATGGAAAAGAAAAAGGGGAGGAACGCTATGCATCCAGCGGGCAAGGAGGAAGAGCTGATCAAACCATAAAAACAAGCTGGACTAGCAAGAATATACCCACCCTAAAAAATGTGACACCGTCAGACACCACCAGTTAAAAAAAAGGAAAATCAAACTGTTCCGATTAGCGAAAAAAAGGGGATTTCTGCCGGCGTCCCGGCAGAGAAGGCAGAGAGAAGGGAGCGGACTTGGATCGTGGTGGTCCATCTCTTGATCCATGTCCGGTCCTGCTAAAGGAAGGGGAAGGGTCTGCTCACACCCGTCCCCAAGCCAGGAAAAGAAGAAGGACCGTTCTGCTGATTTGGATGGCTGGAGATTTTTGAAGTAATCGCGCAACGCCAACAAGCTAAATGCTCCAAATCCGCAGAAAAAAGAGAAGGGGGTTTTGTTGCCAAAAGCGTCAATTAGTGAGACAGGACTAAAAGGAACCGAACCACTCACAGCCGGTCGAGGCTTTATCTCTCTCAACAAAAGAAGAGCCTTCTCTTATAGGAGTCGTGCGTGGGAGGAGAAAGTTTGCGAGTCCTGTCGCCAATGAATTGAAAGGGGAAAAAAAAAACGGCAGAATCAGATAAGTGCTTTTGTGGAGTCATTTATTGCTAGCCGGCCGGAAAAAAGGGGGAGAAAAGTCAAAATCAGCATCAATAAACGCTGAAAGCCGGCTCACTCATGGCTGGGGTGAGCAGACCCTGATCGGGGGGGCATGACCGGCCAGAGGGCCAAAAAAAAAAAGCCCAGTACCTGTCCGTGATCGCCGTGACGGAAAATTGAAGGACGGCCGCAAGAAAAAAAAATTGGCGCTAATCGGAAAAAGGGGGGGATGTAGATCAACGTGGTTGGGCCGGAGGGTGTCACATGCAGGGCGTGGTATATTTTCTAAAAAAAAGGAAGTTTCCGCCGGGATGGGTGGGGGAGGTAATGTAATGCCAGCGGGAGAAAGGAAAACCGTTGTAGCCGATCACAAGGGATCAAAGACGGCTGCTCACCCGCCAAAAAAAGAAAAAGGAAAGAAGGAGGACTTTCCCTCATCTAAGAGCGTGGGGGGGGGGGGCTTCCAAGGTGTCCTCGCAAAAGGGCGCCAACAAATCCGATACGGCCGGGGGATACAACAGAGGCCAGGGAAAACCAGCCTCACCGCCCGGGGGGAATCGGATGGGATACGCTCGGCGCTCCAAGCCGGTACTGGGAGCACAAAGAGGATAAACGCCGAGAGAAAAAGCTACCTGCGGCCTTCAGATTGGGGGCCTAGGGAGATCCGCCGGGAAAAACTATCACTGTCCGATCCCGTGCCCTTATTGGGGGGGGGGGGGTCAGCTTTTGGTAGATCGGAAAGGAAGGGAAAGCTCCTGCCGCGGGAGAACATGCTTTTTTAGATTCCGAAGAGAGGTCTATTGCCTGCTCGAAAAACATGGCAATGGTTTACAACCCCAAAAAAAACAAATATTTTCTTCAAGCGCTGGAGAAAAAACCTACAGGGTGTCCCACACCCTCAAAAGAATGGGGTCTCCCTCTCTGGAATCTTGTGTTCCCTAACGGGAAATTCCCGGGGTGGCAGGAAAGAAGAAAGTTCTGTTTTTGGCAAAAGAAGAAAAAACAACATCGTCCAACCGGCGGTGACTCTACTTTGAGAAAATTCTTCCAATGGTTTGCAGGGGAAAACAGGGGGGGGACTGGCCCGGCGGAATGGGTCGGGGGGGTCGCTCACACTCGCCGCGATGGGGAAAACTGGTGGGTCGCAAATGCTAAAATGTACTGACGGGCCCGTTTCCTGGGGGGGGACGCCTCTTCTGCCTGCCGCAAATAGAATGCGAAAAATTCGCTCAAGGGAAAGAGGGGGGGGGGGTACCTACTTAAATCAACATTCACCCAGGACCTGGTGAAAAGTAGTTTCAGAAAAAAAAAGTGCGATAGCGCCGTTACCAACCCTGCTGAAAAAAAAAAAACGCTGACAGGAAACATTCCCGTGCGAAAAGAGCCGCAAACCGGCAGGCTAGAAGAAGAAGGCGCAGTCTCGGCAGAGGAAGACCTGCCGTGGGGGGACGGCACAGATAGACGGAATCTTCACCTCCTCCCCCTGGAAGGAAGAAAAGAAAGGGGAAGGGAAGTCTCTTCTATATTGGGAGGGGGGAGGTGCTGCCCGGAATGACGGAGAAGAGGAAAGGAAGGGCGCCTCTGCTATACCCGGGACTTCCCTTTTTGCAAGGTCGAGGAAGGGAGGGAGGGCCATTGTGGCCTCGTGAGGGCCCGAAGTGTGCCACAAAGAACCACCTGGTGTTGGCCGCGCCGCGTACAAATAGCCCCTCCCCTATGGAAAGAGAAAGAAAAGGAGGATTAAAATATATAGATCCACCAGAGGGGGAGGGGTTCTCTTTGCTCGGAAAAAAAGGAGAGTCTGGTTCTCTGCAAAAAGGTCGGGCTTCATCCAGTACAGTCAAGAGGCACAAGGAGAAGAGAAGGAATCGACCTTGCCAAAAGGGAAGGGGGAAAAGGTCTCCCGTCATTCGAATCTGAATTGCATTCATTGCGAAAAAAATTTACTCATATCGAAGAATACTTTAGGGGGGAAAAAGGAAAAAAAAAAAAAGTTTTACTGAGGTTTACTGCGAGTCGGGGGTGCCTTCGAAAAAAAAACGTTCCGCTAAGCCAGAGGGTCACCGGCTTAGACTGCAAAGGGAGGAGATAACGTTGAAGAAAAGGCGCACGGGAATGGTGTCAAAAGGTCTCTGATCGCAGCATGGGACGCGAAGATTCGCACGGTGGCGCGGGGGAAGGACATTTTCTCGTTCACCAGGGGAAAAAGGGCCATTCATTTGAAGGGAAAGGTGTTCCCACGATGCTGAGAGCATGCCTCGCGCGCGCATTCACAAAAAAGGGGGAGTGCATTAACGGGGGGAAAATACCACAGGAACGGGCAAAGACAAATTATCACCTAGCAGTTGCGGACCACCTTTCGGAAAAAAAAGGGGGAGAGATTATTCAATTTAACGACCCAGGAGAAAAAAAGAATTCTGCGGATATGAAGCAACATTTGGGGAAGGGAAAAAAGAAAAAAGGGAAACAACGCGGTTGGCCTAGGGGGAGCGCTTTCGACGGCCCACCCGCATGGTTGCGGCAAGCAAAAAAAAAAAAAAAGGAACACCATATTCAGAGATGGAGATAGCAGGGAAAAAAAAGTTAGTATTGGTTTTTCAAGGGGGGAAGAGTTAAGAAAATATTTGTAGAGGGCTGTGCCTGCGTGGAAAGAAAGGGCAAGCGAGATCAGGCAATCGAAAAGATCTCAACCTGCCGCTGTGGGGAAAAAAGGAAGCGCCGCCATGTAAGCGGGAAAAAAACCACGCTTACCCTTTTCCGAAAGGAAAGGATCGCCCGTGATCGGAGATACCTAGGCCTTTCAACAAAAAATTTAAAGGCCTCCCGGTCTGCTGACTGGTGGAGGAGGTGACCGCTTTGAGAAAGTACCGGCTGGGAGCGAAGGGGAGGCCGCTTGAGGACGCGAACGGACGGTGAGGCATGGTGCCGGTCCCTGGCCTCTGGGGGAGGGTTTGCCCCAAAGAGAGGATGGGTTGGAGGGTCCGCCGGATGACCCGGGAACAGACCACCGGTACTCTCTTCGATGCGGAAGGAGGGAAGGAAACCCTTTGAGAGAAAGGAAGATTCCGTGCTAAAGATGACGCTATTCAGCCCAGCGGGACCTGAATTACCTACTTCTCTCGGATACAAACCAGAAAGGAAGAGCTTTACTATCAGAAATATAAAAGAGGGGACACCGCAGACCCCAAAAGAAGGAAAAAACCGACTATTCAAACGTTTTCCGATAGCGGAAACGTCACTTTCTAAATGCCTTGATTGCGGCCGGAGAAAAATTTTTCCGTCACGGCGATAAAAAGGACGGGTTTTTCGACAGCTCGGGACCGGGAGAAAAATGGCTTCGCGTATCAGGGTCAGATCGGACCGTCCCCAGCCATGAGCCGGCGGTTTCTCGTTTGGGGGGGAAAAGGGTTATGGCTTGGAGCTTGTTGCCGGCCGGAAAAAAAGGGACCAAATCCGCATCTATCGGTGCAAAGTTTTTTTGTTGCAACCACTTCCATTCAGGGAAAGGGGAGGGGGCCATACTTCCGAATGAACCGACGACGCCTATAAGAGAAGGCGGAGAGAGAAGAGAAGGAGGAGGAAAGAGATAGATAAGCCTCTCTTGGGGTCGGGATGTTCGGTCATCGTCATTAATGGCCATGATTTGCCGAAGAGAAAAGGAATTGAAGTGTTGCAAAAAAGGAAATTCGGATTTGGAGGCATTGGGGAAGGGGAGAAAAAACGGCCGGCACAGCGTGTGCCACAAGCCATCAAATCAGCAGCAAGAAACGCTCAACAAAAAAAAGAAAAAGGGGGGGACGGTTGTGAGAAGAAGAAAAAATTTGTTCTAGCAGGACCAAGGAAGAGCTGCGAAAACCCGCGCCAAGAGCCTGCCGTGGATCTCCGTGAGGGACGGGGGAAGGAGAGGGAAAAGGGCGCCGGCCCGCATCAAGGCATGGGGGAACTAGCTAATCGGAAAAGTTCGTGGAATCTTTAGATAAACGGGTTGGGTCTGCGGGTGTCACATGCAGGGCGTGGAAGAAGAGTCCAGCTTGAGGAAAAAAAGAAGGGTGAGGGGGGGGAAACTCTCTAGCATTAGGGAGTGCCCGCTTGTAGGCATAGCGTTTCACCAGGGGGTAGAAAAAAAAAAAGAGGTGAAGGGAAGAAATTAGCCGCTAAAGGAAAAGAGTCTTGCTTGCCCGCATCGAAAAAAGGGGGGGGGGTGCTTCCGGGTCCTCCTGCGAAAGGAAACAAGTCCCGATAACGGCCGGGGGCAAAACCGGGAAGGGAGAAAGACCTCACCAAGCCCTCAAAAAAAATTCCCTTCAAGCGAAGGGGGAGGATGAACTGAGACCAAGCCGTACTTGATCACAAAGCGGTCACACAAAGAAAAAGGAGCTACCTGTCGCAAGGAAAAATTCCTATGTAGGGAAAAGAAGAACGTTCCGTATCCCGTTCCCTAGGTGGTCTGTGGAAGGAAAAGGGTAGCGTGGGTAAGGGGAGGTCAAAAAATTCCTGCGCTTCCGTGGGGAATATGCCGAGATCCTGGTGCCGATTGCAGGCTCGACCGGCGCGCCTTGCAATTGGTTTAAGGAAAAAAGGCCACATGCACAGAATCGGGAGAGGAAGGATTCTTCTCCTCCCTGTTTAAAACCACTAAAAGGAAAAAAAAAAAGAAGGATTTTCTCCATCTCTTGACTGGGGGGAAACCTGCTGTCGTCTGCTTGCCGGGGGGGAAAAAAAAAAAAAGGGCTGTTTTGCCGTCGAAAGCGCTTTTGGAAAAAAAAGGATCTTACTTTGATTCGTCAAAAGGAGAGAAAAGAATTAGGGGTTCGGGCGGCGTATTGTCGTTAATGGGGAGAAAAAGAACTCGATTGTTACAAATGTGGTCAGAAAATGCTAACTTTGCCGGGGAACCGTTTTCCTGTGTCCTTTCGGCCCACGGAAGCTAAATAGAATGCGCGGAAAAAAAAAAGGAGAGATCGTGGACCACCGGGAACCTAGAATCGAGCCATGCACCTGAACCTGGTCAACGCGCCCATGATTAGGGGAAAAAAAAAGGGCGCATCTCGCCTTTACCGAAAAAGTCCCTCGCCGGACAGGCAGAAAAAAAGAAATAGCCTTCACCGGTCATCTTCAACAGTCGAGGAGCTCCGTTTAAACTCTTGCTTCGCGAAGGAGGGGGAGGCACAAGACACGGCAATCCGGAAAAAAAGAAGACCCTCATGTACCAAAAAGGAGAGTTGTGCAAATTTTAATTTGTCCCCGTGGAGCCCTTAATGACTGGGGAGGGGACGACGAGAATGCGGGAGGAAGGGAGGCGATCCCTGTCCTGGCCTGGGGAAAGAAAAAGGGCTGCCTTGTTCCTCTTGCCTGAAGTGAGAATCCCTAAGTTTCAAGCGACCATACGTCGACCAAAGGGGGGGAAAAAAAAGGAATCTTACATATCCCTCACCTAGGGGATCCCTCCTACATCTCAACAACAAAGGGGGAAGGAGATATCCCACCATCGGTGAGGGAACGTCCACACCAGGGGTCGAAGGGGGGAAAAACTTCGGGCTTCTCCATACGGGAAAGGCACAATGCCAGATTCCCTTCACACTGGAATCGAAAAGGGGGAAGAAACAAGGGTCTCGCAGAAAGGACGAAGTCATTCAGGGCGAAAAGGGAAATAGCGAAGGCGCTTTCCCAGTACATGAGGGGTCCTGAAAAAAGGAGGATGCTGAAGCCTTATAAGGAAAAGGGGAAAAGGCACCTGAGAACGTCCGAAGCCCAGAGGGGAAAATTCTAGACTAAAAAGGGGCATCTGAAGGAGGGAAAGTTTCTCACGAATGTTTTCGTCCTGCGGAGCTGATCCATCCTGTGGGAGCACGGGGGAATCGTCTGTGAAAATAATCATGGGGAGAGTCACCAGGGGAGGCCCTGGAGGCTATTTGATAGGTCCTCGGTTTCCAAGGAAGATTCTGAGAGGGGGGGAGTCCTCTCGCTCCTCTCTTTTAAGCGGCGGGGAGGAGGTGGCCGAAGAAACAGGGAAGGGGTATCTACGGCAAAGTGATACACCGAATGCGTACCACCGGAAAGAAGCGGAGAGCGGGCAGCGATGAAATTAAAGAGGACCCCTCCGCCGAGAAGAAAGTCGTGAGGAGAAGCAACCATTTGGAAGAAAAAGGTAAGAATGAAAAGGGCCGAGGTTGGAAAAAAGCCGCTTTCGAGAAGGGAGGGGGAGGCACTGCCGTCCACCCCTGCATAAAAAAAGGTACCCCCAGATTCAATCATGATGTGGGGGACCCTGTTAGGAGTGTTTCCCTGATGCGAAAGAAGGGGGAGAGAAAATATTTTAGTCGATTCTTTTCCTTCTGCGGTAACCCAAGAAAAAAAGAAAAGCAATCGACCCGTCTCTCGCAGGAAAGAAGCGCCTCATGTATCGGGACCGACACAAAAAGAAAAGGACTTTTCCTTCGCACAGAAAAATAGGGAACCGGGGAGGCCCGTGATCGTGGCCCCTTGCGGATCCTACCTAGGCCTTAAAGGGAAAAAAGTCCGCGGGAAAGGGGGGGAAAATCTCTGGTGTGACCCGCTTTTGTGCGCAAGGACCGGCTTGAGCGAAGTACCTGTATCCCATCCAAGAGAAAAAGGCTTTTAGGCTGGTGCGGGGAAAGGAGGGGGACTGTTTTTTGCCCCGTCCGGGGGGGGGGGGGAGGTTCGCCTGAGGACACCTGGCGCAAAAAAAAACCGGTACACCTTCTTCGATGCTGGCAAGAAAAAAAAAAGAAGGCTGAGCAGCCGGCCGGGGAGGGGGATACCCCTGGCTTAAAGAGGAAAGCATTACAATTACCTACTGCCTCTAGGAATGCAAAACCATCCCGTGCTGAACCTGCAAAGAGAACCGAACGCCAGGAAAAAGTCCTCCCCCAAACCACGGTTATCTACGCACAGAACTACTATCAAAAAAAGGATTATCGCCAGGGGTCTTCTACATGCGGATTGCGTCCGAATCCCTAATGCATAGGGAGAAAATCGTCACGGTCGTTACTGGGAAGGTGAGCAGCTCGGACCTAGGGAAGAAGGGTTGTAGGGAAGTAGAGAAAGCCTTCTTCTCTCTCAGAGAAGACCCGTCCCCAAGCCATGAGGAAGGCGGGGCGCGTTTGCTTGCTGCTGATTTGATTCTGGGGAAAAAAAAAGGGGGGAAGTCCGGCGTCGCAACGCAAAAAATCCGCATCTATCTGATTCCGGCACGTGGGGAAAAAGTTCAATTCATTGGAGACAGACAGGCGAGTGGAATGTCCATAATGACGTGACCGAAAAAAACTCACGACTAGAGGGGGGGAG
>Ga0179593_1274952_pt1 | contig 10979 bp, 12 predicted proteins | sample CZODoug2_1_08_16_FD_185931 | JGI IMG/M metagenome (GOLD analysis project Ga0179593, IMG submission 185931) | Vadose zone soil fungal communities from Angelo Coast Range Reserve, California, USA - CZODoug2_1_08_16fungal (PacBio error correction) | ecosystem: Environmental > Terrestrial > Soil >...
AAGGGGGTGGGGTCAATGGGGGGTTGTGGGGGGAAAAGTGAGAGTCGGGGACAGCGACGCCCGATACTGGTATGCGGAATGTGATTCTGGGGGACCGGACCGGGAATTGGAGAGAAAAAGTTGTTCATGGGGAGCTTAAGAAGAACATCAAAAACCACATTTTGAAAAGAAAAAAACGAGAAAATGAAAACATTCAAAAATTCGTGTAGAAAACTACGAATTCCCAGTTGCACTGTCGGAGGGACGCGGAAAAAGAAAAACAGAGGGAAAACAACTTGAGAAAACGCAAAAAAAAAATTGACGGGCTGTGAAATACCAGTAGGAAGAGAGTGAGTTTGGGAAACAAATTCGGAGGTGGGCATAACAGATGGGCAAGATTTCATCGCAGAAAGGTAGTTAGAAGTCGAGGTCGGTCTTCTGGAGGGTCCAAAACTTTCGCAGGGAAAGTGAAATGAGGACCGGGAAAGGAACAACAGGGTGAAATGGGAGAAAACGACGCTCTAGCGTTGCAACGAGAGTACGAGAAGGGCCGCTGACGTCTAAAGAGGTCAACGATACCGCCGGGGAGGACAACAGGTTGGCCGGCCCAACCCCGAAAAAGACAGGGGAACGCTGGTTTGAGGCGATAAGTCTCCAGCAACCTGGACAAAGAAGGAGCCTAAGAAGGGGTAGGCACGGAAGGGGTAAACTCTACCTAGAGGGGGGTGGGTTGACTGCCAAGAAAAGCCAGATGCAAACAAGGAACTAAAAAAATCGCCCACTGGGATTGTGGGGAGAAACCCTAAAGACCTGCTTCAAAAACCTACAACAAGGGGGTTGCGACCTGAGGCCGGCGGGGGTTGGGAAAAAGGGAGGGGAAAAAGAAGACGCGGGAACGGGAAGCAAAACATTTTGTATCAAAAGTTACACAAGGGGGACGATCTAAGAAACAGTTGGGGTTTTTTGGGGGGGGGGGGGGGGGGGGGGGGTAGCAAGGTCAGCTAATCAGGGTGGGACCCGGTGATGTTCCATTTGCCAGGGGGGAAAAGCCAAAAAACCAAAGAAAGAACAAGAGATGTTTGGGAGCACGATGAACGCCTGTAATTGTCCGGTCTTGGAAGAGGGACTGGCCCCCGACCGTAGACTCTGGGGTCCAAACGCCAGGATTTGGCGGGGCCGAAAAGAACGACCGACAAGCACAGAACTAAAAAAAAGTGCCGCCAAAGTTTGGTCCTCACCCGAAAGGACTCGGCGCCTGAGAAGCAGTTTTGGCGGAAAAAAGGGCACAGAGGGAAGGGAGTACAAACCTGACGGAAAGATCAAGAAAAATCGCGAACAGATCAGCGCACAACTGGAATTGGGCGCAAGTCTTAGGTAGTAAGGGGAAACAGATCGCATAGGTGGGTGGGGGGGGGAACGAAGTAAGCGAGTTGGGCGCCAGACAATGACCGGAGAACAGGTGAAAACGGCATCTTGTAATAGTGGGATCCAGAAAATACGTTGTTCAGTAGAAAGAGAACAGACCCCAAAGAAGCGGCCGCAGCGGATCCCGGCACTGGCGATTGGTGTTAAAAAGAAAAAGCATCTCAAAAACTCCGGGGAGAAAAAAAGGAAAAGGTTCCCCGAGTGGGGTGCACTCCGGTAGTGAGACCTGGGCAGAAGGAAAGCGTGTCGCATCTGGGAAAAGCGAGATTTTTGCCCAAAACCACTGGGAGGGAAAGTGTTTCATAAGGAGAGTCAAAAGGAAAGGATCCCTAAAAAAAGGTAGGATTACCGCACAAATGGAGATGGGAGAGGAGAAAGTTGGGGTCGGGCCTCCAGGGAGAAAAAAACGTCTGGGAAGTGAACTCAAGGCCATCAGGGGGGAAAAATCTTCCAGGAACGGCAGGAGTTGGGGAGGGGGTTTTGAGAAAAAGATCGCGCGGGGGGGCAGACACCAATGCATGGGTCAGGACACCTTTACAGGGGAACTTTATGAGTAAGCAACTGCGACCACGAGGATGGGGGGGGAAGAAAGAAAGTTTTTCCCGGGGGAAGTCCCTGAAAAGGTCCCATAACACGAGTGGGGCCACTGTCAAGAGAAAAAAATTACCTTTTGGGAAAAAAAGGGGTGCCCAGGGTGATGGGAACGACCACTGTGAAATTGAAATGAAGCCCGAGCCACCCAAGGAAGTCCTGCCAACATTCCAGAAGGCGACTGGGTGAAAAAAAAAGCCTCCGTAAGCAGTGTGAGGAGAAGAAAAACGCACGTGGGCAATCCCAGCCTAACTGTGAAAAGAAGAAGAAGATGTTCTAGGTTGTGAAAGGGGGATCCGACTGAAGGGGGACAAGGGGAACGAGCAAGCCTCTTGTGATTTAGTTAGAAAAGAGGAGTATCCGGGGGGAAGTCAAAAAAAAACCGTTGCATGTTGACGGATGGGGCGGAAAAGCGGGGGGGGGTTCAATCTCCCCAAAAATGGTGGGTCTTATTAAGGGCCAGGGGAGAAGTGAACACTTACCAAAAAGAAAGGGGAAACCAGGAAAATGGGGGGTGGGGCAGAGGACGCCAGACGTCAGGACTAGTGTCCTCAACAAGAACTGACGTGCACGTCTAAACGGGAAAAACTCAGGACATGACGCCCATCTCTTGCGGCATCCAGAAAATGTCGGGGGGGTAAAAAATATGTGCAAGTGCGGTGGGGGGTATGACGGGGGGGAAAAGACAAATGAATCCCCCCATGAGAAAGAACGTCAGTCGAGTTTCCAATCAAAAGGAAAAAAACTCCTTGAAGGTTCCTCAAGGCGGGGCGAATAGATGACCGGGAACAGCTTGGCACATTTGGAAACACTGGGGGGGTTGGGTGAATGGACGTTTGGGAGGTGCGAGGTGAACAAAGAGAGCTAGGCTGTGCAGAAAGGATCGGGAAAAAAAGAAAGCCGACCGACTCAGTTGGGAACTTGAAAGCCCTTAGGGGAAAATAAGACCAAAGGGGTCCAGGGGGGGGGGAAAACGCGCTGGTAAGATCGTGGGGAATAAGAAAAAGAGAATGGCGGGATATACCCAGATCAAGAGCTTTTTTTTTTCATTTTCGTCCGAGCAAGGTTGGGGAAGGGGTCGACCATGCCTGCAAACCACGCCCCGGCAGCAGGGGGGAATGAAAAAAGCCGCTCTCGGGTGGTAACAGCTACTTAGGGACCCGTGTGGTGGTAAGGGGAAATCCAAGGAGGAGGGGGGTAAAAAGGATGAGGAAGAAGTGAACAAAAATCGTGGGGGGTCGGTGGGGCAACACCCGTAACCCGGCCAGCAGAGGGCGCCCAGGGACGATGGACAAAAGGTAAAAAAAGAAAAGGAGAAATGTCAAAAGACCAATTAAGGGAAAGGCGTTAGTTGAATGAGGGTGGTGCTGAAGTGTGACTGGCAGTGGGGTCCGTGGGCACTAGGAGGGGGAAAAACTTAATCAGGGGGGAAACTTCCAGGAGGCCAATTTGCCGGTGGGAATTCGATAAACACGGAGGAGGGCCGACCCAGCTTATTGTAGCCGTAGAAGAAAACAAATCGGTTTCGTAGTTAAGGGGGTAAGGATGGGTCGCTGGGGCTTAAATGACGACTAAGGCCAGGGGAGAAACGGCTGCGTAGGTGGGGGAAATTTTCAAAAGGGGGCAGGAAGGACGGAAAAACAATAAGACCCTCGAAAATTAGGGGAGAGGCAAAAAGAGGTTGCCTATCGGGGGGACGTTGGGGGTTTTAAATTTGTTAATTGGAATTTCGTGGGGACAGGAAGTTGAACAACAAAGGAACAAAAAACAACACAGGAGAAACCGTTTTGGGAATACGGAAATAAAACGCCTTCGAACCGCAGGGGGGAAAGGAGGAAACAGGCTGTAATATGCCACTCTTCTGAAATAGAAAAGACGGAAGAAAAATGAAGAAAGCTAAGTCTTAAGGCCTTAAAAAAGGGAAGGTGGGGTAGCTCCAACAGATAAAAAAGGGTAGGGGAGAGGGGTGGCCCGCACAAAAAGCAGCCTAGGGAACGGACCACCACGGGGGTCAAGGGGGAAAAAAAAGGGTTAAAGGGCAAACCAGGTGGGGTGGAAAAGAGGGAAAACGTGGGCCTAATCAGACAAACAAGAGAAGAAAAAAACTATGGCCGAAGCCCGGGAATAAATCAGAGGGGAAAGGAACCAACCCAACAGGAAAATCTGGGCGAGTTCCAACCGACTGCGGAATGAAACGAAGCAAACAGGGGGGAACCCAGCCTTAGCCTTGCATGCAGGAAGGAATCCTCAGGAATGTAGTGGATTTCGACGGACCAAACGAAAAGGGAAACGAAACTCGTGTCATAAAAAAGATAAAGGGGAGGGGGTCACATTTCCCTCAAAAAAGAAGGGGGGGGGTTGGGCTTGCGATCTTCGTATAGGCCTTGCTGCAGAATGTCAGAGGGGAGATGAGGTGATTTTGGGTCAGAACAATAAGCCCTAAGACTTGTGGCGGAAAAGAAAAAAAAACCTGTGTTTGGGGGCAGTGGCGGGAGGAAAGGGGGGTGATGGGGGGTTTCGTGCGAGGCTCCAGGTTCTAAGAAAAAAAAACACCTAGATAAAGAGGAAGAAATGGGAACAAAAGCTTCCAAATGCTAAGTACAAAGGAAAAAAAACTTGGCCCTTTCAAAGTTTAAGGGAATCCAGAAAAACCGAAGAAAACGAACAGAGGCATAGCAAAACTTCGTGTGCACTGTACCATTGGGGGGGGGGAAGTTAATGCGATTTACATAGAAAGAAAATCAGAAGGTGGGGGAGGGGGGAAATACAGTTCACATGACGGTAAGGGGGGGAAAAAAGGGAACTTTTTTCAAATGAAATAAAACCAAAAGAGAACATTCAAGACGTGCCAAGTTGTTTGTTTTTTGGGCCAAGGGAAGGAAAAGGGAAAAGGGGGGGGTATCATGTGCGGGAAAATTTAACAAAAAAGGGAAAAATAGGGAAAACGAAAGGAAAGGACGTCGCAGCTCAACGAAAGTGAAATCCTGGAGGCAAGGCAGCCTACCCGAATGTAGGGGGAACAAGGAAGGGACGGCCCTATATTAGGAATGCGGGCCGTCCAAGAGGGGGAAGGGGTTAACCCTCCCAAATACCACCGTAAAATAAAAAAAAAAAAAAAAGTCCTATCTATCTCAAAAGAAAAAACCGAAGAAAACCGAGGAAAAGAATCTAGGGTAACCCAGCTTTAGCTTTTGGAGGGAATCCTCTTCCGGAATCGCTACAAGTATAAAAAAAAAAGAGGTCCCACCGGCTCGTCAGCGCTTGTACGACTAGGAAAAAAAAAAGAGGGGAGGAAGGGGTATATCTAAGTTGACTTTCGGTGCTAATGTATATAAGTTTTAAAAATGTTAAAAAAAAAGGAAAAAAAAAGACTGAGCAGCCGGGAACTTTGAAAAAACAAGTGAGGGACCACAAAAAAATTGCAAAATCTGAAATGTCAATCCAGGTGGGGGGTCAAAAAAAAAAATAAAGAAAAAGAAGGAAAAATAGGGGGGGGATGGGAACTGCCGCAACTTGGGTAACCAAGAAAAAAAAAGAGGAGCGCCAATTTAAGGTAATAAGAGTCTCATCCAAGAAAGGAAACAGAAAACAATGGGGGAGGGAAGGAAGGGTTCGTGGGGAATGGTCTTGGCAGGGGAAGAAATAAAATGGGGGAAAAAAGCAGTTGTTTACGCGCGCTTGCCAAGAAAAAGGAGGGGGGGAGGTTTCAGGATAAAAATGGCGGGAGGAGGAAACAGAAAGACGCAAGCCAGCCACACCTCCTGGAATACAAAAGCCGCTGAATGGAAATTGGTGAATCACCACGAAAAAAAAAATGTGACTACATCAAAGTGAACCGGGAAAGAAAACGTATCAGGAGATAAGAAAAGAAAAAAGCACAGGAAAGTTGAACATTGGTTAGGGAAGAGGGGGGGGGAGGTGGCAAGGGGCGGTGCAGTACGAAAGGTGGAGAGAAAAGGAGCATCTGCCGTGGATAATTGGGGGCCTGGGGTGATCATGGGGTTCATGATGTACAGACCTCAGGAAGGGGTAAGTAGGAAGGGGGTAAGACGGCAAGGTCGGGAAACGAGTGGGAATTGCGGAATGAGCTTAGGGGGGAGGGACTTGGGCTGCTGATTTTGTGGGGAAAAAACTGAAAGCTTACAAAGGGGCCAAATTTGAAAACTGAAAAGGGTGGGTTTTGGCGGGCAACTCTGTCGTAAGGGGGAAAGGAAGAAGCACCCCACAAACAGTACGGAAGGGGTTGGGGGAGCACCTCATGCCGCCAAAACGCGAAGAAAATTCGTCCTAAAATGAGGAGCCATGGCCGCCGCGTCCAGATGAAAAGAGGGGCAGTGGGGTAATCCAGGTGAAAAAGTGAAAAAACACCTGCCGGGGGGGCGGTGGAAAAAAGACGAGTCCAACCTGGCGTGTGGTTGGCCGGGGCAGTTTGGGGGGGCCCCAAAAGGGGGTCCCATACACACCAAAGGAGAGAGGGGTACCAACAACGAGGGAGGCAATACTGGGAATTTGTGTGCATGGAAGGGACGGGAAAAAACATGTGGACCAAGTAAAGGGGTAGGAAAAAAGCAATGGCCTTCGGGTGGAAAAAAAAATCCTCAGACCTACACAGGCAGCCAACCAAAAGCCAAAGCAAAGAACCGTAGTCCCAAGGTAACAAGAAGGAGGAAGGAATCGAAAGGCAGGGGAAGCAGCACCTGCATTGCCAGGAAATTCAGGGGAAAGGGGCGGAATGTCAAAAAGACAGCGAAACCATAATAGCACTACCTTCATAACCACTAACTACCATTAACAAGTACAAGGGAAGGGAACCTCCGGTGCTGGGAGATTCGGACCTTGTAAATTGGGGGAAAAACTTTCGACTGCTGGACAGCTGCCAGGGTGGGAGGGCACACTTGCAGGGGACCCGGGCGGGTAAAAAAAGGGAAGAATAACAGACCAACCTACATAACGGACAAAGGTTTCACGAAAAAACGGAAGGGGGAATATGTGGATCTTTTCCACAAAAAAGATGAGCATCCATTCCTAAACAGGGGAAGACACATTCCGCAGGGGAAGAAGAACACCAAGGGTGCTCGAAAAAAAGATGAAAAAGATGACGGAGGGGGGGGAAAAGTCAAGGCCAAGTGAGTTCCTAAAAAAAAAGGCAAAAAAAGATACATCTTGTAGGACCATTGGAAAAGGGTTTGGGGGTGAGTAGGGGAATAAAAAGGGAGTTGGGACACCCAAAGAACCCAGGGTTCCGCACGACGGTCGAAGAAAGAAAGGACCCGGGGCAACAACATCAGAAGAGAAGTAATGTGTCTTGCCCTACGCAAGCAAACAGTAAAAAAAGGTAACACAAGCATCAACCCCTCAAAAAGTAAAAAAGGTGGTAAGGGGGTGGGAAAAACTGCAAAAAGACTTCCGTGGTCACAGGAAGGAAATCAACGCCGGCCGGCGGATGATTGGTGGATGGCTTTGTGGACAGAGGGGGAAAAGAATCTAAAAACGACCACGTAAGGAGAGTATATGAACAAAAGTGGATGAATTAAAAAAACTAAACTGAAGAAGGGGGGCAGGGAGGGGGACCGTTTTGGTCTGACTTGCACCGGGGGGGCATATTTTTATGGGGGGGTAAAGAGGAAAAAGCAAATGGGTTCCTGGAAGAGAACAAAACTTTACGGGCAAATCTTTAGGGGGGTAAGATCATGGACACATACTACGACACCATGGGCCAGAGGAACAAAGGAGGGGGGTAACGCAACATCAGGGAAAAACCAAAAAAAAGGGGTCCGGGTTGCGGAAACCGGAAATGTTCTCTATCTAACAACCTAAAGAAGGAAGAAAAAAAAAAAGGACCGGTGGGGCACCAGCTAGGAGAGAACGAACCTTGAGGAGACATCAAAGGGACGATCAGTTTTTAACCAGTTCGCGACCTGAAAGAAACGGCAGGGGACGGGAACGTTAGTGCGCAGAAAACTTCCGGTAAAGACAAAATTTGGAGGCCGAAGAAAGAGACCATCGTTGAAAAAAGAGGAGGGGGTCAGGGAACCGGTAATTCGGAGACCGGGGGATGGGGTGGACCTGGCCCATTTGGAAGGGGACACAAGAAAACCAGTTTGGGCCACTACCCGTGTAATTTAAAGAGAAAGTTAACAACTAGCAAGGAAAGAGTTGCCGAGGACAGAACCAACATTTCCCGAGAACAACCTACTCACTAAGATCAGAAAAAGGGGGGGAAAAAAATTGAACGCCTTATAAAGTTAAGGTGACCGGAAAAAAAAACGGCGTCACGAAGGTGAGAAAAAAAGAGGATGTTTAAAGGTTGTGCTGGAAAAAAGAAAAGGGAAAAACGTCCATCCGGGACGTCGAAACATGAAGGGAGGGATTTTTGAGGGGGGGGGGGGGGGGGGGCACGAGACAAACAAAAACGGACCAGTTTCTTTTGAGAGGGCGCCAACAGGGGGCAAGAGAGGGGGGTGTATGTTGACGCAGGGGAAAAGGTTGTTTTGGGGGGAAAAGGCCGCCAAAAGGAGCAGTTTCGGAATCCTGGCAGAAAGGAAGGAGCATCAGCAAAACACACAGCATGGAAATTTCCGTTAAGGGGGGACGTCGGGAAAAAAAGAGAGGTGAGGCCCAACGGGATAAAAGCAATTGTAGGAAGAAACGAGGCGGAAGGGGGAGACCACTAGTAGAAGAAGGAATCTCTCCACAAGGGGTAAATAGAAACACCAAAAAGAGAATAAGCGGGCCTTGGGGATGGGAGGAGAGCAGTATCGGGGAAAAGTAGTTCAGTGAAAGAAAGGGAACCTGAAAAAAAAAGCAACTGGCTGAAGACAGCAGGATAAGGCGCGGGGGGAGAAAAAGGAGACTAAATCTTGTCTAACCCCAATCAATAGAGGAACAATCATTTGCAACTTGGGAAAGAAAAAAAAGCACGCACCTGAACAATCCAAGGCCAGTGGGAAAAGGAGGAAGAAGCATTTTGTTGGCGAAAAAACTTTCCGTGACGAAAAGGGACTTCTGGTGACACGACGCGCGAAAAAAAGAAGAAAAGGATAATCGGGACAGGGCGCCGATGAAACAAAAGGATAGTTGTGGCCCTAATGGGGCAAAGGGGGGGATGTGTAGTTTGGCGGGGGGGGGGGGGGGGGGAAGGTCGCACGAGGTGCAAAACGCAAAGAAAGGTATTGGGGGAAGAAAGGTTTTCACCAAGGAAAGGAGACTGACCGGGATGGGGGCAGTTCCATCACAGTGGGAAAAGAAAAAAAGTTTGGCAAAAGAAAAAGGAAAAGAAAGCAAAAGTGACCAACAGCGTAGTTGTTGACAGCCTTACTGCTCGTTTATTAAAGTGTGAGGAAAAAAATAGGGAAGGAGGATCCAGGGACAAACGGGAAAGGGGGATTCTTTGCCGCCAGGGGTCAAAAAAAAACTCCGGATGGGGTTGGTTTTGGGGGGGGGGGGGTTTTTTTTGTTTTTGGTTTTTGGGGGGGTTTTTGTGGTAGGTTGGTGGTTTGTGGGGTTTGGTTGTTTTTTTGGGGGGGTTTTGTCGTGGTTATTTTGGGGTTGGGGGGGGCGGTGGGTCTTTTTGGGCGGGGGGTACTGTTTTGTTGGGGTTTGGGGGGGTTTGCTTGTGGTTGGTTGAATGGCGCTGGTTCGGGTTGGGGGTTTTTTGTTGTGGGGGGTTTGGGGGCGGTAATTTTGCTTGATCTTGTGGTAGTGGGGCGATGTCGGAGGGGGGGGGGGGTTGTTTTTTTATGGTGGTGGGGGGGGGGTGTGCGTATCCGGGTCTGTCTTTTTTTAGTTTTTGGGGGTTGGTTGCTCTTTTGGGGGTTGGGGGGGTTTTTTTTTGGTTTTGGTGGGTGTTTATGTGGGGGGGTCCTGGTCATGTGTGTTCTTTCGGGAGAGTTTGGGGGTTCTTGGGGGGGTTTGGGGGGTTTTGGGGGGGTGGGTGGTTGTTTGTTGATTTGTGGGGGTCGCTGTTGAGGGGGTCGGTTTCTCTTGGGGTTGGCGGTTTGGGGGGGGTGGGGTTTCTTTACTTTGGGTTGGGGGATTGCTTTTTGGCATTTTTGGGGGTGGGGTGTTGGGTTGTTTTTTGGGGGGGGGCGCGGCTTGGGGTTGTGGTTGGCTACTGGGTTCTCTTTGGGTTGCTTTGTGGTTTGATCCTTTGGTGGGGTAGTCCGGGGGCCAGGGGGGGGGCGGGGCCACGAGCGGTGGCGGTGGGGGGGGGCGACGGGAAATGAGGGGGTTGATTGTCCCACAAGGGGGAAAGGATTTCAAGGGAACTGTGGCGGCCCGGTGGATACAAAGAGGAGGAAAACCAGCGTCCCCAAAAGAGGCAAGAACCACATTACTGGACTAGGGTGAAGGAAAGCATAGCGAGAAAAAAACTCAGATATTTCATGTTGTCAAGAGGAGCCAGACCGGGGGGGTGTAGCCGGCCGTTTGGGTTATTGGGTGGAAACGCTCATACGGATGCCAACCTAGAGCCAGTAAGCGGCGCTGAACTGAAGGGGGGATCGAGAGGAAGCAAACGGGGCTTGTAAGATTGATTCATAAAAAGGAAGGGGGGGGTCGCCGCCGCGCCCGCGCCAAGGGGAAAAAGAAATAAGGGCTAAGGGGGGACCCAAATCCTGCAACCGTGGGGGGGGGAGGGGTCACCAAAGCGAGGGCAGGGGCAAAAGAAAAAGGTAAAGAAAACCTCGTTGGAGCACCATTACCGAACTTGAGAAATTGGAACGGTTGTTGATCGAAGGGCCCCTCCCCGCGGGTGCAAACTGGGAGAAAAAGGTTAAACTGTATCACGCAAAATTTTCAAAAAGGGTTTCAGGGTAGCTGGCAAAAGGGGTAAAGGGGGGGAAAGGAAGCTGCCCGACCTTAACAGATCACGGCTTCGACCAAAAAAACAAAGAAGAAACGCCGAAAAACATGCAATACAAAAAAGGGAGACCGATCGTTTACAAGAGAAAACACAAAAACCCATTGCCCACTTAAAATCGAGA
>Ga0179593_1307376_pt1 | contig 10979 bp, 10 predicted proteins | sample CZODoug2_1_08_16_FD_185931 | JGI IMG/M metagenome (GOLD analysis project Ga0179593, IMG submission 185931) | Vadose zone soil fungal communities from Angelo Coast Range Reserve, California, USA - CZODoug2_1_08_16fungal (PacBio error correction) | ecosystem: Environmental > Terrestrial > Soil >...
AGGAACTAACCAAAAAGAACAAGACCAGCAAAAAAGGAAAGTCAGCTATCCTAACAGAGTTAGACCAGTGAAAAACTAAAGTGCGAAAACGTGAAAAAAAATCAGGGAGTGGCTCAAAAATACAGGAATCAGCAGTACAGCAGAGTGGAACTGGGAGCCGTGAATTTAAAATGACACATGGGGGCCAAAAAAAAGCTGGATACGACGAATATCCAACCTAGGCCATCGTACCTAAAGGAGGGGGAAAACAAAAAAGCAAAAAACCTGGACAACGGGGCCAGAAAGTTGTCTGCAAGGAAACAGTATTGGAAGATCTGAAACAGGAGCAACCGGGTTACAAAAACAGGGGGGAGACCGGGGGTCCTGTTGAAATATCGGGTCAAAACCCGGGTTCGAGATCAGAAACGGGCGAAAAAAAAGGTTAAAGACCCTCCGGGGAAATGGAACCACGACTGTCACAAGGATAAAATAAATTTGAGAAAAGGGTTTTGGGTCTGTAAGAACAAGAAACACCTAACCAGAAAAACAGACGCGTTTTACTTGTTCAAAGATGTGATACCATTAGGACAAGGGGGATAGGTTTTGAAGAGACAGATTGGGTTGGATTTGAACCCTTTCGGTTAGGTTTTTTTACCCACCACCAAATTACCCACGCAGCCAACCACAGGTAAGCGCTCCTGAGAATGACAACCACAGGAGAGTGGGGAACTTGTATCCGGACCAATGAAAGAACTAAGTCCTTCGAGGTCGAATCAAGACAAAAAGCAATACGCAAGGAGGAAGGCACAGGAATTAGAGGGAGGGAGGCCGACTGTAGCCCATTAAACAGGGTAAAAGAAAGCGAACGGAAGGAGTAAGGGTAACAGCACACTCTCCTTACGGGGGTTCGAGCGCGAATGCGAGAGAAATCTAGGAGGACGTAGGGCGTATTAGGGCGCAGGATTACATGCAACGGAGGGGGCTTGGCACAACTGCAGCCCCAGGGCTATTGCCTGGCAAATTTTACGAGGACCAGAGATAAAAGGGATTACTCAGACAAGACACCCCTCACTAATCGGGGCGGACGGCATTAAGAAGGGGATCGGCAACTGGGACGCCTAGGAACCGCCACTATGACCAGAAAGCGCTTCCCCATCAAAACGAAAACTCCTCATGGTCGAGGTACAACAGAAAAAAAAAAACTTCAATCACTCTCACTCGAGGAAAATAAAAATGGTGGCTTGACGACTCAATCCTTTGTAAAGAAAATCACAAGGGTCGATGCCAACTAAAGCCGAAGGGATGCCGAAATCGGGACACAAATTTACCACGAGAGAAGGAAACCCAGAAACACAGCCGGGGGGGACATAAAACGAGATCATAGCCACCAAGAACCCAATATAACCGAGATTCCATCCGTGGAAAACCAAGCCAGTGGCAAAAAAGTGAGTAATAAATGGGATATCTTCTTAGGAAAACCACAACCAGAGATCTTTGGATTAGAAAAGAACCATCAAAGGGAGAAACTAATATTCATGCAGAAACATATGTAAAAAGGGGGACGAGGACAGTTTAACGCAGGAGGCTTCGAAGAGCACAAGTGGGATTCTCCAGGAAGAACGGATGGCGTGTAACTAAACCCCTAAGGGAAAAGGGCAGAAAACGGGTTTGGAAGATAGGACCTAGACCCACGGGAGAATGAAATGGAGCCATGTCTTTAGCACCGATGTTACGGCCGGCTGGAAACCAGAAGACAGACTGGCAGAGGGGACGGCGACACTCCAAACAGGGTACCATAGTACCACAAACTAAACCACGTCCCGGAGGTTTGGTCATAGAAATCCCTAGGATTAAGAATCCCCAACAGTCTCCAGCCGCTGCCAAGATGTAGATGGAATGTGACCTCGGTCCATGGAGACCAACTCCAGGGGGAGGGCATATCATCCTAAGTGGAGACAGGGGGGGAAAAAAAAGAATGCCTCTGCCAGGGAAAAAGCATTCTGTAAGTGGGGGACCAACCACGACAAGAAAGGAACAGGGGGAAGACACAACAAAAGGAGGAAAGTCATTCGCTGGGATGGACCAATCGGGGGTGGGAAGGGGCAAGAGGGGATGTAAAAAATTGTCATAACCAAGCCGAAGCAAAAAAAGCCCAACGACTGGCTTCCAAGTGGGCCTGGGGGCACTGGGCCGGGGCATCTCCGACGAATCGCGAACGCCCTTTGGGGTTGGCCTTTCAACCGCTGGAAGAAAAAAAATCCCGGAAGGGTGAGGTCCCAGTCCTCTCTCCCCAAAAACCGGGAGGGGAGGAAGGAGAATATCCGGAAAGAACCAACACCTGACCTCACTTTGGAAAACTTTCCTCTCCGTTCCCGCCAAAGGGGGATGAATCGTACCCTGGAAGGAGGGGCACGCCCGGCACCGGCAATCCTTACTTCAAAGACAAGCACGTTTATTGGGGAGTTAGGGATCGGTAGAAGAGGAGGATCGTACAATCAACAGGACCACAAGGGGGGTAGTCCACGGGGCAAAAGGCCTGGTAAGGAAAGTTTAATTTAGGGGGGCAAGGGAGTCTGGAAGGCCAAAACCACAGACAGGGAAGGGGGGCTCTTTTACCAATCTTGCAGTCGTGCAAAGCTTCAAACCAGGCTGTAGAGACTGTAGAGTGGACCTGAAAGCCCAACCTCTCTATCTGTCTCCGCGGAAGAGGGGGGGCAAGAAGGATGCAACGCTTTGAAGTATTTAGTGGTTCCTCCCTTGCGCTCTGTTCCGGGTGCCAAGGTCAAGATTATTTTCTGTGTTTTCAAAAGAGTCCTTGAAAAGTGGGGGTAGTGTCGTCAGATCGAAATTCTGAACAGCTTCGAATGGGGGGCCGGCACAAACGCAAGGGGAGACCTCGCTAGCAAGGGCTCGAAGAGATATCATTGGGGGGGGGCGATGGGAAACTCCCGCAGGATTGCAATGCATCTGATATTTCAGAAAGATGGGAGTACACTCAAGCAGAGCGTCTGGAAAAACGAAAGGGGGATCGACATAAACGAGGACAAAGGGCACTAGGCTTGTGCAATTCCTATTGGGGGGCCAATAAACGCAGGGAGGATCGGGATGCTTAGCTGAGGTCCGACCGAGGTGTGGGGTAGGAGAGAAATATCCATAGTAAGGAGCCCGAAGAAAAAAAACAAACCCCCGGTGAAATTGTCGGGTGACACTTGGGGCTGAGAATCTGTAATATACCTGGGGGGGGGGTCAAGGGGGAAAGGGGAAGTGGATGGGGGAGTACGGGGTTTTGTTGCGGAGGTGGGGTTGCGAAGAGAGAAGGGCAGTGTGGAGGGACGGGGATGATCACGGAAAGGGCGGTGGGATCGGCACGGGGAGAGGGAACTCAGTAGGAAGGAAAAGCACATCATGTGCAGCGGGGATAATCATAGCAGGGAGAGGGGTTTGGGGATGCGACAATTAAGAGGTGGAGGGGTACAAAATTGATTATGTATCGGTGGTCGTAAAGCGGAAAAAGGGGAAGAAAGGGAAAACGGGGGCGAAGCAACGGATTGGAGGGTGGGTAGGATGCCATTCCTTCTTGCTTCGCCTCATGGGGGGGATAGAAGTGAAAAAAAAGGGCCGATCCATGTGGCGGTAACGAAGAAGCATTTTGTATAGGGCGCCTCAGTAACAGAAAACTCTAAAAACAAGACTGCGCTTCGACGCTAAAGGAAAGAGGGTTTGGTTAGGTCGACTCTGAAGATCTCTATCAAGGGGGTTGAAAACAGAAGTGCGTGGGGGGAACGTCAATCCGGCCCTCCTAGTTGGGCCTGACCTAAAAAAAAGGAGGGGACGCGGATAAGGGTGGGTAGAGGAGACAGAGGGACTGGGGAGGATCGCGACCGAAAACTCTCTTGCCTGCGGGCAGCTGGTGGGGCGGGGGGAAGTGGGGGGCCTACCAGAATGACAAAATCCACAAAACGGGGATCCCCGAACGGCTTGAAGGGGATGCTATCTGTCTAGGGGTGGAGGGGGAGGGGTGGGGGGGAGGGAAAAGGGGGGTTGGGACAAAAACACCAATCGGTGAAAACGAGTGTTTGGATCTGCTTAACTGGGGGGAAGGCCGGGGTCAGAAAAAGGTTCCAAAAGCTGGGGACCCCGGGGGACGAAAGTGGGAGGCCTAAAAAGTGTCGAACCACTTGCACACGAAACCTGGACTTGAAAAAGGGGGTGACCCATGGGTCAGGACCACCAGTTGACCATATTAGTACAGGGGGGGGACAGAAGGGATGCAAGTGCAAGGGGGGGGGGCTTTGGTGTTGGACCGAAAGGGAAGGGGGTCAAATTTTGGGTAGATCGGAACCGATTGTGTTGGTTGGCGTACAACATTAGGGATTTCCAAAAGCCAGGAAAGGAAATATGGATTGTACAAATTGACGCAGGGCTTTGGGGGGCACCCCATACCGTACTGGCCACCAGGCGAAAACGGTTGGGGTTCGAAGGTGAAAAACCTGGAGGCGTTTCACTTTGGGGTGATGCAATGGTCTGGAGAGTTGGGTTTTTGGGTTAGAGATAGCATTCTATTGGGGTCACTGGAAGATGCTTGAAGATGATACTCAGGGTAAGAATGAAATACTGGGGGAAGATCGCCTGGGCAAAAGCCGGCTGCAAGTCTGTTTTCGTATACAAGGCTTTTGACTCAGTGTAATGGGTGGTGGGGACGGCGAAACATACTGAAAACCAGCGATTTAAAGTTATTTGGAGGACGCCAGGGCTCGGCGAGAGAGGACAATGAGTCATTGGGAGGATAAAATACGACTCGCGGTCCCACTCCTAGGGGGGCACGGGGGGGGGGTTTTAAGGAAACTACAGGAAAGGTCGTGGACTACAGGCATGAGCAGAATTAGAACAGCTCTCGGTGATGGCTAAAATGATGGTGGGGGACTACGTAGTTGGGTGACAGGGGGGTCGGAGTGTCTAAAACTCTTGGATAAGGAAGAGGACTGCTAGGGGAAGGACAAACAAAGCCCAGCCGCCGTGACTGGTGGAAGGAGGATTCAGTAAAGAAAATTTCCGAAGGTTCCAAATCGGTCGCCCACCGTCTTTGGAAAACTAAACTGGAAAGACGAGTGGGGGAAAGAAGAGGAAGGACACGACCTTGGAAAAAAAAGGGGCGAATACGTGGAAAGGGGGGCAGGTCCTCAAAGTTTAATTTCGCGAGCATCTCGATGGAAAAACGAGGAATACAACAACCACACCTGAGTGATGAAAGAGGAGAAGGTCGTAGGCAATCGAAAGGGACCACGGGAGGCAACGGAGTACTCCGGCCTCCTCCAGCCACCTAGAACCGGTTCACTACGGGGAAAGGGTCGTGGTTAAAAAACAAAAAGCCTAGAAGTAACACGAGGGGGAAGATTGAACAGGGGGTCAAATATGGGGTCTACCGCTCAGATCACCACAGTTAAATCATGGGGCACGAAATGACAAAGTATCTGTGAAATAAAGGGCGGCCGAGGGTTTGTGGGAGGGTCCACGACAACGGGTCCTGCCTTAGGCACTATAGAGACACAATAACCAAATTAAAAAACAGGGGAGCACGACAACAAAAGAATTGATGAGGAAGCCATCAAGGGCGCTGGGTTTCCCACAGGGTCGGCCGCAGAGGAAGGTCACTAAAGAGGGAGTTTCAAAATCGCAATTAAACGCCGAGAGTGGGGGCGGCGATGAGCGAAGAAACTGGAGGTTGGGCCGCATGCCGAGCCCGAAGGAAAAAAGCAAAAAAGGGACTAGTACAATGTGGTGGCAGTAGGGACAGCCACCAGTAAAAGAGGTCCGTACCGTGGTTTCCGAGAAACCACTGAAAGGAAGCCGGGGACAGCTGATCGCAAAGACAGGCAGAGGGGCTTATAAGGAGCAGACCGGAAAACCCAACGAGAAGCTAGGATAAAAGAAAAAAATCCAGAAATCACACGCAAGAGAAGAAAGCAGTCGCCCGAACACTTAGTTCAAAAAGATTCAAAACCAAAAAAGAGGGGCTCCTGGGCAAAAGAAGCCCGTTGGGAAAAAGCACGGCGGACACCGGAGAAACAATCAATATATCGGGTTTCTCCGGGAAAAATCCCGGACTGAACAGGTCCGAAAAAAATCTATACGAGGGAGGGTCAGGAAGTGAGTAACAAAGTCTAGAAAACAAAAAAAACAACACCTGCTTCGGTCTAATGTCTGAACTTTGGAGACAAGAAATCTTAACCCTGGGGTCAACCCGGGGTTCAACACCTTACAGGTGGGTCATTGGTAAAAACGGGGGTAGACCCCGGGGTCAGGAGATAAGTAATGGCGTCCAAACGGGGTCTCGAAAAAGGGGTGGACCACCTAAGGCCCAGAAGAAAAACACGAGGTCTTAGAAACGAGGGTTTTCAGGTGGGAAAAAAGCAAAGGAAGCAAACCCAAAAAAGACACAACCACAACGAAGAAATCAAAAAAAAAAAAGATAGAGCTAAAAGGACACGCCTCGAGTTTTAATGGGTTGAGGCCACATTGCTTTTATAAACACTCCACCACAAGACCCAAAAGATACTCAAACAGGAAGAGGTTTCAAGGAGCGCCAAACGAAGTACCTAGCCTTGGTTATAAAATCTATCCCATCATCCGCTACCTACTTAATTAAGGTAACAGCAAAGAGGTCTGGGAAATGATAGACAAGCAAACAAAAATTAGGGCCAACTACACACTGCACGGCCACGTCCGAGACCAGAAAAACAAAAAGCCTACTTCGGTGCGATAGACGCAACAGGAGAGCCGGGAAGAGAGGGCCGGAGGCTGTTTGGACTCACGTCAATCAAAAAATATTGCGGAATGTGACGCAAGGTCATCCCCATTGCTCGGGGGAACTGGGGTTTCAAGCGACCAAATAATATCTCCATGGAACAGTCCCGACCAACGCAACTCAGGGGGGGAAGGAAACAGTGATGGCAGGGCAAGGTGGAAGACAATAGACAATCTACGATTTGAACTGAACATCAGAACAGAAAGTAAGGAGAACAACAGAACCCGAAGAGACAAGGACTATAAAGAGAAAAAGCAACCCTGATTTGAGGGTGACGCAGCCTCAGTGAGTACCCTAAAGACAAGACTAGTACTCAAAGACGGCGAACGGTAAACAAGCGACTCATGAAGGGGACAAGAAAAGATGAGAAAAACCCCCGCACCAAAAAAAAAGGGAATCAACCAATATCAGGCGCCAACCTACTACAAAGGGGTAGGAAGGATAAGGAAAAAAACCCATGAACCACCATTCAAACGGGAAGATATAGGGATAAGGCTATGCTACCACCACCAGAGGGGACGAATCAGACCAGAACAACTAGACTAACTACGAAGGAGAGGGACGGCAAAAACGATGGTAATGGACAAAGGCCTGGCATTGGTCGCAAAGGAGGCTGAGACACCCAGAGGGCTGACTCCATGCCCGCGAGTGAAGCGATTGCGGGGGACCATTTGTGGAATTTGTTGTTTGTTGTTGGGGGTAAGGTGGTTTTTTTTTGTTGTGGTTTTTTGTTTATTGTTTGGTTGGGGTGGTTGACTCAAGCAAGACACAAAAACCCCCCACCCCCGAACGAATACCATTTTGTTTACCCCAACCGTGGGTTTTTTTTTTGGGGGTTTATTGGTGGTGTTTTTTTTCTAGCGAAAAGAGGACTGGAACCTTTTTTGTGGGGCCAGTAAAGGAAACTATACCAGGATAATGAGGCTGAAGCAATGCTAAGCAGAGGAGAAACTGTGTCAGGGTGGTCTTAACGAGCAGGAAAGGAGGTCAGAGAAGGGCCGTATGAAAACAAAAACCCACACCCACACAATAGACCACGGAAATGTTCCTGGCATATCGTGTTCTGGACCAAATACCAAAAGGGAAAACAGTGGAAGAGTCTTTACCAGCAGTGTAGAAGGCGAGACTCAAAAACGACGGGGGGAGGGAAGATATTCGTAATGCACTCTGTGGTATTCGGGCAGAGACGAACAGAGGTAACTGCCCTTAGGTTTGGGGCCAACAAAGAAGCCGGACCCCAATTACCCGGCATCAGTCGCGGGGGAAAAAACGTTGGAAATCGGGGACTGTGTGCAAATGCGGTGGGTCGAGAGGGGGAAGCTCGAAACAACGAGAAACTCCCCAATACAACTGGATTGGGGGGAGGCATCTCATTGAGGGGCCTGGAAAGGGGGGGCTGAACGCCGAATATCCGCGAAAGACCTTGGGGCAACAGTGGTCCAAGGAACAAACCCCAGGAAGTGTCATGAAAGGGAACAAGCTTAGACAACAACGGATTGATTGATGAAAAGAGATATATAACGTTAGAGCTGCCCACCTTACCTGAAGGTGGGGCCCGGGCAACAACACTGAAAAACAAACGGGCCGTTCGCGTCGGAATGATAGGGAACCTTTCACGACAAAATGCAGGCAAAGTCCGGACTAAAAAAGACTATTTGGAGTTTTAGGGGCCAGCACGGGTTAGATCAATAGCGACACACGCATGCCAAGGAAACTCTGTGGGGAACTTGGTGTCCACAAATCTCCCAAGTACGCTTTTCCTTTTTAGGGACGGTGATTTTGGGGCGTGCCCCCGACTCAGGCTGCTTACGAGTAATGGACGGCCAGAAGCATGTCAACAACCTAAACGGGATTCCCTGTCCTGACTTTGATCTTATCTTCAAGCACGAGATCATCTGGACCTAAGCTGCCAGCTTGGGTCAAAAAAGATTGCAAACGGAAGGTGGCAGGGGCTTGGCTATTTACCAATGTCACGCTATAATGCAAGATGCACAAATGGGACGATAAAGGCAATGAAGGTTGTGTCTCAGACGAAACTCTCGCCATGCTCTAGTCTTATTTTCAAGCCAGCAAGCAAACGGGTACAACGTGTCGAGCAATGTTCTCCTTACTCAGGGTCTAGGAAGAACTGACGCAAAAAAAGCTCGAAAGCACCCTAGGAGAGGGGGTGAAGAAACTAGGAAACCGCCAAAAAAGGGGAGAATGGTATCGAAAAAGATGGGGATCAGGGAGGAGACCCTGAAAAAAGGAAGGGGCCGTGTTGGACCATGAAAATCGGTGGCAGGAAATGAACTCGTAGTAGGGAAAGGTGAGATGGAGTAAACTGAAAAAACGGTGAGCTACCATATCTTGTTGGTTGGACTTACGTGATAAGACTTTAGCCATATGGCTTCCGCAAAGGGCCAATTGTTACGGGGTGCCACTGGGGCCTTGAAGCCGTGGTAGACCGTCCTATTTTTCTCCTAGCTTGATGTGGGGTGTGTGGGGCGGATGGGGGGTGTTACAAGTATTTTCAGGTCATTGAGGGTTCGAGGGATTGAATAACGTAGGCATCGCAACCGGCTGAAAAAGGGGGAGAAAAGATGAGGGAGAGAAAAACAAAAAAACAAAAAAAAAAAAAACAACACCACCCACAACACCACCGTTTCAAAAAACCTCCAAAACCATCAGGGAAGCGTGAGGTAGCCTGGACCGGAATGGGGGGTGGGGGGGGATGCAACAAAGGGGGAGGTTTCTGGTAAAATATCGAATGGCTTGTGAGGATGGCGTAAAAGGGGGCAACAGAAAGAAAAGAAACCTGGGTGGGGGGGGACGGTATGAAAGATTGCTGAGGATTATATGGGGACAGAAACTGTAAATTGTGCAGGGCAACAAGATTGGGCCGGGGGCATGGGGGGGGAATCATCATTTGGAATAATAAGGGGGACCTAAAAGAGGAAAGCCTCTCCTAGAGATCGAGGAAAGTCATTCGACGGAAACGAGTCGATACCGGACCGTGCTGTTTTGATGTATTGGTAATGGAAGAAAAGCCTCGTAGGCAGGGGAGTGCACGCAAATGGGGAATGGGGGGAAATCAAAACGGGCATCCATAACTTTGGAAATGTTCAGGGGCGGTGTCCCTGAGGGCGAGTGGGTAAGGCGGGAAAAGCTAGGGAGGGCGGGTAGAGGCTACCGAAACCACAGATCTAACTGTGCTTAGCGGGTGGTGTTGCTGGTGGGGGAGGGGGGGGGGGTGGAATCCCAGCCTGAAAAAAACAAACAAAAAAGGTACAACCCTACTTCGGCGGGAGAGAGCATATTGTAGGTGTGGTGGGCGGGGGGGGGGTTGAGTGCGGTGGGGTGGGTTGTCAAAACAACCCCGTCTCAACTCAGTTGTGGTCGAGGTCCAGGTGGGGGAGGGCCGGGGGGGGTCAGAACCAGTGGGCGGTCTTCACCCAGTTAAACGTTAAGAGACCGAAGTCACATGAAAGTACAAGGGGGGAAACACGGAACCAAAGGGCTTACCCCGGTTTTGGACACCGGGGGGAGGGAAAAAAACAAGGGGGTCAAATCCAACAACGTGGCAGAAGTAGGCAGGGGATGGTGTGTGACTGTGGGGGGGGGTGTACTCGAAAGGGTGTGTCCCGAGATTTGGATAGAAGGGCAAGAGGGGGGGGGGGGAAACAAGGAGGACGTGGTTACTACCAGGGCCCGGGGGACTCTTGAGGGGGGGAACCCGAGGCGGCTTTTGGGAGGTAATTCGCGGGAAAGAACCATCGAGTAGGGGTTCTACTGGGCAAGAAAAAAGAGGGTAGAGGGACGGGGGGAAAAGGACCGGGGGGGCGGAGAGGTGGGCTGGGTTGAGGGTGATCCTTAAGCAGGCAGTTGGGGGGGAAAACCAAGGGACGAGGGACATGTAGGAGCGCATGGGGGGATAAATCCTATGCCGCAGGGTTGTAGGAAGTCATAGATTCACAAAAAACAAGGCAGTCTTCAAGTGCTGGTAATTTAAACCACGGGCTGACTGCCTTTAAGTGTGGGAACTGGGGACCCCCGAGGCCCCAGGTCCTATGTCTTTGTGCCTTTGAAGGGGGGCCGAAGACGGCAGGCGAAGGAGGGGGCGCGCAGAAAGACGTTGGAGGCCTCTCCCGCGTCCCACTCCTCTGGGGGGGACTAAACTAGGTGTGAGGGATCGGAAGACAGCAAGGTGCGTACC
>Ga0179593_1437237_pt1 | contig 10979 bp, 12 predicted proteins | sample CZODoug2_1_08_16_FD_185931 | JGI IMG/M metagenome (GOLD analysis project Ga0179593, IMG submission 185931) | Vadose zone soil fungal communities from Angelo Coast Range Reserve, California, USA - CZODoug2_1_08_16fungal (PacBio error correction) | ecosystem: Environmental > Terrestrial > Soil >...
CACCTACTTTATGTCCTCCGAAGAGAGACAATCAGCGAGGTGAGCGAGGTAACGTCGGAACTCACCGGATACGAAGGGATAGAACGTGTTTTAACTAAAATAACGTCGAGCGGAACTAAGGGGGGTAGAATGAAAAGGCAAAGCGTCGCCTGACACAAAAAGGGAAAAAAACTCCAGCCCTGCGGGGCCGGTCCGGACCTCGCTCGAATTCGAGAAACAAAGTGGGGACCCAGCAGGCATATAGGCGGAAAAAAGTGGAAAACCTAACCAGCCACCATTCATGGGACAATTCTTCCGCCCCCCCAATTAAATACTTGGGGGAAACACAAAAGAAAGGGGCGCTAAAGGAGACCTGAAGAAAAAAAAAAAAGGGGAGTTGCCCAAAAGTAGTACGGGCCGGCGACTACTGCCCTGTAAGAACGGGGAAAAGGGTAGAATCACCCTTTTTAAATGCATACCTCTCATCATCTCGAAAGGCTACTAAATCAAGGAGGAAAAGGTGATGAAAAACGGGATCTTGTACGCCAAGCCAAAAGCTTAGTAACAAAGAGGAAACACTCTGCAGTCCTGCGCCTTACCAACTCTCCTAAACCGGAAAGGAGATAATAGGGAAGAAAAAGGCCGGCAGCCGACCAACCTCAGGGAAGACGAAAGCTCCACAGGACATTCCCGATCCAGTGGGGATCAACATCGGATATTGGGAGGATAACTGAGGGACTATGTTGCCCAAACAGAACCGGAGTAGTCATCGCTCTACCGACGAAAAGGGAACAGGGGGAGAAAACAATCCATAAGGGGAGACAGTCATCTAGGTGATCAAAGTGTGATTCTGAATTCAAGGTTTCTTTCTGTGACAGGGGAGAGAAGTGTTTCATATGTGGTGCACCGAGAGGGTAAGACAATTTGGAATCAAGTAAGGAAGGACAGGAAAGGGTTACAAAAAGGAAGTGGCGAGAAAATATCCTATTTTAAGGAGTGCTGCGATTAAACCATCTTTCCGTCCAACTGGTACTGGGGAAAGGGCTGGCCAAAGTATAGTGACGGGGGACCCGATGACGCGAACTCTGGAACGGGGGGGGGGGGGGCTATGCAAGACGAACCGAGCAAGGGGGGAAAGGGGAGAAAAAAAGGGTTCCGATAGGGGGAATGAGCTTGGCGGAAAAAAAAAGGACATTTAGGGGAGAACGTAAAGCAGAGCAACGTGTAAGAGATCGGGGGACCGGGAGGGGAGGGGGGCTTCAAGGGGTAGAGTGGAACGAGGGACCGTGCGGACGAGAAGGCGCGGAGGTGAGTGAGGAGATGGTAGGACGGAACGGTTAAAGGTAATCGTTGTCACCGGGTTGGGTGTTATCAATGTGGCCAGTCGAATGCCAAAGAAGAAGATGGCCCTGAGAAAAGATGAAAAAGTCAATACTTTCTGGGCATCCCTTTCAATGAGGGAACTGCTAGGGGGAAGGTCGAGGGTTATTCACGTCGAGTTGGATCCTTGGGAAGAGATCTTGCCCTGCATTGAGTTACTCCGACGACCACTAGAAAAATGGCTGCTACCTTAAAACGATGGAGGGGAGAAAATGAATTACATTTTCTCGTACGGGCGGTCCCAAAATAAGGAATCAAAACAAACTTAAAAAAAAAAGAAGGGGATTAAAATAGGGAGGTGTGGTTCAGGATTTTGGGGGGACCTCCATTGAAGAGCACCGCATCTCTAAGAGGGATCAAAGGGGTCGCCATAGAAATGGTGTGCGGGGGGCAATCTTTCATGTAGAAAATACAAGGAGACGGGGAGCAGGGGAAGACGTCACGTGAACCTAACCTGGGGGTCGAGGTAAAACAGTGGGAACCTATCAGGGACAGCGGACAGAGACAGGGGGGGCCTGAAACCAAATTTCTGGGGGCAGAATGGAAAAATCTGTATCGGCGTGCATTCGAGACATTTCTCCCACCAAGGAAAAATTGACCGGATAACCGAGTGAAACAAGGTTAAAAACGTACGCGACACAGATCCCAGACCAAGGGCCCTGCCTAAAGGAGCCTAATGTCCTCTTTAGGATAAAGGAAAGAAGAGGAAGCCCTTAGCCGAAAGGCGATGGCGCGCTGGGGAGATAGATTGGGGAAAGTAGAAGTCCTTTTCCCAAGGCTTTGTATAAAAATCACCAACTTAGATGGTGTGGAGCATTGACAACGGATGACGATGGGTCGAGGGGGTGACCCCGAGGGCCTGTTGCGGGGGATCAAGCTTTCCAATCACAGAATTTTCAGCCCAAAAGGGAAAGTAAGAGAAAAATAGGGTTTTGCGGGAAGGCGCCGGCCGAGGAAAAAAGGGATGGAAGGTAAAATAAAGGTCGTTGGGGTAAAAAAGTCACGGGATAATTGTCCCTTAAGGATATGTCCGTAAATTCGTAAAGAGGGCACGAAAGGGAGGGGAAACCAGGCTGCCACAGGAAAAAAGAAAAAGCCTTAAATAAGATAGGAAAATGTTTTTGGAAAAAATAGGGAATGATTGAATGAGGGGGGTCATCGGCCTTTTGGGGAGCGAATCGGGTATAAGAGTCGAGGTTGGGCCAGCGAAACGGAAGGGAAAGAATTCCGGAAGGGCCCGAGGCGACCCCATGATAGGAAGCTGGAGGGGTCTAGCTAGAGGGGAGAAAAAGCAGGATGCGTAAGGAGGGGAAAGAGAAGCGGAATCAGGCGGGGAAGGTGTAGGAGGCAGGATGGAGGGACCTCTTTATGTACAGGGTGCCTCCGAGTGGCGAGTACACGGAAAGTGGAGGAAAACTCCAGGACAGCAGTTCATTGTGCTCCATCTATTATAGCCGAGGGTCTGGAAAAACTGGGGGGGGAGGGAGAAAAGTACGGAGCTGGTATACATGGCGTAGCCCGGGAGGGGACGGTGAAGGAAATGTTGCAGGTTGAGGGGGTCCCTGTCGAAATTTACGGGTGCCACCGTGAAAGTTGAGAAGGGAGGAGGAGGGTGAGTAAGATTGCAGAACAGTAAATGTTTCGTGTGCAGGGGGGGTAATGCAGCCTCGAGAGGGCACTCGGGCAGTCCCCCAAGGAGCGCGGGGCTGTCAGAGTTAGGCCGTCTAACCGACAGGAGGAGGTCTATGAATAGGGGGTGAGGGGGAGGAACACCAGGAGAGGGAACAGAAACTAAGCCAAGGAAAGGAATGATCTGGCGAGTATTTCTTGAAAAGAGGGGGAGAGGGGAAATCTATAAGGGCGGACTCGGACACTCGATCTACGAATACTTGGCTATAGGGGTGCTTTCATTAGGCCAGGGCATTGAGAGAATGAAAGGGGGAATGGAGGGGGGACATGAATCTTTTCTATGACGCTATCGATCTAGCGAGTTAAAGGTCTTGAAAGGGCAACACCTGGTGGCGCTTAGGGACGATGTGGGCTGATGTAGGAGATGATAATAGAAACACTTTCTTTCGAGACCTTTCGTCGCCAAGCAAGGGGGGGAAAACGTAGGAAACTTTCAAGCGGGGTGCAATGGGCGTGAGGGCGCTACAACGGCTTTCTAGCCGTTTGCAGGGGGAGGGGGGGGACCTGATAATGAAAGGGGCACGTGGGGAACCCTCGTAGGGGGGGTTCAGGGAAGGGATCGGGAATAAACCTTTATTTAACTGGGTGAAAGGACGGCTCAGGATGTAAGGAACTTTTTTAGAGAAGGGTGGAAGCCAAATACCATGGTTCTCCTGTTCCCGGATCGGGGTGTTTGTCGCGCAGCCACTCAGCCCGCTCCAACCACATCTTCTAACCGACGTCAGATGTACAAAGGACGTGGATCGTATCGAACCCCGCTAGCGGATCTTACTGGAATTAAAAGGGAGGACACTTGACTGGGAAAAAGGGGGCCGGGGAAAACCTCATAGAAGAAAAAGCCCAACCCATTGCCCTTCTTGACGGGGGGGAGGTAGGGGGGGGGGAAATTGGGCGGTCGCTCAGGCAAAGGGAAAGGACCTCTCAGGGAAAGGGTGGCTAAAAAAGGCACTCAGGTTGATTTCACAACAGACGAACCAAAGGGGAGCTTCAGGTTTATATAATCAAAACAAACGGGGGGGGAAAGATAGATACAACATAGGCGTAACAATTTCGTTGAAAACATACACCTGACGCCATGGGACTAGAGGGGGAGGTGATTGCGGAGGACAAAGGGAGCCGCCTCCCGCCAGAAGGTCAAGGTGGAGGGGGTTGGCAGAGGCTAGGTCTATGGCGACCTGCAAGTCTGAATGAAGACCGACGGCCTGGAGAGGGGTCGATAGTAGGAAAAATTGTCTGTCGGAAGGAGACGCTGTAGGCGGTACTTGGTCGTGGAGGGCAAGAAGAAACAGGAGAGGGAAAGATAAAAAAGGGGAGGGGAAAATACCGTAGAAGGGAAAAAGGGGATAAAAGGAACCTTTGACACATTTCAGGCCTATCTGGGAGCACGAGGGAGGAAAATGCTACCGGGAAGTCTGGGGGAAAAGAAAGGAACGTTCATAGAAAAGAAAAAGAAAAGTCTCGAAAGAGGTCTACTACTCCTCACTGCTTAAATGTCAGGTGTTGGGACTAGGATTGAGACCTGCAGGGTCATAAAATACAAACATACCTCATTTGGTCTGCGAGAATCAGGGATACATGAAAAAGCGTAGGAGAAGACATGAAAAAAAAAACACAACCGACAAACAAAAAAACAATAAAGCATTTTCGAAACACTGCCTTGTACTGAATTGCAGGTCCCAAAAAGAGGATAGAGGAGCATTGTCAGAGAAGAAGAAACCTGTATTAAGTTCCCTACCCAGATGGGATCATTCCACAGTTTAAGCCTCCCCTCATCTAACAGAAAGAGAGGGTAATAGGGGAGGAGGTCGCGAATCAAGGCGAGAGTTCTATAATATGGGGGAAATACTATCCCGGCGGATCTCCTCATTTGTCAGATATGCTTGCGGACTCCGTCGACCTGCAAAACTAAGGGGGAATAAGAAGAAGGGAAGGAGGGTAGAATTCCTGAACGCGCTAGGAAGAGGGGATCCGGGGAAGAAAAAGCAAGGCGTATGAAGGAGGAGGACCATCAAATACACCAGTTCTTGCAATTGGGAAAAAAACCAGGGAAGAAAAGACTGCCGCAAATCAACTGTTCTCAAGTAATATCAATAGGAGCCAACAGGGAGAAGGCAAAACCTGTTAGCCTTCGCCGCTGTATAAAGCTCATACAGTAGACAAGAACAGGGGTGAAAGAAATCGTGCGCGCTAACAGGGAGAAAGACATTACTCTAGCCTTGTGGTAACCCACGTACTTCCGCCAAAGCGTAGGAAAAGGAAAAACTCTGACCTAACCAGAGAAGGAAGAAGTATCAGGACCGACTATCATTAAGTATCTATCGGATGTGACTTCCCCCATCCCACCCCGGGAGAGCAGGACGGGAGACAGAAGAGGCAACCAGAGACAGTGGACGACAAGAGGAGAGTGAACCGAGGTACTTAAGTGAGATGAAACAAAAAAGGGAAAAAAACGGGGTCTTCTCTCTTTACTGACGCCAAGTTCACATGCATAAAATCAGGAAGACAAATTGAGAGAGGGGGTTGAAAGAAAAAGGTCGGAAGGCGGGAAGGGGAAGGGTCGGTTCTGGGAAATACCGTGTTCTCTATTCGTTGGAAGATTTAAGGGGGGAAACGTAGGACAAGGGATAATGTAAAAAAGGAACAGGGGGGAGACAGGATGGGAAAAAAAGACGGGAGGCGAAAAACAGCGCACTATTTTAATGATCCGCTATTACCGCAAAAGCTTTTTCGGGGGAATGGAAAAGGGGAGGGAAAAAATTCCAGTAGTGGGATTGGCAAGGCCGAGCAGGACGACTGTGGGGGTGGGGGGGATACGAACGAAGCATCCGGAAGGGTCAAACAACTTGGAAGAGAAATGGGACTGATAAAAGCCTTGGCGGGAAAAAAAAAATTATAAGGGGGGAAGGAGAAAGAGGGCAGCGAATCGCCGTGCGGCATAGGGGGAGGGAAAGGAGTTTAGCAATCTAAGACGAAGGGAAAAGGAGGAAAGAAGGCTCGGCACTGGGGTATGTCAGAGGGGGTCAACTTTGCACGGTTAGATTCATTGTCTCCAGGGGTGGGTGGGGGGAAAAGGCAAATTGGAATTCGAAAGGCCACGGCCCGAACGCATGTTCCCCCTCATATAAAATGGAACATTGACGGGGGGAAAGTGAAACTGAGAGGCTGGAGGGGAACTTCTGGGTGTCACGTCGAGCAAGGGGGAAAGGTATCAAAGTGGTGGGAGGAACAGAATTGATTGCACCGCCAGACGAAAGAGAGGCGACCTGGTAAAGCAAGGAAGGAGGGTGGGGAATTCGCAGGGCGGTCCAAAAAAGGAAACCAAACCACGCTCTCCAAAAAACTGGAGGATGGGGGGAAGAGAAAAAAGTTTTTGGTCCTAGTTTGGGGGGGACAGGAAGAGAAAAAACCGGGGAAAGCTCGACGAGGGGGGTATAAAGGGAGAGAGGGGAAAGAGGTCCGGCAGGGAAATAAATTGGGAAAGGTTAGCAAGAAGATAGGGAAACACATTCTCTATAGAACCCGGTAGAATTCCCCTAAAGTCATGGAAAACGAGAACGGGAAAAGCGGACGAGGAAGATGGTAAGGCCATGCCTGGGAGAGGGAAAAGCGATCGTAGTAACTCAGGAGGAAAAAGATCACAACAAGGACAATGATACCGCGTGAACGCCGTCGCGCAACATGGAAAATCACTGAATGGAAGCCGCCTTAGCGGGGAACAGGTGACCTTCGTTTCGTAAGCTATAGGGAAGACTAAAAAGGACGGCGATACTAAAGGTGGAAAAGAGGGGAAATTCTGCCTGGGGATGTTTGGTTGGTACCGAAGGAGGAAAAGAAGCAAAAGGATCTTAAACGGGTGTGGATAAAGTGGAGGAAGGGGAAGGCGGGAAAATTAATGGGGTCCACCCTTGGTTCGAGAGAGGCAAGTAGAATTTGGCCAGCCCCCGGGAATTAAACTTAATAACGCTTGGGGGGGGTCAGGGACATGCCGGCACGTCCTTAAATAGTTGGAGTTTAAGGAAAAAGAGTTTTGGACCTGGCAAATAGCAATTGTAAAGAAAAAGGGGGGGGAATTTTCTACTAATGCTTCCACTCGGACGAATCGCGAACCACGGGAAATAAACGAAAAAATCCAGTGACGAATGAAGAAGAAATGGGGATCACCAGAGGAAGTGATGAAGATGGGGGGGACCTAAAAAATGGGCAAGGTAAAGTCAGAGATGATGAGGGAATGAATTTCTTTTGGGGGAGAAAGCGGAACTGAAGTTTGGAACGTAGGGAGGGGGACTAAGGGAGAGGGTAGGGCCAAGGATTAAGGAGTAGATAGAGGAGAGAAAGAAAGGGGGTTTCCTGAACTTCTATACTATCTTCGCAGCGTTGAGAGGAGGGGGGGGGTAAGGGGGCGCAGGGAGAAAGGGAACGGGGGGTAGTAGGGTGATTGAACGGGGGAGGACACGTGGGGATTACACAAGGACTCTATATTTCAACCCTTCCAAAGAGAAAGAAAATGAGCAGGAAAAAGGGGGGGAAGGGTACAACAGTGGGCAGTTCGAAAAGGGGGAGGGGAGGGGTGGTGTATCACTGGACGTAGCTAATAAGCTCCATACATTTCTCCCGCTGTGGCAGAGGAGAGGAGTCGAAAGGGGGAAGGGTTCGGCAAGACTGTGGGGTCTGAAGTTGGGGCTTATGTGACGAATGAATGGTGTCGGTGAGCAAGGCGACCTAAGAGAAGCGCAAAAGGGAGGCACACAACGGAGATAGCTTAAGCGGGGAAGTAACTTCTACCCAAGGAGGGGGGGAACTATGAAGTCCGGTTTAGACGAGGTGCGAAAGAATCTAGGAAAGGGACTGGGGGGGAAGCAGCTGACAGGGAAATAGGGTTTCGTGGGAAAACTCGAGAGAAAGAGAAGGCTTATCTTACAGTATCTCAAGAAGGGCATTGTCGAATTGGGAGGGCTCGCCATGGACTTGTACGAAAGAAAGACGTCGGGAGGTCATGACCCGGTCTGGGGGGGCGATGAAAAAAAGAGGGATCTACGGAATGGGGGAGGTGACTGGGGGCATGCACGGGTGAAGAAGAGACCTTGGGGGAGGATGTAGTAAAGACCGCCCACCTTGAGGGTTTAGGTTTCTGGAAAACATTGGGGCGGCGCCAAGTAAAGGGAAAAAGGACAGAAGGGCAATGAAAGCAAAGCTTATGAAGCGTGCTATCCAAGGTTGGGGGAGGGGGGGAGGGGGGGGCTTGCATGGGGATGGGCCCAGAATGGACAGTCTGAAGAAGTTCTCGCATTTCTATTCACCTTTGGCACTTCAATGGGTTGACCCTCTGTTTGACATGGGGGAAGTTAGGAATAGGATAGAAGGGCCGGATCGGGGGGGTTTGGGAGCCAAAAAAAATGACCCTCTCCAGAACTGATCTACGCCGTTAAGCGGCAAAGAAAAGACATTTTGAAGGGAGCGAGAGAAACAAAGTCGGGCTTAAGGGTTATGACTTTCAAAAGTGATTACCAAAGGCCAGGTAATCGTGCCACCCACTCAAATGACAGATTTTCGGGGGGGAGGGGGGAAAGGAGCGACCGTGTCGCGATACTAGACGCAAAGAAACCAGAGAGAGGGGGGGGGAGGGGCACAATGGTTGGGGCATTCAATCAGAAAAATGGGGGGGTCTCTGTTTGACTCACCAAACAAAAAGGATTGGGGGGAAGAGAGAAAGGATACAACCAAAGCAGCGCCATGGGGGGGCAGGCGAAAAAAGGGGAGACTTGTAGGACGCACAGTTTGACAGAAAAGTGAAAAGGTCAATTGAGAGAGGGACGCGACCCTTCCCGAATAAGTGCATTTGATGGGGGGGTGGGACCTCGAGAGTTGAGTGAGGGAAAACAAGCTCCATCAGACAATGGAAGAAGACGCTGAACATTGGACGGTCGAGATTCATTTTAGTGAGAGTAGTCTACCGAGGAGTCTCGGTAATTTTTCCTTTGCTGCCAAAACGAGAAAGGGAAGGTCTAGCAAAAGGGGAGAAGAAAACCTTCAACTTAACACCGGGGAGCAGAGAGTCCTGCAAAGGGAAATGGATAAATGCCTTTATAAGGGGGAAAAAAATACAGAAAGAGCTATCCCATTCTGTCAAGCAAGAAAAAGAACGGGCGGAGAGCACTCAGGTCGAAGAGAGCAGGAAGGAGGAAAGAATTATTTTGGAGGCTAAAGCAAGGGAGACTCCTCCTCATAACTCAAAGGTGGTCTGGGAAGAATCTTGAGAGAAGCCAAAGCGTCATGAAGGGTCACAGTTGCATACCGGTTCAAAGGGTTACCCGCACATCTACTCAGTGTCGAGGAACAGATCCGGTCACTGCGCAAATAACCGGAAGGGAATAGTCCACCTGGATCAAACCTGTCCCCAAGAATGGAAAAAAAATCGAGGTTATAGTCGCCATCTACTACCTTGGGGGATGGAAAAGGGGGGAAGAACGGTTCATGAAAGAATTCCCCTGTGCGTTCTGGTCGAAACTGAGAACTGAAAACCAGAGGGAGACGGGAATCAGCAGGATTCAAAGGCGGCATGAATAAGGTAAAAGAAACTGCATCGTAAGATAAGGGGGTCTCGTTCTTCTTACTGCACCGGCAAAGTCAGGGAGTTTCAATGAAAGGCGGGGACAACCTAGCAAAGAAGGCAGAAAAAAGAACGGTGGCGGCATCAAGAGCTGCGCCAACAGGGCGCGAACATTTCTTTAAGCAAAGGACTCTAAAACTCCCTTTCCGACGCAAAACGTTTCCGCAGCTGGTGAAACATAGGACTCGAGCATAGAGGGGAGAACATGCTCAGAGTCAGGGAGTACTCACACTTTCATACAGAACGGCCAACTAGTCTACCGAGGGCCGATCCGTGCGAATACCCTAAAAATAAAAAGTCCCTGAAAGAAAGGTCTCGGGGAAGGCCGAAAGAAAACACCTCAGGATCAAAGATCTCCTCCATCAGGCCCTATCCATGTGGCCGACAACTCTGGAAGGGAACAAGAATGATAAAGAAGGGGAGAGGGGGGGGACCCCAAAAGCAAATCGGAGAACAGCTTCAGAGTCCGAAAAAACAAAGGTGCCACTTGAGAAAGAAAGAAAATAAAAACATATGAAGCGATGAACATTTTCTATTAGGCCGAAAGGCTGTTTTCGGACTGGGACAAGTGGGGGGGGGAGCGGGGGAAAGGATGGGAGGTTGGAAAGGCGACGTAAGGAGGGGAGAAGGAAGGTACAAAGTGGGGGGAATGGGGGGTAAAACAAAATAATTGAAAGATAAGCCCACGATGTTCCTATTTCCTGGGGATTAACGCAAACCAAGCTTGCCGGTTCCTTGCCCGGGCTGGGGAAAGGCGATTGGGACTTTGCAAGGGGAGCGAAAAGGGGGGGGAAAACTGGGTGGCTACTCAGGCGAAGAAGAAGACCGGGGATGGGCAACAACGTTAGTGATAAGTGGAAAGAAATCTGAAAATGCTTCCTTCAAAATGCTAGAGCAATCGTTTGAAAACTAATAGCCGTGCGGCGGAGGGGGAGGGACAGGAAGTTCATTCAGCCTATAGGGAAAGACGAGAAGCGGGGGCGGGATGTATGTGTCATCGGCTACTTCGTTTTCACGCGGTATAAAGGGGGGCAGCCCGGGGGGGGGGGGGGGGGGGGAACAAGGGGTCTCATTCAGGAGGAAACGCCGATCAGCGGGAAAAGGAGCCAACATTTCCTTAACATATGAAAAGTCCGTACTCTAAGTAGTTTAACTTCTACGTGGAAGGAGAAGGGGAGGGGTCCACTGTGAGGAAGGGAGACAAGGTATCCGAGATATGGGCTGAGAAGGGGAAAGGGAAAAGAAGACGAATAGGAGAGGGAGGAAAATTGAAGAAAAAGGGTTGCAGTACTTTCAAGGGCATTGCAAAAAATATTGAAAAAAA
>Ga0179593_1474714_pt1 | contig 10979 bp, 20 predicted proteins | sample CZODoug2_1_08_16_FD_185931 | JGI IMG/M metagenome (GOLD analysis project Ga0179593, IMG submission 185931) | Vadose zone soil fungal communities from Angelo Coast Range Reserve, California, USA - CZODoug2_1_08_16fungal (PacBio error correction) | ecosystem: Environmental > Terrestrial > Soil >...
GGAACGTAGTTGGCGGCGGGGAAAAACCAGCTGTTTTTGCTCAAAAAGGGAAGCAAGCGGGAAATCAGAGACGAGGGAAAACTAAACAGACGGGAACGTGGTGACGTGGAGGGGGGGGGAAGAAAAGTGGGGTCTATTACCACAAGGGCTACATGAACGGTCAAGGAACAGGAAGGGGAAACGGGGTTCAAGGGGCAACGACGGGTCGTTGGTTTTGAATGTGGGACCGTTTGTTCCCGATAAGAGTTGCGAAAAGATGATACCCCTACCTTTGGCGAGAACTCAAACATCGGGATCGGTTAAGGGAACTCTAACAGTTAGGTCTGTAAAAAAGTTGGCCGTCAACAATGCCCTGGTAAGTGGGAAAACGTCCCGGAAGGATCAAAGTTAAAAGAAAAGAGTGGTGTCGTAAGGAAAGGGGAAGGGCTAGGATACATTAAGAAGTGGGGAAAAGGGAAGAAACCTAAACGAGGAAAAACCAAGACCCAAAGGAATTCCAACCTAAACAAGCAAGACAAACGGGTTGGTGGAGTACCATCGAACCAGAACTTTTGATAGTTTTTCAATCAACAATTAAAGAAAACTTCAGGGGAGAAGAGGGCAAGGGAGGGCGGGAATGGGGGGCCATGGGGTCATCAATGAAAAAAACCGTGCATGACACGAAGTTTGAAAATCGGGGGGGGCAACGGAAGAGCATTGAACAACAGGTAGCGCCTTGGAAGAAAACACATGAAGGGGGGAAAAAAACCAGCAACAGTAAACCAGGAGGGGGAGAGAGCTGACGTTGTGGAAGGATGAAGATCAATGGCTCAAGGGGGGAATGACCCTTTGATGGAGACAAATTGAAAAATAAGTGAATTTCGAAAGGGGAACCAAAAAGGTGGGCACGAGGAAAAGTCGCTGGACCTTGGGGGAACAGATAGGGGGAGAACAAGGATGGACTGGGGAACTAAACATCAGGAGACGTTCGAAAAAGTTAAAGGGGGGGTACATGGTGGAGTGGAGTGCGCGGGGACCAATGTCGATTCGAAGAGCAAACACACTGTCATTAAGGTGTGTTCCAAAAAGAGTTCTGCGTGGAAAGGGAACAAACCAGTTGATGACGAAGGTAGTTAGCAGTGCCCAAAGTACCCGTTAGAGAATATTGGGGGGGGGAGATGGGGGAACAAATCCATCTCTGAACAGATAGGAAACTAAATCTCAAAAAACAAAAACCAAACAGTAGAATTTGGGAAAATACTAAGGCCGGGGGTATGAGTGTAGTGACAAGGAACTAGGACACATAACAAAAAAAGATGCAAAGAAAAAAGGGGCGGGATCGTCGGGTGCAAGAGTTTTTAGGGAAAGGTCCCAGGTGTGTTGGGTTTGCAGAAAAGAAAACTAAACGTGGTGACGAGGGGGACGGCTGGGAGAGGGCCCGAATTTAGCAACCGGGGAAGCAGTGGTAGAGGGAAAAGGACAGTCGGGAAAACAAGCCACGCCGAGGCAACAAATAAAGGGAATTGAGCAGCGGGCACAAAGTAATACGGTCAAAAACACCCTTACCCGGGGGGTCGGGGAAACAAGGTGAAAGGGGCAAAGCAAAAAGGTTCTGATAAAAGGGGATTCCAGGAAGAGACTATCCTCAAGCAAGATTAAAGGCTTCCAAACTTGAGAGAGACCAGGGGTCCAGGAAGTGGACAGCCAAAACACAAAGGAAACGGGGAATAGAAACGTCGGGACGGCAGCACGGACGGGGTAAAAACGATTTACGGGGGAACAACTGTATTGTGTACAAAGGAAAGGAACCGCATCCTCCACCACATTGGGAAGGCACAAAGAGGGCAAAACCCCTCCATGGAAGCTGGAAAAAAAACATCAAAAGAAAAACGAAACGCAAAAGAGGTGAGAAATAGAAGAAAGAAGAGGGATGGTCTCTCGTGGATTAAGGTTAAATTGGAAATTGGGAAGACCGGGAGGTGGAAAGAAAACAAACGACTGATTGTTATTCCCATAGGTGCAAGGGTCGGGGGGGGACCGAAGCACATCCGCCCGATTCAAAATATTTATTAAATGAATTCCTTGAAGGTGAAGGAAATTCGATGCGGACTAAAGAGAAGGGGGCCACGACCATAGGGAGGACGGTCTAGAAGGGGGGCATTAAGGTCAGAGACCTGAACCAGGAGGGAGGAAATCATGATGCACAGGGAACGAACATGCCATGTAGGGTTTGAAAAAAGGACATGTGGGGCAAGAATCAAAAGAGGCGGCGCGCTCAAGTTGTTTCCCAAAGAAAAAGACAACCAAAAGGAAGCCGATGATAATGTAAAAAAGGGGAAATGAAGGGCTGACAAACACAACTACCAAAAGGGGGGGGGGTTCCAGACAGTATACGCAGTTTTGGGTGTTGAAACTAACAAATCAGAATGTCCAAACAAAAGGTAAGAGGGCAACCACCAGGAACGGAAATTCCGCAATTTTCAGTGGGCGGGGAAAAAAAAGGAGGGAAGCTCGGAGAACCAATGGGGGGTTACTCCTACAAGAATGACTGGGGCAGGCCACCGTGAAAAGATTGAGGAAAACAACGTCGTAAAGAAAACATCGTGCGGAACAATACAGGAAAAAAAGTGATGAGCGACAAGGAATGAAAGCCAAAGGGGGATTGGGGGGGGGGCGCCTGTGGGACCATTCTGCCTAGGAAAAGGAGCGCGTTCATTAAGGAAAGGGTTGGAAGACGAAAGAGCCGCGTTCGCATGTTAAAGCCGGGGGGGAGGTGGACCAAGGGGCTAAGTGGGGGGGTGAAAAAAAAGGCTTGTCGTTTGTAAGGGGAACCACCAAAGTAGAAGGGAACCTGTGACCAAGAGACTTATTGGGCTAGTTCAGAAACGCTAAAGGGAAGGGGTTGGGTTGGGGACTAACACATGGGGTCCCCGCCCATGGCGGGTTGGAATAAGAACCGCTAACGGGCAGGAACCCAGCGGAAAAAGGTGTAGGTGGACCAGTGGGGGCTGGGGGGGGGGGACGTGGGGGCGCCCTGGGGGGGTGGAAACCTGGGGAAAAAAGTAGTCGGCCACCAGGTCTTAAGAGAGGACAAAGGAGGACTTGAAATGACGTGGGAAGGGGAGTCAGGCAAAGGGACGTTTTTCCTTGGTTGGCAGAGTACCGAAAGAGGAAAATGTCCCAAAGGGGTTGTTGATTCAGAAAAAAAAGACGAGCAGGGAACAAAGTAGCTCAAAAAACCAGAAACAAAAAAAGGGGGAGAAAAGAGAATGTACCGTTGGGGGGATTCAAGGAAAGATCGGGAGAAGAAAAAAATGATGACTAGGGGGAACCCAGGAGGTAAAAGTCGGGAAAAAGAAAAGCCCAAGTAGGGGACGACCCAAAGGAAAAAGTAGTGCCAGCAGGGCGAAAATGGTTTCCAAGGAGGAAACGCTAGAGCTTCCAAAAGTATTGTAAAAACAAAGGCGAAAAACACTCTCACCCACCTGACCAAGGACAGGTCAAAAAAGGTGCCGTTCCCGCGAAGACCTGAAGGGGAGCACGGGGGTAAAGGGAGGACCGGGGGAAAAAACCACAACCGGTTCAAAGATTGGTGGGGGGGGGAAAATGGAAATTAGGGAAAAGAGCATCTTGGTTCCAGGTGGGGGCCAAAAGTGTGGGGTGACGGGGGAACCAAAACAAGAGTGTGGGTGCACAAAAAAAAACGGTCAAAATGGACCAATTGATTGAAAAGCTTGGAAACAGGGTTCAAGAGAGGGGGGAACCCAAGCCCCCAAGTGTGGGGACCTGCCCCCTAAAAGCTTGGGGTGCGGGGGAAACGGTAGGCACAGAATGAAATAAAACCACCACCCAAAGGAAAAATTGCACCACGTCTGGCCAGGAGTCGAGCGAAGAAGAGGTGCAAAAAATGGCCCCGAGGGGGCATAGAAGGCCTAATCCATGGGGCAGAACGGGTCAAGGGGGCAAATGGGACAGGAGTAGACCAGGAAGGGAGAGTCCAGTCGGGGCAACCCCCAATGGGGGGTACAGGGTCTGGATAGTGGCAGTACGGGTAAAAAAACGGGGTGCTGCTTGGTGGGGGGAGGAGTTCTGAAGTTTTTTGTGGAAAAAAAGGAAGGATAAGGCTGGGGCCAAAACACTGTGGGGGTTTTGTGTTGCGGGGGACATTCCTGGGTGGCAGGCAAGGGGGGGACAGCGAATCGTGCTCGAGGAGGGGTGCTGTGGGGGACAATAAGGTGGCTACTGGGGTACTGGGAGGTGAAAGAAGAAAAGAGGGAGGAAGGAAAACAGCCGAATAACAGCTTATTGGGAAGGGCCGAATATGCGCAAGAAATTATGGTCTCTGAAATAAGGAAAGTGGTTTTTCTTTGGGGTGAAAGGGGGGGCGTAATGGAACACAGAATGGCTAGGAAAAAGAAAGCACTAGGATTGAACTTGCCCAAGAGATGGGAGGGGTCCGCAGGGCGAAAGGGAAATGAATGAAAAAAGATAGAATGAACCAACGGCCGATGCTCCCACAAAACTGAAAAAAAGCCCCGGCAATGTGATGACAAAAAAAAGAGAGGGGGGGAGGAGGACCAACATAACGGGGAAGAGGGACAAATTCAAATAGGGGGGAGAGATTCCAACGAGCGAACAATAGGCGTGATCTATGTGGGTGACCAGAAAACAAATAGAAAAAAAAAAAGGTGGGCGGGGAGATCCGGAGGACTTGAATTCCGAAACAAACAGGTTGGAAAAAAAATGGGCACGGGTGCAGCAAAGGTGCCTTTCCCACAAAAAGGGGGGGATTGAGGTGTTGGAGGTCAGGAAGGAAAAAATACAGCCGGGCCCAATCAACGAGTGTGCGGACCGTCCCGGCGAAAACCAGTTTGTATAAGGCGCCCGTTGAGAAAAAGGTAGGTCTGGGAGGGGAAGGGAAAAAGATGAAGGGGAAAGAACATCGGAGTGAGCGTGAATTGAAGTGGCCCAAGAGGCCGGGTGTTGGGGATGAAAGGGAAGGGATTTGGGTGTCTCGGAGGAAGGGTTGGGTTTTTGCCCATAGGAACGGGGACACAGAACAAAAGGAAAGGTGGTTGGGGGAACAAAAACGGATAGTGGCGCCGAAGAAAGTGGGAACAGGGGTATGAGGGGGTTCGCTAGAAGAACAACCCACAAATAGAAGAATGGGTGGCCTGCAGAGTCAAAGTGGGTGGGGGGACTAACGAATAGCACCAGGCCGTACACCGCGACTGTGGGCCAAGTAAATGACCGGGGACAATGGCCCACAAGGGCCGGCGCGGGCAAACAGGATAAAGGTTCAAAAGAGGAAAAGAACCCGTTCGCTAAAACGAAAGGAAACGAGACAAGAAAAAAAAACCGTTGATGATAAGATGGGGGGCGCGCATGGGTTTCAAATGGAAAAAAATAAAACTCATGGACTTCACCACAGAGAAACAAAAGAAAAAGTTTGAAGGGACAAAGGGAAGACTGGGGGGGGGGTGGGGGCGTGTTGTGAGAATGGATTTCAACCTCTGAGGGCCGAGTGCCCCAAAAGCTCCGCAAAAAACAAGAGGACACCCCCCCAGGTTAGATACATTCAAGGGAAAAGGGGGCGAGGTAACATAACGCAGACAAAAATTTTGGGGGACTGAAGAAAAAGGAAGCTGGAAGGGAATAGGACGTTGGAAAAGCGAGATAGAAGAAATGGCTCGTAAAAATAAAAAGAAAGTGAAGGAGCCTTCCGAGGGGTAAAAAACCAGATCTAGACAAGCAAGCTTGGAAGAAAGGGAAGGTACTAATAGAAGGGGACGGGGGTTGCAGGTTAGACGGGGCAAGTTGGACAATGGCCGGTAAAAGGAAAGGGTCCGGACCAAGGGGAGCCACCTGAATAGAATCCGAACCAAATTCCAGCCAGGAAGTCACAAAGTGCTTAGTTGGGAAAGGTGGTAGGGGGTTCAATCACAATGAAAAAAGCGAGATGGTTGGCCAGGATGGAGACGATGCCTTAGAGGAGATAGGGAGGGAAAGTGGGGAGCGGTAGGGGGTGAAGGTGAAGGAGAGTGAGGGGAGGGAGGGGGGGGGAGGGTGGTCTATAACTACAGGGAGACACTAAGTCAAAAACAGGCAAAAGCAGTCCGGTCCACAAGAGATCAAACATGGTTTTTTTGGAACCAGCCCTCCAGAAATTAAGAAGGTTTTTTCCAAATGGGGGGGGAAAAGGGGGAAAAAACGAAAGGAAGTAACACAACGTGTCAAGTGGTGAGGAAATGGAAAAAGAAGGGCTCGGAAAAAAGTGTGCGAGTAAAGGGCCAAATTTTCAAACAAGGGGGGGTGAATAGGAAAATTCCCTGCTTACAGGGGGAAAAAAACACATAGTGGTGGAATGGCTTTCAGAATAACGGTACGGGTACCAGGGGTTGGGGGGACGATTGGGTTGTGGGAAGTGACCCGGGGAAGGGGAAGACTATCTATTGAGGGATAGGGTTGTTTCGGATAACAGGAAAAGTTGAGCGGAAGAGAGGAAACTGGAGTAGAAGGTTACACCACGGACCGGGGACAAGGGAAAAAGGTCCGTCAATGATACGTGGTGGCCCCAAGGGATAAACAGGCGTCCCACGGGCAATCTTCCAAAGGTTCCGGGGGGGGGGGACGCACGGAAAAGACGGCAGCGTCGTTAAAGGGGGTGGAGGAAGAAAACAGGATTAACGTGAGGTACCAAAACCAGTTGTAGCAAAAAGGGTGGGCACGCCAAAAGAAGAAGGATCATCAAGAAGAGAAAAAAAAAACCACAGTTAGTATTGAAAAGGAAATGATCTTCAGAGGGCCCTGCAGGGGAAAGACAACCGCAATGTGGAAAGCAAAAAATAAGCACAAGAAGGAAAGAGACTTCACTGAACAAGAAGAAGATCGGACTGTGTCGAGGGTTGCGCCGAACTGGGGGGGCACGTGGGCAACTCGGAGACGCTGGGGAACCCCAACAAGTGAATATTTAATGGACGGGTGGAGACTTGGTACTGGAGGGTCCGAAAATAGACGTTTGTTCGAAGCCCAAGGTGGGCAAATAAAAGAAACATCTAATGTTAGCCAAAAAACAAGGGGGAGGACAAAACGTGTCAAAGGACCGTAATTTGCACCGGGGGACAGGAAGAGGCATATTTGTTCCAGAGAGGAGGGGCATGATGATTCATGGGGAAGTGAGAGGGAGCGCAATAGGGGAAAAGCCCAAGTTACCCAATATCGCAAACTGGGGGGATGACCAGCAGGGGGGGAGAGTGTGGTTCAACCCCATTTACGGAAACTTCTGAGGTTGGGGGGTTGAGAGGGCTGGGGAAGGGAAGGGGGCAAAGCCCTGTGAAGGTTCCAGAATTCAAAACGAATCAGCGGGAGGGGAGGAAAGGACAAAGGAGCACCTTCAAGGGGGAGGTAAAAACCACTAAAGGAAGAGGGGGCTTGATTTTGGGGAGGGGTTACTTAAAGAGGGGGAAAGTTGGACCTGGGCTTATTCTCAAAGTACGTCATGACAGATGGGAAAGGGAGTAGGGGTAACTTTAACAGTTGAGTTAAGAGTTGGCGTCGAAGAGTGGCTTACCTCGAGCACAAAAAATGTAGGGGGGATTTTAAGGAGGGAAGCAGATTCTATCAGGGAGGAAACTTGATATGGATTCCACGCGTCTAGGAGGTTAAGCAACAGTTGATGAACAGTCGGATTCGCTGAAAACCGTGGGAAGGGGGAACCGGGAGGGGGGCCAAACCCCCCAAAACGTCAGCACAGAAAGGACCTCATCTCAAACAAAAAAACACAGTAGATTTGGGGTAGAAATCGAAAAGGGCGAGATAGGAGGTTGGAAAGGAAAACAGCGCGAAACAAAAAAATCGCAAAGATCAACGTGTGCAGTCGGGGTGTCAAGGAGGTAGGAAGTCTGGGGGGTGTGGTCAAAAACTTCGGGTTAGAGAAGAGGGACAGGGTGCCTGGGGGGAAAAGCCAACAGCAAGCTTGTAGGCCGTTTAGGAGTTGGAAAAAAGAACTGCTTGGACGGGGGGCAAAAAACTCCAGGACCCAAACACAAAGAAGTCAACTTTACGGCCGAGGGCAATTATGAATCTTGAACACGTCTGGTCGTTTGGAAAAAAAGGGGCCGATACAAAAGAAAACACTCATAAGAAGGAATCAAAAATCAAATCGATAAACCTAAATAAACCGTCGAAGGAATGCTTGCCAAAGTGGAGAAAACCTAACGAGGTGTTCTGACATAGGGAGACGAGACTCACATAACGGGAAGGGGAGACAAAACCTGGCTGCACAGGGGAGCCCGGGAAGGTCCCTGGGGAAAAGGGTGCGGGCTTTTTGGTTGGGGGGATAAAAGGAAAAATACCCTCAATCATATCCCACCGAAGGGGGAAGGAGAGAACCTTCATTAAGCTGACCAAGGAAAAAGCGAGCACAAAGAGAGGGAAGGGGGTGTGAAGATAGATCACTAAGATGCCGAGGAAGCAGGACACGGCTGGGGGAGAGGAAGATGTGAATTGTTGGAAGAAGAGGTGTTGGGGGGGGGCAAGCCGACGACTAAGGGAAAGGTTGGTGGTCACGGGGGGGGCAAAGGGGAGTACAAGGTTGGTGTGGGGAACAATAAAAGAAGAGGGGGGTCATTGGAGGAGCCTGGTATTGCCAAAGGGGGATAGGTAAGATCCATGAGCTGGGTTGCAACGGGATAGGCTTGAGGAGCATACGTGCACAAGGGTTCAAAAAATCACAAGACCTTCACAATGGGGGGGAAAAGAGGACAGGCGATTTCTCGTCAATGCCCAAAGAAGATTTGTTCTAAAGTACTGGGGGGAAAGACTCTTTAAGGGAAAAGACGCCCGGGCTGGGTACCGCAAGGACCCAGCCCAATCAGGGGAAAATCAAAACTGGTGAAAAAAAAGGAACACGCAAACAAGTGCCCAGTCCAGGGTCAGACAGTTACGGGTGTACAAAAAGACATCTAGATCCCCCCCAAGTTAAGAGAAAAAAAGAAGTATGGTGGGGATGATTACATAAAAACTTGGAATCCAACTTGGTCAGGGGCCAAAGAAGGGGAAACCATGGGACGCGGGGGGAATACACCGACAAGTCTTGGAGCAGATCCAGGGCAGTGAAGATGGGAAGGGACGAGCGGGGGCAACAGGGGAAGACAACGTTAACCATTCCTCCAGAGAAAAGACGGGCAAAAGGGGGTTGGGGGGGGTACGGGATTAATTGAAAGGAGGAAGCGGACACAATCCTTTTTCCTAGGCCAGGAACAAAGTGAGAAGGGGGGCACCAAAAAGAAAAGGGGGGTTGCCTGGGTTCGCCACAAAGGGACATGGCAATGGGAACAGGGGTCACGCGTGGACATGGGTCAAGTTTCAGGTAAGAACCGGCAAATGGGTGAAAAATGCCTCTTAGGCACAGTAGGGAACTACTAAGAAAAAAGTTGGGGGGTGGGAAGACACCAACACCTGGGGGGTGAAATCGTGAAATCTAACTGCAGGCGGCGAGCGAAAAAGTTTGGAGACAAGGTGAAGGTGTGGGTTGGGGTTCGGCGGGTGCCAAACCTGGGTTAGCTGAGAGGGCCATTTCTTTGGGAACGCAACCAACCCTGCTGGGGCAAAGGAAGAAGGGGACTTCAGGCAGCAAAAAATGGCCGTTAACGGGCAAGGAGACCAGGAAGGGAATAGTCCTAAAAATTTTTTGGGGCTTCGTAGAGTAGAAAAGCAAATGGGAATCTCTCCGCAAACAAAAAGAAGGGCGGAAAGAATAGGTAGGGGGTCTGTGAGGTAGGGAGTCTGCAGCCGAAAACTTGATGAAACTATTTCCAGATTCGGAATCTCAGGTAACAGGATCAATGGCGACGCAAAGGGACAGGTGCAAAAAGCCCAAGTCGCAACCGGAAGGTGAACAGAGAAGAAAGGTCCAGCTAATCTGGACACCAGGGTTGGAACACAAGGGAACCACTGAGGAAACACCGGGGAAAAAGACCCGGGGTACCTTCCAAGGTACGCTCGAACGGAAATGAGGGAGCCGGTAAAGATTTGGGGGCAAATTGTGGGGATAAAAAAACAAGACTCAGATTGTAGGTGGATGAAAGAAGGAAAAGAGCATCTTGGGGGGGAGTTGCCGTCTTAGAAAAGGGCCACGAAACAACGTTGGTTCAACCACGCGAAAAGCCAAGCCGGCTTGAAAACCGGGGAAAGCGGTAGGGGGAAAAAGGAAAAAATGTCACCCTGCACATAGAACGTTCAGGGGACAGTGGCAGAGGGAAGGGGCAACTACCCCAGAACATTGAAAGTAGGGGGAGGGGGGAAAGAAAGGAGTTGGGCATGTGATGCAAATTAAGCCTATAGGGGAAAGGATGGAGGGAAGGCTGCATTGTCGGCGGGATCCAGCGGGGTTCCAGTTGGCAGGAAAAAGTGGAAATTGAAAGGGGGGAAAAAAACACTGTTTGCGGAGGAGGGGGGGGGGGGGGAATAAGATTGGCAATATTGTTATGAAAGAAAAGAAGAATGAATGTCCCAAGGGGGGTGTAAGAACTGTACTGCAAGTGAAGGACGAGGAGGGGGGGCGGGGTTTCTTGGTGGGGGGCTCAGCAGAAATCGAAAAAAAAAGAGGGAACGATTATTGGAGGACTAATAGCAGCAGATTAGCACATAATTGAAGTTGGGGGGATGACCTAAATTGGACGGATGTGATATACAAGCCTAGCTTTCGGGTGGACCCCCAGAAACGAAGTGGGAGGAGGCCGCATCGCAGGGGGGGGAAATAGGATAGTAGAACCAGGGAGGAGAGTCCTCGCAAAAAATACATTTAAGGTTAATCAAAGAGGAGGGGTCGAGAAAACGCCAACAGGGAACTTGTGATTTGAAATTCCAGACTTTAACTCGAACGGGCATAGATACTCGGTAGGAGTGATCTTAGGTTGCGCCAACCACTCGATGAAAAGGGGAAAAAAGCAGAATTCAGGGGAGGTCAGGAGTTAATGGAGGGTGAAGACAAACCATGG
>Ga0179593_1601384_pt1 | contig 10979 bp, 11 predicted proteins | sample CZODoug2_1_08_16_FD_185931 | JGI IMG/M metagenome (GOLD analysis project Ga0179593, IMG submission 185931) | Vadose zone soil fungal communities from Angelo Coast Range Reserve, California, USA - CZODoug2_1_08_16fungal (PacBio error correction) | ecosystem: Environmental > Terrestrial > Soil >...
GTGCTGCGGGCCGAGCGTCTCCCCGCTCGCCCTTGCAGAAAAAAAAGGAAAAAAAGACCGAGGGGGAGCGTTCCCGATCTTTTCCATCGATGTCTCAAGGGGGCCTATCACTTCCCGCTGCAATGTTGCGGGGAACAAGGGAAAAAAGGGAAAAAAAAAAAGAGAGGGCGGGCGAGGGGTGGTGACGTGATGTTTCAATCGCCTGACCATCCAGCGCAAAGGGAGACACAGCGTATACTTTGCCCACCAGCCGCGCCACGAGAAAAAAAAAAGGAAAAAAGGGGAACAATTTAGAGATCACGATGTTTGAACGGCGGCGGGGCTGACCGGATGCAACCGGGAAATCAGCCCCGAGAACAGGCCCCAACCGGGGGGTGAAAAAAGGAAAAAAAGAAAAAAAGGGAGGGGGGAAAAGATGGGCGTAACACCTCCTTGTTCTCCGACAATCTAAAACTGATCGCCCCTTGTATGCGTTTTCGGCCGCCGGCGTCGACAGGCGGTGAAAGGGGAAAAAAAAAAAAGAGACCCTCCCCGTCGGCGTCGTCGCGCAAAAGTTGTGGCATCGAAAGAAAAAAAAAGAGGGAGGGGGAAAGAGAGGAGGTGCCTCGATCAATATCGCGCATCTCCCCGGCCCTGAAAGGGAAAAAAAAGGAGGGGGAAAGGTGGACAGCCCGCCCCGGCTTGGCACCTTAAACTTTGAATCCGCCTCGAAGCCGGCCAAAGGAATGTGGGGAAAAAAGGAAAACGCGAGCGCACGGTTTGAAGATGGTAAAAAGTCTGCGCCGTAAACTTGAGGCTGGAGGTGCATGAGAGGAGGGAAAAAAAAGAAGGGGGAGGGGAAGGGGGGGCCCCAGCGCGCGAACCCTACCCCACCCGCTTTCCCTGGGGTCAGCGTCAGGAAAAAAAAAAAAAAGGAAGGAGGGGGGTCCAGGGCCGCTGTACTCTTCTTTCACGCCCTCAAAAAGAAAAGGGGAAAAGAGTGATCGCTGGTGAAGGCACGCTGCATCAACCTCATGGAAACCCCGGTCCACATGCGGAATGGTGGAACTTGGTGTAAAACGCGGAAAAAAGAAAAAAGGGGGAAGGGAGGAAAAAATTGGCCCGGTGGTTCTATCTAGCCAGGCTCAAGGGTGCAGCCTTGAGGCCATCTCCAACAAGCCTTCGTAAGGGAAAAAAAAGAAGGGGAAAGGCACGGAACCTGCGGAAGTGGGTAGTCGAAGGGCCGACCCGTCGGTCGTCCATCGACCGAAGAAGGGGGGAAAAAAGAAAGGCCGGATGCTTACTACGAACGGAGGTCCTGGACTTCCGGTGCACCTAGAGCATCCGAGGAGGAAAGAAAGAGGGAGAAAGTCCGCCACCCAAGGGGGGGGGGGGGGGGGGGTGCGGGCAAAGGTGGAAAAGTGCATGCCCCGACTTGCATCGCGTGTCACGGGGAAGGAAAGAAAAAAAAGGGGGGAAAAAGAAAAAGTTTCAGGATTCTTCTCTCCCGGATACACGTGGTTCACCCTTGATAAAGCCCGCGCGAAAGCGGCCCCACAAAAGAGGGGAAAAAAAAAAGGGGGGGTTGAGCGTAGGCCGCGACCGTAAAGAAACAGGTGTGACTCACCTGGGTTCGCTGTCACCGGGCCCGACCCAAGAGCCGCGGGCCACGGCCGCGGGGAGCGCGAAAAACGCCACCATCTCCTGGGGAGAAAAAAAAAAAAAAAGGAAGAGGTGGGTTCGCGCTCAACGCCGTGACCCGCGGAGATAACCGAATCTCGCGGGAGGGAAAAAGGAAAGGGAGGGGGGAGGGACCGTCGCGGCCTACCGCTCCCAAACGAAAAGGGGTTTTGGTGATGCCCACTCAAGCCGAAGGGGAAAAGAAAGGGGCTTTATTCCCCTGTTCAAAAGGGGAACCACGTGTATCCGCGAAGAAAGAAGAATCCATGAAAGCCTGATTTGCAAAGGGAAGAAAAGGGGGAAAAAAAAAAAAACGTGAAACACCGATGCACGTCGGTGCCTGCCACGTTCCAGCCTGCCCTATGTTTGCGGACGATAGTTTCGTGACCGAGAAAAAAAGAAGAAAAAAAAAAGAAAGGGAAGGGGAAAGCCGGCCTTCTGGGGTCCCGTCACAAACCTGGTCTGGGGGAGAATGGACGAACGAGGTTCCCGAACTCGACTACCACTTCCGCCAGGTTACGGAAGGGGGGGAAAGGAAAAAAGGGGGGGGGGGGGAAAAGGGCCTCAACGGCTGCACGTGAGCCTTCTCTCTCGTCCACCACACATGTGTACGCCCTCCTGATCGAGGTCTGAACGACCCGGCGCTGAAGAGGGGGAAAAAAAAAGGGGGAAAGAAATGAGGTTGGATGCAGCGTGCCTTCACCCAGCGATCCCGGGGGGGACGACTAAAATCCGGGGGCGCCGGGTGGCGCGAAGCCCTGCGTAAAAGAAAAGAAAAAAAAAGGAAGGGAGCAAAGACGCTGACCCAGACCGCTTGTTCGGTCGCCGTCGCGGGACCCCGGTCGACGTTGTTCGCTGGCCCGCGCGGCGGTCTAGGGAAAAGAAAAAAAAGAGGAAAAACGTCTGTTGCCGCATCGGGCGGATCGCGGCGGAAAATCCAAAAGCACATCCTGGGCCCGCTCGAGCGGATCATGTCCCCGGGGGGAAAAGGGAGAAGGAAAAAAAAAAGAAGGGTCCTGGCGATGTCAGCCGGTGCTCAGAAGACCGGCTTATCTGATCGAGCACTACGCCGCTTCCGGACAGAAAAAAAAGGGGGAAAAAGGGGGGGGGAAAAGGCGCAAGCGCGACTACTCCGACGATGGGCAAAACGCGGTTCGTCCCACGGTCCTGTTGCAACCCTCGGCCACCGAACGGAAAAAAAAAAAGAAAGGGGGAAAAAAAAAAGGGAAGAAAGAAACAAGGAGGTGTCGCCCATCGAAAGCAAGGTGCAACAGCTTGGCGCTGTCCGCCTTCACCACCGGTGGGAAGGGGGGGAAGAGAGGGGGGAGAAAAAAAAGGAAAAAAAGGAGCGCTATGGTTGCCGGGTCCCTGGATCAGCTTATTGGAAGGGGTGCGCGGCTGGTGGGCAATTACCGCTTTCGATTGCGCCCTGTATGGTCAGGCGATAAAAACAGAAAGGGGGGGGAAAAAAAAAAAAGAAAAAAAAAGAAGGACCGTCGCAGTTGTTTCGCACCCGCAGCGCATGCTCGGCCCCAACCTCGAGTAAAGAGGAAGGGGGGGGAGAAAGAAAGACTTACGACCAGCCATGCAAAGTGAGGAATTGGTGGCCGACGAACCGACCGGTAGCCCCCGCGGACTCGTCGCCGGGCACAAAGAAAAAAAGAAAAAAAAGAAAAAGGAGGAAAAGGACATCCTACAAGGCTGTGACGCAAGCCGAAAAAGCCCGGCGATACTTGCGTGGCCGCGACATTGATCGTTTCCGGGGGGGAAAAAAAAAAAAAAAAGAGAAACGTCGGGGCCAGCCCGATCCGCCCTCGCGCCACTGGTCGACGAGTTGGAACGACGCTCCGGCCGACGGTCCCTGCCATCGACGCGGGAGGAAGAGGGGGAAAAGAAGAAAAAGAAGAAAAGACACCCCGCCCAATGGCCTCATTTTTCCGAGAGCGCCTTGCGCGCCGAGACACCCCGTGCGCGGGCGCCCATTGGCTTCCGGCTGCAGGTAGGGAAAAGGAAGGGGGAAAAAGAAAAAAAAAAAAAAAAAAAAGCGAGTCCGGAGGAGCCGACCGCTGCGGTGCTGGAAGTTCGCCAGCGTTTGCCATCAAATGCATCGGCCAAGGGCGAAGATTGTCCACCCAGCCCTTGCTTACGGGGAAAGAAGGAAAGGGAAAAAAAAGAAAAAAGTTTGGAAACCGAGGGAAAAAAAAAAAAAAAAAAAAAAAAAAAACCCTATGCTTAGGAAAACTATTACTGGGCGCCACTCCCAGGAACCTCAACATAAAACGGCTGACGTGGCGCGAAAAAGGGAAAGAAAAAAAAAGGGGGGGGAAGGAAAGAGGATACCGGGCTGTTTTTCGAATCGCCGCCGCCCAAGTCCCATCCTTTTGATGTTTAGTGTCCGGGATTTTGGCGAAGGGGGGAGGGGAGGGAAAAAGGAGGAGAACGTTTGCCGGATCTCCAAACGGTTTGCACAGTCCCCCCGTCGCAAAGGCTGGTGGCATCTTCCCGCCCTTGCCGATTGCATGGGGAAAGGGGGGAAAAGGGGGGAAAAGCCGCCCAAAGCCCTCCGGGTCCGGCCGACTCGAATCCGAAGAGGTTGGGGTGTCGCTGAACAGTTTGGGAAAAAAAGGAGGAAAAAAAAAACCGAAAGCCCCATGGGCGCCGCGCACGGGCCCTTCGGGCCCGCGGGGGCCAGGCCGCGCCGAGAAATATTCCCTGGGGGGGGGGGGGGAGGGGGGGAAAACAGGAGGGGCCGTCTCCTCCTCGACCTCGTCTACTTCAGGTAAAGGTCGCCCGGGAGCGTAGTTTCCCACCTCGTCTACCCGGTGCGCCGAGCGAAATCTCTGCCCACAGAAGGGGGGGAAGAGAAAAAAAAAAAAAAGGGAACGATCATGTCGCGGCCCACTCAACAATCACGGGGGAGGGATCCAAGAGAAAAAAAAAGCCTTGATGACGGGGAAGAAAAAAAAGAAAAAGCTACGTCTTCCTCCACCTGGCGTCGGAAGGGAAACTTTAGGACTCCTTCCTCGGACCTACCCACGCTTTCTGTTCGTCTGTCTACGCAAAAACACCGTGATTGAGTAGGGGAAATAACACAGGGAGAAGGGGGGAAGTAAACGAGAGAAGGGGGAAGAAAGAGAGGAGATGGTGACAAAACTCTGCACCGAAAAGGGAAAGGGGGGAGAGAAAGGCCGGCTTTGATGTGCAACACTTCGTACGGCAGCCCGCTCAGCCCGAAGTCCCGAGAAATTGTCGGCGTTTGGTGGGGGGGGGGAAAAGAAGAAAAAAGGGGGACACCACCAAACGCGCCACCCCGCCAATACACAGCCTTTATCCCCTGTGACAAGGAAGAAAAGGGAGGGGGAGGCAAACGGATTAAACCTTTAAGAGACCCTAGGAACAGGCCACCGGTGGTGAAGGCGGGGACATCGCCAGCTGTGGAAAAAAGGGGCTGCGGCAGCTTGTCGAACACCTCCTTGTTTCTCTTCCGACAAATCCTACCTAACTGATCGATGGAGGAGGGGAAAAAAAAGGAACAGGGAAGACCGCGTTTTTGTGTTGAGCTCCCTCGGCGGGTCCGTCCGCGCTTTTGCGGCAGGTGCTCACCAAGAGAGGAGAGGAGTGCTCGGGATCATATGGCCCCCGCGCAGCGCCCTGCTTTGAAACAAAATCGGGAAAAGAGGGATTCCCTTCACGGCTGGATCCGCTCGAAGCGGCCCAGATTGTGCGGCGTATTTCGCCGGACCCAAGAAAAAAAGAAAAGAGAAACGTGAAGATGTCTTAAGGGCGCCCGGAACGAAAGGCTGAGTTGCCTGCTCGAGGAAAAGAAGGGAACGGTTCCCAATCGCCGCGACCGACCCAGCAAGGGGGGAGGGGGAGGGAAGGGACCGTTTTTTTTCCCCCTTTTCCGGACTTCCAGGGGAGGGGGGGGGGGAAGAAGATGGCTGACGGGACGGCTTGTCAAGCGCCCCAACGGCGAAAGGAGTGGAAGGGGGGAAGAGGGGGTGAAGGCATCGCACTTCAAAACCTCAGGGACCGACACCCCGTCCATCAGCGGACATGGTGAACTTGGTGTAAAAAAAAGAGGGGAGAAAGAAAAGAAGTAAGAGGGGCTTCCCACAAAATGCCGTTGGTCCGATCGGAGCAGGATAAAGGGAAGGGAAGAGGAAAAAAGCTCGCCGTTACGCCCCCCGGCCAGGGCCCAGGCCGGACCTGCGGAAATTTTGTAGTCTAGTTCGAAAAGAGGGGGGAAAAAGGGGGGGGGGGGGGGGGAACGGGTGACCCAAGGCCCTGATGCTTACGGAACGTCGGCTGGACCGTCGGGTGCACCGAAGAAAAAAAGAGGAGGAGTAGAAAAAAAAAAAAAAGGAAAGAAACAAGAGGGGCGCTGGAAAAAATTTTGGGGAGGCCCCCGAACGGTGCATCGCGTGTTCAACGGGAATTTCGCAAAAAGAAAGGAAAAAAGGAGGAGATAGACTCACTTCTCGCCGATACACTTTTTTCGACCAAAAGAAGAGAGAAAAGCGGCCCCACACATCTGTTTGAGTCGGGCCAGAAAACCCAAGCCCTGGCGTTTGATCGTAGTCCCCGCAGAGAAAGGGGGGGGAAAGGGGGGGAAAGAAAATGTCTTTCACCGTGCCCAAAAAAAAAAAAAAAAAAAACGACCGGCGAGATCGGTATCCGTCCGGCGTTCACGGGCGCTGGATCTCTAAAAAACACACCATACGATAGAAAAAGAGAGGTGGGTTTTCTCCATCCGGAAAAGAATACGCTCTTTCAAAGGCCAGTGAACAAGCTACCATTAGTCCCACCTGTGGAGGGAGGGAAAGGAAAAGGGGAAAAAAAAAGGAGAGAAGGGGGGGGGGACACGATTAGAGCCGGCTATTCCCCTGTCGAACCCGTGGTTATTCCGCGAGAGACAGAATCATGAATCTGGATTGCACCCCTTCCCGATGCCCCTGGTGTGGGAGAAAAAAAAAGAAAAGGTGACCAGCCGCCCGATTGGTTCTTACCGAAAAAGTTTTCGTGACCGAGGCCTACGAAACGATGCTTCGTTGCACCACGTACAAATGAGAGGATGGGGGGGGTCCCGTTCCCCAAACAGGTCTGGGCGAGGGACGACGAGGTCGAAACTCGACTACCACTTCGCCAGGGGAAAGGGACGGGGAAAGAAGAAAAAAGGGAGAAAAGGGGGCCCTGCAACGGGGAATGCTCGTCGAAACACAGGGAACATTGTGGGAAGCCCATTCCTTGATCTATTGGGTCTGAACGACGGGGCCAGAGAAAAAGGAAGGGGAGGGGGGGGAAGGGGGGGGAGGGAACCCCTGAGTTTAAGCAGCGGGCCTTTCACCAGCGATCCGAGGTACTACTAAATCCTTTTCCCGTGGGAGACAGGAAAAAAAAAAAAAGGAAAAAGGAAGGGAAAAGAAAGTCGCTTGGCTTGCAATACATTGACCACCCCAGACCGCTGGGTCCGTCGCGGCTGCTGGGAACCCGGAGGAAGGGGGGGGAAAAAAAAAAAAAAAAAAAAAAAGGAAAAGTCCGTTCCCGTTGCAACGCAGAACCATCGTAACGGGCGCATCCCGGCGGAGCGCGTCGAATCCGCCGCAAAATCCGGGAAGAGAAAAAAAGGAAAAAAGGGGAAAAAAAGGACGTGGTCCTGGCGATGTGAAGCCCGGGCGCCAGCGCGGCTATCTGAAGTCGAGCACGACGCCCCTCTTCCCGACGCGGCACGAAGGGGGGAAAAAAAAAAAAAAAAAGAAGAGAAGGGGGAAAGGAAACCCGCGTTCGGCCCGGTTTCCTAACCTCCGACCTGACGTCGAAGACGCGGGCCGAAACGCCCACAGCTATCAGGGGCCGGAGAGGGAGAGGAAAAGAAAAAGGGGGAAAAAAAGGGAGACAAAAACCTGTCCGCCCTAAACACCACCGGTGGAACTGTTTTTTTCCTCGGTCTGCTTCCGGTTTCATCACGGGACAGGACCGCAAGAAAAAAAGAGAAAAAAGGGGGGGGAAAAAGAAGGGGGGAGGGGCCGGGGTGCGCGGCGGTGGGCAAAAAAGCCTCTGTTCGATTTGGCAGATGGGATGGTCCAGGCTGATGAAACCTCACTGTCCACCAAAACAAAAAAAAGGGAAGAAAAAAAGAAAGAACACCCATCTCTGCCACCGCGACCTTCGCTGAAAAAAAGATCTGGACGCTCCCTCGAGGTCTGAGGGCACATAGCCTACGACCAGCATGCAAAAGGTCGAGGAGGGAGGGAAGGAAAAAAAAAAGAAAGGAAAAGAAGAAGGTCTTTCTCGGCGGCTGGAAAGATCATCTATCAAAGGGCATCGGACGAGCCCGAGATTGTACGCTGCTATCTTCGGGAAGAGAAAAAGGGAAGTAAGGAAAAAAGGAAGAGGGGAGAAGAAGAAACCGTCGGTGGCCAGCGAGAACTTCGCGCACAAACGGGTCGACGATGTTTGGAACGGACGCTCCTGCGACTGTCCCTTCATCGACGCGGGGCGAGGAGAAAAGAAAAAAAAAAAAGGGAAAGAGGGGAAGACATTTCCCTAAAACGGCGCGAATGAAGCCGCCGAGACACCGTGCCTTGCTGCGCCATTGGTCTTTCGGAGGAGGGGGAAAAAAAAAAGGGGAAAGAGAAAAAAAAAAAAAGACTTCGATTCCCGATTCTTCAAGGCGGGCGGTGCTGGAGGACGGTTCGCCAGCGTTGCCAATCATGCCATCCGGCAATGGCGAAGATGCCACCAGCCCTGCAGAAGGGGGGGATGAGAAGAAAAAGAAGGGGGTGGGAGAAAACAAGTTCACCTAGACGAGGCGGGAGAACTATTACGGCGCAAGGACCCAGGACTCACACCAAAACTGGCTGACGTGTCCGTTCCAAGGTGGTATCGAAACCGCGGGAAGCATAGAGAAAAAAAAAGGGAAGGGGGGAGGAAAAGAAAGAAAGGAATAAAACAAAACCGACGTTTTTCGCTCCACTAATCACTTTTCTTGGCCGGCGAAACGGTCAGCCCAGTTTGATGTTGAGAGGTCCCCTGGTGATTTGGCGGCAGTAATAGGGGAGAAAGGAAAAGGGAAAAAAAAAGAAAAAGAATGCCGACCTGCTGACCGATCTCACGGTGGGGAGGGGGGGATCAGTCCCGTCGCAGGCTGTGGCATCTTCGCCCTTTCCGAGGCATGGGAAAAAAGGGGAAAAGATGGGGGAAAAAAAGAAAAAGAAAAATGAAAAGGGGGGGGGGGGTGTCGCCTGAAACAGGTTGAGGTGCGGCGCCCTTTTTGCGCTTTGTTCCGACCCCTAGCAGCCGAAAGAACATGGAGAAGCCAGAAAAGGGAGAAAGACAGAGAAAAATTGAGGCCATTTGGGGGGGGATGGCGTTGGGGCTCAGGCTCGGTTTTCGATCTGTTGTCTTCTCCTCCTCGGAAACGAAAAAAAAAAAGGGGAGAAAAAAAAAGTGTGGCGCCGAGCGCTCTGGGCCCCGACGGGGGATATAGCGAGCGTTTTGGCTTCACCATCATGCCTGGCGTGGGGGAACACAAGGGGAACGATCAATGTCGCGGCAACGCAAGAGCGACGCGTACATCTCCTCGAGAGAAAAAAAAAGAAAAAAAAAAAAAAGCCGAGAAGAAAGGGTCGGGTTAAGCGGGGTGGTGGGCCCGGCCTGACGAGTCCGCGTTGTCTAACCGGTCCGGTGGTAGGAGGGAAAAAAAGGAGGAAAGAAAAAGGGGGCCCATCATACCTCCAGGGGGAGCGTTACAAGGAAATCTTCAAACCATCGATTTCTCGAGGTGGAAGAGGAAGGAAAAGAGGAAAAAAGAAGGGACAGCCCCCGAACGGGAGATTGTTCGGAGTGGGGGGGGGACCGTGAGATGTCATCAGTCCTGACCATCCAGAGAAAAGAAGAAAAGAAAAAAAGGAAAAAAAACCGCCAATAACAGCTGTGATCCGGGACCCCGGCAAAGGAGAAAGGAAAGAAAAAAAGGGGGGAAAAAAAAAAGGGAAATCAGCCCCGAGGAACGTCCACCGGGGTGTTAGAAGGAGGGGGGAACAAGGGGGAAAATGAGAAATCTGGGCAACACCTCCAATTGTTCCTTGTTCTCCCGACAATCGACTAAACTTCCTCGCCTGAGGCGGGGGGAAAAGGCGTGCCGAGGTTTCAACAGGGAAGTCCGACCGGCGTTGTCCTCTCCCCGGTCCCGGGGCGGGGGGGAAAGAAAAGCCCGCAATGCTCACTCCGGACCATTCTACCAGCTGAGCGTCGGGGGAAGCGGCGAGGGGAAAAAAAAGAAGAAAAAGAAAAGGATTGACAATCGTCCATTGCACCAAGGAGACGAACCCTCGGAAAAAAAGAGCGAAGCCGTCCAGTTATTGCGGCAGATCGCCGCGCCTCCGCCATAAAAAAAGGAAGGGGAGAAACCGTCTCCCTTGTTGAGAATTGCTGAGTGCCTGCATCGAGTAACCGCCTCTCCTTGCCATCCGACAAGGGAGAAAAAAAAGAAGGGGATGGTTCATCGCTCCTTGCAAAAAAGCTAGATGATGGTCCCGGACTTCGTCGGTTGTCCCTTGCCCTGAACGCGGGGGAGGAAAAAAGAAAAAAACGGGGAAGGTTCGTCGTTTAATCCGGATCGCTGGTTGAATTCACTCGTGCATCAACATAAAAAGGGCAGAAAAAAAAAGAAAAGAGGGGGGGAAAGGTGGAACTTTGTGGAACCGCTTACGCGCCCCGGGGCCGTTTCAGAACCCCTCTCTCAATATGGCTTGGGCCACCCAAAGGGAAAGGGGGGAGATAGAGCGGCTTCCCTCAAAGGCAGCCGTGATGCCATCTCCAACAGCGCGGCGTACGAGAAAAAAAAGGGGGGAAGGAGGGTCGACCATCGTCAGTCCATCATAAGACCGAACTACCTACCAAGGGGGGGGGGAAAAAAAAAGAACCAAGGGATGGAAGTCGTTGCACCGAAGCAATCGATTCGTAGGGCCTCGTTCACTTAAACTCTAGAGGAAAAGGGGGAAAAAAAAAGGGGAAGGCCCCGACGGCAATCGCCGTGGGAACTCGGTATTCTTCCCAAAGCAAAAAAAAAAAAGGGAAAAAAAGAGGGAGGAAGGAGACCTCTCTCGAGAAAGTGTGTTGTTAGAAAAACAGGGATAGCCCGCTCTAAATCTGCCCCCCACAAAAAAGAAAAAAAAACGGCGTTTGAGGGAGGGCCCCCGCACGGGAAGAAAGCACAGGTGGTACTCACTGTCGCTGTAAAAAAAAGAAAAGAAAAAGACAGGGTATCCCCCCCTCCTCCGTCACGGAAAGGACGGGTATCTTCTAAAAAAACCACC
>Ga0179593_1272080_pt1 | contig 10978 bp, 12 predicted proteins | sample CZODoug2_1_08_16_FD_185931 | JGI IMG/M metagenome (GOLD analysis project Ga0179593, IMG submission 185931) | Vadose zone soil fungal communities from Angelo Coast Range Reserve, California, USA - CZODoug2_1_08_16fungal (PacBio error correction) | ecosystem: Environmental > Terrestrial > Soil >...
AGCTTGGTGACAGGGGGGGGGAATAAAGAGGAAAAATAGCGTAGCCAGGGATCGGACACACGGTTTTAAGACGGACAAAAGTACCTCCCTCTGTATGAAAAACGGGATGTAGCTGGGGACACCGAAAAATCTCACGCAGAGACTTAGTTGGGTAAGGAGAGAAAAGTGAAGAGGAGAGTGTCAGAAAACGAGGAAGGTGAGGGGAAACCATAAAGAGGGCGGAGAAAAAAAAAAAAAAATGAAAGTCTTCGAGAGTCCTACAGTAAACGGAGCGAGGTAAGAACGGCTAAATAACCCAAAGGGCTATGTGATTCCAGCTTGACCTCCCACCATAAGATGGGATTTCGGGTATCACTGAGTCCAACTGCTGAAAGGGGGCCACATTAAATTTAATTTACCTGAGGAAGGAATGGCAGAATATCAGAGAATCATACCAACTCGCATCTAGGGCTTACACAGAGAAATGGAAAAAAGCGAAAACTTTCGACATCAGGGAATGGCTGAGATGGCCATTAAACATGCGAGTAAAATTCTTGAGACAGAAAGGGGGGAGGATCTACGCTGAAGGGAGCGTTTATTTGAATGAAAAATGGGGGATGGGAAGACCAGCGAACTCAAAAACCTACCTGGAACCAAAGCGGCAGGTTTTCTGAGGGTCAAATCAAAAAACTAAGTCGACGCAGGGGGAATACCAATGACGCCGGTTTGGTAGCCCCAAAACGGATAAAAACACTGGTAATGGGCGTGATCCTGGGGAAGGCAAAAACGGTCGAACATCGTGTTGCCCCGGCAGGGGTCAACGCAGAGAAACAGGATTAGCTTCGGGAACGAGCCAAGGTGATTCGCCAGAAGACAAGCTAGGCGTCAGGCGGGGACTTTGACATGATGTAAAGTGAATTTTTGCGCCATGTCCTCGCTGTAAGGGAGGCTATAAAGAGCTCCGGCGACGAGAACTGTGTGGGGGGCAGCCCGGCCCCAGGCTGTATGCAACTGAGGACAGAGTTGCAAGGGAAGCCGGAAAACGTCGAAAACAGTCGGGGTGGTTTGTCGGCGGGACCAAAGAGAAATGGAAGCCAAAAGGCGATGATTTGGAACACGATGAGAAGGAGAGTTTTTGACCCCTCGAAGGGAGGAAAAAGACCGCACTCAGAGGCGCGCCAAGAGGAAGCACGATGCGACGAGGACGGTCGAGCCCCGAAAAACGAGCCACACAAACAAAAAAAAACAAAAGAGCCCAAAAAAAGGGAGGGCAGGTCCCTACTATCGCAAAAAGCAGACACGATCCTACTTATTGTAAGTAAGGGAGGGACTAGGCAAAAAGGAAGGTCAAGACGGCTGTTAAAGAAAAAAAGATTATTGAAAGGAAAACAGAAAAAATTTGCACAAACTCTTTGAGAAACACTGTTTCGATGTGTTTTCTGCGGGAAGGCTCCTTTTATGGATCTTAAGACGCTAACCAAAACGTGATGAGGGGATTAGAACGCACAGGAGGTTCGGTCGAGGGGGCAAACCGCAAGAACTTCAAAAGGGTCAACTCGGATGCCTCCCCCCAGGATAGCCGAGCGCAACTGTTATTGCTATGAAACCGAAAAGGAAACAAAAGGGGGGGGTGTGGTGCGTGGGAGTGGGGGGGTTGGCAGTCTCTGAAACATGGGAACTCGTTTTATCAAGGCGACAACAGAATCCCCGTTTGGACAGTAATTCAAACGGAAGGGAAGGGAGTTGTCTGTTTGGGGGGTAAGCTCCAAAACTAGGAGGAAGACGACGGAGACCGAGCCAAATAAACACCAACCCTTTAAAAAGGCCCTGCCACCCAATATACAACTTCAAAAAAAAACACGACAGGGGCAGAGGATTCACCAGACATGCATCCAAGACAAATCTTAATAATAGGCGACTACAATAATAACAAAATAAGAAAGTAGTGGGGAAGGGCTTCGGGTTCATCAAGAAGGGAAATGAATAGCGAGGGGAGAATAAGGGATCAACTTCCGCGCTGGACCGCATGCATCAAGGGACACGACCTAACGGGTGAGTTTTGGACGAACTACTAATCAGCATCACGAAGTGGGGAGAGCTACTCAGAGGGTCATCGGCCAAAGGAAAGAAAAAAGTGTTTCGACCCGAGTGTGGTTCCCAGCTGTCCGTAGTTGGGGACTTCTTCAACTTGGATAGAAGAGTTTGGCGGGAAACGACGTAGACCAGACAAGGAATGGTCAAGATGGTAAAAGACAATAGCGGGATGCGGGGTCAGGCGTGTCATTCGGGACCCAGGGACATGGTGTTGAAGAGGATGGTCCGGAGACACGCGCGAAACATCAAGGGCTACAGGGCAAGTTCATCGGAGGACAATAAAAAGGTCTTAACTCTCGAGGACATAAAGGGGAAAAATCATAAGGCAAAACGAGGGGGGGGGACTTCAAAGGAGGGGGCAAATCTTAGGGGGTTGACTTGGCTCGGAAACGACGGATCCGCAAAAAAGGTTCAGTGAAACTCAGGAAGACGCGCAAGAAAATGTACTCAACGATGGCATCAAAATACCAAGCAAAGATTCGCCGAAACCATGAGATAAGAGCAAAAATGAAGCGGGTCCTTGGACGGGGGAACGAGGGGGCACCTCTCTCCGCAGACGCAGATAGCATCGGACGGTTTTGGAGGGAGGGGGTACGTTCACACCAGGGATTGGCCAAAAACTAGGAAGAACTCCCAAACGCATGTATGAGGGTTGGGCTTCTACGCGTAAAAAAAATTTGGCCCAGCCCGTTGGGGGGGCTGAATCTTTGGACATAAAGGGGAAGCCTAAACACACAGAAATTAAATATCAGGGAGGGGGGCAGATAAGCTTTCTTCAGGGGGAGGTGGGGGAAGCTCCCTGACTCGTGGGGACTGGATTTTTACAATAAAATATTCGGAATTGATGGGAGGGAACGGAAGGGGGGGAGATCGACTCTGGCGCACATACGCCGAGTAAACTGGGAACGGCAAACTTCAATATTTTTCATCGGGAAAGCACGAACGCTCTTATTGAGATTAAAAGTTGTGTGTGTGGATCAGGGGAAGGCGTCTGACTGGGCCCCTAGAAGATTCAGGATTTCGAAGCCCAGCCTGCTTGTGTCAGGGTAAGCTGGTTGCCACCCGCTTTATCATTGGGTAGGGGGAGACTCTAGAGGGAGAAGGAGTCAAACTTCTCAGCACCCGCCGAGCTTACGCCAAGTGGAACACCTTCTCGTCAAGAAAAATGTAACCGAAGGGGGAACCAGAAAATCATCTTTTAGGGTGGTTGGCGGTCCAATAGACGAACCGAAAATGCGAAAGAAGGTAGGGTGCTACCTTTATTTCTCATCTACAGCGGGACAGAGGAGAAAGAATTTCCAGCGAAATAAAGGAAAAGAAGAAAAAGCATAATTCCGTAGCTGAGGGGGGGGGTGGCCAAAGAAAAAGGGGGGGTCATCAAATCCGATGAGGGCGGGGCGAGACCAACTCGACTAGTGCGGGGAGATGTAAGCGGTACACCCGAGAGTACAAAAGGACTACCAACTGTTACCGTGGGGTATTAAACGGGGGCCACGCCAAAACAGCTTGGAAAAAGACAAAATGTGACGCTATGGGTGTCATCTATTTTAATAACCAAGTCAGCAACTATCGAAACGGGGGGTAGGGGTAAGGAATAGATAGACCTATGTGCCAATGGAGAACATAAGAGGAGAACAACGAGTAGGGGCACCAGGGGAGCCGGAAGATGGTGTAAGGAAAAGACGGGGGACACCGACATGTACAAACTGGAAGAAGCTCTCCGTGGACAGACGCCGAGCAACGGGACTATGGGGTGGCTCCTTCAGAAAAGGACGGGATCATCAGTAAATGACAACTCGGAAGAATGGGGGGGGGGAAAAGAGGCAGGGATAGTCTCAAAATGGCAGAGCGAAGGGAAAGGCACGCTCTCCTACCTATCAAGCACCGCGCAAGGATGAAACGACGGGAAAGTAACTACGGCTGTCGAATTATTTATCGTGTCCCGAGGGACCAAAACAAAGAAATGGGAGGGCCTGGGTTTGGTAAAAGGAGCGAGAGCCAGATGACACTTCTACGAGGGGGGGAACAGGCAAAAAAAAAAAAAAAAAAAAAAAAAAAAAAAAACAAAAAAAAAAAAAAAAAAAAAAAAAAGAAAGGTGGCACAAAAGAATGACCCTAGATTCTAGACTCTCACCCAATATTCCCGAAACCAAGGCCAAAGATGCCTTTCGACATAGGGAGTGGATGGGGGGAAGTCAACGACATTCGAGAATTCGGTTCTCTAAAAAGAAGAAAGGTTTCGGAGAGTAGACAAAACGATGAAAAGACATGGAGGGCGGGGACAACAGTTTACTCTTCAAGGATGGAACAACGATAGAAACACGCTAAGCAACATCATTTGACGGAGACCGGATCAAATTCCGCACACGATAAAGACGGCAGGGACCAACCACCAAGGCCGGGACAAGGAAGTTGTAAGGACAAATCCGTATGCATGTATAGGTGTGGGAAAAAAGGGAGGCACTGGAAACGGTCTAGAACGAGGAGGGCCTGAAGGGGGTTCGCCAATATCTACCGGTCTTCGAGGCCGGTATGCGCTGGTTTGTGCAACCATACAGAAAAAACTTTCCAGTGGGAGGAATCAGGAGGCGCGAAGAGAATGTGGGAAAAAGGAAAAAGTGTCCAAATGCGCCATTTAGACTCGAAAAAGTACTTTCGCTATCGAGGCTCCGGCGAACAGATTATATGGTGCTCGGGGTCGAAAGTGAACAGAAAGGGAAAAGGCGGACAGGGAGTTGCAGCCTCCGGACAAACTTACGTCGGGGTGGTGTTGCGGCGCAAAAAAAAACATGACTTTTAGTGCAGCACCTTCCTGAGGGGGGGGGTGCGCCTGAGTGACGACGTTTGTACAAACCCGACAGGAAAAATGGAAAATCAAACGGGATGAAAGCGGCCGACGATGAGCGAGGTCGAGACAGGAAACAACACCAGGTACCGCGAACCGCATCCCCGGCTATCACGACGAGGGGGGGGGGTAACGGAGACCATAAGTGACCAATGTCTTGATAAGGTTAACAGAAAAAGAGGGACGAATTTGAGGGGCCCCAAAAGGCACGGGGACAACAGGGTCTACAAAGGGGGCGAACTGTTGGGCTGTGCCGTTTATTAAGTCGAAAGGCCAGCGCTACCACGACTTGATGATGGGATAGGTTCGAAAACTCACTTCTTTGAAGGTTTTCAAGAAGGGCATAAGCTGAGGAAAGGAAATATTCGGGCCACCAGCGACTAACCGGTAGTTGAAAAAAAGGTGTAGGATCTGATGAAACGGGGGAAAATCAAAATTGAGTTCAAGTCATTCTGCTCAAAGGAAGAAAAAAGGTGGGGGGAATTACGGCAACAGAAGAAGCATGGTAGGGGGGCCAAAGGGAAGGCGAGCAGTTCAGGATCAGGAATTGATTTTTATAGCTATCAAAACGGGGGGGGGGAGGAAAGAGAGAGAGACCCCTAAAAAGGAGAAATCAAACGGCGAGAATTAGGGAACCGCAAAGGGGAAAAAAGGTCGTGTATGACATAGCTCTCAACCGGGGGCCGTAAGGTGCAAGAACATGACTACAAAAGGGCTGGAAGGGGTTGGTGGAGAGCTAGGAGCAGGGAAAATAAAGGGCTTGAAATCGACAAGCGTTAGCCGGAGGGGGGGAAAACAACGACTCTCCCGGCAAGCCGGACAGGGCCTTAAACACGGAACCAAAACTGACGAACCTATACTCACCCATAAGTCATCAGGGGGAACAAGGGCGGTCGAGTCCAAAACGGCGGGAAGGAAGCCGCAAAAGCAATCAGCACAGGGGGCGTAGTGTTTGTAGACAAAGTCCTTCTTGTTAAGCCTTCCTTCAAAACCTCGACAGCTTGTGGGAGGGGGGAAAAGCAAAAAACCAGACGGCAAGGAGGGGGGAAGAGAGGAAAGGAAGGTTACCAACGTCAAAAATAGACGGGTATTCTGGGCCGAGAGCGGGGCTGGACCTGCGGACCTGGGGGTGGTGGGCCCCTCCTACGGAAGAGGTCCAGCCGCGCTCACGGCGGCATACGAGGGACCAAAAGGCTCGAGGATTTAACACTACAGTTTTCTATGTGGGGAAAAACACGCGAATCGGTAGCACACAGCCAGCTGGGATCGAGTCAAGGAAGAATGATCATTAAGGTCCGCTGCGCAGAAAACAACCGACGACGCAGGTTTTACGGGGCAGCAAAAAATTCCGCCGTAGAGAAAAAGGGGCCAGGAGAACAAAATGGGGGAGAGTCACTACCAAAGTCAAAAATGAAAAAAGAACCCATGGAGAACAACTGGGGGGAAATTAAATCTGTAGACAAAAACTGGATCGAAAGAGACTGAGGAGGATTGAGAAAAAGATAGGGCAAAAATGGGCTTTACATGGACAGGATCGGGGGGGGCGCAGCAGACGCTCTAATAGGCACAGTAAACTGTACGGAGGTTTCAAAAGATTTTGAACCACTGCGTTGGGGGGACAAGAACGGTGATCAAACACCCACACGATACAATGTCCGAAGTGGGGCATCATCTAAAACACTTCGTTGGCTGCAGGTGTAGAGCAGCGGGGAAAAGGGTGTGGCACTGAGTTAATAACCTCGTCGGCACGGGGGGCGGAGTCGTGGTGAAAGCGAAAGAAAAAGGAAATCCCAGGAACGGACAGAAAACTCAAAAATTCATCGTCGTCGAACATACGAAAAACGCGATTGGGAACAGAATTAGCTACGGAGTAGAAAGGGCCAAGAGAAAAGACCCGCAACCTCTACTGGTCTTACTCTTTGGGGAACTCGCTGCGAGCATGGGGGTATCAGGGGGGGGGGGATTAACTAGCTCGGGGCAAAAGAGTTTCTAATCAGGCGAAAAGAAAAACAAGGAGTATTCCAAATGTGGCCCGAATCTAAGCGTCAATGGGGTAAAGGGCATCCGGACTTCCGGTTTGCGGTCCAATGGACTACCTACACTAGAAGACGTAGGGTCTTTCGTCCGTTGAGCTCATCCCGAGCCGCGGGGGGGATAGGAAAGAGCCCTGTGCAAGTGGGGCGCCATGAAAGAGCAATAGCCGTAGTCTGTTTTTTGCAAGAAAAGGACCTAGTTTCTAACGAGAGAAAAGGCAGCGACCTGCAAAACCCATGCAGTACTCTACGGAGAGGTGTACACCAGAAGACATACCGTTGGGCTACCGAGACTGGGGGTCAAGGTACAGGGAGGGAAAGTGTCCTACCCCCAGGGCGATCACATGTGCACATCTCTTTTTGGGAGCAAGACGTTCGGGGGGAATCCCCTTCCATCACTACTGGGTCTAGAGCAAAACAAAAGTATTAAATCTTAAAAGGAGGGTACCATTGATATCACGAGATGATTTAACCTGCGAAAAAGGGTAGTACACTGGAAGGGGGGGGGAGGGAAAAGTCAGGTAACCATTAAACGACAGAAGACTCAAATAGAGAGGATGGGGACACCGCCTAAACGCTCAGCAAATCCTTGAGGGGGGGGCCCAAACACTCTCCTCCGACGTTAGTCATAGGTCAAAATAAATGTGGGGCAAACGATAAAGGAAGAGAGGAGAAGAAGAGCGAAAGAAAAACCTGCAAGCGGTATCCGAACTATGGAGCATAGCTGAGGATGAGAAACTAAAAAAACGGAACCTAAAATTGACACTAACCGCGGGGGGACAGTAGTGAAGTTAGGACCGCTGGGAAAACCGCCAAAAGGGAAGAGTTGCGTTTTAAAAAGGCGGGTACAGTTACCACAGGCGGACACTGAGATGCAGGGGGGAAAGGGCTGGGGGGCAAGAATATAATGCCACGTACAAAATCTCGACTAATGTCAGGGGAAAAACCAAAGACCAGGACAAAGCAGGATCGGATGAAGCAACGTGAGTGGACCAAGACCTCTCGATTACGTTGACGAAGGGATGCGATAGTCGACGACGGAAGGAAAGGTCGGGAAGGGAAAAGTTACGCTAGGATGAAGACAGAGACGGATAGAAAACAAACTTCCTCCATAAGTTTCGCCTTTGGGGGAAAACAGCCAAGAGTCTCATGTCAGGGCACCGAACTGCAGACACGCCACATCAGATATTGCATGTGGAGAGTGGGAGGCTCACCGGGTGCCGCAATCGAAACAGAGTGGTCCACTATTTGTCACAGGCAGAATCCCTAACGGTAATTAGCTTCTTGATGCGCCAGGTGTGAAACGGAAATAGAACAAAGAAGTGAAGGAAGGGAAGCGGCGGCGTGCTGCGAAAAATGAGGTTTAAGTTTCCAAGGTGTGCGAAAGGGAGGACGCGCTCCGTTGACGCTAGAGGATCCGCGAAAAAATAAACAGGATGGGGGGGGAAGAAGGGAGGACATGGCCCAGCGGTAGAGGCGTGCAAAACTACGGAAAGGCCGCTGTCTTTTGGGGGTGGAGATGAGAAGAGAGACCACCATAAAGTTAAGCAGAAGATTGGGGGAAGAGGGCGGAAAAAGATCGACTTTGGGGGGTACCACAAAAGAAAAAATTGATGCATAAAAGCATGGCAGCGCCATAGCAGATGTCAGGCGAAGAAGGGATTCTCAAAACTCCCACCCAACATAAAGGCGGAAATGAGGGCGCCAAAGAACGCTGAAAAAGAACGTATGGAAAGAGATCTGGAAAGGGAAAGGCCTATTCGCACGGCTTGTTCCAAAAAAAACGCTGCAACGAAGTGAATAACCCCACACTAAGGTCAAGAGTGGGGGTTCTACAAAAACTCTCGAAACCAGGGGGCGATGCTTGGAAAGAAAAGCCGTTAGGAAGAGAAAAAGATAAAAAATGAGGGAGGGGAGGTTCTAAAGAAACGTTCAGGTCCATTTTAAGGATGAAGGACGGAAGCGGCGGGACATCTCTGAGAGGCCCAAAAAAGCGGAGGGAAAGGGGTCGTGGTAAAAGCCCCTTTTTATGGCGAGGCTGAACCCGGAAAAAAAGGCCGATTGGGGTCGTGATTAGGTACAGGGGGGAATAAAAGGTGCGAGCACGGACGCCAACAAAAAAGGTCGGGCGGTTTCAGGAAATAGCAGGGCTGAATTGTGATCGGGTGAGGGAGGGGCTCAGACACACAACGTGAGGGAAAGAGAAATCAACACTTACTCACAATCAAGGAAGGAGGACGAAGGAAGCGGGGGACAAGGAGAGGAGCCGGGGAAAGAAAAAAGAAGTTAAAAGTCTTGGAAAAAAAAAAGGCCTTGAGAGGAAGAAGCAGAGTCCTTTTTTTAAGGGGGGTCGTTGACATCAGATCCATAAAGGGAATAAGCGACCCGGCTAGCCTGATTTTGAAGGGAAAAAAGGAAGGCTTCCCGAATCTGCCGAGGGGCCGTGAAAGATCAAAACAAAGAACGAACGGGTGGCGAACAATATAAGGAAATATCACGTAGGGTATCTCTTTCTTAGAGGCCTGAACACCGCCCGCCAACACTCCCGTGTTGGTGCCCCTAGGGGGGGGAAGAGGGCCGCTCGGGGGGGGCCGCCTGAGGACAACTGTCGTCGAGGGGTTTTTAGGGGAAAAGCAAGTCGCAAAAAAGTCAGGGGGGGGGAGAAGCGACGTTACACAAATAATCCTTATCGACCCGGACGGAGGGCTGGGGAAACACGTGGCACTGGGAAAAGGGGGGAACGTAACCAAAAGAAAACTCGAATGGAGCAGCTTTCCATGGACATCATAAGGGATTGCAAGAACAGAGAGGGTAAACGCTCGTCTTCGAGGGGTCGAACAGACGACCTCGTCAGTTCAAGTGTGATCTTCTTGGGGTGACACAAAAACAGATGATCTACGCCTGTTGTACGACAGAAGGCATGACGCCGCATGCAGAAAACTGGGGGGCCAGGAATTCACAAAAGAAAACTGGGAATAGTCGCCGGAGCGTCTTGCTTACATGAGAGGGGACCTAACATTCGAACATGGTGCAAAGTGGTACACTTGAACCTCGACTAGCCAACCGCGATAGCACTAGGAGTGTTGGCGTAGGGAGAATCAAGGGAATGGCGACCATCAGGGGAAGGATCGCGCAGAAAAAAGATACCTAGGGGGCTGAGGGAGAAGAAAAAACACGGTCTACCTCGTGGCACGGCAGCCGGGATCACGACACCACAGGTTCATTATCAGGGTGGGAGACAAGCCGGGCATTCGGGGGTTTACGGAAGGGGGACGGTGGGCTGGAGTTTGTACCATAAAGAGTCATGCAATAGGGAGTCGTTGGGGGGAGATGCGGCGAGGGGAAAAAATCCCGGACGGAAAGGGGGGAATGAAGAACTGGTCGAATGGGGAATCTGATCGACGAACAGAAGCGGTTTTAGATAAAGAGGGAGAAGTCCAAATAAATGGAACCCCATCTAATAAAACTAGATGTCGAAAGAATCGGGGACCTGGGGCTTACTAAAAGGTGTTGCCCAGACGAGGCGAGCATTGTATCGTGGATTCTCTGCTAGCTCCACACAGCGGAAGAAAAGAAGGGATGCAAGACGACCCTGTAGGTGTAAGGGCACACTCAACTTCGGAAATGAGCGCAGTTGTACCGAATTTGGAAAAAAAAAAGCAATCCATCTTCGCGTCCAGCGGACGACGATCACTATGGCAGCCGCGGTATGGGTAGTTTCTGAAGGTTGTTTCATTTAGCAGGAGGGAGGGGCAGGTAGGCGAGAGCTTTTCAGTGCGGAGGAAAGAACCGGAAGAGTAGAGTGGCCGTTATCCGGGGGTTAAAGAAAAAATGCCGTGGGGGAAATGACGCTTCGGTTAGAAGGGGCGGAGCGAAAAGGAAGCCAGAAGACTTGAGGTGACCTGGTCCACCCATCCTTAGAAAATCCCTTTTACTGAAAAGGGGAATGGGAAAGGGGGGTTGGAACCGGGAAGGGGGACTGCAACCACAGCGGGTCCCGGGGGCGACGCTTGAGATCGTTATCAAC
>Ga0179593_1359126_pt1 | contig 10978 bp, 11 predicted proteins | sample CZODoug2_1_08_16_FD_185931 | JGI IMG/M metagenome (GOLD analysis project Ga0179593, IMG submission 185931) | Vadose zone soil fungal communities from Angelo Coast Range Reserve, California, USA - CZODoug2_1_08_16fungal (PacBio error correction) | ecosystem: Environmental > Terrestrial > Soil >...
CGCAAAGATCATAAACACGCACTAAACCCCGGGCGTGCGAGCGAGTACTGAGAAGCGCTATTAATAACCCGCCCCGGGGGAATCTTCGTGCGCTGGCATAAACGGACGGGCGGTTCAGAACGTCAAGGAATCAGGTGCAAACTCGACAATTTAGCGGCTGAAAAAATCTCGAGTGAAGGCAAGAGATCACGGAAACGGAACGGACTGTAGAGTTGAACAAGGTCATCCATCAGAGAAAGGTTGATTTGACGCGCGCCCTGACAAAGGAAAACAGCACGAATGGGAGAAACGCCCAGCGACTCAAGGCACATTGGAATCCGTCAAGGGAATCGTTGAGCAGCGGCTGTTGGAATTGGCGACATATCGACTCGCAAAAACCGCACCGGAATTTGAAGTTGGCGGATGAGAAGAATCGCAATTTCCTCCGCATCCGCTGTGGATCGACGACGCGGGGCTACGATACGTATCGAAGGCCGAGCTCGACAAAGAACTGTCGGGGGGGGGACTTCGCACTCATACGGCGGGTCTTCTGAAACCGAGAAGAACAGAGCTTGGAACGCTGTTAATTGATTGTGCCCTAGAAGACAATGCAGATTCCCGTCGTGCTGGTCGAGCCATTTCCTCGTACAACGCAAGAACGCTACGCAAGTACTATGACTGTTCACACAAAGCAAACGAAGGGAAATGTGAAATGTTCAGAGAAAACTGACGCATTTTGTTCCATAGCAGGGAAGAAATGGGGGGGGGCGAGAGGGGGGAAGAAACGGAGCTGCATCGGACAAGCAGCCGAGTGGAAAAAAGGGTAAATTGGGTGGACAAAGGGGGAACGCTGGTGGAAGAGCGGGCGAGGAAAAAGTCTCGCAATTGGCCCTGACTAGGAATTGTGGACAACGAAATTCCCGCGTGCAAAGGAATACGTTAGACTCTGTCAAACAAGCCAAAGTGAAATCAGTCGAAGGCAAGAAAAAGGACCCACAAAAAAAAATTTGTGAAGAATATAAAAAAATACGTTGGGCATTATGGATTGAATTTACTGGTTGTTGCGTGGCGGGAAGAGCGGAGTTCTGTGAAAGGAGCACCGCGGGGTAAAGCAAGTTCCGCACGTCGACAGTTTTAATGTATCATGTTTAAGTGAAAGGCCAATAGGAAAAATCACTGAACCCTATATTGGCCAAAAACTCGGCCCGGGAGGAAGCAAGATGCACAGGCCTAAGTTTGCGGAGCAATGTGGTCAGTCAAAGTAAAACAAACGATGCGGGGGAAAAAGAAAAATGTTAGGGAAAAGGTTATTCGAATGATAAAAGCAGAGTCCCTAGCAAAATAAGGGCGACGTCCTTGGGTGGGGTTGAGTCGAAACTCTACTTAAAAACGTGAAGAATGATGGCAGTAAGGATCCTCCTCACTAAAAAAACGAAAAAGAGACGCGCAGTCCACTCGTAAAAGGCATGGGTATGCCCGTCGGCCCGGAAGTGTCAAAGCGAGAGCCTGTTCACTGGTTTGCGGACCCTGCAACGTAAAGAGGGGGAGCGAGGAGCATTCCTTAGAAGAAAGGACCGCTGGTTGAGTTTGTCGTGCCGGGAGAATACCGGCGGGAGCACGCTAGGCGGTATCCATCGCCACTTGGGAGGGTAAACAATTGTCTCGGACCTAGGAAGGGGGAGGAACGTGCCCTTCAATGTTGAAAATGATTCTCTCACAGGGTGAGAACTTCAAAAGGGGGGCAACTTCTTCAAAGGAGACAAGCGAGCCGAGCTGGGTGAGCGCATTGGGGAGGCAGAGAATGGTGAGTACCGCCGGTAGGAACTCTCCAACCATCCGGAATGATACAGCACGAACAAGAACCAGGATCTTCTGAGGGAAAGAACCGCCTGGCGAAGGTCTATCAACCCGTCCGTGAAAGGTCCGCCAAAAACCTAACCGGCTTTTGGGGTAAAGAAGTTGACACTGAAGAAGAGGGAATACCATGTCCATGGGAAGATGCGAGAAGGGTTTTTGCTTGGTTCTTGGTCTGCGGTAAGGGAAGTTTCCTGGGCAAGGTGTAAGTTCATCCAGTACAAAAAGATAAACGAAAAGGAACTCCACGCGGAGTCTTTGCGGTATCTGCTGTGGATAAGGTTCCTTACAGAAGACCTAGTTGGAAATACAGTATCTCTCACTCAAGCCCTCCGGGGGGGGGTTAGATGGGCAGGGGGGGGGGCGTTAAAATGAAACACTCCTTCACAGCAATAGTCATTTGTCATACAAAAAGAAAAACTACGGGAAACTAAAAATTAACTTGGGAGGTTTTTCAACTATGACCTTCTTAAAACATAGACCACAAAAAAAACTAGTATTGAGTGTTACGAAGCTCAACCGCTGGCTGGATTAGGACCTCCGGCAGGCCCAAACAAACCAAACGGGAGGAACTTTAAAAGAAAAAGATCACTGAAGAAAAGAGGGAGGAAAAAGAAGTTTTGGTTTTAGACGGCAAATGGGGTGGGGGGAGAGTGCCCCGCGACGGATCCACCGTCTGTTGCCAGGATAAAATATGCATTATGAGGGGGAAAAAAGGGGAAAGGGGGGCCACCAATTAAAAAGAGAGGACAGGTGCAAATTGGCGAGAAAAACGAGTCCGTCAACCGAGTCAACCGCTGAAAAGCGGTTCTACACCGAGGGTCAAAAGGAGACGTTCTTCATTAAAAAGCTGGCTGAGATGCCGCAAATCTAAGGGAGGAAAATCTTATGAAACTGCTCACCTGCGTTGAATGTTCTGCAGGGAAAGATGAGAAAAAATGAGGGGGTCGGCACCAAATTGGAAGAGGAGTGTCTAACTTCCCCCAACAATCCGATAGCTTTTAAGCGTAAAAACGTTCGCGGCGGAAAGCAAGAGAAATCTTCGCAAAAATAAAATTTAAACTTCCTTCGCTAGGCACTTCACTCAGAACCGACGAAGAAAAGAAGGGCAACGGGCAGGCGGGTGTCGGTGAAAAAGAACTCGATTGGTGATGAGATTTCGATATAGTCCTACCCACTCAATCGAGAGGGAGCTTTCGCCGTCATAAAAGGAATGAACGTGACCGAAAGCACGCTGAGGGGTAACCTAGGGGGTAGAAAACATCTTTTGCAGGGGAGGAAGGGGGTAACACAAACACAGTCTTCTTGCTCAAATGCCAAGCAGAACAGGGGGTTTTTTGGGAGTCGATCGGCCAAAAACGCCACCAGCAGAAAAAATAACTTGAATGAAAGGAGGGAAAGGGTCCACCGGTCTGGAGCAGATATCGATGTTTAATTCGCCAGCTCCCGTGTCAAACCCTGTGAATGGAGAGCGCAGGCTAAAAAAAGATTTCGCAGCCGGGAATAACTTATGAAAAAGAAGAGAAATTGGGGAAAGGAAAAAAGGGTATTCTCTGGGAGGAAAGGAAAGGGAAGGGTTTCAAAAAAAAGCAATTCGAGGACGATTCCTTGATAGAACAGCAACCCGGAAAGTCGCAACTTCCAAAAACCAGAATGAAAGAGAGTCCGCGTGGCAGATGTCTTCTGGAGAGGAAGATGCCGAAGAGCCCGCTGCTGAGATGGGTCGTGGATAATCAGGGTGCGAGCATCTCACCCCCAACGAAGGTCGTACCTAGAAGAGGGGAAAAAAACTGATTCCTAACAAAAAAAGGCAAGCAGGGCTGTTCGAGAGAGGAAGGCGCTCTAAGACTGGAGGACGCGAATCGTCGATGGGGGGGTGTGTGCTCGGTGTCGTAAAACTCGGCACCTGGGCAGTTTGGACTTGCCGATCAAAGAGGAAAGAGACAAGTAGATCGGCCTGTACAAGATTAGGAAAGGAATAGAACGTAATCCCCAAGGGGTTATTGCTGGGATTTGACTCAGGCTTCAGCCTCCGAGAGAAGGAAAGACTCTACCAGGAAAAATTTAAAACTGCGCTTGACAAAGATAATCCGGAGACCCGCGGATAAAACTGTGGCCAGGGTCAAGAATGTCAAGGAATTTTCTTAACTGGGCAAGGGGGAAAAAAACATAGAGGAAGAAGAAAATCAAAAAGAGAAAAATTCAATGGTAGCAATGCCTGCGGCTTAATTCTGATACTTGAAAAATTTCCCGACGATTTTTAAAAGAAGCAACGAGGTATCTTTCGGTGAAAGAAAAGAAAGAGCTTAGAGGAAAAGAAAAAATTACTAATAGGAAGGAGGGGGGGGGGGGTTATATATCCTCTCATCCCGCGCTTGATGCGCTGAAACAGAAATAAGATGTGATAGCTGTCGGCTCCCGAATGAAGGTAGAGACCTAAGTTCTGAAAAAAAGCTTACCGGGTCAAAGACAAAACTAACGAACCTATCTGAATGGGGCGTTGGAGCGCCATCGGATCTTGAACTCCATGGTGGGTCTCGAAACCAACACCACAGGAGGGGGGGAAAAAAAAAGCATGGTCAGGGACGCCCTAAGAGAAACGGAGCTGAGCAAGCAAAAATCAAAGCTGGAAAAACGGATTAAATGGGGCTGTGGGGGAAGTGTCCAGGAACCAAGTTTGCTGTGTGAGAAAACAATGACGAGGGCTAGAAATTTTCAAAGGAAAATGGGAGTTTGGTGAAAACAACACCTTTTGGACCAAGCGAGGAAAGAGCTTGGTTTCTTGAAAAAGCAGCAACGCAAATGGAAGGTCGAGGGCCACGGACTATCCCAAACACCACACCATTTTTAGAAGGAAAAAAACAAAAGTCCTGCAGAGGGGGGAGGTCAGGAAAGGGTGATTCAGAAAAGAAGAAAGGGGTGGATGTTGGTGGGCTAAGAAGGAAGGGAAGGTCCTAAAAAACGGGGAGGAGAAAAGCCATACTTAGGGGGGAGGAAAAGGGTACTGGGAAAGAGGGGGGAAGAAAAGGGGAATAAGAAAATAGGGTCCCAGAGAAAGGGACCATCCTAAGGAAGGCAGTAAAAGGTAAAGGGGTGGTTTTGGGGGTGTGAGCAGGGAGGGGGTTGGGGATTCACCAGGCAACTGCAAATATCAGGCTTAGGCAAATGGGCTTAACCGGTGGGGGAAGGTCAGGAAGAAAGAGCAAAAGAAAAGGAAAATCCAATAATTGGTCTGACGTCACAGGTGGGGGAGTTTAAAAAACTACGGCTGCGCTTAGTACAAGGGGAAAAACTAAGGAACGTCCGGAAGAACTTCCGTACAGTCAAAAACCAAAAGCGCAAGTTGCAGACTGCATCGTCAAAGAAGGCAATGGTCTATGGAAAATCCGAAAAGTGCAAAAAATCCTGGAAAAGAAAGGGAGGAACTTTTTGGCGGAAAGAACTGACGATTTTAGAGGGGGGAATCGGGAAAAGGGCCAGCCAATAAGATCCTGGTGAGCGCTATTTTCTTGGAAGAGAGAAAAAATGGGGGGGAAGGGGGCAAGCAAAGAGGGGGAAAGGGACTGAGGAAGGGATGACTACAATCGATGCGGTAAAGGCTCGGGAGAAGCCCTACCCTTCATGTTGGAAAAGAACGCGGGAGACTAAAAAAAAAAAGAGGAGCTCAACAACCAACCGGAGAGGAGGAAAGGGGGAAGGAAGGCTCTGAGGGAAAGGGGGAAGGAAAGTGCGTCTTCAAGGGGGGATTCAGAAGGAAAGGACGCAGCGCGATTGAGTAACGCCAATTGGGGTTCTGTGGAGAAAGAGAAAACAAAAAAACCGGGACTTCGGAGAAAAAAAAAAACGACTAGGGGGGGGAAAAGTATCTACTGGGAGGGGGGGCAGGGAGGTCACGGATCCTCGTCCGGCAGGGAAACGAACTAAAAGAAAAGGAAGTTTTCCATCGAAAGGGGGGGAAACGAATTTACCGAATGGGGGAAAGACAGAAAACGATGCCGAGAAACTGTGCGCGTGGAGGAGGGGAAAAAGTTGGTGTCTTGCGTCGGAGGGGGTAACTTGGCTTGAGGTGAGGAAAGGGTGGGGGGAAAAGATCCTAATAAACAGGAATAAAAAAAAACAAATGACGAGCAAGGATGGAACGGATCTGTGTGCCATGAAAGGGGGGAATGGGAAAAGAAGTAAATCGCCGGCAAAAAAGCAGACCGCTATTTGCGCGGGCAGCGTGATACAAAAGAGGGAGAAAAAAAGAAGGGGGGCCGTGGGAAGAGGATAATGCTGGGAGAAAGAAAAGGAGAGTGGAATGGGTTGGGGACAGTTGAAATCGAACTTAAAGGGATGAACACTACGTATGGAAGTGGCGGGAACGGGAGAACGAGGGAACTTGTGCATTCCGGGAGCGGAAAAAAAAAAAAAAAAAAAAACTTATTGAGGGTTAGAAGAAAGAAAGACAGAAGAATCGTAGACCTTTTGGGGGGGGGGATACTTATTCAAAAGGTTGGGGGGGGGAAAGAAAATTAGAAAGAAAAGGGGGAGTCGGGGGGAAAAAAGGAATAACGATATGGTCTATATCGTTGGTCAAAACAATGCAGCGCGTTGTGGCAACATAAAATAGAGGACTGTAAGGGGGAGGGGCGAAGAGGAGGAAAAAGGGAGAGGGGGTAAAAAAGGGGGATTGAACGGCAAAAAAAAGACCGAATTGCACCAGGGCACTCGGTCCTGGAGCAAGCTTGGAGGGCACGCGACGTTTCAGGAAGGGGAAAAGAGCTTGAGGGAGGAAGAAAAGTCTTTTAAAAATTGAGGGGAAGGAGATAATCAGGGTCAGTGGCGCCCGAGGAACCCAATTCCGATAGCGGCGGAAGCATGGTGGAAAAAGACTGTGTGCCTTCCACGGAGAGAGGAAAAAAAAACTACCTGGTAATCTGCAGTTGAAGGAGAATCTGGAATTAAAGACGAATTCTAGAACTCTCTTGGGTGGCGTTTTGGGTCCTGGAATCGGTAACCTCGCGTAGGTATAAAGATCAAAAAAAAAAGCGATGTCCAAGTGGGAGAAGAGAATAAGGGGGAAGGGGCCCCTATTTCCAACACTAAACTATCAAGGCTTAGTCCTATCCAAAGATTGCGGAGGGAAAGGGTGACCAAAAGTAAAAGTCAAAAGAACAGGCTTTTCGTTGCGAGGAAAGAAAGTAATTTTGGAGAGGAGGAAGATGTGAGAAAAGTTACAACCTCTGCACATCAACTTCCTTGGGGAAATGACCCGTGTCACAAGGGAAAGCCGCGTAATCGGGAGAAGGGGGGGGGTCCAGAAAGGACAAAAGAACGCGTTTTGAGAAACTTTGAAGGCTCGCGGGAAAGCAGCAGCTGGATTAGGCAAGAATGAGGTCAATTAACTCCTGTAAAAAAGGATTCCAGGGAGGGGGAGGAATTAAGAAGAGTGGGGGGGAAAAAAAGAAGTTTATTCTTGACTATGGAATTATCGGAAACCCGCCTTATTCGTGGCTGAAGCAAGGAAAATAGTAGGCCGCCGTTGTATAAGAGAGAAGAAAAAACAAAGTGAAGAAGAAATCGAACAGGCAAACGCTTTTTTCGTGGTATTACGAAAGGTTGAGATCGGACTCTCAAAAAAAAACGGAGGAAAATGAAAGGAGGGGAGGGAAACCAGGATTCCGAAAAAAAAAAATACACAGCAGCGGACGTGTCGAGGGCGGGAAGAAAATCGCCTAGCTAAAGAGTGGAGGTGAGGGGAGGGGGGGGAAGAAAAAAAGAAAAAAAAGCTTACGAGGGGGGGGAGGGCATGAAAAAGGGGGAAGAGTGACCGAAAAAGGTTCGATCTGCTTGCAAAAGCGGCCGTGAATAACTGTATAAAGACCCACGGGGGAAGGGAGAAGGGATAAGGTGTTCGTTCGGATCAAAGGCAAAAAAGAGAGGCTGATTACTGGAAGAGAAAAGGCCATGGGAAAATGGGGGGATAGTAATCTTATTTAAAACTCAAAAGAAATCCTAAACATACAGTGGAACAGTCACTGGAAATCAATAATCGGTGGGGGCAAAAAAATTGTGGAAGGTAGGAGAAAATAGCTAGAAAAAAAATTCAGTCACAATGGGAATTGGCAGGTAGGACTGATAGATTGGGACCTTTCCTCCGAAGATTGGGGAGAATACAAATAGGGAGGACTTTGCCTGGAATACTTGTCAAAGGGAAGAGGAAAGACTCTCAGGGAAAAAAAGGAAGGGAGATTCTGGTGTTTTGAGGGACAAAAACAAATAAATCTAAAAACGAATTATTCTTCGGTAAAAAGAACAGAAAGAATTCGAAAAGGTGATGGAGGAGCGAGAAAGAAGAAGGAAAAATTGATGGGAGGCCAGAGGAAAGGAGAAAGACGGAGTACTAAAAACGCGGGGAAAAGAGGATGACGCGAGAGGGCGGCAGGCAAGACAATGGTGATGTGCATCTAAACTTCATCATTTTTGAAAAGGAAGGGAGACGAACGAAGAAAGAGGGGAAAGGAGCGAAAGCAGAGGAAAAAGGAGTGACCTAATTACCTTTTGAAATTCCTGTGTGGTTGCTTTTATGAGAAGCGGCGCAAACGACGAGTGAAAGACAGGGGGAAACAAAATGTGTTTAGTGTGAATTGGGGGGGGAGAACAAGGGAAGTGGGCCCAACATATAGCAAGCTTTATAAAAAAAAAACAACGAAGAAAGTGGGGAAGAGTCGATTTCAGGGGGCAGAGAAAAAAAAAACCCAACACCATTTTTCATAATGGAAAAAAAAGTCTTACCGATTGGGCATTTCGTAGTTGATGGACTCAAAGAATACGTTTTTTGGAAGTGTTGCTTTGAATATACGGAAGGGAAGGAACTAATCAAGGAAAGGGAGCCAAGAGGGTTTCTACAGGGGGAAGGGGGCAGGGTTGAAAAGGAAAAGGTAAGAGAAATAGAAAGGAGTTATCGCCTAGCAAGGGATAAAAAGCTAGTGCAAATCCACTAGTGAGATGCATTGAGTGTTGTCATTCAAAGTGGGGGACAACTATCGGCTGGATTATAACTCAAAGAAAGGATGGAAAGGAAGGCACCTTCGGGATACAAGGAGGAAAAAGACAAAGAAGTGAGATGAAGGGGGGGGGGAGGGGATTTATCTCTTCTCTCTGATTACAAAAATTGAAAATTCCGGAAATTAAATCCGCCGCAAAAGAAAAAAAGAAACAGGGGAGGAGGGAAAGTCAAAGGAAAATTTCTTCTTGCAAACGGGAAAAGGGGGCATTCTCGGGAGGGAGGGGACTTTTGCTTGAAAGAGTACGAGGTGGCGCAGAAATCAGAGGGGGCCGAAAGCCGATCTGGGGCTAAGAGTTTCGGAGGAAGATTAAAAGCGGGGAGAAGAATAAAAGGGAAGAAGAGGGGAGAAATGGAGGGAAAGAAAAGGAGGGCGGTTGCCGCCTCGAAGAAGACAAGAATCCTTTGGAAAACGAGAGGCAATCGAGAGAAAAAAAACAGGGATAAAAGCGAGGGGAAATAGTTCACTGGCTTCATGAAAGAGGGGAAGAAAAAACCCCTCAAAAAGGGGAGAAGAAAAAGGGGTAACGCAGCTAGTGAAGAATGAAGGAGGTCCTACACCGGGCTCGTCTAAAGGCACGAACTCAGGTGAGCAAAGTCGGATTTCGAAAAAAGGCTAAAGAAATCAAAAAGAAAGGTGACCGTGAGGGGAAAAGACAAACCATTAAGAAAGGGGGGGGGGTTCCATCAAAGGAAACTGCCAGGCCTCAGAAATATCATTGCCTTTGACGACAAAATCATTGCGCTACGTTTGCTTGGGGGGAAAAGAGAGGAGGGGGAACTTTGCGGATTGCTTCAAGGGGGGGGGGAAAGAAGATAGGATAAAAAAAAAGGAAGAAAAAAAACGGACTGAGGGGGGAACTTCTTGAGGGTTGACCTCTTCTGGGTCCTGCAATGTGCCTTCGAATAAATAAGTGGGAGACCATGAGCTCGGAATCCGAAAAGACTAGTTAAGCTGCCGTGAGAAACTCGGGAGAAAAAAGCAAACTATTTGAATTTTTCAAGAAAGGTAAGAAACGGGCTAACAGTTCTGGTGTGGTCTATATTTTGGGAAAACTGGGCCTGGAGGAATAAAAGGAATAAAGGTGAAAAGGGAGAAAAGAAGGGGAGGCGGGAAGGAGCAACAAGAAGGGAGGAGGACCAAAAGGAAGATCTTCCCAGCAAAACAAACCAAAAAAGAATTCTTTAGGAATCAATCACTGTACTGCAAAGTGGAAAAGGGTTTTTATACTGGTACAATGTGGGTGGTGGGGAGGCATAAAGTTAACGAACAAACCACGGGAGTTGAAAGAAAAATTCCGAAAAGGAGAGGGGGGCATAGGAGGCGGGGTGTTCCAAAGGAAATTTGTGAACATAGGGTGGGGGCACAATGAGAGAACGCGTCCGGCGAGTCGGGACCAGAGGAAAAGAGGGCGAAACACGAAGGCAAAAAATGTACCTGAGGGGCAAGGGGGGAGAGAGGGGGAGATGCGCCGGACGAAGGGGGGGTAAACTTCCAGATCTGCGGCGGACTCCGCCTTCTGGGGAAAAAAAGGCTTACAGTGAATCGAAAAAAGGAGGGTCGTCTTGCTCTAGGTCGGGGAAAAAGGAAAAAGGCTATAAGCGGAGGGAAGGAGGGGAGGGTGGGAGAGTTCCGGCTGAAAGAAGTGATCCGAAAGTCTTCAGTTCCTGAGAGATCCCTTCAAGAAAAAGCGAAAAGAAGTAAAAGGGGACTGAGGAAAGGGGGCGTTTTGACAAAAAAAGGAGAAACCCTCTCTGGGGGATATCTGAGAGAAAAAAAAACTCATCGAGATGTCAAAGTTTTCGCAGAGAAGACAGACCTTTGGGAAAAATGGAAAGAAAAGATCTGGCCCGAGAGGGGAGGAACTAGGGGGAAGATGTTGCCAGCGGTTGAAGAATCAGCCAGCAGACGTCCAATGGGGCCTTTCTTAAGGGGTTAAGTCGATCTGCGAAAAGGTAAGAAAAAAAAAAGGAGGAAGACGGTTCCGGGGAAAGGAAAGAGGGACAGGGGTTCCACCTAGGGCCGAAAAAAAGTGCGAAATGTTTCCCCAAGTTCAAAGGAGAACAAAGTTTCAAAAAAAAGGAGGGGGGGAGAGA
>Ga0179593_1627885_pt1 | contig 10978 bp, 11 predicted proteins | sample CZODoug2_1_08_16_FD_185931 | JGI IMG/M metagenome (GOLD analysis project Ga0179593, IMG submission 185931) | Vadose zone soil fungal communities from Angelo Coast Range Reserve, California, USA - CZODoug2_1_08_16fungal (PacBio error correction) | ecosystem: Environmental > Terrestrial > Soil >...
CACCATCAAATCGAGGGAAATTGGGAAACAACGGCGTACGTTAGAGGAATAAAGACAAGGAGGACCCAGGCGCAATGGGATAACAGTTCAAACTCGCACAAACAGCAAGAAACCTGACTCGCAGCTACAAACGCGGGCCCTGATGGGGGCAGGGGTCAACACCAAAAAGAAAAAGCAATGACGAACTGAGGCCTCAGGGAAAAAAAGAAGGTTTTGGGTCTAACCGTCGGATACGCCAGCAAAAGCTCATCCGAAATGGAAAAGGTGAAAAGCAGATGGCCTGGGACGGGCTCGTGAGGAGAACGGATGGGACAATTTTGGGAACACAGGCTGTGAGAAGGTCATATCGGTTAGCGAATATGGGCCCGAAAAAAACTACCCCAGGGGAAAGTGAAAAAAAGCGTGCACCGCGGTTCAACAGGGCGTGCCGGCCGAAAGGAAAAGAAGACTCCCAAACTGGGGAAGGAGAGACATCGGACCATGGCCAGCTAAGGGGAGGACTGGAATCGACTTGAGCCTAGGATAGAAGCTTGAAAAGAGCCACACAAAAAGAATTAAAAAAAAACTTCGGAGGACGGACTACGCCTACCGAGCAGTGGGTCAACTGAAGAACTGGAGACAAGAACGTAAAAACTGATCATGGCAAAAGGGCAAAAAAAAAAGAGCCGCTAAAGCGCGGCTCAACAAGACCTACACGATAAAACCCCGAGCCGCCTGCGAGGAGGAGCGTGGAAGAGAAGGAAAAACAAAGAATGCAAATCGCCGGGAAATCGAGGGCAGACTCAAAAAAAGAAGGCACAGCTGGAATTTACAAAAAAAGGAAACACGCTGGGAAAGAAAACTTCTACGCAGGACGCTACATCCGAAGGACGACTGGGCAAGAATCACGGTGCTCACAACTAGCCGCAAGACCGGCGCTGCGGCCACTCGAGCCAGTCAACCTACAAGCTTCAAGCTGAGAAAAAGCAATGCCTGGAAAAAACATTAGTCTATGCGCGCCAACTTAGTTAAATACCATCGGCCCTCTTAGGAAAGGACAGAAGGAAGCGCAAATGCGGGTCAGTAGGAACGTGAAAAAAACAAAGGAAACACTAGCTTAGCGTACCGGAAAACGTTACCAAAACCACCGCTAGCGGGAAAAAAAAAAAGAAACCGAAACTTATCGGCTTTCCAAGATTAAATACCGTTGAAAGGAACTGGAGGGGGCGTCTGCAAAGGCCGACAAAGAATGACGAGGGAGTGGGAGGCGCCACAAGGATGCCCGCCGTCGATCCATTGAGATACGTGCGGGGGTGGAAAGGAAAAAAAAAAGATGTCGGGAAGACAGGGACTGACCGGCCAACGAAAGATAAGACGAACAACAGTTGCGAGGCCCTCCCATAAAGTATAGAAGGAGGGGGACCTGCAAAATCTGGTAAGGTCGGAAAGGTGCAAAAGAGCTAGTACGCCGTTGAGGCGGAGGAAAATATGGTGCAAAAAAAGACATATCGGGTGGCATCGACTCTGCACCCTGGTCGATCTATCAAAAAAAGACACGAAAAGAGGAGATAATAATGGGAAAAGGCAATGTGGGAGGCACGCTGCACAGGAGGAAGAGGGCCGAAAAGCGGGTAACTCCTAAAAACAGGACCGTCCCGAGCTGCGAAGTGAAGAACCAGCTAAAAAGGAGAAAAGGGAGGACTGGGGGGCAGGTAACCCGACGGGGGACAGAGGACGGAAAGTGGCGTCAGGGTCCCGGCTTTCAATCCGAAAGCAGCGGGAAAGGCCTCTACCGGCAGGTGCATGAGGACTTACAAAAAGCGCGCGACCTGTATAGGTGGAAATCCCAAAAAGCTCTACACAAAATCAAAAATCAAAGTCTAAGGGAAAGGCACTGCTCCCATCTAAACTAAAAGAGCGATAAAAGAGTCTTTCCTACACCACTTTTTCGATTTATAAAAGTCAGACGAAGAAACGGGAAGCGTTCGAAGCTAAAATGGGGCGGCATCCACGGAAATGCCACCGGGAAACCTAGTCCGAGGGGGGTCCGCAAAAAGGGCCGCCCGAGATGGCGCCAGAAAGAATCAAGCACTACGTTGGAAACAGACCGCATGTTCTCCACCACTAAAATCCTCTGAAATCTGCAGCTTGGAGACCTTCTCCGCGAAGCCTCGCAACCAGCCGGATCAGAAACCACCATCGCGAATGCGATGAAAAAAGGCTTGTCGCCAAGCGAAGGCATCCAAGGGGGCGAAGGAGAGGCGAGAGCGTTGACGGGTTAAGACTTGAGCAGCCAGCTTCGAATAAGTGACGCCAGAAGACTTCGCAAGTATTATACTAAAGTGTGAGGCCAACGGTAGTTATAACCTCTCGATGGGGATTCGCTCAGTCATATAAAGAAAAGTGAAAATTATTCATGAAGTACAACCTGACTTCAACGCACAGATATCACCGCTAAAAAATTTAAAGGATCCCCAGGGGCGCAGTAGAGCGGTGAAAAAAAGAACCATAGGCGGAAAACATACGAGGGGGCTATGTAGTTCCGTAGTCATACGAGAGATAGGTCTCAAAAAAAAAAAGTCCCATCACCTTTAGCGCACGATGCGTAGAAAAAAAAAATTCGGGAAAGGACTGTCAAGTGACTTGAACGGCGTTCTCTTCCAGAAAAAAGGTCCAAATCAACCATTGTGAAAAAATTTGAGCGGGGAGACGAGACCTGGGGTAAGTTGACAAGGCCCATATTGGGAGATGCAAAATTATAAGACAGCACGGGAGGTGGCTCTCAACAGCCCAGAAGGGAGGGGGGCTCCCAAAAAAACCAAGGCCCTAGCTCAAGAGGGTTAAAAATGAAAGTTGTAACGAGAGGGCGAAAACTGATGCAAAAAGAAAAGACAGGCGTCACGGACACTTCACGCAGAAGAAAACGTGCATATGGAAAGCGGGCGGTTGGGAAACATCCCCTAAAAAAAAAAGGGAGAGAGGCACGCAGAGGTAATGAATGGATTTTCAGAGGAGGGTTCTCGGGAAAAAAATGGTCGAAAAGCTGGCCAGCCTTGGCAGAAGGCTGCGCTTGAAGGAAAACGCAAAAAAAAAAGCCCGCATTAGTCAGTGCTCGAAGAAAAGAAAAACGAACAGAGAACATGGCATCAAGAAAGAGAGAAACGACGGGCGTCCTGTGGAGGCCGGGAAAAAAAAAAACGCAGTGCTTCAACGGACGCAGTGCGACAGACGGAAACACTGACTATAAAGAATCCTAATCTGCCCTCACCAATGAGAAGGAGGCGCAGCCTGAGGAGCACCTCAAACGGGGAAACTCAGCGGGGGGAGACGTACAAGCGGGCAAGCATGCGGCCTCAGCTTTTGGAAATGTCGTCGATAAAAGCCAGCTCAAAATTCCAAAAACCGATGAACTGGCAGAGGAATGGGGGTAACGGACAACCTATGAAAAACAGTGGCAGTCTCACAATACTACGTAGTGTGCCCCATAAGCAAGCAGGGTTAAAGGGAGAGGAAAGAACAACCCAGTTCTAAAAAACTACAACTGTGCCTCGTGAAAGTCTGACAAGGGGTCGGGAAAGAAAACACTCCGAGAACGCGGAAAGGTCAAATAACAGCTAAGGAAAATAGCGACAATTAAGGAGATATTGGAATTCGTATAAAAGGATCCGGCAATCGAGGCGAATAGCGCCACTATCGAAAAAGATCAGGGGGGAAGAACTAAGGTCCAAGTGCACCCCTCAGATGTGTAAATGGTATAATGTCAACCGGACTGCAAACAAGGATCGCAATACTAAGAACCGGGAACGGTCTCGCAACGCAGCCGATGGAACTCTAAAAGAAAAGGTTCGCCACGATGACTAAAAAAAAAAAGCCACGCGCGACGAGGGAAGTATAACCTTATTAGGAAAAAGATCGGGAAGAACGCTGGAAAGAGTGTTTATCTCACCGATAGGAAGGAATGGAAAAATATCTTCACCAACGCCGAAACAAGAATGGGAGATGAAGTCAAGGCTATCAGACACAATTCCGATGGGAAAATGAGCTGTCTAGAGGAACGTCAGCGGTCTAAAATCCGCAAATACGGAACGCGGAGGAAACGAAGAATTAAAGAGAGGGGGGAAAAGTACCCGACGAAAACTCCGCTGAAACAATTGCAGTACTGGCTAAGTGGAACCAAAAACTTCCTGTATTACTAAGAAAGGTGCAAAAAAAAAGAAGGGCCCCGCTTATTAGCTCTACCTAACCGCGAAAAGGACTGGGAAAAGACCGGAATACCCTTTTTTAAAAAGGACCCAGGAAGTCAAGCAGGCCCGACGAACCGTGAGAAGAAAAGGGATCACATAGAATAAGGAACGGGCTGTCTCGAGGGAAGAAAAGTTATGGGAGGGAAAACTTAGGGCGGAGGCACGGCCACTAAAGAAGCGAGGGCGATATTTTCGGGTAGGGACGAGGATGGCCAGAGCCCGGAGTCCCGAAAAATGATGCTCTTGCCGGGGCCAGGAAGGAAGGGCGATGCCGTATTGGAGGGAAAGCGCATGAAAACTCTAAATCCACCCGAACGTTAATCGTAGGGGTGACCTGTTCGCAGACAAGGAAAAACGAACACGTTCGAAAAAAAAGATTTCGAGGCTGGGAAAGACGGGTTACCTAAAGGAAAATCTGGTAAGGAGCCGGGAGAAAAGTCGAGTTAAAAGACTGGGACCGTGATAAGGGAATCCTGAGCACGAGATCAAAAAAAAAGAAAGGGATCTCACACAACACGGGAAAGAGAGAAGATCGAATAGTTGAGAAGGCATAGGGAAAATCGAAAATTCATGACAGAGCCGTTTCTCGAAGCGGGCGAAAAAAAACCACAAGATCTGCGGCGAGGAAAGAATGAAAGTTCTACGGGGCTTAGGAGATGTGAATCCTGGAACGGGGCGGCGAATGAGAAATGGGTAGTGGAGAATCTGGGTTCACGACGATCACAATCAGCTAAAGGGGACCGGAGGTCAGGCGCACTGCAGCTGACCGAAAAAAGAATTGGATATCCTTTAAGAAGAACAATATCAGTTTCTCGATCAACAATCAAAAAAAAATCGGTAATTGCGTCGGGTTGACACCCAGCTCCTCCATAACTTACACCAACGGCAGGGCCGTCGGACGGACAGCAATAGGGGGAGAGGGTCACTCCTTCCTCAGTAAAGACGGTGAGCAGGGGTACTCTGGGTAGTGGACTCTCGAAAAAACTATGACGGGGTGAAAGCGAAAAAAAGGCTGGGGACGAAAAAAATGGGCTAATAGTGCTCCCGGGCGTTTCCAAGGGCATATACCTTAGGGAGAACCTTAAAGGGAGGAACGAGAAGCATCTTTAAACCAGAGGATCCAAATCTAAAGAAAAAAGTGCGGGCAAATGAATACAGCGGTCATGCCTTATGAGGCGATAGACCAAAGGCAGGGCGAAACAGGATCGGATGGCCTGTGTTGAAGAGCGGAGTCAATGCGATCAAAAAGGCACTGTGACTTAAGAAGAAAGGGAACTAAAATGGCTAAACTCCTAGAACATGGGAAGAATAGACACGTTCCGGAAAAACGACGTTTCGAGGAACTACTACCGGGGTGTCATGAGGTTAAGGGGAGACTAGGACCGGCGCAACCGGTAACCAGCCCGTGCCCTCATGGGAAAGTGGCAATCAGTGCGGAGTATAGGTAAACCTGAACGAAAGGCCCTGAAAAGAACATGCCTGCCAAAAGTCAGTGAAAAAAAAAGCTGAACTGAACAAGAGCTAAGCGCCAGTGAACGACATTCCCAAAATAGGCACATTCGGGTCCGAAGGACGTAGACAATTCTTGGAAAAGAAGCTGCCATTGCCGGTTAGACCGGGGAGAGGGAAAAGACAAGGGGGTCACGTGTTACACGGCGGACACTTTGAGCGAGAAATCAAAAGCGAAGTGGCCCATATTGAACTCAAGAGGGACATTTCCAAGGAAAGGGGGGAGCGAAAGGGGACCATCAGTCGGGAAGAAAGAGCTTCCGACAGCAAAAAAGAGAACTGAATAAGTCGGTTCAAGCGGTAGGCAAACACGGTGCGAAAATACTGAAAAAGCAGGACGGAGCAAAGGCGGACAGTCAAAGTGTGGCAGCCGGGACGGTTGACAGAGAAAATAAGGAGCCGGAAGATGACTCAATGGCGCGCGAGAAAGGAGGAGACAGATGTGGTGGTAGAGACCTGGGCGGCGGGGGGAATCCCTTGGGTTGCGAGGGGGGCTGAAGACCGGGAACCACGTACGGGCCGGAACAAAAAAAAGTCGGGGTATTTATAATCTCTACAACAAAACGGCATGGGGGAGTAAATAAGATTTCCGCAATACTACGACACCATTAAAGACGGAAAAGGGGGGCGGGGTCTCAAGAAAAATAGCCGGTTCTTCACCTCGAACCACACGATCAAGATCGGGAAAGAAATCCGCCTGACTCGGAAGGAGGAATGAGCCGGCACTCCGGAAGCGGTCAACATCGGAAAGAGCACGGATTTACTAAGGACGGGATAACAAAGGCCTCTCTTGGGGGATCGACTCGGGGAATCACCTCCCACCCCATAAAAAAAGATCAAACAGGGTACGAAGATCGCCAGATTTAAGCGACCTGATGTGTGAAAAGAAAATTACTTGCTGAAAGGGTAAGAAGCGGAACATCAATAGAAAGAACACTACAAGGGCTACGTGCTGCCCATAGACGTGGCCGCTCAACGTGCTGAAAAAAGGGGCGGGGAAGAAGGCCCGAAAAAAAAAGCAATAAGGACGGGGTCCATCCCAAATAGAGAGAAGCGCAAAATGTTGAATTAGGGGATAGGGAGCCAGGCGAAAATGGCACAAAGAAAAATATCGCCACGTTACTCTACAGGAGGGGCAAAAACAGCAGAGGGAGGTTCAAGCACTGTGACAAAAATTGCAAGCAGCAGGGCAAGGCTGGGGGGATGAAAACGCGTGAAAAAGTTCGCAGCTAATCACAGGGGTGGGGAAAAAGAGGGAGAGACAAAAAAGACCCATGACTCCTGACGCCAAAAAAAAGAGCGCTGGCAAATGTTCGCCTGATGCAGCAAAGGGATCGGAAAGACCAAAAGCGTGGTGCTTCTGGCAGATTCAGGCTGAGACTCGGGGGGCAAAGAGAAAATAAAAAAACCTGAACACACTTAAGAAGGCAATCTAAGAGACTGGGAGAAGGACAGAAATTTCACGGGTTATGAAAACGGTGAGAAGGCGCTCGGAGGAAGAAGAAATCCGATAAGGAACGAACCCGGGGCTAAAGGCGGTATGAAAAACCTCGTAAAAGTAAACAATCTGCAAGCGCCGGCCTGAGATGGAAAAACAGGACGGACAGCCGACAACTGAAAGGCTTAGATCGGGGAGTAAAGATTCCAATCTTCGATGACCAAAACGAAGAAATGAATCGCGACAACAGATTCTCGGGAAAAAGATGAGGAAGAGAATCGGTTATGAAAAGGAGGCCGACAAAGAAGGAGCTCGAACAAACCGTGAAGTCTATGACGGCATCATCGATGTAGAAAAATATGAAGTCGGTTGGAAGGAGTGACGAAACGTTGGGGATCACTGGGAGGAGTGGGCGGGCACGGGGCAACGCAAGCTGAAGAATGGACAGCGCTATCTGGGTCGCAAAAATAAATTCCAAACACAGCAACTGGTGCCGAAAGGGGAAAGTGACGGAGAGGATATTTTCAGAAAAGGACAAAACGAAGACCGAAAAGTAAAGCACGAGGAATTCCATGACGGCGGCCCAAATCCAGATCTAAAAAAGGGGGGGGGAAAGTCTCCACCTGCGAAAGGGTACTTCGGACGGACAAATCGCCACGGAAATTTAACCGCTATAAAAAGGCATCAGATAATGTGCATCACAATGATGAACACGGCTCTAACTGAAAAAAAAGAGGTGAAGAAGGAAGAGGAGAAAGGCAGAAAGAAGAAGCCACCTGGGGACGATAGCATATTTGACACTACGCGAGAGAAACGGCGGCCGGAACACAGAGTACTGCAGGAAGAAGGGTCGAAGTAAAAGAATGAAGGTTGAACTCGTTAAACCGCTTGGAGATTTCGAAACGGGGACATCGAGTGAGGAAAAAGGGGAGGGGCGGACGATAGTTGAAGGAAAATACTCGTGCAGCGAGTACGGAGTTCCGGAAGTAAAAGAAAGACCTGAAGAGACAGGATCAAAAGGGCAAACCAATAGCGCTGGAGCGAAACAGCAAAGAGCGATAATGGGAAAAAATGCCGGACGCTCACCTCCATTAGGGAGATCAAGGGGGGGGGGATCATCCAGGACGAACTAAAACGATATCCCTATAGACCGGCGTCGTCGACAATCGGTAGCGTGGGGTAATCAAGCGGCAACGCCCGGGGACGGGCATTACTTGACCCGGGAAAAGCAATCAGCTTTGAAAGGGGGCAAGAAAAGGGACCTGAAGGGTGGTTTGACAACGAAAAGTTGAGCATAGACAAAAAGAACAATCAATCGGTGAAAGAGAAGAAGCGAGACCGCTAGGGGTCGGTCTCGAATAGGCCGCTGTCACAGGTAGGGCGGGCAGGCGACGACGCAAAAGACCTTGTCTTCATCAGGGAGATTTTCGGTGAAAAAAAAGAGGCCAGAGAGAGGCTTCTGGAGATCAAGAGGCAAGAGAACCCGAAAAGACCAGAATACACGCGGCGCTAAAAAAATACGCACTCAATGCTCACTTGAGAAAAAAAAGCGAAAAGAGGGCGAGCGATGGGCATCGGGGAACGCGGGGGGGAGTGACAGCGGAGTCGGGACAAAACTCTAAAAAGGGGACAAAATTAAATTGACCTCGATACTTCTAGGAGGGCCAAACGGTCTTTCAAAAATGGGACCCCACGCGAATTGCTCTAGGGGCCGGCCAACCGCGAACATCTTTGCTGGTGCGATAAACGGGATCGCAAAAAGATCGCGGCTCCAGTAGGGACCCAAGCGGGAGCTGAGCCTTTCAGGTCAAAAAAAAAAGTAGAAGTTATTGGGGAAAAATTCGACAATGGAAGAGGAAAGGAAGGACGAGGATTCCATCAGGAGCAAGAACCGGTCGGGGGGGGCGGGGAAACGGACAGGTTGGGGAGCAAGGAAACATGGAATGCTCCAGCGAATAAGTAAAGAACTTATTATTTGGGGAGTCTAAGAAAGCTTCTCGAAGGGGATGGCGCAAAAAGGCCCGAGGCACCAAATGGGATAGGGTAAAACTTAGAGGGGATCGACTACAAGCGATCCCAAAAAAGACTGCCAGGACCGAAGTCGTTATCGTTAGAAATGTGCGGCACAAAGGGTCGGGGCCGCCCCGAATCAAAGGCCAAGCGAAACAGGGGCGCGCGCGGTAGAGGCAGATTGGTGGTGCGCGAACGTTGGAAAGAGACCCTGTAATCAGAAGAGAAGGGCCAGGGCATTAAAAGCGCCACCGAAAACGTCGCAACGCGGTCGAAGTTAGCAAAAAAAACGGGGAGAAAGAGAGGAGGAGGATATGAAAAAAGAGGAAACTGACTTTAGAAAGTGGGGGGATGGAGAGTACACATATGGGAGGAGACAGGGGGAGGAGCGCGGGTCGACAAAGGTCGAGAAAAAAAACGAGAACGCCATCCTGGTCGCGGAGTGGAGTCGCCTGTAGTAAGTGAAAAAGGGATGCGGGCTGGGACTACCGAATCATACGCTGGAGATTACCGGTGGGGAAGCCAAGGCGGTACGGCAAAGGAAAAATTGGGAGAAAAGCCCCTCAGGATTTCCTGCAAAAAAAGTCCTTGAAAGGGATAGCAGCCGAGACCTTCAAAGGGACAGGACGTCACCCAATCGAGAATGGGACCTATCCGTCAAGGCGCTCCAAAGAGACAAAAAACACCCATTTATGTCAAGAACAACCTCGAGTGAAGGGCTGGAACCATGTGTGACTCGGAAAGTCGACCAAGAGGGAGGGGAAACCAGAAACCAATAAGAAAGCTACCATGAAGGAACAAGAGTAAAAGGGGATCACGGTACGAAGGACAGAGACTTCCTACTAAAACATCACAGATTTTCGAATTAGGCCGGCAAAAGGAGAAGGCGTTTGAGAGGAAAAATAAAGTCGGAAACTAGCTAGAGAGAGAAAGGCGGCAGGGCGCGCAGGCGGCTCCAAAAAAAACAGTGAAAAGCAGGATCACTAGGGGTCCAAAAACGGACGCCGACGACACGAAGGATCCTGGCGGACGAAAGTAACCTATGGCACTGGGATGCCCGCCCGAGGTGAGAAGGGCAAGAAGGCTCTGGGCTGATCGAGGCAAGCTAGTTAACCACCATAACCAAAAAAAGGGAAAGATGCGTCCGCTGCTCCGCTCTGGCAAGACCGCTGGTCCAACAGGAAGAAAAGGTCAAAAAGGGAGCTGTCGCCCAAGAAAAAAAAAAGACATGCAAAATAGGGAAAGAACGCAGGGGAGAGAAATGCTGGATAAAACAAGCTGCTAAAGAAAACATGTATGCCGGGCAAAAATTCAAGCAATTCGGGCTGAGGGGGAATGGGAACACATTAACTTCGGAAAAAAAAAACAGAGAGAAGACAAAAAGAGGGGACACGACTGAGACGATAGAAGGGATGAGACTGCCGACCAATAGAAGCGGAGAACCTGGTTAAGGAAAACTGCAGACATAAAAATATCTTACTAGTGTCCAGGGGCGAGAAGCACAAGGGGAAAGGTGGGAGAAAAGGGAGGGCCGTCGAGAGAAAAAGGGACTGCACGGAGGATGTAAACCAGATAATGTTCCCTATCAACTTGCGAGACTCGCACCTTGCTGTGGGAAGGAGAAAAAGGAAAGCCGTCAAAAGGTACGACAAGCCGGCAACAGCTCAAAACACCGGGAATGGGCACTTCGCCTGTCACAGTGAGGAAAGACTCGAGACCAACGTGCCAACCTGCTCGATATCTGGTACCAGGGGAACCGGGAAAAAGAAACGGGCGCAAGGAAAAAGAGGAGACAAGA
>Ga0179593_1707244_pt1 | contig 10978 bp, 11 predicted proteins | sample CZODoug2_1_08_16_FD_185931 | JGI IMG/M metagenome (GOLD analysis project Ga0179593, IMG submission 185931) | Vadose zone soil fungal communities from Angelo Coast Range Reserve, California, USA - CZODoug2_1_08_16fungal (PacBio error correction) | ecosystem: Environmental > Terrestrial > Soil >...
AAGCCGATACGGGTATACGGAAAACGACTTACCTCAACTAGTAAGAAAGCTTCCGCGAAGAGGTGGAAATCACAGGGGAAAGACGTCAGGGGGCTCTAAAAAAAAGGAAAGTGGTCTCGCATGGAGGAAGAAGGAGCGCTGTTTCCGATTACGGACGCTGAGAAGCGGGGGGGAAAAAAAATGAAGAAGCGCTCCACGGCATGGGGGGGGTTTCAGCCAGGCGTTTACAAGAAAAAAAAGGGGCACCTTCACACATCAGGCAGGCGGGAGAGAGCCGCGCTCTCGGCGTGTAACGACATGGCCTGATTGAGGGTGCGTAAACATGATCTTGGAGAGAAACGAAAACAACCGGCAAATGGGGGGCGCGCAAAGGACCTTAAACTCACGACGGGAGGTCGGAAGTCTAGACGCGAAAGGAAGCGGTAGTTCTTAGAACTTCAGGAATCATGGATGGCCAAAGAAACACATAACTGCGTCGATGGCAGTATCCGAGAGCGGAGGCCGGTTGTCGGCCGCTGCGCCAGGGGAAGATATGGAACTTGAAAGTAAAGGAGGGTGGAATCTGCTGTGAGGCGCACCAAATTGCCAAATCTGCTTGTAAAATCCGAAGAACAAAAAATTCAAACGTCTCTTCGGCCAGGTTCAGTCTCAGATCTTTCCCGAGCTCCTTGGGTATGTGGGTGAGAGACGCGGGAAGATGGAAGGGTAGAGACACTCAGGCGCTGTCGTTAACGGTATGACACTAAGGACTGTGAAAGGTGCCGGAGCTCTCTGTCAAATGTAGGCATCCATCCATATGTCTTAGCGGTAGAAGGACTTAAAGTGTCTCACGATCGGGCCAGGTGCGCCAAGAGTGTCACCCAAGACTCTTGGTTCCCTCCAGTTTACTCCTCGATCATGCCTCAAGAAGCCCCAACTAAAGTAACCTTCCATCTGGCCAAAGAGAGGGACGAATACGGGTGGGGGACACTTCGCGTAGAAATAATTTGTGTGAGGCCAAGGAAAGCAGGCAATGCGTTTTTGTCAAGGGGAAACACCGGGTCCCAAAAAGTCCATCAGCCGATTGCGCCGACACCATCCCGTAGGGAAAAAACGTAGGACCAAAAGGCCATCGTCCATCAAGCACGGCGGAGGAAATTGGAATTAGTGTAAGGAAAAGAGTGCCAGGAAACACATTCGTAAATGTTCAACGAAATTGAGGCGTCCTGACGAGCGCTAGCAAGGGGGGCCCGAGATTTAAAAGGGACACGTAGCAACCTGGACGGGGGGGACCATCGAAAGTACGGCAGTCGGTAGGCACAGTTGAGAAAAACACTTGACGCTAATGGAAAACTTATAAGGGTCAGCAGGGAGGCGGGGAGGGCTTCGGCCACGGGTGTGCGTGGGGACAAAAAACCGCGCCTTCTCTGCTAAGCCAGTCATAGAAACCTTCAAGAAGCAGGGGCGGGGTGGTGGGGAGAGAGGGGGAGGAATGGAGGGGAGGGGAAAAGGGGGGAGATTGGGGAAAGAGGAAAGGGGGGAAAATGAGGGGGGTCGGGGGGAAGGCGGGCACTGTGGGGAGGGTGGGAAAAAGAAGAGGGGGAAGGAGGAGGGTGAGAGGGAGAGGGAGAAAAGGGGGTAAAGGGGAGAGGAGGGATTATAGAGGAGGGAGGGAGTAAGCTAGTAAAGGATGGAAAGTGAGGGAAGAGGTGGGATAGGGAATGCGGGAAAGGGAAGGAGGGGCGAGGAGTGGAGGTAGAGGGTAAGGGGGGTGGGGGGGAGTAGAGGGGGTAGAGGGGGGGGGCAGGGGTGGAAAGGGGAGGGGAGGGGGGGGGAAGGAGGCGGAGGAGAGGGGATGAGGGGGGGAGGGGAGGGGGTGGTAGAGGCGAGAAAGGGGAAGGGAAGAGGGGAGGAAGGAAGAAGGGGAGGAGGGTGTGAGGGGGGAAGGGAGGACGGGGAAGTGGGGGTGGGGGGGAATGGAGGAAGTTGGAAGAGGACGAGGGGAGTGGTGAGTGGAGGAGGGGGGTTGAAAGTGCACCCCTACCTCTGTGGCAGTTGCGGTGCGTCTAGTTGTGCACCATTAATTTCAATATTCTCGGGTTGGCAAGGGTCTACGATTCGGACGTTTTGTACGGCCAAAGTATTCGCTCTGCACGGGCGGTGAAGGGAGGCACTAATGCGTTCAATGGCACGGGTGCGCTTATATGACCGTTAAACTTGAACGCAGGCGAAGGTCGGTTGGATTGCCGACACAAAGGCAGCAAATTTTAGTGAAAAAGTCGAGGACTAGGGATGAAGGGCGTCGCTAGTGTATGATCCGTAAGCTGAACCCTATCCGTCCGGGTCCAGTAATCGGGACGAAGATTGTGGTCGAGCCTATGCCGGGGTGGCCGTCATTGGGCCTTCGGCGACCGTGGCATTTTCGGGGGGTAGACAAAATCGCGAGCCAAGCACGGGGAAACTCGGCTATAAAAGGTCAAGGGGGTAGTCAAAAAAGTTTTTACAGGGATCCGGAAGTAGGGTTCCTGCTAGAGTGGACCGTAAATACGTAGGAAAGGGAAAAACTCACCTGGGGGCATCGCAGTTACCAGCCGGCATGGGGCAGGGAAGATGGGAAGAAGAGCCGAAAGACAACACACTTATTATAGAAAAGAGGCGCGGAGATGTCAAATCGCGGGGGGACAATAGGGTAAAAAAAAGAAAATGAGGGGCCGGTTGGGGACGGGAAGGATTACCGTCGGGCCGCGTATTGACGAGGTAAAAAGAAAGAAACCGGGCGTAAGGACGGCCACCACACTGCGCCCGTTCAGTTTCCGAGCACTTACTGACTGGCGGGGTTGCTGGAGGGGGAAGGAATAAAAAGGAAACGACCCTCTAAAGAGGAAGCCCGGTCGTTAGAGATCCACACTTCAAAGCGTCTCTTCGGAAGACTTGGAACCTGTACTAGAAAAGAAGAGCATCCCTAAAAAAAGCCGGGAAACATGCCTGGTAGTCTTTACGGGGGCGCTTGACTACACAGGGTGACTTCAAAGGAAAACTGGACTTTCGTCAAGAGATCCTTCATTCGACGTCCGAAAGGAGGGGAAAAGCGTCTCCCAATCCGTAGAGGACGTTGGACAATTTCCTCTCCGGGGCGCAGCGCCGACTATGGAATAACCAGGAAAGAAAGGAAATCAGCCTGGGGGGCTTTGCTCAGGGAGTTCGTAAGTATGTTAAGAGTCGAAAGTGGGAAAAAGAGGGAGTTTGTGGTCAACCAACAATCCATGGCCGGCAGAAATGCGCAGGGACCGATCAAAGGTGGGGGGAAAATAGGGGCGACAAAAAAAAAAGAAACTCTTGCCGACGATGTCTTCGCACGCCACCAAGTTGGGGGGGGCTCTGTTTGCTCTGAAGGGTAACAAGGTAAAGCCTAGGGGCCCCCGGCTTTTAGCATCCTCCACGCCGGCGCAAACACTGTCCGAACTTCAACACCTGGCCTTTCCAAGGGAAAGAAATCGAAATGGGCACGCTGGGAGGCGTTCTTGCTCGAGTCACGAGGTTGAACGCGAGCCGGGCGCCTGGATGGACAAAAGAGGAAGGATTGGAAGGGGGCTAAGGTTTGAAAAAGGAGAACGACACCCCAAGGATTGGAACACCCGCTTGACGAACAAAAGAGGCTCTCAGTGAAAACCTTGAGGGGCGTATGCCTCTTTCAAATACGCGGGGGGTTTAAAGTCTTGCGTGTCTTTTAAGGGTAACGAGGGGGAGGGTAAAAAAAAAAAAAGCGAAGCTTAGAGGTTCCGCGCGCCTGCGACCGTAGCATTAGAGATGCTGTAAGACAGATTTCAGGGAGCGTCAGAAGAAGGGGATGCGAAAGCGGGGAGAAGCTCCATTCCCGAGTTCATCAACGATCACACGCGCGAGCGGGGCGCGCCGAATTATGTCAGAGGGGAAGACTCCACCGCGAAAAAGAGCGGGGGTAATATTGATTCCTCCACGCGGCCTTTTCATTGTGTTTAAAAAATGACCAAAGACTATGGCGCGAAACGACTCAAGGAAAAAAAGGGCAGAATGGCGATCATACGCTCGGGACTGGCGGCGCGCAGAAAAGAAGGCAGTGAGTAACGTCTCGCCGCGCCACCCCGATGCCCTCATGTGGAGCTTGGACCTTAACTCTGGGGGAAAGAAGGGAAAATTGACAGGGAACAGAGAAAACTGCAGCAGGCTTTCACTCTCTTCCGAAGAGGGGTGCCTGTAAAGCTACGCTGAAATTGTTAGACTGAGAATCGGAAAACTGGGGTTGAGTTATTTTTGGTCTGTCGACAAAAAGGAATAGGCGCCACCGCCCAGACCCGGCATCCAAAAACCTAAAGAGAGGGGGAGGAACGTTTAAAGGAGCCGGCGGGGATTTTGCTGAATGGTCCGGAGCCGACCTGCGAAACGCCTGGCAAAACTTGTCAGCAAAAAACATGCCCGTAGGGCTGAAAAGAAAACGAGAAGTCATCAGAACCTTCGTTAACGCCTGCCCATGGGAGAGACGGCTCGCGGAGCTTCACCTGAGAGGGGACCCGATTGTGGTCTCGTACAAAAGAGGAAGAACGGACGGCGTTGGCCGCGGTGCAAGAAAGCCGTTTGTCCGAGTGTCATGACCGACAGGAGATCGAAGAAAAAAACACAAGGGAGGAAGGGGGGTGAGAGAGGAGGGGTGTGCGATAACTTATACCACGCAACGCGAAACGCGCAATGGAGTCAGTCCGGTTTGGGGGGGGCTTACTAGATACATAGGAAAACTTAAAGATCGCGCGAGATCAAACTGCATTTTGAGAGAAGCCGCGCATGTTCTCGGGGGGGGGGGAAGAGAAGAGATCAAATGCCTGTTTTCCACCGACAGTGGGTTCGCCACAGGTTTGTCACATCGGGGAGCAACCTTCATCCAAGAATTGCCGACGGCTCGAGAAAGCGACCGTCTGAGGAGGAGAAGAAAGAGATGGAATGTTCTGCTGGCGGTGGGCCTAAAGCAGAATCTTTTGCCGGGGCGAAAAACAAAACGGAAAAATTGGGGGTGGGGGTGAGAAAGGGCTCGAAAAGAGGAGTAACAAAGGGGGAAATCATAACCATTCTTTAGTCGAACTGCACGTACCTCTATGCAGACGGCGTGTAGTCGCATACCGTGGAAGAAGGACATATATAGGAAGAGGGCTCAATGAGGTTCAGGCAGAGGCAACTGGGGTCTCTTTCGATATATATGAACTATAATGCAACTCCGATAGTTCGCGCGCTAAAAGTAGCAAGGATGAAGAAGGGCCAGCATTGCCTCAGTTCGGCTGCGGCGACCCTCGTGGAGGGGGGAATTTGAACTAGGGGGAGGTTTCACGAAAAGAAACAAAAAAGACAACTACTGAACCGGCGCGGCGGAGAGGCCGAGGAGTTTCAAGCCAGATATGGACCCGGGTGCTCGGGGTATCAAAATTTGTCGGCGTCCGTGAGAGAAATGAATTTTTAAGAACCTAAACGCGGAAGGTTGGGGGAACCAAAGAAAGGTCAGGGAAAGTGGAGATCTTTCGGGAGCAAGGGAGAAGGACTAAAGACTTAGGGAGGGCCACACTTCGCGGCAGCCAGCGGTCGAAAGCGGTTTCAAGCCGGGTTGGAACTCCAGCGTGTCAGCGCCCAGCGGCCCTCACTCAGGCCGGTGCCAGGTCAGGGGAATAAAGAATACCATCAGTGAGGAAGAAGGGATTCTCTTCCAGAAGGGGTGGCCCACTTGGTCCATCTCTGGGGGGGCAAATGGTGTTTGGGGGGTCGTATAGGACGGGGGGCTAACTTCCCAAATTTCCAAAGCAGAATGGCAAAAAAGCATCAAAGATGATCGGGAGTTAAAATCTCCACTTGCCTGGGCCTCTTCCACAAAATTTCAAAAGAAGGCATATTAAAGGGAGAAGGAAGAAGGGCCCATGGGTCCAGCTCTGATGTTGCAGGGGTCTGTCTTCCGACCAAAGACCGAAGCAGGGAAAACTGGCAAAGAGAAAGACCGCGCAAAAAAACAAGCACCACACCTTGGGGATGGGTGCGGGCCAGCGAAAAAAATCCGGGAACTAAGAATTAGAGTAAAACCCAGCTTCCGTCGACTTCCTATCTCTGTCAGGGAACGTTCGCAAAAGCGGACCGGAAAAGGGTCTTGTTGACACCCGCGAGTCTAATTATCTCTACTCAAGGATTCCTTTCATACACTGCCCCGGCGATGCGAACGGAAAGGCATGCGAAGGAGGTTCAATAGGCGGAGGAGGCGGCACCTAAAAACCTAGAATTTTGATCACCTGGTGCGCGTGGGAGGTAGGGAGAAGGCTATGGAAAAGACGGGTATCGTGGCATCCCTGCTGGTCCGGAAAATTCTCACCGCTAGCCGCAAAGTCCACCTCTCTCGCCGAAATTCCGTCTAAACATTCCGGGTCTGGGTTCTCCATGGGGATTCAGGGGGTGGACGGTGTCTCAGGACCTTGGACGTGCAGGGACACTACCGCCTTGAGAGCGAAAAGTGGGGGGGGAAGGCAAGTAAATCAGGTCTTGTCAAGGGCAGACAGAGAATTGGAAGAGGGCTAGAACAAAAAGACCAGAAAGAGCGATAAAGCAGTCGCTTGATCCGGCGGGGGGAAGTTTGGCACAAAGGATCAGGGGGAGAATTCAGCCCAAGGGGTTAATAAGGAGAAGGACTACAACGAGAAAGCCTAATCGAAAGCGCACCGGCCATCGGGCGCCGGAAAATAAGTCCTTGTCCTCCCTCTTAAGTTGGCAATCTGCGCATCTCGGGAAAGCCAAAAACCAGGGAGGGGAAGATTCAAATATTATCTATTCTTCACAACTAGGTTATGAAGAATGCAATGCTTCCTCACGCCTCGGGGGTTACTAGGAAGCACTTTAAATGGGGGAGCGCGCTCATTCTTTTAGAAGGGAAACCTCTCAGAACCCTGCCCTAATGAGCCCAAACCCAACTGCCCGTCCAAACTCTACATGGAAGCGTCTCAGGATAAGATTCTTTCTTGTGGGCTAAACTATTTCCGGGCTCAAATGAGGACACACGACAGGCATTAAAAACGAAACACGCGCCGATACGAAAAAGGCTAATGAGAGTCGAAGAGGGAAAAAGCGACCTGTCACGGAAATCAAGCGCAAAACTCAAAAAAAGCCGGGAAAATGGATGCCGAAAGGAGCATAGTCGAGCATACTAACGTGAAAATAAGTATGCAGCCTAGCCGGAGGGGCTCCGTCAATACAAGTTGATCCAACCTTGAGGGAAAGTCGCGCGCGCGGGCATATGACAAGTACCATTGAGCATAAAGGGCGGAAGGACGCTTGCTTCGAGATCTTTCAAAGTCTGAAGAAAAAAACCATAAAAACGGGATCCGAAAAGAAAAGTTTGGTCCAACCGAACAACCGCTTGCCTCATCAGAGACCGGAAATTGATGAGGAGGGAAAAAGTAAGCGGTAAAGGCTGAACTTCTTTGGGACGCAGCGGATTGCCTGGGCCAAAAAAGCTCAAAACGGTCGGAAGAGGCGGGTGCAAAAGCTTTCGGCTAGAGGAGGACTGCTGGCTTAAAAATCAGCGGTGGGGGACTCCTCAATCGTCAACGGGCCAGAATGGGGCGGGAAATGGCCGGGTCCACAGACCATCGCCATTGGCTACGGAAGCGACGGTAAACTGAACAGGGCTGGGCCCTAGTCAAAATTTTAGGGATTGGGGGGGCACGAGGAAAAAGGATTCTTTTGGCTTCAACGTAGGGGTGGGTGGTCGAACGATTTTGGGGGGGGAAAAGGCTATACACCCCAAAGCATTGGCAAAAAAAAAAGAAAAGAACTCCAAACTTGACGAGCTGTCCCTACTACAGCTTTCAGGGGCGGGGTCCGCCAGGGTCAAAAAGAGTGGGCGGGGATCGTCGTCGTTACGGGAAGGAAAATTCCAAGCAGATTGAACTGCTGTCTCGTAGTTAAGCTTGGGAGGAAAGCTACCGACAAAGGTAGGAAAAGACTCCTCGCTGAAGAAAAGATGTGCGAAGAGCCATTTACAAACGGAGACAGGACTCAGGACCCCTGGGGAAAATCAGGGTCAAATAGTGCGCGCGAGTGCGCGCAGAGCTAAAAGGGAGCGAGACAACCGACCAAGTCACGATGTAAAGAGTTAAAAGGGACCGAAACGGCGCCGTGAAGGGGCAGTGAGTATTGACCCAAGAGGGCCACGGCAAGCGGGCAGCACGAAGAACAAAGAACGAACAGGAGGAGAACTTCAGAGAAAATAGGTTCGTCTAGGTTAAGATAAGCGAGAGAATCGAAAGGAGGATGGGTAAAACCCGAAGTTTGGGAGCAAGGCCGAGCGCCTGGGTTTTAATTTATAGCGCCGCGGAGTTACTCGCGAGGGAAAATGGGGAATGTTAAAAAAAAAAGTGGGGATGAAGGTAAGCGACGATATGTTGGCCAGATAAGAATTGGGGCAGTTTTTGGGGGGAGGGATGTGGTGTTCTGGCGACCAAATAAAGGAAAGCGCCACCGCCAAAGACCATCGGACATCAAAATGCAAAAAAAAAAAATAGCGGGAGAAGACTTTCCATAAAAGTAGAAGAAGAAGGGATGTGGATGAAGGCCGAGACAGAATCTTAGAAAAAGGGAGAAAAAAACGGGGCCGGACAACCATGCCGGATAGCATAACATCACGCGGCCGTAACACATCGACTTAAGGCTCCTTAAAAAGGAAAAAAAGAAGTGCAAAACGCTCACACGGAAAGTGGATAACGTACGCAAAATGAGGGGGGCCTTAAAAAACAGCGTTTCCTCGGGCGCTGTCAAGAGGGGGGGCCAAACCGGTCATGACAGAAAAATTAGGAAAAAAGCACAAACAACCGGAGGAAGAGGAAAAATATAGAGGGCGATAGAAGGTCCAAGGAAAAAGGGCTCAAACAAGGAGGGGGGAAAAAAACCGAGAACCATAGGAGTACCGAAGCCGTTTTGGCGCGAGATGAAACAGCCAAGGCAGGTTAAGGCTCGAGCGCCACCCGTGGGCGGGAACCCAGGGGCTGTTGCTGACGGCGACAGTGGAGGGGGGCGCCGGGTGAGGCTTCGAAAAAAGTTGAGGGGAAGGCTCATTTCGAATCATATATCGGAGATTCAAAGAAGAATAGAACAGCCGGCGTCGGACAAGAGGGGGGGAAAGCTCGTAAACTGAGACGCATGAGGTCGATGGGGCGCGAGTGGCGGAAGAGAAGATCTTGTGGCCAGACACACTAGAAAAAAAAAACCAAAAAGAAAAAAAGGAAGAAAAAAAGATCGTCAAGCTGGTACCGCACGTATTACGGGCGGGAGGAAAATTCCTAGGGAAAACGGCGATGCAGCACGGCGTGACGTCCAATGAACGCGGGATGAAGTCCGAAGAAAAAAAAAACAGGAACGAGGCACAGCGTTCGATGAACGCGAGAAGAAAAAACCCACCGATATTTTTGAAAACGGAGGAAGCCATCGGGATGCCATTACCGTCACGATGCCCCAGGGGGTAGGGGGGGACTGCTTGCCAAAAAACAGATGGAAGGGGGGGACAACGGCTGGTAAAATCAACGTAACAAGGCCAAAAGCGCGGTAAGAGGCCTGAGTTTCAAGAGAAATATTGGGGCCTTGTGAAACCGTCAGGGGTAGTCGGGGAAGTAAAGGGAGGGCAGAGATTAGTTCTCACCTACTCGGGGCGAGAGTGTGAAGAAGGGGTACGAAAGTAAAATGGTGGAGTGTGCCGAAGGGAAGAAAGGTGAAAGTCGTGACAAAACAGTGACCTGGAAAAAATAGATGGAAAAAAAACATGCGGCGTCTCTTGGAAAAGGCACGTGCGGAAGCCAGCAAATACCGCAGCCCTCGTTGGGAAGACGCCCGGCGGGGTAACTCAAAGGGTCAGAAGGAAAAGTAACGGGTAACCGACACTCCGCCGTTTGCCCGGGCAGGAAAGAATCACAAAGGGGGGGGAAGTACTAGACCATTTGGAGGGAAAAAAAAAATTTTCCACGCGAGCAAAAGGGGGGGGTGGGCCAGTAATAACCGGAAAAACTCGGACCCAAGCCCACCATTTCCAGAAAAAGAGCACAAAAGGAGGCGCGCAAAGAGCGGACAGCGTGGCCTGTCCAAAAACACGGGAGCGTCTCTGAAGTTGAAAGGGCGGGAAAAAAATGGGGGTCCCAAATTTTCGAAGGGTGTTTGCGAAAGTCTTAAAAGACAGAGGGAGAGAACAAAAAGCAAGAAAAGAAGGGAGTTTACCGAACGGCAAACCCCAGGGGCGTGGGGCGCCAGCAGGAAAGAAGGCGAGCGTGGGGGGAAAAAGCTTTCCTAGGTCGACCAAAAAAACTGTTAAAGGTACGTATAATCGCGGCAGGGGAGGAGCCGCAGGGGGTACGGCATCGTTGTTCGGGTTGAAAACGTTCCCGCGCCTCGAGGAGGGGAAAGTCACGTCAGCGCCTGCAAAAGAGATGCGAAACACCGACAGGAATCGGGGTATATGGAAAAAGGACCGTCAACGGGGAAAAGGGGTGTGTATAACCTGGAGACTAGAAAAACAGGGGGGGTAAAGACTTCTTTATCTACTTTTCGGAGGGGGGAATAGCCTCAGATCGCCGAAAGAAAAGTCGCGAGGGCTGCCAGGGGACTTCATCTCGGCAATACTTCAAAAGAAAAATAAAGCTTATGTGAAGCGCCTAGGGGGGGAGTTTTGGTTGACATTGGGGGAGAATCACCGCCCGAGAGCCTTCAAAACGTGGCCCGATAGAGCATTGTTTCCGAAGTTCTTCGCGAAGTGTCGGGTAGAACAAGAGCAAGCAAGAACGCAGCAAAAAAGAAAAAACGGCTGCTTCTCTAAAAGCGGGTGCAGCGAGACAGGTTTTTTAAGGGGTAGCAAATCAGACCGTGAGAGGTGACCTGGCGTCCATACGGCGGATGGCGAATGAACGCACCGGCCATCGGCTTCGCAGGAAGCGCATGGGACATAAAGGGAAACCCAAGTCGC
>Ga0179593_1713456_pt1 | contig 10978 bp, 19 predicted proteins | sample CZODoug2_1_08_16_FD_185931 | JGI IMG/M metagenome (GOLD analysis project Ga0179593, IMG submission 185931) | Vadose zone soil fungal communities from Angelo Coast Range Reserve, California, USA - CZODoug2_1_08_16fungal (PacBio error correction) | ecosystem: Environmental > Terrestrial > Soil >...
GGGAGGAATCTCCCGCGGAGAAAAAAAGATTTCCGGAATACGACGTCAGGGGGAGGTGTGCGCAAAAAGGGCCTTTTTATCTATAAAGGGAAAAAAACCGGCCATCAACCGCGGGGGGGTTGAGAGGGCAAGTAAAAAAGCCCCACACTAAAAAGGAGTTCGCATTACCGGACCCAGAAAAAAAAGGGTCATCAGTAGGGGAGCTTTAAAAAGGGGAGACGGTTTCTTTAGCGGCTGCCGGGACAAAAAGAAGGACGTTTTCCTGGGGTTCCCCTTTCCATAAGGCTGGTTCCATCGGGGTGGAAATCCCTCTTACCAAGAACCTTTATTTAGTACCGGGAAGGGGAGGACCGTTGCGCAAGGAAAAAAGAATCGGAAGGGAAGAAAGGCGAACAAACACAATACTGGGGGGGTACCAGGGGGGGGAAAGATTTGAGTTATGCCAAAGGCCTACCTCATACTAAGAAAGGAAAAGGGGGGACCTGCAGGAGGGAGGTCCAGGAAAAAAAAAGGGGGTGTTGCGCACCGCAGAAAGGCGTGCGGTCCTCGGACAAGAGTCAGTTTTCTTCTCTGCTGAGAAAAATTTTTCGTAGCGTTTGGGCCTCACGGGGAAGGGGGGGGGATGGGCTTGAATCGAAAGCGGGAAAAAGAAAGCTAGAAAACAACAACACTGGAGGAAGGGAAAAAGGGGGAGGGGGGGGGGGACCGTCTTTTCAACGACCCAAGAGTAGACATACAGGAAGAGGGGGGAAGAAGAATCCGCATACTAATTGCGGCGGAAAAAAACCGCAAGCAAGAAGAGAAGGAGGAAAAACCAGGTTCAAGTTGTTGGAAAGGAAAACCCTCCCGTCAAGAGAAAGGTCGATCGCAAAGGGAGGAAAAGAAACGCCATAGGCGTCCACTTCTTGAGGTGGGAGGGTGGAAGGGAGCCGGCCTTGCCAAAAAACAGGAAAAAAGAAGAGTTCGATGTACTAGAAAGAAAAGGATGTAACCCGCCGGAACAGACCCGGCGGAGGGAGAAAAAAAAGGAACCAGAACGTTTGCGGAGGAAAAAAAAAAAAACTCCTGATGAAATAAGGGGGGACTGCGAAGCACGTTCTTCAGGGGGGGCAGTAGGAAGCCAACAAACGGAGGTGGAAAATCTCGATCACAGCGTATCCGGATGGGAGGAAAAACACATCGCGTCGAGGAACAAGGGCGCTCCCGGCGGGGGAAAAAAAAACCCTTCCTATTGTCGGAAGAAAAAGGGGGAAGGGGAACGGATCTATCCAGGAGGGCATGTGGAGTTCAAATCCCGTAGAGGGATGCCATGCTTTGAGGTGATAAGGGGAAAAAAAGGAGGAAAAAAGTCACGGATATAGTTTTGGGCAGGGGGGGGCAAATCCTTGGGGGGGGGGGAAAGAACTTGGCGGTCCGACCGGAGAGAAGGGGGGGGAAAGGAGAAGGGGGGGGGTCCCCACAGCATCAGACGTAAACTCGAAAGGGAAAAACCTTGCCTCTGCCAGCCTTTGAAAAAAGGGATCAGCACAGCCAACGACTCGGACGCATAGACTACGCAAAAAAAACAACGCGAGTATTAAGGAAAGATAGACATCGTTGCAAAAGGAGGAGGAAAATGGATGCAAAGGCTGGCAGAAGAAAGAAGGGGGGAAGGAAGGGGTCTTTCGCGGTGGAGGAAAGGGGGTAACAAAAAAAAATGAAGATCGGTCTGGACAGGGGAAAAGGAGGGGAAAAACTCAAGGATTGATGAGCCCAAAAAAGGCGAGCTCTCCCCCCCCATGAAGCCCGGGGGAGAAGGGATTGTCCCCCAAGAAAAGCTCTGCATACAAAGGAAAGAAGGGAAAAAGAAAACCGGATTTTTTGAAAGTCAAGAAGGGAAGGGCCAAAAGGAAAAGAAGAAGAACTGGATCGATCCGGCCAAAAAAAATGTGCGGGGGAGGGAGGTGCCAGAAAAAAAGAAAAGGGGGGGTCCCGGGAACGCGGAAGCAAAAAAGGGAAAACCGACCCGGCGAAAAAAAATACTAGGGAAGAGACGTAAGATGTGTGCTCCCCTCAGGAAAAGGGAAACAGGGTGGAACTAGAACGTTCAAAGAGGAAAAAAGACACCGCGGTGTTTTGGCCAGGAAACAAAAGGGATTTCGCAGTAAAAAAGGGAAAAAACAGAGGTTCATCAGGAAAAAAGGAGGGAAAAAAACACGTTCTGGAGCGGCAGGCAGAGAAAAAAAAGGGGGGCCCATCGGCGGGTTCCATCAAGGAGAACACCAGAAGGGAAGGGGGCATCGAACTCGAGTCAGGGGGAGAAGGTCGGCTCAACCAAAAGAAGGGAAACCACCATCAAAGAAGTGGAAAGAGGGCTCAATTCCTACATAAGAAGGAAAAAGGACCTGTACTAGAAGAGGGGGCTTTAAGGGGAAGATGGGAAACAACGACTTTAACCTGTGTTTTTTGGGAGCAAAGCTCTTCTTGAGGGGAAGGAAGAGAAAGTTAACTTTAGTTGGGGAAAAAAAAAAGAGGCTCGTGATGACTTTTATGGAAGAGGTCCTGGTTTTTTTTTAAGTGGATGGGGGGAAGAGGGGGTCGTTGCAAAAACACTACGGGGAAAAAAAAGAAATCTCAACAACAACAACAGGGGGGGGGGAGAAAGTCGGTTCAACTACCACGAGGGAGGAAGAAAGAAAAAAAAAAAAGGAACGGAGGCCAAACGCAAAAAAGAATCCTTCATACTAAATGACGGGGGGGGAGGGAAGAAAAACTTACATTACGAGACCGAAAGTCTGAGGGGGGGTCGCACCTAGACAAGCACTGAAGGAAGAGCCTTACCAATCATGATTTTTCTAAGGGCTAGGAAGAGAGGATGGGGCTTCCTTTGGGGAATGAGCGTGGAAAAAAAAATTCCTTGGGGGGAAAAGAAAACCCTTACGGGTACTGAGAGGGCTACTACACTCCTTATGACCGGGGGGAAATAAAAAAGAGGTTTTCTATTGAATCAATACATTTAAGATGTGAAAAAAAGGGGGGGGCCATTAAAAAAAAAACAAGAAAGGAGGGGGGGATAATTCAATCCAGGGGAAAAAAAAAGTTTTCTTTGTCGCAGAGGTTGAAAAAAAAAAGGAGGAACAATTTTTCATCAGGAAAAGGAGAAATCAACTTTCTTCAGTTGTGGAGGGAAGGAGGGGGAACGCGGTGGGAGGAAGGGGGAAAAAAAAAAAGGGGGGGGAAAAAAGGTCTATCACCAGGAAAGGATTTTCTCCACAATGAAAATAGGAGCACCGCGGTCTATTTGAAAAAAAAAAAGGGACCTGTGCCACCCAAAAGTCGGCCAGACCATCACAGACGTGGGGGGGGAGACGATCCATGATTTCGGGGAGGGGGGGGGGAAGGGAGGGAAAGGAAAGCATCCACGACGATGATTGAAGGGACTTGTTTTTCGTGGGGGGGTTGGGGGGAAAAGGTGCACATCCTCGCTGGAACAATCACGGAAAAGGGAGGGGGGGGAGAAGGACAAGAAATTGTTGCAGGAAAAAGGTTTCAAAACAGCATACAAAGGGGGGGAAAGAGGGAAGTGGGTGAGGAGGGGAGAAGGGGGGGGGGAAAAAAAAGCCATCATACGGTCACCAAAAGTAAAATGGGTTTTTCCTTTGCAAAAAGGGGACAAGGATCCAGCCCAGGCAACGAAGGGGAGGGGAGAGAAAAAAAGAAAAAAAAAAAACAACAACGTAGGAGGAGGAAAGAAGGAAAACAGCTGTCCGTGAGGGAAGGGAATAGAGGGCAGAGGCAAAGGAAAAACAAAAGGGGAAAAAAGGTTTTCTTTCCGGCGGTGAACAAGGGACCAACAGTATCGAAACCATACAGGGACAAGGATGGCCTGTTGTGGAAAAAAAAAAAAAAAAAAAAAAAAGGAAAGGGAGCCCTACATGAAAACAATCTGAGGAAATCCAACTCTTCATCAGGAGAGAAAAGGAGGAATCAGCCGCTGCAGAAAAGGGGAAAACCAGTCCATCACGACCGGGGAGGGGGGGAAGAGAAAGGCCCGAACTACACTACAGAAGGGGTAAAAAAAAAAAAACGCGTGCTGGTCTTGACCAGGAAAAAAGAGGGGGTTGGCCCGGAAACGCGGGCGGAAGAAAAAGGCGAATACTTTGCTCTTCCTAAGGGAAAGAGCCGATGTGTTAACCGGATACGCTTGGCCTGGGAGGGGGGGGAAGAAGGAAAAGAACCGCCGGTGTTTTTGGGGGGGCAGAAGAAAAAAAAAGGGAAACCAAATGAAGAACGGTGCGTTTCGGAGAAAACAACCAGAAAAAAGGGGCATAAAAAAAGGGGGGGGAGGCGAACACGTGTCAGGGAAGGGGGGGAGGGGGGAAAGGCAAGGCCTCCTTTCTGTTTTCGGAAAGGGCGGGTTCATCCAGGAACTGGGGGGGAAAAAAGGAGTGAGGACATCGAACTCTATTCAACGGGGGGGGGGAGGGGGGAAGGCTATCGCATTCGGCTCAGGGGTGGAACCCAAGAAGGGGGAGAGGGGAAAAAAAAAAGGGGCCGACAATCTCTATCCTGCATGGGAAAAAAAAAAAAGTGCGGGAGGGTCAGCGGAAAAAAAGGGGGAGGGGGGAAAGGGTGAGAGGCTGCACCTCAAAAAAGAAAAGGATCCTTCTTTTGGGAAGGGGAGAGACGTTCCTTACTTTTCTGAAAAATTCGTCTGGCTTAGGTAGGGGGAAGAAATCCGGGTCCTGTGGGGGGGGGGGGGAAAAGGAGGGGGGAAAGTAGAATCTTTTTCGTTTTAACCGGAAGAAAGAGAAATTCCATCTCTCAAAAATGAAAAAAAAAGGGGGAAAAGGAAAAAAAGGAAAGGAAGGGGAAAAATCTTTTTGACCCGGGAAAAAAGGCGATCCATACAAGTCAAAACCAAAAAGAAGTCCAGAAGAATCCGCGAAAAAAGGGGGGGGAGGAACATAAACCTTCAGGAAAACAGATATGCTCTTATTGAGAGGAAAAAAGGTTCAATTCGTTTTGCCACATCTACCCTAGGGAGGTCATTTCATTTTCTTAGGGGATGTGGGGGAAAGACAGAAAGCGTTCCACTCTTGAGGGGGGGAAAAGGGGGGGGGGGGTTTAGCCGAATGCATGAGAAAAAACTAGGAGGGCGAGGGGGGGGGACGGCCGGTAATCTGTGGGGGAAAAAGAAGGAAAGAGAAAACCGGCCTTACATTGCTAAAAAAACGTTTTCGCCTCCCGGTTCAAAAGGAAAGTAAAAAGGGGAAAGGTACTGCGAAAGCAACTTTTTCTTAAAGGGGGAGGAAAGGAAAGAAAGAAAAACCCCGCGGTGAGGGATTGAATTCGCTATCAAAATGAAAAAGGGACGGAGGAGGCGGTCGAGGAAGAGCAAGTAGGAGAAGAGGGGGGGGGGGGGGAAGGGAACCTCGTTCCGGGAAGTTCGGGCCAAACAGGAAAAAAAGGAGGGAGGGGCAGGAAAAGACCGGTAGATGCATCATCCCCTACTAGGAGGGGAAAAAAGGGGGGGAGATGGACTGGTTATCGTTTTGTAGGGGAAGAGCCTTTGCACATCCCGCCCACGAGAGGAAAGGAAAAAGGGAGATTGCTTTCAATGGGAAGGGGAGGGGGGGGAAAAAAAAAGCATCCTTGGCGTTCAAGGGTTGCGATCCTGTTGGTCCCACCGAAAAAGGGAAAGAAAAGGGGGGGGTTTTCCTTTGCCTCTGAAAAGAAGGGGAAAGAGCAGTCAGTATCACCCAGGCAACGAGCATCCGGGAAAAAAAAAAAAAAACAAAAAAGGACGTCCCCCCCGCGGGGGGGAGGGGAAATGGTCTTATCCTGTATGCTATGGAAAGGGAAGAGTCAATGAAAACCTCAGGGGGAAATGGTTGGGGAAGGAAGATGAATGGCTGGTTGGGAACCAACATATCGTCAAAACAAGGGACCGGAACCGAAAAAAGGGTGAAGGAAAAGGTGAAACCAATGATTGAGAAAAGAAAAAAGGAAAAAATCTCCAAAACACTCTCTCCTGGAGGGGGGAACAAAAGCGCGGATTGCAGGAGGGGAAAAAGAAAAAAAAGGGGGGAAAAGAAAAAGAAATGCAACCACTACCGGGATTTTGAAAGGAGTCGTGGATGATTCCTCGCCGTAAGGGAAAAAAAAAGGAAAATCCGCCCAGGCCGCCAAAGGGAAGTAATTTCGGGGCCTGGGGTTGGAAAAGGGGGAAAGGGGGGGGACGGCCCAAGGGGGAGAGGGGGGGGGGGGTCTTACAGGACCGGGTTGGGAGGAAAATCCGTATACGAGGAAGGGTGATCGATACTTTCCAGGGCAACCTAAGGGGGTGGGGGGGGAGTCATAAAACTGGGCAAAAGAAACACATTTGAAAAAGAAAAAGGGGGAAGATCTCATTAACCGGGTAAAAAAGGGGGAAGGCAAGGAAAAGATGTGGAACTTCTGGGAAGAAAAAGGGGGGGGAGGCTGCTGAAGCCCCCTTTCGGTTAAAAAGGGAAATAGAGAAGCAGGTACCCTAGAGGAAGCCGTTCCCCAGAGAGGAGTCCTGGAGGAAGGGAGAAAAAAAGGAAAACAAACCAAGGGAAAAAGAAAAAGATTTTAACTCTCTTTATGAGAGTGTGAAGGAAAGACCAGAAAAAGACCCTGCCCTGGAAGAAAGGGGGGGAAAAGGGGGGGAAGGGGCATCTGCCCCCAACTACTTGAAAGGGGTTGCCGCCAAGAAAGAAAGTCAGTGCTTGCGTCAGAAAAGGAACGTTTCTAAATTAGACTGGGCGATTGCAAGGAGGATGGGAAAAGGACTGTTTTTTTGGGTATTGGTCGGGATCGGGAATAAGGAAAAAAGGGGGGGGGGGAAACCGACAGGGTTCCCCCACGATAGGAAAAAAAAAGGAAGGAAGATCGTGGGGACCCGTCGGTTAAAAGAAAAAAAAAAAAAAAGGCCCAAAAACCATTCCGCTTAGAAAAATGGCGTTCTTCCAGAAACTCAAGACGAATAAAGAAGGTGCGCAAACCCCATGTTAAAAGGGGGAAGCTTACCTCCTCAAGATGATTTGAGAGAGTCGCGATGTCTTCCTGAAGCATGACAATAGAGGGGGGGAAGGTGGTCACCAGGATGTGTGTGGGGGGAAAAGGGAAGGAACGCAACCTTTCCGATTTCGAGGGGGAAAAGACAGGGCGTCTGTAATCTTGAGGAAAGAAGGGGGAAGACAGGCGGATTTGCTCCAGAAGAAGAAAAGAAAAAGTTTTCGCTCCAGGGGGAAAAACATAATGGTGCATCAGGGAGGGAAAAATGAAAAGGGTGGGGATGGGTGTCAGTAGAGAAAAAAAAAAGAGGAAAGGGGGGGGAGTCCTTTAACTCTCGGAAGTATCCGACTGTGAGAAAAGGAAGGGAAGGGGAAAGCGCCGCGGCTATTTGGAGAAAAAAAAGTTCCGGGCCACAAGGGTTCGGGCAAGACCAGCAGCGCAAAGGAAGCATAAGAGAAAGGGGCGAGGCATCTAAATTCAAATCCCCGTTGGAGTTGAAAAAAAATTAGGGGGGGGAAAAGGGGAAAGGGTCATCCGTGCACATCCGCGCCGGAAAAGGAAGAAAGGGGGGGGGTATCAGTCTCATTGAGATGGGGGGACCTCAAATCCTTTTGTGGAAAAAAAGAGAAGGGGAAAAGGGCATCAGGTAAGGGGTTTGCGTCCAGGGAGAAACACAAGCCCTCAGGGAAAGACATCAAGTAAATGTGGGGGGACAGGGCACAGAGAAAAGAAAGAGCCCTCATTAATCAAGCCCAAGGAAAAAAAAAAGGAAGAAGACTCTCCACAAAAAAAAACGGAGGAGGATAACATATATTATGCAAAAAAAGGAGGTCGTGCGGGGATGAAGGGAAAATAATTCTTTTGCATTTGGAACACCACTTATTGTCTGTCAAAGGAGGGAAGACCGTCTGATGGCTGGTGGGGGGGGGAAAAAGTGAAAAGGAAAAAAAATTAATTATCGTCGAAAGGGTTTGAAACAGGATTGAAAACGAACCATGAAAGAGGAAAGGGAAAGCCAACTCTCTCCGGAAAAAGGGGAAAAAAAAAAAGATTTTCCAAGGATGAACAAATGCCCATACAAACGCATCAAACAGAGGCGAAGGAAAAGGGTAAAAGACATCGTCCGTGTATGATGCCAAATAGCACTGGGGGGAGGGGAAAAAAAGCGTGCTTTTCTTAAAAAAAAAAAAGGAAAAACAATCTTTTCCGGGGAAAAGACGGGTGCAAAAGGAAAAAGGGGAGGAATATTTGCTCTTAAATAGGGTTTGCCCCAAAAAAGGAGGTGAGAAAGAAGACCCGTCATCCAAAAGGGGGTTGCTCCTACTGGGGAAAAACCACATGAAGAACCGTGCTGTGGCGAAAGGAGGAAGGATGCACCATTATGTTCAAAAGGAAAGGCGAACAGTGCGGAGGGGGAAAAAAAAAACGGTGATGTTTTCCTTTCCGCCAAAAAAAAAAAAATTCCCAAATCCTGGCCCTAGGCGGGGGGGGGGGAAAAAAAGAACCTATGAGGACCCGCCGTCCAGGCGGAAGGCGCACGGCCGGCCTTAAGCGCATTACGGGAAAAAAAAAAAAATAATGGTTACCCCCCGGGAAAGCTCTGAGATAAAAAGCAAGGAAAATCAGAGAGGAAAACTGCCCTGGAAAAATCTTGCGGAGGGAGATGCCCCAACGACGAAAAAAAGGGGTTTTTGCGCAAAAGGATCTTCTTGCTTCGAAGAGTCCTGAGGGGAAGAAAAAAGGAAAGTCGTCTGCGGATCTCTATGGAAGGGAAGCGTTGCGCCTCCGGAAAAAGGGTCTGGATCGCCCTCGTGTTCGGGGGAACGAAGGGGAAAAACACAAACGGAGGAGGAGAAAAGGGGGGGGGGGGGGGAAACGTCGGTTCAACGCCACGAGTCGAGAAAAAAACAGGACCGGAGCAATCCGAAGAAAAGACTAAGGGGGAGAGAAAAAAAAATCGGAAGAAAAAAAATAGCCCTCGGGGGGGGTGTGGGAGACAAAAAAAAGGGAAAGTGCGTTTGGGGCAGAGAAAAAAACAGATGAGTTTCGTCCAGGGAGATGTCGGCCTGAGCTATCCAGGAACACGGAAAAGGGGTCCACCTAGATTTTGTTGTGTGGAGGAATAGCCGGCCTTGTCGAAAGGCTCCGAGTTCGATTCAAAAATGACAGGAAAGGAAAAACCGCCTATGGCCATGAAAACAGACAAAAGGGAGAACGCATCCTCCTCCAGGGTTCGGCCTCCGCTGACCCCCAGAGGGGGACGGGACTGTCGAAAGAAAAAAAGGGGGGTAGGGGGGGAAAGGTTTCAGTAGGAGCCAAGGGGGCTGCCTTGAACGTCTAGATAACAAGGGGGGAAAAGGGGGCGCAACAACAATCGCGGAAAGAGACTGCCTCTTCGATTTGAGTACCTTCTTTGGGCAACACAAAACCGATGGGGGGGGGGGGGAAAAGACAAGCACGCGGTCCTTGGCCACCCGGGAAAGAAAAGGGAAAAAGGTTTCTTCCTCGAGGAAGAAGATGATTTCAAATACCTGGGGGGAACCCCACTGGGTGAGGGGGGGGAGGGAGTGGGAGGGTCATCCTTGCCACATAAAAAGGAACAACCACCGTATAGAGTTTCAGCGGGTGTCATTTATGGACCGAAAAAAGGGGGACAAAAAAAAACAGCATCCTTGGCGGGCAAGAAAAAGGGAAAAAAATCCCTTTTTTGGGGGTTGAAAAGCAAGAAAAAAAAAAAAAAAAACGCAAAGCGGAAAAAAAAAAAGGGGGTTCCTTTTGCCTCTGCCCACTGGAAGGAAAGAAAGCAGCCATGCCCCCGACAAGATCCAACACAACACGGGGGGGGGGAAAATCTAGAAGGAAAAGGGCGCCGTCGTTGCCTGGGCTGATGAAAAAAGGGGGGAAAAGGCTTGTCATCAGAAACCATTTTAAAACGCCAGGTGAAGGGGGGGGAAAAAAAGAACAGTCCTGAGTGCCTTTGGGTACAAACAGGAGCGAAAAAAGGAAAAACTTATATCTTTCTGCAGGATGTGTTGAAAAATTAAAAAACGAAGGGGGAGAAAAAAGAAAAATGAAACAATCTCATGACGCCCGGCAAAAGAGAAGTCCTTGATTTTTCCCCAAGAAAAGGAGCGCGGAGGTGCAAGGAAATGACCGAAAGGGAAATACACCAAGAATCAACAGACCATCTACAACCTTAGGGGAGAGGTGGGGGGGGATGATGGGAAGCTGCTGACGACAAAGAAAGAGCCGGCAAGGCCCGGGGGGGGGAAGGGGGGGGGGACAAAGAACAATCGGGCCGGGGGGGAAAGCGGGCGCAAAAGAGCAAAAAAGAGACGGGCGCATTCCTCGACGAAAGAGGTGTGCGCCCCAAGAAACGCTGGGCCCTGGATAAGGGAAAACGTGAAAGGAAAGAAAAAAGCCCCGCGGTGTGGTGAGGAAAAAAATACTTTCACCAAAAAGGAGAACGTGCTTGCGTCAGAAAAATACAGGAAAAAGGGGAAAAAATGTATGTTTTTTTCATCAAAAGGGGGGGCGAACACGTTTTTCTGGAGCGGGAAAAAAGAGACGGTCTTTTTCCCGAATTGCAAGGGGGAAAAAAAAAAGCGGGTTTCCCAGCCCGAGTGAAAAAAAGAATCCCTTTTTATTGAGGGGAGAGTCCGGTTGGGGAACAAAGGAAAGGGGAAAAGAAAAAACAAATCACATCCCGGGGGGGGAAAAATAAGTGTACTCTAAAGGGGGAGGAGGCGAAGAACCAAAAAAAAAGCACGAGCCCGGCCCCCCTGGAACATCTTGCGGGAGGGGAAAAACGAAAGGAAAAGGGGGGAAAGGAAACAGCCGATCTGGAAATTCTTTCTTGCTGGGAGTAAATGAAAGGGGAAAAGGAAAAATTCGTGACTTGCGGATTCTTCGTGGAGGGGGGATCCGTTCCTGTGGGGAGACTCGTGGTCTGAAAGGG
>Ga0179593_1723528_pt1 | contig 10978 bp, 15 predicted proteins | sample CZODoug2_1_08_16_FD_185931 | JGI IMG/M metagenome (GOLD analysis project Ga0179593, IMG submission 185931) | Vadose zone soil fungal communities from Angelo Coast Range Reserve, California, USA - CZODoug2_1_08_16fungal (PacBio error correction) | ecosystem: Environmental > Terrestrial > Soil >...
AAGGGTATTGAGACTGGGCGCCTGAAGACAGACGAAAAACACTAACACTCATTGCGCAAAAGGGGGGGGCCGCAGATGCTAAAAACCTTGAAATGAATGCTCATACGAGGGGGGGTATTGGCATAATACCAAAATTTTTTATATACTTCGACGTCTCGCTGCGATTCAACGTGAATTCGAGAGTTAGGGCGTGACGGCTGATCGTGAAGTTTGAGTCGGGGTGGCAAAGAAGGGAAACAGGGGGCTGAAGGGACCAAAATAACCATAAGTTTGAAAAGGGGAAAAAAGAAACATACTGGAAGAGTTGGCACTTGGACCGGGTTTGAAACATCGAGAGGGAGGGCCGAAAGAAGAGGTGCCAATGGGGGGGAAAAATATCCTGTATCCAAGCGTAGCACCAAATGTGAATGCCAGTGTACCTTCCGAAGCACGGACAACTCACACATCTAAACACCGTTCTCATGTTCTTCCGGCCAAGGGAGGAGACGGGGGATAACTTGAGGTGGGTGACAAGTTCACGTGACCGCTCCTTAGGAGCATCGAAAACCCAGAGGAAATCCAAAAAAAAGGAGAGGAGGGCCACATAGCCCACCTTTCCGATGTGTAAGGGACGGGGGGCAGAAGTCAAGGGCCAAATCACCCGGAGACAGAAAATAAGAGAGCATAACTCAGCAACGGTACACTGCAATACTCACAAAGCTCCGGGAAGAAAAACGGAGTTCTATAGTTATGTAAAGGCCATGAATGTTTTCTCATGCGCCCACAAGCGAAAATAAAGAGGATCGTCTGCATAAAAAAGAAAGGATCTTTGATAAACCAGAGGGCAAACAGCAACCAAGGGGAAGGGTAGCCCAGGGATAGGAATCGACTTACGAATCAAGACAACAAAACTTATAAGGAACTCAGAGAGAAGGGGGGTGACTTGAAGTTTAGGGTAACCCGAGCTAAGCTTCAGCACGTGCCACTGAGGGGGGAGCTTCCTAAAACTATAGGTATCGGGAGTCGCTCAAGGTTGAGCAGGGACCGCGAAAGCGAATTTGTTACAGAAAAAAGGAGTCCAGAAGACCAAATTGCCAAAGCACACCGGGGTTCACGAATTTTACGAAAACAACAGACCAGCGTTTGGCCCGGTTCTTTGTGTACGAGACAACTGGAGGAAAGAGGTCAGGAAAAAGAGCGCGGAGAAAACTCCAAAAGGAGGAGGGAGATCCGGTCTAAAACTAATCAACAGCGCGAGCAGGAAAGGGCACGAAGTCCATCGACCACTTCCAGACGACCGGCACCAGCAAACGAGCCGAAAACAAGGAAAAAGACGAAAAGGCCATTGTTAAAAATCGAAAGGAAGCTTTTTGCTACATTTTTGGGAGCGAACAGGACGATCCGACATAGAATCAAGCGGTTGATGTCGGTCTGGAGAAAAGGAAAAGGGGGCGGGAACGAGGCACTCCCCCATTCGTGAAGGAAAGGGACAGTTGCCGCAGGCCTGCTATCGCGTGAGGGTTGAGAACGGGCCTACTGACAATAAAAACACCGGGAGCAGAAAAGTGGCAGCAAAAAAACGGGTGCTCAGAGGCTATTAAAGCGGAAGAGAAAAACCAAACGGCAACATCTATCCATCACACAACCGCGAACACCTGGAACCTATAACCGTCGTCACGGAGACGGGGGAAAAAAAAACCTGTGGTCGTAATGAGAAAATAGGAAAAATGTGAAGTGACCCGAACAAAAAGGAATCTGATACCTCCGGCCGATAAGCAGGGGAAAGAGGAGGGGGGAGAACTCAGAATAGAAGAAAAAGAAAAATCAAACCTTCAAAAAGGTCTTCAACTTCCAAACAGGTTAACTAAGGATTGGGACGCCGACCCTTCGACCCTTAAAAACAAAAACCGTCGGAAGAACGAAAAAGCCATGCAAGGTTTTAGGAGGCGAATTGGGGAAGAGGAAAAGAGAAGGTTCACCCCGGGACTTGTAATCCCCCGATTGACGGTACTCATTAGAAGGGGAAGCAGACCGATTTTTCCATAAAGGAATGTGATCAACGGAAGAAAAGAACCGACGTGGGGTCGACCAGAGCACGCGGTTCCAAGAACAAAGAAGTCAAAAACCAGCGAAAAAACACCAAAAAGGCGCTTCGAAAACATCAAGGGGCATGAGGAAAAGGTCCACGTCCAGTTGTAATCGATAGATATCAAACAACGGAGAGGAGTCTATAGGATAAATTACCAGGGACCCGGGCAGAAAAAAGTGTGTGATGCTTATTCCAAAGGAGAAGCGTGGGGTGCTGCGGGATCGCTGGGCGAGGGAACTTCAGCTGAACAGCGGGCTCGTCGAGACACCGTCCGGTTCTTCGCGATTAGTAAATGAAGGTCTGGCACCGGTCCGAAATTAAATCATCGGGGATATACATAAACGCGACAGTAGATTACTTCAAAAAAGATGAGCACGATAAAAACTGCATGGTCCCAGGGTGGCGAAAGAGACTGTGTGATAAGAGGGAGAAGGGTCGTTCGTCCCCATAAGGACCGCAAAGGTTTTGCAGCTGAGTTGCAGAAAGGTGTATAGGGGCTGCTTCCTTAAGTCGGCTTAAAAAAGAGGTGGAACCATAAGGGGGACATCGCGGAAATTATCAGCTTTCCCGAAAAGGTTGGTCGAGGTCACGGCAGGAAATCTGGGGAAAATTCTCGAAACATGTTTTAGGGGGGAAACCGCGCGGTGGAAACCGAGTTAAGGGGAAGGGGGGGGCTCGGCTGAAGGCGGAAGGTGGGGGGAAGAGGAGTGAGCGCACCGTGATGGTGCAGTTTCACTTAGGCAGAGTGGCGTGAGGTCCTTAGTTGGTAGGAAACGGATCTGTATCCAAAAGCAGCAAACGCGATAAAGACATGGGTCCAATCAGGCAGAAAGAAAGCTTGGTGGAGGCGACTAAAGGGCGCACATCCACTCAGTGATGACGACCGACATCAAAAAAAGATTGAGGGATATCGTCCCCTGTGACGAGTTCCACACAATAAGAAAAAGGAGAGCGCAGGCACACCTGGCCGGGGCGGTTTCGCTGCTAAATTGGAGGCGAAGGTCCGGATATGCAGTTTAAAAGGGGGGACAATAAAGACGGAAAACGCTCAGGGGGAATGGGTTTTGAAGTAAACCTCTAGTTCTCAGGAGAAACTCAATCTGAGGTGGCATTAATTGTCGAAGTAAGGATCGGCAAAGCGCGCTAGGGAAAAGGGAAAGAATTTTCCAAAAAAGGGGAAGGGGGCATTGGGGAAATAAAGACATTATTCCAAAAAAATTACAGCGGGAGGCGTGAATGACGAAAATCGACGAAGGAGAAGACGATCTCGGAGGTATAAGTGAATTGAAAAGGATCTTTTGGCACCTGGAGGGGAGAAGTATATTTAATAAAAGTGCAAACACGCAAAAAAGGGGGAAAACTATAATAGAGCCTATATAGGAAGGGATGTGCGCGCGTGGACCATGCAAGTGGGCCAGAATCGCACGATGGGCTCCTTAGCAGGGGGGGGGGGATCGGTGGTCACACGGTTAAAAAAGGAGAGGGGCTCCGACGCGTTCGTCAAAGAACGCCCTGGGCGCCGGGCCTTATGGAATGGGGTAAGAAGATAGAACTACTCGGCAGTTCGAGGGAAGGACTCGAGCTTGGGTGAGTCGCGGGCACGCGCTGGGTAGTTACGAGGGCGGAGGCCCTACGGTTTAAGGAATGAAGAAGCGACTCGCAGCAATTCGGGGAACCTGGGGGGAAGGAGGGGGGACCTTACCTTGCAGAGTACTCGGGAAAAGGGAGGTTGGGGGTATGGCACTCTGGGAGTATGATCAGAGCGCAGGAAAGGAAGGGACTGAAGAGTACCCAATTCAAAAGGGAGAGGGTTGCCACTTAAGCCGATGAGAAAAGGTCGCACTTCGTTTGGGACAGAGAAAAAAGAAGATGCAACTCGAAAGCATCAAGGACAAAGAATGGCATAGCGCGTTGCGTCTAAAATAGCCAGGGGATGTTGGGAGAAAGACCGGAAGAAGCGATCACAAGGGAAACTAATGCTTCTCAAGGAAAGGGGAAAAACAGCTAATTGTTCTGCAGAGACCAGCAGCAGTTGCTTGGCCAAAGAACAAAATTCGCGCATCCGACCCCGGAAACGATCGAAGAATTCAGTGCAAGGACGAGCAGAGCCATCGAAGTAACCTACGCGCGTTATTCGCCAAAAAAGGGAATTTTCTGTAAGCCCCGCAGAAGGACCTTTCAGCGCAAAGACGCACCCTTAGCAGGAAAATGAGGAGGGTGTTCGAATGGGATGCAAAAGGTCCCAGGAAAGAAGAAGATCAACGCGAAAAGTGGAAAAGAGAGGATGAAAGTGGGGGGGAAAGAGTGGGCGCTGGACTTCTCGGATAAAAGAAAAAAAAACACGACCCTCATGGCGCAGGAGGAGTTGACTGACAGGTGAGAAGGAGATGAAGGCGCAGAACAGGATCTTATGTCTTGTTGGAAAGAAAAAAAGAAAAGCGTGATGGGGGGGGAACGGGCTCATTCTTCGAGTCTGGGTTCTAAATAAGTAAGGGCGGGTCACGCGATAGAATTTTGAGTCTTTTAAAGCAAAAAGGGGGAAACAGGGCCCACCCAAGGAGGGACCTATGGCCTGGGGTTTAAACCGACGGGACGCCGACCTTGAACAGTATCGCCAGTTCGTGGTGACTCCGGTCGCGTGAAAGCAAGGCGAACGAAACTCCACATGCCATGTCCAAAAGAAGGTGGAGGAAAAAAGCGTATTAGGTAGACGACGAGGAAAAGAGAACATCTCAGACCCAGGGGGGAAAAGATTTCCGGTTCCTGACTGGCGCAAAATCGGAAGCGAATGGTGGGGTAAACGTAACACGTCGACCACTTGCACCCTGAACGCTCTGAACATGGGAAAAGCGACAAACCACCCAAAAAGGATCTCTTACAACAAGATATATGTACGACCGAATGGACGCTCACGGCAGAAGGCACGAAATCTTGATCTAGCTAAAACGAGGGGACAGAGGCACGGCAACTACAAGGCGAGGACATAGGAAACGACAGACTCACGCTCAAAAGGAATAAGCAACCGCCAGGAATACAGTATTAACACAAATGGCCATGAATTTGGAGCGAAAAAGGGCGTGCAGGCGAAATGAGGAGAAACCCACTGAGCCTGGAGAAACGCTTAAAAAAAAGAAAGAGACACAATCGAATTAAAAACGGATTAGGAGCTTGAGACAGACACATGAGTATCATAGTCTCATAGGAGACTTCATTGCAGTACAAGAGTAGGGAACGGGGGGTCGTTTGAAAGGATACAAGAGAGGAGCTGCGACACGGCCATAACGAAGTGTCAGTGGAAGAAACTAGATCGCGATTGTCTCGGGAGGTGAGGAACTTTTTCATTCCCAAAAGGTAAGTCCCAGAAATTTTGGTGCTAGGGGAGAAGGGGGAAAAAAAAATGCCACACACAGGGGAAAAAAAGTGAACGAGATACGCGTGTGAAGTCTCCCGTTGACTGGGGGGGGGTCAACACTTTAGAGGCACATGCTCAGGAAGAATCAAAGTTGCGACGTCACCTCGCGGGACTCGAAAAAATAAGAGCAAAGGAGAAAAGCGAAGCGGATGCAAGCGGAAAACATAAATAGCTCCAAAAAGAACGAAAAAGCCGCAGACCGACAAGAAAACACGGGTTGTAGGCGCCACTGGAGGAATGGGAATACGGCGACCACAGACCGCATCTATCAAAACGTATTTCGTAAATATCAAGAGGTGGCCATCCCCCTTAGCGAGGGCCCGAAAAGGCGTGAGAGAACTGGGGGCCAAACCACACCGCATGCTGAGGATCACCGTTTTGGCACCCCTTGGAATCGATCCCGGGTACGACACTAAGGACCAGAACCACAGAGAGCGAACGGCAGCAACAGCAACGTCCAGGAGATTCATAGAGACACTAAAGCCGAAAAGCACGAGCAACAAAAACAACCACAGATAACAACAAGGAAAAAAAAAACCGGAGGGTCACACCTGACCCATAGAGGAAAAATGATAGACCCTTGAAAGAAGAGGACAACACCGAGAAAGCTGATAAGGAAAGACGAAGAAATTAGGGAGCAAGGTTTCTGTGCGGGGCCTCGAGAAACACTTCTATAGACCTTCCGGTTCAATGCCACGACACGGGGAAACCCGTATGGGAAAAGACCCTCGACTCCAAAAACTTCGTGGAATGGGAGATCCATTCAGGAATCAGCTCGAGATGGTTCGAGGTCGTCCCCCGGAAAATGAGAAACCCGAGGATTCATCATCATAGAAAGTGAAATAATAACAAAGGGACCAAAAAAGGAAAGGGATGAACTCATAGGACGTGGGTCTACCCGAAAAGCACGCTTGCCCGGATCTACAAAAGAAAAACAAAAAGGCTCACAACGCGGCACGCGCCGAAAAGGTGCCGTTAGCGGTACTTTTATTCCGTTCAGAAAACAAAAAAAAAAGGAGGGAGGAGGAACATAAAAGGCGCAGACCGAAACGGGGGTCTGTCGCAATCGCATTTTTCTTAAGGGGAAAAACTGCTGTCGCGTTCGTCCGGAGATCTTTCTTAGGACCAAAGTCAGGGAGACATCGAAATCAGGCAAAGGGAAAGGGGGAGTACGAAACTCCTGCTGAATCCATGTTAAAAAGGGAGGCAGAAATGGGATCAAAAAAAAAGGGGGAGGGGGATAAGCGCACTTCTCGCACGATAAAAAACTGAAGGGCATAAACAAGAGGTCCCAAGAAGGGTGTCTGATAAGTTCGAAGAAGGAGGAACCAATCGTCCGGGGGGGGAAAATTTGTCGGGAATAAACATAAATTACTGAGGGGGATACCGTTTGGCTCTATGCTCAATACGAAAACGCGACAAAAGGCGAAGAGGGCCGCAGGGAACGTTCAAAAAGACGAGGGGGTGTTGGAGCCTTGCTAGAGGAATCTGAGGGAGCGCATTTTAAAAAAAGGGGACAAAAAACGGGTTTGCTTCCTATGTATAGAGGGGAGGTTTTAGGGGTCTAGAGAACGAAAGGAGGGGGGGGGCGGTGTTGGAAGACGAGGGGGAAAAAGAGCACGCTGAGGGTTGCGGAACTGAGTCTCCGTTCCTGGAGGACAACTTAGTGCGCCGGTCGGATAATAAATCACAACCACTCACGCCAGGCATGCTCGGGTGAAGACAATGGGGGGGCAGTGAGATGCCTCGTAAAGGTTCTCAAAGGGGAAGGACGCCGACTCACCCTCTGAGAGGAAGGCGTGATGCGGGTCGCGAATCCACCCAAGCGTAGGAACAAAAGAAAAAAGAAAGGGGGTCGGTGTAGGTGCTGAAACTTTCTTTGGAAGGGACAATGAAGTTTGCGTGTTCTGGAAAGTCGTTGCAGACTGAGCGCTAGGGTTTTTCGACCGAGCTCCGCCGCAGGCCAGGGGAGGGAAGCGCGTTCCAATCTCAGGGGGGGGGAAAAAGGGGAATACACGATGATTCAAGGGCGAAGGGGTGTTTCCCCTTAAATTCGTGAAAGGTGGCATTTGGGCCTGAACATTTAGAAATTAAAAATCTGATTCCGCTAGCTTGCTAAATGGGAAACGAAGATCAACTCTTGAGAGACGGGTTGAATCCCGACACTGAGCTGTTCTGAGTCGTGACTAAAAAGAGGATCAAGAAAGATGTCAAGACCCCTTTAGGAGTAAGCAATGAAGTCTCCTATAGAAACTAGGGTACGGGCATGGATGGACTTGATTCAGCAGTCGTCGAGCGCCCGCGGGGGAAGGAGGTGAAGGCTTGGTTTGTGTGAAAGAGGTTTTCCACGCTCATATTTAAAAGGGCGGAGGAGAGTCACACGCCCCAGACATGCTGCTGGGTCCGTGGGGGGGGGGTTGGTGGGGGGGGGGGGGGGGGGGGGGGGTGTGGGGGGGGGGGGGGGGGGGGTGGGGGGGGGGGGGGGGGGGGGTGGGGGGGGGGGGGGGGGGGGGGGGGGGGGGGTGGGGGGGGGGGGGGGGGTGGGGGGTGTTTTGGGGGGGGGGGGGTGGGGGGGGTGGGGGGGGGGGGGTTTTGGGGGGGGGGGGGGGGGGGGGGTGGGGGGGGGGGGGGGGGGGGTGAGAACTACGAAAAGGAATAGGGAGGAATTTTTTTGACTGGAATGAGACGCCTTGGTGGCTATATTTACGGATGCCCGGGTTTTAGATCAAAGGCAAAAGGGCTAGTAGGAGCGGAAATGCGGAAATAGGAGGGAACTCCTCTAGAGTGCCAGCCTGTCGGCAAAGTGTTGGGTTTGGTTGGGCCCGCTGCAGAAAGATGGACTATAAGGGGCAAAAAAGAGAAACGGGGGAAGAGTACCCATTCGAAGGAGGGGAGGTTTTGGACAGCAAAGAGGGGACAAGAATTACGATTCTGAAAAAAAGGGCAAGCTATTTTGCTTCGTCGTGGTATTCGAAGAAAAAGGGAGAAAGGAATGTGCATCAAATTATTAAGCGAGGGAAAGAGTCCGGCGTGTCGGCCACAGTCCACGCGACCGAAGACACTGACAAGAAAAAGGGAAAAGAAAAGCGCTTTCGGTTAAACACAATAGGTATGGCAGAGTCGCAAAAACCTTTGGGAAAGGTCAGTTGTCCAAGAAAAGAGAAAGAGGACAAGGGTCGCCCGACAAAAAGAAAGGCCCAGCTTGTCGAAAGAATGGGCCGTCGAAGTAAAAAAGGCGTTATTATGCAACCAAATAAAAAGAGCATTTTCATTGAAAGGAACCACTCTCACCTTTCAAAATGGAGATGGGGCCTCCTTTAGGACATCAATGGGGGGGGGCGGAAGACACGCGGCAGCCAATCCAATATATGCCACGCATAGAAGGAAAATGAGATTGTGCAGATAAGGATGGACGCGTCTTGTAAGTATTCCGAGTCAAAAGGAAAATACATTGCGCCGGAAAGCAGACAGCGAATGAAACATGGAAAAGCTAGGACTAAAAAAAAAAAGGGAAGATGTATTTGGTTATCATGCGTTTATACTTCAGGAAAAAGAATTGGAAAAATTGACCGGCTGCCCTTCTTCTGGTAGAGAGGAGGCTGACGCTGAATGAGGGCAACTCGTTGCCCACCAAAGGGGCTTCTAAAAACCTACCCAGGGGAAAGGTTTGGACCCGGCGCACGTTACGGGGCCCAGGGGAAACAGTGGTTTCATTGGAAGGAGACGGAAAACAGCAATGGCGATGCCGAAACAACTATGCAATGACAAGTATAAAAACTGAAAGGGGAAACTTAAAACGACTATCCACACAAGAACAACATCGAGAATTGAAATCGGGCCTTCCGGTCCTCGCATCGAGGGAGAAAAGGGAAGAGAGAAAGCTTGAGGGGGGGCGACGCTTTCTGCGAACTTCTGATCGGCCAAGACAGAACCCCACCAAATCAATGGCTCTAGCAATAATAGGAGGTTTAGAAGTAGAAAGACCGGGAGCGCCGGCAAAGTCCTCAAGGGAAAATCGGGGTGGGGAAGACTAACCCAATAAAGGAAATATAGCCAACAAGGAAAATTAACTTACAAAAAACACAATAATCTCCTAAGGCGAAAAACCGGCCGGTATCAGAATGGTACAACCAGCCATAACTGTTGGTGCCAGAAAAAAAGAGGGAAATAGTACGAACGTAATACTCTGAGCGGAAGGGGATGTCGAAACCACCAAAAACAACTCAGAAAGACCCATCTTGCTATAAATCACAGAAGCCTCGACTGGAAAATGCAAATATTAGTCTCGATATGAGACTTCATGCTTCTCCTTGGAAAGTGGGGGGGAAGGCGAAAGAAGAAACGACGCAACGCATGAGCAGGTATTCAAGAGGATCGGAATCGTCTCTTCCATTGGGCTGGTTGCGGCGAAAGCGAAGAGAGGGTTTTTGGGGGGGGAAATGTCAGGAAAAAAAGGGGAGAACTGAACAATGCGTGGACAACGAAGTGAGGGAAAAAAAAAACACTATAGGAGGGGAAAAACCCAAAAATTTCTTGTGAGAAAACGTACGGCCAGGGGGCCTCGAAAGACTGCGGGTCATCAGCCGGAAGAAAGGTGTAGACGGGTCGCAAGTCGAGAGAGAGGGGGCGCGGTCGTCCCTACCAACTCCAAGACTCCCTTTCACCACCAGAGCACCGAAAAGAACCCAGGTCCATGTGTGAAATCCAAAAGGGACGAAGGGGGACATTGGGGGAAGAGAGGAGACCAACAGGGACCGGGCGCGGGCATATTCATCAATCAAGGAAATGAAGTGAGTCATACTGAAGGTTGGGAGGGGAACCCTTTAGGCAGGCGACACCAAGGCTGGCCACAAATGGGGAAGGGAAAAACTATAGAAAGGACAGCGTTGAAGTCAGGTATCCGTTCCTACTTCGACACTAATTACAAGAAAGCAACGAGCAAGGACCTGAAGACAAAAGTAAAGACGGCGATTCAAAGCTCACACACCGGCCAAACATCCAAAGAACAAAAAAAACGACCTGATAAGCGCGCAACCGGTCAGTGACAACGGTAAAGACGAGAAGGAAAAAAGATAAAACTTGATGTTCACGCCAGGAAAGTCCGCCCAAAAGAAAGCGATAACGTCCGAGGACCGGAAATTAGTGCAGAAACGTTTCGTGCAAAGAAAACCGCGGGATGAAGCAAGAAATCCTCAACAAAAGGACTCTTCTACGGATGGGGAAAAAAGAACTTTTCCGAGAGAACCATACTTGACAAAAAGTGGGGATCAGGCTCTGAAGGGGGGAATAGAAGACTGTTCGACACCGTGATCAAAACAAGGGGACTCATAAAAAGTGAAAGCAGAAGCAAAGGAATTGAAGAAAGAGATGAAGAAAAAGAGTGTCATACCAGAATCACGCGGGGAAAGAAGGAAAGAACAGAAAAAGCACCATGAAACGAGGCGACAGCTTGGACTAGATCGCATCGTAACAGAAGGGGACGGGGATGGGTTCTCCTT
>Ga0179593_1335892_pt1 | contig 10977 bp, 14 predicted proteins | sample CZODoug2_1_08_16_FD_185931 | JGI IMG/M metagenome (GOLD analysis project Ga0179593, IMG submission 185931) | Vadose zone soil fungal communities from Angelo Coast Range Reserve, California, USA - CZODoug2_1_08_16fungal (PacBio error correction) | ecosystem: Environmental > Terrestrial > Soil >...
ATAACCGAATAGAACTCGAAAAAGCCAAACAATGAAAAGAAGATGCGAGTAAAGGGGGGGGGGAGCGCGACGTTTGTTGGGGGGAGTAAAAACAAAACAGAAACGTGGGCGCGGGGCCCAAAATAAGTAAATGTGACTGCAAAAAGGAGGTCATGACAAGAAAAAGGGTCATCACTTGAAGACGTAAAGACGGGGGGTCAGGGAAGAAAAAAGAGATCCAACAAAAAGCAAGCCAAAAAGAAAACCTTGGGAACCTCCTTAGATAGGGGGGGGGGGCGAAAATACCTTTGAAACTGGAAAAGGGTCCAACACTAATTCACACTATCTCTGGAAGAAAGAGTGAAGGGGGGGACCCGGGGATGAAAGGGGGGCTGTACTGAACAAGACGCGTTTAGAAAATTCCGGGTAGGGGCCCGGACAATGGCCGCGAAAAAATGAAAAAAGCTAAAATTGATCGGGGAAAAAGAATAAAAAAGAGGGTGGAATCAAAACGAAAGAGGACCGAGACACAGGTAGGAAAATTTGGTTATAGCAATAAGAACGCGGCACATGCAGTCAAGTGACAAAGCAAAGGGAATTCAAAAGATTCGGTAAGAATTCGTAAGGGAGGAAGAAAGCAAAAAGCATGGTGAAACTTAGTAAGGTGGGCTAAGGGACACGGGGTATTCACAAAAGGAAACGACAGGAGGCTTTCAAAACAGGCCCAAAAAAATAAGGGGTTTAATGGCGGGGGTCCCGAGAAACATTGGGTGACCGGTACCGGGAGTGTTAACTGAGGCATCCAAACTAGGGGGGTTCCGTGTGATTTCCCCCTCAACCAGGGACCATAAGTGGGAAGATTTACCTAGGACAACCTAAACGACGGGGACAGAACGTCCTTGGGTGGCCAAAAAGGACACACGCGAGCGAGTACCACCGCCTAGCGTACATGGCGCACACAAAAGACGACAAAAAAAAAAGGACACTCGCGACAACGGAAAGCGCCAACAACTAGGCCGGGGGCAAAAAAAAAAAAAAAAAAACAACTTAGGCATGGGTCCGAACAGACGGCTCTAAGGTGCATAGAGCGAGGTACGAGACCCCAGAACGACATAGACCCGTCAACGAAGCGAATCCCAGCCTTCAACTAAAAACAGGAGATCAAAGAAAAATAAAAGACGTTTGGGAAAACAAGGGAACCAAAACCCCAAGTCAACAGCTTACATGGGTCATAAAACTAGGTCGAGCGAGGGTCGGGAGGGGACACTCGGGGTAATCAAAGTGTCGTTGTCGATGGGGGGTGGGGGTTTAGCCATCAGGGGGGGGATGGAGGCCACAAACTCGAAAATGAAAAAACCTAAAAATCGAAGCCATCGGGAGATACACCATAACTTAAAAAACAACAGCACTGATGAGGGGGTTTTCACAACGGGGAAAAAATAGGAAAAAAAATATCTAAACCCCCCCCAAACAACAAGTGACACACAGTAAACATGTGCCGAGAAAAAACGACATGGTCCAACCAATGTACGGAAAAATCCGCAAAAGACCTGAGAACGCATGGCCATAACGAAAAACGACAAAACGACCATGGTGGAAGGATAGCGGATGGGAAGACTGCAAGCCGGGACTGCAGCTCCCATGCAACAGTTCCAGGACCACAAACGGCTACAGCGGCCTGGGGTGGCGGTAACTTTTACTAGGGGGTAGGCAGTAAAAAAGGATAACCTTACAGTTAACAAGTGGGTAAGGGGTCCAAAACCGACTCAAAAGCCTCGTTATCAGAAACCCTTGAAAGGAAAAAAAGAAAATTAAAGGTCGAGAGGAACAAGAAGACCAACCCACAAAGGACGAGGGGGGGGTGTCAACGGTGCAAAAAATTGATCATTCGGAGGGTAAAGTAATGAAGCAAAAGACGAAAGGGTCATCGGGTGGAAAGCAGAAATCACGAAGGGACAAAATCAAGGGTTACACGAACCGAACCCAGCTGACATGGTTCCGGTGACTAATCGTAAGACGAACGCGAATAGGGGCGAAAAAAAAAAAAAAGGGACAGAAACAGCAATATCGAAAGGTTCATCGGCCCATTACAAGAAAGCAAAAAAAAAAAAAAAAAGAAAAAAACCACGGGGTGGTTGGACACGGCGAAAAACTGGTGAGTGCTGGGACAAAGGGCAACGCACGCAAGGGAACCTAACTGGGTTTGGGGCGGGCTTTTTGCAACGTCGCAAAAAACGGGACAGGTCAGAAAGACAGTACAAACAACCACAATCCGCCGAAGGGTCAGGCAACGCAACGGGGAGTTTTACCGAAAGACTAAAAAAAAAAAAGAAGGACCAAACCGGCAGGCGGGGGGTAATTTTCACTTTACAAGAACGCCCTCGTAGTCCCGAAAAGTAAGGAGTTGCACCGGAAATGGGAGGGAAGCTACAAGGAACAGTTGCCGCAAAAGAAAGGTGGGGTGATCAACGAAAGAGCGAGCTGAACACGGGTGAAATCAGGTAAATGCTAGGACGGGGAGCTGATGGTGATTACAAGTGGTTAGAAAAGGGACCAAGCCTGGGTGTACCGGTGGACACGTCTGTGGTCATCAGGGGGGGTTGGGGGGGGTCACGCAACAGGGAAACTTGGGCACGGGGGGGACTTGGGGTAAGGAGGAAAAAAGAGACACGCAACAGAAACGGACTCGAAACAGGGTTGAGGGGGGAAAATGTGGGGGGTGGGGGAGGGACGTCGGAGAAAAGGTGGGGTTCGACGTACTGGGATGTAAGGGGGTGGAATGACTTAAAAAGGGGGGGAAACAAAACAGGGACACAGACGGCCGGGAGGGAGTAAGCCACAAAGCTAGGAGGGGGAATGTGAGTTGGGGGGGGGGGATCGGGTCAAAGGTGGTCAGCGCCGGGACGGGGAATGAACCTTCACAGGGCAAAAAAAAAAATAAACTAACCATCAGGGCGCCGGAACCCGGGAAAATGGGGGGGGAAACTTGTGGATCTACCAAAAAACCCTCCGGGGGGTCCGGAAAAACCGTCAGCCAGTCCGGGAAAGGTCGGACAACACACCTGGGGAAGTGACACAGGGCGGTCACACTGGAAAGCAATCGGAACCAACGGACAAAGGAAGGGTCCGGAGCAGGACGTGGTGGTAGACGCGGCGGCAGGTGGGGACAAAAACGTAAAAATGCCCAATTCATACGGAGCAAAAAATGGGTACTCGGCCGACCAGCGGGAACGAAACTTCTCGATCAAAAACATGGGGGGGAGGGGGGAGGGGGGGGGGGCATAAGAAAAGGGCTGTGGTGGAAACATTCGAAAAGAAAAAAACGGGTCAGTGCCAACGAAAACAACTCAGCTTAGAACCACGATTTCTGTCCTGAAAACCGCCGTGGATAAGCCTGAAAAAGAAGTAACATCCTGGCAAGGACAGAGCAAATGTGGAACAAGAGGGACTATGAGGATTAGGGGACTTGGAAAAAGACTGATGTAAAAAAGGGCGACTCCAGCCCGAACAGACATGCAGAAGAGGAACTGTCCGAATAATAAGAGTCACAAAGAGGGTGGGGAGGAAAAAAAGAGATTCGAAAGTCAAAACCAGAGTTTCCAAAGACGCGGGATGTAGGGGGGGGGGCCAGGCCCAAAAGACACAAATGTCTCACCAACCTACCTCATAGCCCGGAAATAAAATTGGGGGAGATGGAAGAGGACTGCAGGGGGGGATGTCAAGGAACTGTGGTTAAAAGGGAATGACGAAAAGGACCCCAGAGGATACCCGCCAGAGAAAAGATCGGTAGGAAAAATCCAAAAAACCACTTAACCTAAGTTGAATTCCACAGCAGAATGAGCAAAAAAGCCTAAAGGGCACTGGTTGCTTCACACAATCCACTGGGATTGCTAAGGACTGCAAGGGGGGTAGTTTCAAACGACGCTTAGGCCCGAATAAAACAAGGGCTCAAAAGAAAAAAAAAACAGGACATGATCGTGTGTGAAGGCGGAACCTGACCTCCCAACGCAACAAGCGTCAACACCACACGCGCAGATCCTAAAAAAAGAGATTGGGGTGACAAAAACGGCTGACCAGCCGTTGCAGGACACATCGTAAGAAAAAGGTGCACGCAAAGTGTTTACTAACGTCACAGCAGTTGGACGGCCAAACACAGCCGCGAAGGGGGTTTGGGGTCCAAGAGAAAAATATCAAAACCAAAAAGCCGAGGCCGAGCCCCTGGAGTTACAAGATTTGCAGAAGGTGAAAAAAAAAACCGTCACCAAGGAGGGAACTACTGACTACCAGAAAATGCCTCCAAGACGGGGGGGGGTCCCCCTAACAGAATGGATGTTTAATACCCACACAAAAGGGCCAAAATATTGAAACGAAAGGGAGGTCAGGCTAACAGGTCATCACGTTATAAATGATACGTTTGTCAATTGGGGGGGGAAAAAAAAAATTCTGAAGTGGGAGGCAGACCGACGTTAAAAGTAAAAAGCACTAAGGTTTTCAAAAAGAAAAAAGGCTGGGGGTGTTGAAAAAGAGGGGTAACGATTTACCTAAAAAAAGAAGAAGAAGCACAAAAAATTTTAACGCGACGGGGACGGGGGGATGGCAGAAACTGGGACACGGGGGGGGTGGACTGAAAAATGGTCAATAACTGAATGGGGGGTGTTAAGCGAGGCGGACAAAGAGCCACCGCTTAGAAAAAAAATGGGTTGAAAGTCAACGACAGCGCGTGATCACTTTCAAACCAGAAAAGGCAACCTTGAATAGGGGGGGCCACACCGTTCCGCAAGGTTGAAGGGCAAATAAACGAGACAAGAAATGGGGGAAGTGGGGCACGACTTTGTTAAGATACCCAATCGCGACGGTTGGTGGTGCAGATAAAAAAAAAGGGGCGCTGCCGTGGGATCAATCCGGCCAACGGGAACCCCCACTAGGAGGATGGTGGGGGAAAGGGGGACCAGCGAACGAAATGAGCGCCACAAAAAAAAAACGGCACAAGTAGGGGGTGTTTCAATGGGGCGAAAAAAAAGGGGGGAACGTTGAGGTAAGCAAACCAAGAAAAAAGTTTCGACGGGTGGGTCGCTGAGGTCACGGCCCAAGTTAAAAAAAGGGCATTCGATGGCTTGAGGACTGTTTGGGACAAGGGGTTGAGAGGGGTCAAAACGCAGAACCAGAAATACGCGTACAAAAAACCCCTGGGTCGTAGATGACGCCCAAGAATAACCTGGAAGGACCCACAAGGTGGGGGCAACAGGGTTAAGGAAAAAAAACAAAAAGCTCCTGGGTGTCCAAAGACCCCCCCTCATTAATATTGGACTCTGTAACCCAATTGAGGAACGCAAGGCAAACTGAAACCTTGCACGGGAAGACCAACTTGGAAATGCGCAAGGGGGGATCGACAAACAGGAAGACAAGCGGGTCTTGATCACAACTGGGGGGTGGAGACTTGTAAAATCCCTCACGAGGGACAAGGACCTGGCACAAGCAGGGTGGACCCCAAACCCCCCCCCACACAAACAAACATAAGGGGGACTTGGGGGGAAGGAAACGGGAAGGCGCCCACGAAGCAACACGGGAAAGGGGAAGGAAGCAAACGAAAAAGGTTCCCCGGAGAAAGTCAAAGTACATCAAGGGGGGGTAGACCAGGGGGACCGGGGAGGGTCGAAGGACGTGGAACGTTGGTGAACGGGCAGAAACTTCTCAGGAGGACGGGCCATAACAAGAGTAAAACACAAGGGGGGGTTCGTTGGAGACGCAGAGGAAGGGGGGGTTATCATGGGGCACCAGTGGGAAAACTTAGCAACCAGCGGGGAAAACCAAAATTTGTCACTTTGTCAAGGCGCTCCAGGACATGGTGAACATACAGGGGGAGATATGGGAATTCTTGGGGGGGGACAAGAACCATTATCAAAAAATGGGGAACCAAAATAAGGGTGCGGTTGGTATTTGGCGGCGTAGGACTAACGGGCGGAATGTCGGTGGGGAAAGTGGGTTCGAAGGGTGTAATCAGGAACGACTTGGAGTATAACAAACAGGTCGAAAACCCAGAAATCACAACACTCCTCCAAAGGTGGTCTCGTCAAAAAGAAAAACCAGGCTTCCCTGAAAGAAGCGAGAAGGCCGGTTGGGGGCTGGGGGAATGGACAAAAAAAACACACACAGGGAACCACAGAGAATTGTCAGGGGTTCGTCGGGGAAGCCAAACAAAGGAGGTTTTCGAAGATGCGGAGACGGAGGGTATATTGGGTTCAGGGGTGGCATACTTTCGGAAGACGCTGAAATGGGAAATACGAATAAAAGCCGACGAACCGGAACCATGGACAAGGGAAAAAAAAGAACAACGCGGGACTGTGTTTGAAATCTTCGGGTGGTCAAAAAAGTTGAGAGCGAGGAGACGGTGGTTGGTTGGGGTGAGGCCGGGGAAGAAGCAATACTGAGTTGTTGAAGGATTCAAAAGAGCAAAGAATATTCATCAAAAAAAGGAGGGTGTTCATTAAAATCTAAACACTCTACGCGGGGTCAAACGGCCCAGGGAGGGTAAGAAATCCAAAGAAAAATGAAAGCGAAAACAAAGCAGTGTAAAATCAGAAGGGGGGCCAACGCCGGGTGTGCCAGAGTGTCAAAACCTGGTGGGCGGGTTAAAAGGAGACAGCTTCGTGGGGGGCCCTCAAACGTGTCCCGGGCTAATTGGGGGGTTAAAATAATTCCAGTCCTATCAACAAACCCCTGACCATAGGGTATTGGTAAACATGAAGGGGTTGGATTCGTACAAAACGGGGACAGAAATTCAACGCGAAAGAAGGCAAACAGCAGTCGTACGAATTTCCCATGGGAAGGAAGGTAATTGGGGCAAGATACAAAAAATGGAAAGCTGGAACATGCGGGAAAACGTTTAATAAGATTTCGTTAAGATCAGCAACTCATGGGGACGATCAAGGGGGGGGGGGACGAGGGGAAAAACCCGGCAAAGAAAGGGTGGTTGCAACAACAGAGACATAAGGAAGGGGGAGACCATGGAAAACAAAGAAGGGTGGATCCGACAGAAAGGGAAATGGAGCCAAGGGGGGGGTCCGGGAAAGAACAGCGTGGGGAGGGACGACGAAAAAGTAAGGGGAACAAAAAAAACACAAAAAAAAAGGGGGGGGGTCTTTGGAAAAACTGAGAAGCGTTCATCCCTGAAAAAAACGAATCGAAGTCCACCAGATCGGTTATATCAGTGAAAAGAAAAACAGATTGAAACATTTAATAGCCAAAAAAAATGCAATAAAACATGAACATCCTCAAAACTTCTGGGGGGGAACAGGTGGTCGGCAAGCGCAAAAAAGAAAAGGTAAATAAAGGGAACTGGACCTTGACTTGGGTTGGAAAATGAGATTGGAGTCAGGAAGGGGAAGAAGCACCCAGGGCAAAACACAAAAGAAAAGGGGGAGGGGGGGGGGATATGGGGAAATAACCTAGAATGATAACCAGAAGGGAAAAACTGCAAGGAATCTGGGGGGGGAGGAGGACGGGGGGGCTGCGCAGATTTAACCAGACTGAGCGGGCGCTTGTAATCCTTGTGGTGCTTCAAAGGGCGGGAGAGGACGCAAGGAGAGGGAGGTTCGGAATGGAAAGGAGATCGACTGGCCCAAAGTAAAACTGGTAAACATCAAAAGAATGGCAGGAAAATAACTAAGACTGAGAGGCTCCCGACAACCATGACAAAAACATGAAGGCTTCGGGTGTGAGGAAGAGAAAAACTTCATTATGCAAAAAAAAAACATGGCTAAACTGGAGAGACAAAAATGCTGCCAACCACAAAGTCTCCGCCGGCAGGGCAAAAAGAGAAAAAAATGAAAGGTGGGGAATCGAGAAATGACGATCTTGTTCAAAAGAACAAAAAGGAACGGATTTCAACCAGTAAACGATTGGGGGGGGGTAAGGAGGGAATACACCTGGAAAATCGACAGGCTGCCAAAATGTTCAGGACGAAAGGTCGAAAAGTTGGGGCTTCAAAAAAAAAAATCCAATGTGACAAGAGAGTGATTAAAAACCGTGGTGGACTAGCGGAATTCAAAGAATGAAAATGGGGGAAGGCCTCCCAAAACGGTCCTAGGGGGGTGTTTAAAAAAAGGGTGGAAACGCAAAATGGGGAGGCACGGGGGTGAGTGGTTTTACACAGATGCTCCAAATAGGGGTAGGGGGGGGAAAAGTGGAAGAAACCTCCCGGCACCGGGACCTGAGAGTGCAACCGTCCACCCTAGAGCGAAACTGGCACTCGGTTCCAAAATTCGACTCAGGGGAAGCATTCTAAACGACGCCCGACATTCCAGGAAAGACGCAGCTTTCATCAATGGGAACAGTCCGAAAAAAGGACCCGGCCGGCACCAACCCAATCGTTCTGGGTAGTTTAAATGACAAGGCAAACAGGAGTCTTAAGTCAGCGTATAAGAAAAAAAAAAGAAAAATACGCCCAAGTACAGGAAACACGAACAACAAAAATACAACAGACCCGTCGCAGAGCCCACAAAAAAGAGTGTCACTAAATCGCGAAATCGACACTCAAATGGGGTCACACCCCAAAGACCAGCAGTCAGAGAAAACAAAAACACGTGACAGGGCTTCAGAAAAAAAGGGTGTAAAAAAAAGAAAATAAAAAATCACTGGGGGGGGGGGAAGTGCGGTCCGGGCTCGGGTAGGGGGGTGGGATGATTTGTTTTTGTGCAAAAGGTCGGTGGTGAGAAGTAAAAAGACACAGTAGACAAAATTGAAAAACCAAGAAACAGACAAGACGCTCCTTCACCGACGGGGAATTCACCGCGCAATTAAACAACAACCTGGGAGGTGGGGGGTACCAAAAAGATACTAATAAAATCTACATATACCAAGGGGGGGGGTCCCGGGTGCAAAAGGGTGGGACCGAGAGAAAGGGTACCCTTTGACCTGCCTAACGCCACGAAGGAAAACGACCAGTCAAACGGACAAAGACAATGGCGTCTATAGGGGGAAGAATAACGAGGCCAAAACACGTCAGGGCAACTACGGAAAAACACAAAAACGGAAAAAAAAAAAAACGGGGGCAAAAACAGCGCAAAACTGGTAGACGGGGCAAAGTTGTACGGAGGGTATGCAAAAAAAACAGGAAACGGAAAAGGTCCGTGTTCCAAAAAACGAACACCTGGGGGAAAAAAGGCGTTGATTAAAACCGAAAAGTCAGCACGAAAAAGAGCAGGACACAAACACTGATGAAGAAAGGGAACCACAGACGAGAAGGGCAGAAAACCAACCAGATCCAGACTTTTTTGGGGGGGGGTGGTGGTGGGGAGTGACATATCGGGGGCGTAGGTTGGGGTCACGGGGATTACCAAAGGTACAAACATCAAAGTGGGCAAAGACCGAAAAGGGGAAACAATCCGGGGAGGTGGTGAAAACAGAAACAAAAAAAAACGGACAGTGACAGTGGCGTTCCTTGGGCAGGAGAGACAAGAGATGCGTGAGGAAGAGAGGAAAAAAAAGGGAAAATTACAAGATCAAATTGCAAACCCGGTCCGAGGGCAACCGAACACGGGGTCACCCTGGGGATAAAGTTTGTAAAACGCTTTCCTAACTTCAATTTGAACGGACAGGGGTGGCAGGGATAGGGGGGGGAGCGCGGTCACCGGGAAAATCGAAATTACCCACATCAACAGAGTGGGGGTCCAGGAAAAAGAGGCAAAGACAGGATGGGAGTGGCACTACTGAAGGCCGGGTCCTGACCAAAAAAGGAGTCGGGAGGGGGTGTTGAAAGGTGAAAAAAAAGAGAACCCAGAACTCAACAGGGGGGTAAAGGAGGGGGGGGACCACTGAAAAAATGGGGGGGAGGGAACTACAATCAAAAGGGGGTTGCCGCACCAAAAGGTGATAAAATCTCTCGTCAAAGTGTGAATTCAGGGGGGAAGGGCGTTGGTTCGTGAAAGGTGGCCAGCAATCATATCAGTGAAGGGGGGGCCAAACCCAGACTTGGGGTGGAACCATAAAATGGCGCGAAAAAAAGTTGCCATCACGGGAAAAGGAACGGTGGGACAGGGTCCCCACCAACCCCCCCCCAAACTTTGGGGTACTGTTTAACGAAACGCACAACGACGGATCAAAAATGAGGGGGGGGTCAGGGGGGCAAAGGCAAGAAAACATTGGAGGGATCAAAAAAGATTTGAATTTCCGTGGGAAAATGTGGAGTGAAAGGGGGAACCAAAAAAAGGGGTGTGACAAAAAAAAAAAAAGGCCACAGTGGTGAAAAAAATAATCAACAGGCGGGGAGGCTTGGGGGGGGCGTGGGGGGTCCACTACCATAAGGCGGTGGCCGGGGTGCAAAAGGTCAGAACGGGGGGACCTTGACAACATCACGGGCAAACCGTCTGCGGACTATAGGCCGAACAGACTGGAAAAAACTGTGGGGGAATGGAGAACAAACCTGCGAAAAAACGGGCATGGGCCGTCAAAAAGACGATTGAACCTCCGGGGAAACCGTGAAAGGAAAACAAAAAGGAGGAACAGATACTCAGAGGGGAAGGAAGCACCCTCATACGAAGTGGAACGGGGTATTGTGGGGGGGTAAGACGCCATCTGGGCGGGCAAAAAGAAGGAAACCTACACAAAAAGAAGAAGGGGCCGGTCCGTTAAAAACACCAACTGGAACATGGAACGACCTGAAAAAGTTCGCGCACTCGGGGGGGGAAATGAAGGTGAAAAGTGGCAAAGAAGCTTTTTTTGGTGAGAATGTAAGGAAGGGGGCTCAAATCGTGAAAGTCACGTCCCGGACAATCCCAGCTCCAAAAAGGGCTAAAGCGAAAAGGGACGTCCTGAAAGCACGCGGAGTACAAGGGGATCGTCGAAAATTTGAAAAAAACGAAGGGCACCGCCTGTCCGAGAAATGTCAAAAGTTCAAAACAGCGGAAGGAATTTTTCTCTGTGAAACTTGTGCGAAAAAAAACAAAAAAAGACATAACCAAAGCGCCCAAAGTCCTCTGGCCCGGGTCTGAACTTGCGAAA
>Ga0179593_1416982_pt1 | contig 10977 bp, 15 predicted proteins | sample CZODoug2_1_08_16_FD_185931 | JGI IMG/M metagenome (GOLD analysis project Ga0179593, IMG submission 185931) | Vadose zone soil fungal communities from Angelo Coast Range Reserve, California, USA - CZODoug2_1_08_16fungal (PacBio error correction) | ecosystem: Environmental > Terrestrial > Soil >...
CGAACATAAAGACACCGGGAGTTTGAAATACGGGAGAGCAGGCGAGGCCAAAACCGAGGACCTTTCGGAAATAATGAGCACCGAAAGAAGGGGTCCGGCATAAACGAAAGAGGGGATACGCAGCAGGGGGGAAACTCATATAGGAAGGGGGTCGGATCTCTCAGAAAAAAAACAACACGGAGGGGATTCAAAATCTATCTAAAAAAAAACAAGATCTGATTACCCAAGTATCCGGCGTTTATGACGGGGCCTCTCTACGACGGGGCGGCGAGGGGAACCGGAGCGTTTGGGCGTTAAAAATCTGGAGGGATTTCAGGGGAACAGATGAAGCAAGAGGAACGCAGGCAACTGCTGCAGGATCGAGGAAAGTAGGCAGAATGAGTTCGATACCAAGATTCTTTGGAGGGCCAAACTTGGGACAAAAAAAAACACAAGGGGGGAAGGGACTGAACCAAACCCTCAGAGGAGCAAAGACCTTGGCCAGGATGGGGACCAGGAGGGAAATCCAACCGGAGTCTTTTTCACGTGCGATCGAGCAGGGTTTTGGATTAGGGAAAGGAGGCTGTGTCAATGGGGGGCCTAGATCGGGGTTGAAAGAGACGTAAAAAGGCTGGAACCGCCGTAGGCCAATCTGAACCAGAAGTGCGACACCACCCTTGCAGGGGCGGCGTATAACCGTCCGAAAGCAAACTTGAGGGTGCCAATAAAAAAAAAAGCCAGCGAACGAAGAGAAGGGGGGGGGAAAGAGGTGAGGCTCGCAGAGAACAGACGATTAACAACCTCGGAAAACAGCGGTGGGAACAGGAATTATTGGGACGATTGGGGAAAAAGCTCTAAAGGGGGTCCTGCGTGTTGCAAACTTGAAGGGACCCATTAGGGGGGAACCATAGATGTAGAACGATTGAAGGGTCTGAACTTCGGAAAACCTGCAAAAGGGAAAAAGAAAGCATGAAAGAGATGAAAAGCGTGTCAGAGAAAACGAAGGACTATCGAGAACGCACAAAGACTGGAGAATGGGGAAACCAGACTTGGGATTGGGAGTTGTCCTGGAAATTGTTACGCTCACAAGCACTGTGACTCTCTTCCCAAAAGGGAATCTCTTGTTCGGGGAAGACTAGGTAAAGCTATCAAGGAAATTTGAGGCTTAGCCGGGGTACTGGCCCCGAACGGAAACAAAGAGAGGACCAAAAGACCGCAAGAACGATCAAAGCAGGTTTTCAGCGCCTGTATAAAGGCAAGGGAAAAGAAGGATCAAAAAACAGCCTAATGCCATGGGTCTCCGGAGAGGGGGGGGGAAGGGTTTGCCTTTCGCGCTGAAGCGGAGATATTCCCTGGCAAGATATGGAAGGGTGTCGCCTTCAAAGGGGAGAAGGGGCGTCGGCAAAGCGCGCAAATTAGGACGCGAAAACCCGGTTACGTTCGAGGATTAGACGGGGCGGTCGAGAAAGGGTTCGAGAGAGGGAAGATAGAACCGATCCCGATGTAAAAGCTCGGAGGGGAAACTTATTCCACGGCCCCAGGGCGTGCCGGCGGCTGGGAACCAAAAAAGGGACAATACGCTTAGCAGCAGGGGGCCAATGTCTCAAACAAAAAAAAAAGGGGGAAAAGGAGTGAAGGGAATGGTACTTGGGCTACGGAAAAGCCACCGTCAGCGGATAAGCGTACTTAAGTCGGGTAAAAAAAATCAAAAACTATGGAACCCGGGTCAGGGAATAGGGAGGGAAAAAGAGAGATCTCAAAAAGGCTTGGACAGCACGACCCGGCCGGCGACAAACTAGAACGGAAAATCCGCCGTGCAACTCTCAGAAAAAGTTTTCTCGCTATGAGCCAAAAGCCGCGCGGAAAAGCGTACAATGACGCCCGATCAGCGCGTAAAGGACAAATCCTGTACACCGGCGGGGAAGAAACATTGCACATTGTCGCCACTAGGAAGGACTTGAAGAATAAATGCCAGGTATAAACGGGAGAACAAAACACGTCTTATCGGGGCGAAGGAACGGAGGAGGAAAGAGACCGGTGGTTGAGGGGCCGTGATTCCACATTGGATGACGAGTCGCGGGGGGGGCTGATCAGTCAAGGTCAAAAAAGAGAAAAAAAGTGTCCCAGGGTTATTCACGAACGGGCAATGGACTCTCGTGAAAAAATGCCAAACAGACAGAACAATAAGCTCCAGAGGCGTGGGGGCGAAGGGCTTTAGCTGCTCTGGCGAGCGGATCGAGGCCTAGAGACTTGGGCATGCCAGGGACCCTGGGCGAGGATCACAGGAAATCACCTTCGGCGGCCCTTGGAACAAGAGGGAACAGTTGGTCTAGAAGGAAAAAAAGCAAGGACTTTGGGCGCATCCTAACGCCAAGGCCGGTTGCAAGAAGGAAGGTTAAACCGCTTTTTGGGTAGAACAGTGAGACGAACGAAAGCACATCACCGGCGGAGGCGAGAGCAAGGTGTCGAAAAAAACTAGGCTGGGCGGCGCGCCTGCTGATAAGCGCCCCGTCCATGTGTGTAAAAAGGTAGGTGTGAAGAACGGCATGAACCGGTCGGAGAAGGGGGAGCTTCAGAGTAAGCCCATTGCCAGGTCAAAGCCGGAAAGCATGAAAAACCGCAGAAAGTGCACCCTAAGTCAGGGGGGAAAGAACGGACATGCGCAATCCCGAAATCAAAGGGGGAGGGTCGTCAGAGATCCCGTTCGGGGAAACAGTACCGGGGGAAAAGTTTAGGAAAAATTGTTGGGCAACGAAGAGGGGGGGGATGCGACGCGTAACTTCGAAGCGCGAGATAGCGAGTCCAGCGCCTAGAAATGAAATCCACCGCACCCGGAGAAAAAGGCCAACCGTTTGAGCAGGATCGAAAATACTGTTAGAGCGCCGGGCAAGAACGCCCGGATAAGCGGCCGTTGGAACGATAGCGGGGTTGTCGAAAGAAACTGAGAAGGAAAAGAAAGACCTACAAAAGCAGGTGGTTCAAAGGAAAACCTTTAGTGAAGGACGGAGACAACACTCCGCTAGACCGTCGGTTTCCAGTCGGAGGACCCGGACTCACGGTGGGGTCTGGTCGGGAAGAGCTGTCTCTATCTGGAGCGGGAGGAAGGACGCGAGCTTATCGGCTTGGGATCGATGAAAATACCAGCGGAACCAGTAGTGTACCGAGAGACAAAGTATCCCCAGGTATTTTGGAAGCATCCTTATGAAAGAAGACCTGACGGCTGTGACCGAGAGCGTTGGTGAGATAGGGGACTTGATTTGGGCCCTGGTGTTCAGGGGACGGCTGCGGTTACGTAAATGAGGGGGAGGCAAGGACGTCCGTGCCTCGGCAACAAGGCTGGAAAAACGGTCAGGGCTGAAAAAACTTAGTGTCTTGAAAGTACTAAGCTCCCTGAAGAAAAAGTCCCGATGGGGCGATGAGGGGAAAATGAAGTTGGAGCATCGCAGATAACAATCTGTCAGGCCAAAGCGGTAGGATGTGAACCGGGGGGGGGGTCCCAAAATGGGGCCTCGTTCCTGTGGAAGGACAAGGCCGCAACGGGGGTTAAAAGGCAGAAGATTGAAGGGGTTATTTTATGAGACTAAGGTAATGCCAATTAAGGGGGGGGAAAGCTTAAGACACGAAGGGGAATATCGATGGCCAAGCGGCGAAAGGGGGCGACCAGAGGGGGAATTATTGTGCTTTGTGGACGGGACTCTGCATAAATGGGGCAAAGGGGGACGCTGTCTAGACATCTGGGAGGGAAGCTACCGAATTCTGAGGAAGAAAAAGACACCGTTCGCACTCGTCTCCGTTCCTTAGGAAAAGGCCACTTACCGACCCGCAAAAAAAGAACGATCAAATTTGCGATTTACGCAATTTCTTATACAAAAGGAGGAAGAACAAGGCAATGTGATCCCTCCGAAGTTTTCAAGAATAGCTGCGGGGAGGAAAAAAAGTGTGGTTTTCGAACGAGAGGGGATGGGCTTCGCAAACTGTCTCCAAGATTCTTAAAGGGCGCAACGATTCGCCTTCGAAGAAAGTGGGCGAGATCGTAGTCTACGAGCTGAAAAAAACCTCGAAGGAAGTAAACGCGCCGTTCTTCAGGGTAGGTGAAACCGGCACCGGCAGAGCGGGTGTGGCGGCGAGCAACGTCAAACAACAACCACAAACTGTCTGAGGAAAGAGAGAGAGGGGTCGTTGGCTCACGCCGGCCAAGCCGAAACGAGAAGAGGGATTTGCCGGGGGGATCAGCACGCCGAAGGAGTATAAGAGCTTATGGGTGGAAAAAATCCAAGACGCGTCCTGAAAACGATTTTCCGATGGGGAGGCGGTTCAAACATGACACCGGAAGTGCGCCAGGAAGCGATAGGCCGGACAAGACCTTGCGGCTTCCCCCAAAACGGACATCATCGGGTAATATCACGACAGCGCATAAACGGACCAAAGAGACGACATGGCCTGTAGAACGAGGCTTCGCCGGAGAAAGCGGTTACAAGAAAAACAGAGTCCGGATCGGTCGGATTGCATGTCAAGACCGGTAGGCACTTGAGCGGACAAAGAAGAAGAAAAAAAGTGTCAAAAGTAGATTACGGGGTCAGAGCTAATGCAGATCTGGGATTAAACATGGTGGATGAGCGTGATAAAAAAAAAACAGAGAAAGACAAGGCAAATTGGGAGAGATATCATCGATCTCTGTGTCAGAGAGGATGCGGGGGGGCCAAGACAGGAGGCCCTTGGAGATTGGAGGAAGCAAAGAATCACACGTCAAAAATATGAGGAATGGGGGAGGTAACAATGGCGCATGCCTAAGGAAAGTTACAAACGGCAAGGGGCAATTAACCGCGGGTAAAGGGAAGGGGGGGTAAGCGGGGAAGGGGCGATCCTACAACCGGCCCCTCAAGCTTCTGGCGGGATCGCAGGAAAAAAAGGGACGGGGCTGATAACTCGAAAAGGGTTTGTGTGACAGACCTGACCTGAGCAAGGGGGGAGCGGGCACAGCCTTGGGGAGGAGGCTGAAAAAGAACTGCCCCTCTTAAAAAAAAGGGGCAATTCCCTTTCAGGCAGCGACCGATCCCCCGACTCTTCAAAGGGAACCCAAACTCCTCTGTTTGGTCCTCCTTGACATGGGCCGCAAAAAGAAAGGTCAGGGCTCGAAAGAGAAAGGAAAATTGGGACCGATAAGAAAAATGGGGGGGGGTTTGTAATAAATCTTTGGTAGGAAGCCGATTAAAAGAGGCTTAAAAAAGCGGCTAGAGGAAGAAAACAGGACCTCCAAAGCACGACAGGGGGAAAGATCCCGGGCCAATGCGAAGGGGAATCGAGCCCAAGGCTCTATCAAGCCGGCGGAAACGCCGGGGGGGAGCCCTGGAGAGAAGCCCGACACAAAAAACACGGGAGGAAAAGTATAACAAGGAGGGGGGAGGATGTCAAAACAGGCCGCGTATCTGGGCGGTGGAAAAGGGGATGGCGCCGAACCGGGCGCGGTTTTCCTGAGGGGGAGGCTAGGAAAAAGCGGCGGTGGGGGGTCGACCTATCGAAAATCAGGGAAAGGATACGGAAGATCGACATCAAGGGCGATACAGGATTCAACGTGATAAAAAGGGGGGGGGAAAGAAGACTTGTTAGAGACGAGCAGGAACTCCCAAAGGGAGCCATGCGGGGGGATGAAAGGTTAGAAGATTCCTTCGTTCATGATAGAGAGCCGGGGGGGGGGTCAAGGCCTGTGTCAAGGTGAATTGTCGCGCGTTAGGAAGAGACGGTGCAAAATCGGCCAAGGAGGACCGGTCAGGGATAATTATGTCTATCAGAACCTTCCTTCAGTTAGGTCTACGCAACGCAAAGTTTCGGGAAGGATTGAGGAAGAAGAGCTAACCCTGTCTTTACGGAACTAAGGGGGTAAAGATTGGGGCGCTAATATGGCTTGGTTCCTGGAAGGACCAAGGCGGGTATTGTAAAGCAAGGGGGGGAGGGGAAGGGGGTTTATGGTCCTCAAGAAAAGGAGCTACAAGAAGACTCCCAGAGGAAAACGAAGGAGAGACACAATCTGAAAAAGGGCGAACGTCTGGGTTTATGGTCTGCGCTGTTGGCATAAAACGAGACAAAGAAACCTGGTAAGCGCGTCAACAAATTGGAGCAGCTCTTGACAAAGTATCATAATCAGGGGCGATACGTGATCAAGGCGGGACAGGAAATTAAAAAAAAGTCGCTCACGATCGAGCTGGTTTCCTGCAAGGGTAGAAAGGATCTACGGGCCTGGGCAAAGGGTCTGAGTGTGCGGGGCAGACTGGGGGATGGGGATCAGGAAAAACATATGGGGGCCAAATTTCTAAAAAGGGCCCGAAAAAGAGTGCAAAGCAGGAACGAGATTTCTCAGGAGGGGGGCAGGAGGCAAGCATTATGGGCATAGAGAAAGGGGAAGTTAAACGATCCGTGAAACGTCGAAAAAATAACACTCTTGTGGCGGTACACGTCAACGGCAAACTCTGGGGGGAAAAAAGCGCGCGTGCCGTCTCAAACGTACTTCCACAAAAACGTAGGGGAGGTGTTACTTGAACGACAGGACAGAGATCGAGAAGCGTTCTTGGCCTGTGCTTTTGGACCCACTTCCCGCTGGAAGAGTAAAAGGGGGGACGTATTTTCAAAAAAGGAAAGAACAAAAGACCAGAAATCTCTTGTCCTCATCCGAACGGGCGAACCCCCGGAAAGGCTTGGAAAAAGTGGGGGAAAAGCCATCGAGGGTGGACGGCTCCACATGAGAGCTCAAGGGAAGGATATCCACAAAGGCACCGCTATACGAAAGAATGCTGACCGGAAAAATTCAGAATCTGGGGGGAAGATTTTGATACCTTGTTAAGTTATAAGTGCGAGCTCGATCGGGAAGGCACTTTCTGGTATAGCTGGTCGGTTATGGAAAATGACGACGTTCGGAGGTGTAGGCTGTCGGTGCGAAAGGCGGCCGCGACTGAAAAGGTTAGGAGCTGAACAATGAAACAAAAGAAGCAAAGAGAGAGTGCGAAATGAAAATTGCGTTAAATGACGTCTTGGGGGGGTCGGCAGGGGAGAAAAGAATAATACCTTGGGGTTAGATGCAAAAAAAACCACCAAACCAAGATCCCCTTCAAAATCGCAGGAGGAAATCGGTGCAATTGTTGCAAGAGACAGTTAAGGCAGAAGAACCAAGCCGGTCAATAAAAAGGAGTTAAACCGTGTTGAGGGTTAAGAAGGTGAGTGGATGCCAGGTCCAGGCCCAAAGAGGGGAGGGGGGTTCAGTAAGGTCTAAAAATAAATTTGAAGTAAAAGATAGGCAACAAGGGTTTTAAACCTGACGAACCTGGAAGGCCCTAGAAAACTTCTCTTAAGCCGGGGAAAAAGCGACAACAGGGCTCCAAGGTAGCCGCACGCCGTCGCAGGTTTCCGAACCGAACCATTTTCCAAATCCGGATTGGGGGACGACTGGCATCAGAGGGAAAGGGCCCGGGGGTACTTGAAAGGTCAGCAGTGTTTTGAACAAGAATCTTGGTAGCGAAAGACGGGGACGCTGATAAAAAAAACGACTCGCCTCAAAAGGACCGACAAAAAAGGGTGCGGGCAAGCAAAAGCCACCAGGGGCAATACTGAAGGAAATAAATCGGCACACCTCAGAGAGTTGGAGCGCTACCCACACCTTTAGAATGAAAAAAGATAACGACCAAGATGAAGGACAACCGGATCTTATCCTGGGCAATGGATGAAGATAGCTGGAGCGCGGGGTCCATGCGGATTGCAGAAAGAGCAGGGGGAGGTCCTGAAAAGGAGCCTGCAGCGCTAGGCGCGCGAGAAGGATCCGAAGAGGGGGACGTCGAGACTAGAAGTGGGTACATTGGAAGACCAGCGGGCACGGACTTTTCCGACCGAGGCTCAAGGACTCCCAGAGGGGGAAAAGGAAAGGCTTTGGCAAGTATGCAAAAGTATCGCCTGAATAATGAAAGGGGGTAAGGGCTTGAACTTGAGGGGAGCCCTGTTTGGTCGACCGCGAAAGGAAAAAAAGGCGGAACGGAAACCTCAGGGGGAAAAAACCCTTTAAGGGTTCAATCGATCGAGGACATATAGTTCAGTCCCTGGAAAACTAGCTGTTTAAAGTATCGAAAGAGAAAAAATCGGATCCCACAAGGCTAACATGCGTTGGTGAAGTCGGGGGGTGTAAGAGATAGGTGGGATGGGGGGGTGGTAGGGGGGGTTATAGGGGGGTGGGAGGGGGCGAGGTGAAGGGTGGAGAGGAAGATCAGAGGGTTGGTGGGGGGGGGCGGGAGAGGGTAGATTGAGAGGTGTGAAGAGCGTGGGAAGGTGGGGAGAAGGGAGAGAAAGGTGTGAGAAGGGGGAACAGGCTATGGGGTCTGGAGACAGAAGGGAGGGGGTGGAGAAAGCTGTGGGGTGGGGAGGGGTAAGAGGTAGAGGGGACGACGAAATGAGAGGTAGTGATGGTGGGGAGAGGGTGGAGGGAGACAAACGGTGGGGGGGGGGGTGGGCTGTGGGAGGAGGGGGGGATTGGGGGGGGGGTGGGGGGCGAGACGGAGGGGAGGGTAGGGAGGGGAAGGGGAGTAGGGGGGGGGGTGTGGGAGAGGGGGGGTGGTAAGGGGGGGGGGGGTGGGTGAGTGGGGGGGAGGGGGTGGGGGAGGGGGGATCGGGGGGAGGGGGAGAGGGGAGGGACGTGGAGGGGGGGGGGGGGGGTGGGGGGGGGGAAGGGATAGGGTGAGTGGGGGGGGGGGAGAAGTGGGAGGGGGGGTGGGGGTGGGGGGGGGGGGTAGGGGGGGGGGTGGGGGTGGGGGCAGGGGGGGTGGGGGTGTGGGAATAGGAGGGAAGAGGAAGGGAAGGGGCAAGGGGGGGGTGGGGGAGGAGGGAGGAGATAGGAAGAGGGGGGAAGGGGGGGGGGGGGGGGGAGCAGGGGGTAACGAATTGGGGGAAGAACTAGGTCCTGCAGGGTTCCCTGGGAAGCCCGGCATGAGCAGAAGATGAAGGCTTTCTTGGGGAGGGAAAAAAAACAGAGCCAGTCAATGAGGAGAAAAGGAAGAAAAGCGCGAAACAGAAAAGCCGCGTCAGGAAAGAGTACTGTGTCGGATCTGTTGGGCATTGTCGCATAACCGGGCTCAAAGGAAAATCGTGGGATCCGAGGCGATCAAGCGAGGCGCCAGGGGCCGGAAACGGAAAAATTCCCCAACGGAGCGTACATAAAAAAGAAAAAATGGAGGGGATCCTGTTAACGAAAGTCTGTCGCAATGCCGAGGAGGGAAAAGGGGATCAAACCTAAATGTTTGCCGTTTACGATCGGGGTATGTATATATGGGTCCAATGGGTGGAGGGGGAGGCGTGGTGAGGAATTCGCAGTCAGAGGAGAACGGCCGGGGCGTTCGAGGGGTTCCGGGAGAGCATGTGAAGGGGGGAAAAAGGGGGGGGGGGGTGGGGGGGAAAATGTGAGAAAGGAGAGGGGTGTAGAGGGAAGGGGAGGTTGCGAAGGAAGGAGTATGCAGGGGCCGGGGGCGTGACGATGGTGGGTGTCGCTGCGTGCTGTGCGTTCAGAAGCACCGGAGACACTTATAGACGGTGGCCGGAACAACTAGAAAACACGTGGGGGGGAAAGGGGGGTATAGAAATGACTTGGCATCCGGGGGCCAAACCGCGGAAAAGGAGAAGACGTCGGTGCCGGGCAAGCAGCAAGAAGAAAATCCGAGGGAGAAGAGTGTCGGCGAGCAAGAACCGACAAACTCCTGCAAAGTCCTGCTTGGGGATCATCGACGAGGGGGGCGAAGAAAAACGACGCGTGCGTAGGGAGTGGCGCAGATGTGACCGAAGCCCACATTCCGCGAAAATGCAAGACTTACAGGAACAAGAAGGAAAGCGCTGACCGGCACCACAAGGATAAACAAAATTCACATTTGACAGGCGGCTTAGACCTTAACAAAAAAAAGCTGTCGTAAGCAAGTAGGTCTGAACCGGCAATGTTCCGGGGAGGGACTACCCTGGGAAAATACGAGGGGTGAGGTCTACTCTTCACGATGCAATCAAAACTATATGTTCCTTCCTCCACTAAGGAAGCTGGGGGAAAGGGACCGCATAGGGACGAGAAAAAGCACAATTGGTTCACGCTTCCTGGTGGTCGCGCGGAGAGAGCCTCCTGGGAGTGTCCTGTGGAAGGCCCTCCCGGGTCCCGGAATGTCTGAACTGTAAACTATTGGGTGCCGGGGTGAAAATGAAAGCTATTTAAAGAATAATAAAACACCGGGAGAAGGGAAATCTTTTGAGATGTTGGTTGTAAGAAGATTGCTATGCCTCCAACACACCCCTCGAGTTAGGGCGGGAGGGGAGGACCACTAATGGAGTCGGAACTGAACCCGGTTTGTTCAGAATACGTAAAATCGACGTCCGTTCAGGGGGCCGGACATAGGAAGGGCCATTACGGTTCAATCATAAAGCGGGACCGAAAAGAAAAACGCAGGTCAAAGGGCGCAGAGGGTCCGGGGCCGACCCTGGCATCATTCTGGGACGTACGAAACTCGACGGTCCGTACCGATGGGAATTGGGAAATGTTGAAAAAATTTAAGGGGGATGATGCCTACGTCGGATATCTTCAACTCGCCAATCGACGGAATCACCTCCGGGTTGGGGCCCGTTCCGAAAGCCAAACGATCAAGAGCGCCGAGGAAGGACCAGTCGCGGGCATCACAGAAAAAAAAAAAGGCCTGTGGCATATCGTGGTCGTCGGCCACAAAAAGGAGGGAGGAGAGAAGACCGAAGTATGGAAACCGCCCTATCCGTGAGTTGTATGCCGGGAAGCGGGCGGAGAGCGACGAGGTGGAGAAAGGGAAAGGCAAAAGGGGGAGGTCCGTCGAGCCTGAGCGCTATCAAACTGCTGAATGACGGTCTCGCACGAACAAGTTGGGGCCAAAACATGGTGACCGGAAGAATAAGGTCAGATGGAAAATAGGCTCTCGACCATTGACAGCGGTGGGGGCGCAAGACCAGAATCAAGGACGGCTGTTGACA
>Ga0179593_1467858_pt1 | contig 10977 bp, 12 predicted proteins | sample CZODoug2_1_08_16_FD_185931 | JGI IMG/M metagenome (GOLD analysis project Ga0179593, IMG submission 185931) | Vadose zone soil fungal communities from Angelo Coast Range Reserve, California, USA - CZODoug2_1_08_16fungal (PacBio error correction) | ecosystem: Environmental > Terrestrial > Soil >...
GGTGGAGACGAAGGCGGTAAAGGTCGGGAAAAAGAAGGACCGGGACGAGCAGATCAGGGGTGGCTGCCAAACCGGAACCAACCACTTTGTCAGCGGGTTGCAAGATCTCTTCTCGAAAGGCAGTACCGTCACGAGCGCCTGTTCCCGTCAGGTCTGTGGGCACAGATGAAGGTAAGAGCCGCACAGCGACCCAAAAGGAAGTGGAAAGAGAGGAAGTAAGATGGGCGGCTAACGCGGTGGAATAGCAGGGGACTAGAGACGGGTGGCCACCAGAGTAACGTGGTGAGTACACGTTCATTGGAGAAAAGGATACAAACAGGAGGAGGGGGGGAAGTGGGGTATGCTCGCCAGCGCCCCCATGATGGCATCGGGGGTGGAGCACTGTACCAAACGGGGGAAGACAATCCGAGAGACAAAACAACGGCAGGAAGAGGGGGGAAGCAGAAGACATCGGGTCACGTCAACACGGCGTGAAGATAACCTGGAGTGGGGGTGATAAGTTAAAAATGGATGGACCTCAACTGAAAATAGACCAAATACGCGGGAGGGTAAAAAATTTTGTGAGCGGGGGCAAAGCTAGGCGCGCGAACCGCTCCTCAGGAACGCTCGGCGGGACTAAAGCCGGTGACGCCGCGCCAAGAAAAGGAATGGAGTCACGTCCACCATGAAGTGCACGCCGGCGCACTGCGACGTGGGCTCTACCTAGGCGCGACGAGATCTCAAAAGAGGGGGGGCGGTACTGCAAAAAGAAAATATTGGAGAGACACACAAAGAGGATGCGCGGCCGGAAGGGGGGACGCGATGGAAGACGACGTCAGGACCGGGACTCTCGCTCAGGATTAGCCATCCTCGTTCAAGACTACAGCTTCCAACGGTAACGAACGAGGGCAAAGGTTGGCCCCCCAAACGGTGGGACAGAATAGAAGAGACTAAAAGGAGAATGGGGGAGCCACGAATGGATGGAACATAACCATCGGGCTCCTCTTAGACTTCAATACTCAATCCTTCATCCGTTTCCAGCAGATGTGCAAGACCAACTCCTAAAAGTGATGGTCTGTTGCGTTAGGGGAGACAAATGGCCTAACTGATGATCATGCCATGGGGAGGGAGAGGGGAGCCTTGTACAACACAAACACCGAGGCAAACCAGGGGGGGTGCAGGTCCTAAAATCGGGGGGAGGGGCCCTTATTGTTTGGGGGGGGGGGGGGGGGGGGGGGGGGGGAAAAAATCCACGCTCCAAAAAAAAAGTCGTTAGAGGCAAGCTGTCGCGTCGGGAAGGGAAAGGGAAAGAGGTGGGGGGAAAAAAAGGAATCTGGCGTTCAAAGAATTGAAGAAAGGCCCGTGACCGGGGGTATCTACGGCAATGGGGGATTACCCCGGCCGGGGCCGCAGTTAACTCGTGTCAAGTAAAGGACCAACACAAAAGGGGTGAAAGGCGACAAAAACCTGTCGGACGCATGGAAGAAACGGCGCCGTGCATTCGTTCTCAGGCACTATCTAGACTGTGGGTGGGTTCGACAACGTCATGGCTGGAACGACAGAGGCTGACTGGGAAGGGGACTGTGCGGCCCCAAAAGGACGCCGGGGAAGGAAAAAGAAGAAAGAATGGGAAAGATAAACAAAAGAGGGGGAGCAATGGGGGTGGAAGATCACGAGATGCTTTGAATGCGGGGTCAAAATAGGGACTATTGTGGGTACACTAGAGGAAATAAAATGAGGGGAATGAATCCTCTGGTGCGGAAGGAGGAAAGTGAAAAAACCGGCGGTCCCAGGATGGATTGGCTCGTTGTATAATGTGTTTTATGACGAAACGGTATGGCACCGAAGAAGGAAAAACGTCCGGAGAAAATGAAACTGAGGCATTAGGTCAAAAACAAACACAAAAAAGAATATACAAATGGGATCGAAAAGCCCCCGGTACCAAGATTGTGAGATCTTTGTCGACATCCACAGGAGCGGGGGGATAGCCCGGGCCCCACATTGAAAACTTAACGGAATGAGGTCCAACACAAAAGTGGTCAGGGATCAGGGGGAATGCGAAAGGAGGAGAAGTCTAAAATTATAACCGCAGTGTGCGCGCGGGAGAACACTCTCGCATTGATTGCGACCGAAGGGGCAAGTGCAGTTGCCCAGACAGGAAAGCTGCGTGAGCCTATGCAAGGCTGGCGACACCATACGAGCAAAGGGGGAGTAGTTAGTGGGTTCAACGCAAATCAAAAATAAGGGCCGGGGCACTTCGCCACGAGAGGGAGAGTAGTACAGACAGCGCTGGTAAATGCAGAAGGGGGAAACCGAAAAAGAAGGAATGTAGATGGAAGGAACGAGCCCGGGAAAGAGTTGCAATCCTCAAGACGCCGACCATCGGGTTGCGGGTGACATTTATTGGATTGCCAAACGTACCCTGAGCGTAGCATAATGCTCCGGTAGCCGCGGGGGAAGAGACAAGGCGCAAACCCCAGAGGTAGGAACGCAGAAAAGACACAGGGGAGAGAGGAATGCCGGAAATTCGCTCCTATGCGCAGCGACACGAGGAGGTTAATGGGTGCACCAATCCCAGACCGACCTGGAGAATGGACCGAAATATGGAATAGGAGGAAAACGGTTAGTGCAACCGATGGTACTCACACTCGCCAGAACGAAAAGCACCTGGTTCCCGAAAAAAATCGCAAAGGAAAGAAGAAGAAGGGAGGGGGGGGAACCAGGCCGGCCTTTTCCGGACCCGCTTGGAGTAGGGGATGCACGAGGGACGCCCGAAAGGCGGAGAAGGGGAAAGGTCTTGAAATTAAAAGGGACTACACCGACATCATGAGCCTGAGAGAGCTCTTGCTCGTTCTCTCACAAATTACCCAGAGACCTGGGACACACGGCGCAGGGAACAAAGGAAGGGCAGGGGTACTGAAGGACAGTTGCTTTATATCCGTGACCAGCAGGTCACAAGGGAAAAAAAAGACAAAGCCGGCGAGACGGCTATTCACTGTGTGAAAGGGACTTTAAACCCGCCCGGGTCCGGTACGGACAGGGATCACGCAAGTACGGCACACTATCTCGAGAAAGGGGAAAGTCTTAACAGAACACGCTGGGGGGAATCGGAGTCTAAAAGGTTCCAGGTTTATTTGGGCTCCCCAAGAAAGTGGCCACCGCATTTCAAACGCTTGATGGGCTGCGGCCGTGAATCACCGAGGGAGGGACGGAAAAGAAAGGGCCATGCCGGGTCAAGGCATACACGCTAATCCGGGCGGGAAAGGAGCGGAAAAGGAGAAAGAAAAGGATGGAAAAGACCGCCTCACGGGGACCTGGCATCGCTGGGTCCTATTCTAACCAGGCCATACCGTTAACGGCCTGGGTAGAAGAGGCGGTTGTGCCGAGGAAAGCGGGGAAGGGGAGGACAAGGGTTGGGGGGGGGGGTGATGTTTTGGGGGGGACAGGCCGCCAATTTTTGGGGGGAGGGTGAGGTCGGCCTGAAATCGATCAAAGACCAAAAAAATCTGGAGGATGAATAGAGAGATAACATGAACTCACCGGAGAACAAGGAAAAGAGCGTTGCCTTTCAACTTTTGACTTACGCCTGGTTTCGCGCCCGCCTCCTCGTTCAGAGGAAAAAAGCAGACGACCTACCCGGAAAGTCCTTCACCCCAGTATACGCGCCTGAAGAATCGGGGAAAGGGCGGGAAAGGAGAAGGGGGGAAACCACCTGTTGGGACGGGTCAGGGCAGGGGGAAGGAGTCAATTACAGGGGATTCGCAAGTCCTTTATAACCGGCCGCAAGTCTATTAAACCGCGGTGATCAACGACGGGGCGGGGGAAAACCAAAAAAGGAAAAAAAAAAAAAAAGATACGGACGGACGAGCACCTGGTCACGGTGGTGACCCTGAGCTTCTCAAAAGGGGGGAAGGTTGATGAAGGTCAACGGGGCAGGAGGGGCTGCAGAAGAAAGGATGCTGAAGGGGAAACAGACCAAGACCGTAATCTGGGGGGCGGTCACAATGGGCTGACCTGCCAACAAGGGGGAGGGCCAGGGGTACGGTGCCAAATGACCGCCCGAAGAAAACTCGTGCGTGCGGGAGGAAAAATAAAAGCAATCTTCTGAAGGGGGGGGGGTGAGGTCGTGGAGACGTAAAAAAGAGACTACAGCGCACGCGAAAGAAACTTGGGAAGGAGGGAAACTTGGGCAAAGGGAAGTGGCAAGACAAACGAAAGCGGCCAAAAAAAGTCTCAATAAAACGACTAATGGAAATTGAAAGGAAACTTGGGGGGGGGGGGTCCAAGCGCGAACAGTATTTTCTCTCAGTCCTGGTCCATAGATGGGAAGGAATCAGGGGGTAAGGGGAAGGGTGTCGGTTTTGGGGGGAAAAAGGAACAAACAAGGGGGAGCTTAAGCAGGGGGATATTTGGAAGAAGCCTCGTTTCGGATAGGGGTGGGCTTTGGAAAAGGAAGTTGGACTCTAAAATTCTCTCTCTGGGAACAGGCAGGCGTGCGTAACGGAGCCTATTGGAGCTAGTGCGCCAATGGAAAGGGGGGAAAACAGCGTCAGCCACTACGTTCAAGAGGCAAAGGGGCGGGCTAGTCCCCTAAATGGGAGCACGGCCCTGGCCTTCTAGATAAGCGGGGGGGAGTGGATTGTGTAAAGACGCATGGGTAGGGAAAGCCTCTCTGTGGGCAGGAAAAAACCAGGCCAGGCGAAAAAATCAAGGGGGAGGGAGGAAAAATGATGGTGGGACTCCAAAACGTCTGTTCCCGGCTTCTTCGCTTCTCTGCAAAGAACAAGAAAAGGGATCACGAGGAAGGAAAGGGATCATCACCGGAAATTCCAGGCTAAAAATGCATATGCACGGGGAGGGGGGGGACATGCTTTGCCTGACCATCGACTTATGGGGCGTGAGACATTAAAAAGAATTCCCCGAGACGGGGAGTCTCGTGAAGGGCAAAAACGCTTTTTGAAGCTCGATGCCGGACCAAAGGATGGATTCGGTGTAACGACACAGGGAAACGTTCCGAACAGGAGCGGCATCGGGGGATCTCTTTGCCGCAGTTTGGTGCGCTACGGCCGCGCTTTCACCTAAAAAGGGGCGAGAAAAAAGAAGAGAGAAGCCGGAAAACACTTCCTGGAGAAGGAAACCCAGAGCTGGACAGGGGCCCTGGTTTTTGGAGGCAAAAACAAAGACCAGGGCTGACTCGCCCTAAGTAATGGGGGGCACAGGAGGGCCAGCATGGCTGCGAAACAGTTCCAAAACGAATAGGAGAAAAGAAAGAAGCAGTCGGACACGGCGAAAAATACCAACCATAGGGAGGACAATTAACGAAAAAAACACAGCCCCGTAAAAGCCTGTGGGGGCAAGAGATCCAACGCTTATAAGAGCTACAGGGAATGGAGAGGAACAGGGGGAAAAGGAACAATCTTCTCCTCCATAACTCTTTCCTTCCAGGAAGCGGTGAGGAAATGAAATTGAAGACCTCGGCGAGCGAAAAAGCTGGGAAAAAAACTAGAGAAAAGAAATGACAGGCCAGGGGCAACTTCGTGTTTTAACGAATACTCCTCACTTCTTTCGAGGGTAAAAGAGACCACGGCCGCCTCTCGTATTAGTGAGGGGTTCAGCGCTCCGGGATGCACACGACGGAGGGGGGAAGGATAACACAGATCAGGCTTCTATTATTAACACTAAGGTGTGCGCTGGATATTACTAAGTCCGAGGAGGGCCATTTCACGTGTGGCCTCTTTTCAAGTGTCGTTTTCTGGTAGAATTTTTGTTATTTCGCGGAAGCCGGAAGAAACCCAAAAGAAAATCTCATGCATCACAGCTAACCGGATCGTCGAAAACGACGGGAAAAATCTGGATTCAAGAGAGAGGGACCTTAAAGGGGATGGTTCAGCTAGTGCTATTTGAGAAATCGCGTCGCGTGACGGGGTTCTAGGTCCGGAAGGAATGAGGTGCCAGGGAGGTGGGGCGTGAAAGAAAAACATTCATCGAAAGTAGCCCGTCGTTTCCCTACGATCGCGAGGGACGAAGGATCAAGAAAGTGAAAAACGTCCGGATGGCTGCCTAAAGAGTAGGGGAATGCTTGTATACTACAAGTAACCCATCACATCTTCTCACTTCCACCTAGATCAAAACAACGGAGTAAGAGAGATATCGTGAGGGGGAGGAAACGGAGATGGGGCGCGGGAGCCTAAAAGCGAAGATCCATAGACAGAGGGAGGGACGCAGGAAAGGGCAATGAGGGGAGTGAGCGCGGCTCTCACCTCAGATCTCCGGGCCAGCGGCGGCCTGCGCGGGAAGGTCGTACTCGTGGGGGAAAAAGCAGTTGGATGGGGGAAAGTGAAACCACCTCCTTAAATCGTCTTCAGAACACCCGCGCCATCGGAAATCTAAGATCTTCTTGTCGGGAGGTGAAGAAGACACCTCAAGCCAGTCACCGGGTTTTGCCATGCGAGACCTGGCTCGTCAGGCGGAACGCGAAAGACGGGCAGTAACGCCAGACTGAGAAAAGCCAGGGGATTAGACGCGAACACGTTGAACGAGCGGCCCATCACGGTGGAGACCTGCTCTCTTCCTTCTCTGGGGCGAGCGCTTCGCGCCGCATACAAGAAGAGCGGGCAGGCGCGCTCAAATCAATAACGGTCCGCAGGGACGCCTGCCTCACCTAAGTGGCTCTCGGGTATGTCTCGATGCTAGACCAGCCGGGCGGCGTCAGTACACCGTCGGGCTCCAGTGCACGGCGAAAAGCAAGGTCGAGGCATTTCAAATTAGGCCCCGCTCGCATGGGGCCTTCATCTGTGTAGGAAAGTTTACGGAAATGACGGACACCTGAGGTCACAAAGGCGTGCTGAAAGCGCGCTGAAAAAAAAACAGGGGGGAGCAGCCTACCCACACGCCTCCTGTCACGCTCGGGGGGCGGCGGCAGCGCTACGTTTCTAACCACCTATATGGGGAACGCCCGCTGGGGTAGGTAAAAGAAGAACGCTCGGCCAAGATTAAACACTCCACATCACTCGCCCATGGGTGGCTTGCCGCACATGATTCGCCGCGGAAAAAAAGAAAGGACTTCTGATCGCTCGACTCGGGTCGAACGCTGATGCTCAGGGACCCAGATACACGTTGAAGCGGGAGTTGCCGCAGAACTTCGTGGGGGACGCATGGCTGGGCCCGCCTCGTGATCCGTACGGCACAAGGGGATGAAAGCGCGGCCGGAAACGGCTGGGAGGGCGGGCTCCGGAAGCCGGGGAAAAAATCTGCTGATAAGAAAACAAGCGGATGAGGCCTCTCAACTACCCCCGGCAAAAGGACTTTTTTCAAAGACACAGAGGATAGCGGCACGGGGGGGGGCTCAAAGAAAGCCGTCTTAAAGAAAAAGGGACGCGGGACCAGTGACACCGCACGGGCTGGCCAGTCTGTCCGACAGAGAAAGCGCCCCGGGGAAAAACGCCTTTTAAGAGGGTAAAAACCCAGCAGTAAAGCCTTTGCGAGAGGCGCGAAGGCGAAGGGTCGGAACCACAGAGATTATCTCGACCAGGTGACGACCTACAACGCGATCGCCTTGGCGTGCTCTACCCGAGGAAGATTAGGATGGCCAGAGATCAGAGGAACTCATCCGTAGCTCTGGAAGTTGCAGGACGAGTCGGACATCGGGCGAAGGGGAAAGCTCCGCTGACCTGAAGGCCAGAAGAAGACTCAGATTTAGAAGATTGATAAGAAAATCACCACAATCCGCCCGCCCCGGCTCTCATGAAGTCAGATCACGGCTTGAGTCACAGGGGGACCAGCCAGTAACTCAAAACACTGCTGTGACTGAACATCCTCGCAATCGACAACGAGACCAGAGGGATGGAAACTTTAGGGCCCTTGGTTCTGCAGACATTTTTCGTCGGAGGGCCGCCCGAAGCTGGGTTGCGACATGGCCCGGGAGGGAAAAAGGGTAAAAGCGGCACTCCAAAACGCAGCCTGAAGCTCGGGAACGTGTGCTCTCCAGAAACTACTCCGACGGCGCCCCTATCGGCCGCGTAGGCAGAACCGGACGTCGAGGTCGTTCCGGGGCGGCGGAAACCGGGACACGATGGGGGACGCTCTAGCACTGTGGGTCCGGTAACGGCTGAAGACGCCCTGGTGAACTTCCGACACATCCGAGTAGGGCAGCGAGAGGAGAAACGTTCTTCACATCAAAAGAATAGTTGGAAGGAAGAAAATGGCACACCTTGCATGTTCGACGTCACGAGCACCTACCTTTTCAGCAGCTGCGCCGCTGTCAAACGCGGCTTCTACAGAGAACAGTGAAGAAACACTGGAATCACTTGGGAAAAGAAAAAATTAAAAAAAAAAAAGGAAAACAGTTCAACGGCCATGACAAAGCAACCAGGATGAACCACCACTCAAGGTAAGGTAAGGGCCGATTAGCCGACAGGAACACGGGTCGAAAAGGCAGGTTGGGCGCTGCCCGAGTTCATGGCTGCCAAGATGCAGGTATTGACCACAAATGGTTTTCAAAGTCTGAGGAAGGAGAAGGATATCGGAGCAAAACGGATGAGAAGCAGCTTCAGGAAAGGATCAGGGAAACCGAGTAACTCGGCTCACTGTCTATCAAATAAGACGCTACGGAATGGGTTCTCCCACCACATCCGCGGGCAGCAAAAGGGGCCTCTTCGACACGGCCGCTCCTTCACCGCAACAGGAAAGGCCGCTGATCTAAAAGGTCCGGGCATACAGGTGCTGGGGCCTTGCCGTAAGCTCCTGTTCACTTCATCCACGAATTCCTTGGGAGAACTGCAATCGTCCGAAGGGGTGAGCTCTTGGAAGCTGGTAGAGGCCAAGCGCGGCGGTAAAAAGATGAGGCCTGACCTGTGCGCGTGTAGAGAACCAGCCAGGTAGTGTGCAGGGGGGGAAAAGCCGGATGGCCTCAAGAAATTAGATTGCGAACGGTCAAAAACGACTATATGGCGTGCTGAAGGCACACCTGCGAGGGAAAGAAGGGAACGTACACCAAAACAGTGCTCTGCACATCCTTCTTGGACAGAAAGTGGGCCTGCCTCACAATAGGCTCGACGAGGGGAGGGTAACAGAAGAGACGCGAAATCCGTAAGTAGGGTTGATAGAACGAAGAGAAAGGCGGGGAATGCCTCACAAGGGCAAAAGTGATAGAACTTGTGCACTGAGACCGCAAGGGGCCGAAAAACCTCTCGGGCGGGCGGACATAAAAACCCGCATTGGGAATGTCCCTGAAAGGTAACGAATCTACCGAGGGATTCGGGCTAGGGAATGGGAGACAAGGGGGGTTTGTAGGGGAAAGCGTGAGCAACCCATTCAATGCTCAAGTAAGTGGGGGAATCTCGTACTGAATTATTGAGGAGAGCAGGGGGGGAAGGAAAAAGGTGGGGGGGGGGTGCGTTCGGCTCCGGGCGGTCTAAAGCTGGATCGGGGCCGTCAAGGCAGGGGCTCTGAGGCGCAGGGAGGTCGAGAGCGTGTTCTCCTGTCATAAATTCACGCGGCTACGGCAAGGGCGGATAGCTTCCGGACCACGGTCCTCACCGGCGATCGCGGGTGTAGGGCTTGAAGCGGCACAGGGGAGGTGAGATATCGTGGGAACCTCGTGTACAGGACACACTCATGAACCTCTCGAGGCAAAAGTTGGACACAGGCCGTAGGTTGGGCCACCGCTGGCCAAGTTCACAGGGGGGCCAATGCTCTCGCAAATTACGAAGCACGCGAAAAAGTATTTAAATCAAGACTACTACCCGTAAGACGGGGGCCGAAAAAAGTCAAGGCTGACCTACTCTAACTGGAGGGTGTTCGGAGGACCAGAGAGGCGCTTACAAAGGGGGCGGCTAACTTCGGGGTAAAGGACATCTGGTTGGGAAGTTGGATGACAAGGTATAACATATTAGCTTTAATCTTTTCTCAACTCATGCCGCGATCCCTCAAAGCCGTACCATTCCCGTCGTATAAGGTCAAACGGGGTCGGGTGGTCTACTTTCTAAAGCCAACGGAGGCACAAGATGGGGGAGAACCCATCCTGGAACGAACCACTTCTGCTCCCCGGTGCGCGAGCTGTCTCCCGTAACTGAGCATCAGCGCGACCGGGGGTGCGACAGCATCCCTGGGACCCGTTCCGCGGCCAGCATGGCACAAGAAACGTATCGAACGAAGCCGCCGTTCGCAAAACGGGACGGCGGCGCTTACATCCTTCAAGTTGACGGTCGATTATGAGGACCAGATCACACTAAAATGCCCTCCGGCTAGGCCGGCGCTTAGAGTGAACAGCTTGGGTGTAATGAACCCGTTCCCAGCTTTACTGACGTTACTTTTGGAAACCATGGTAAACTGGGCCGCGGGGGAATTCGGCACAGAAAACTCGAACGCTCGCCCCAAATCGCGAGGAGGGGGGGGCCCGACCTCTCGGTAATACAGCAGTCTGCTCCGGTGTTTAACCATGAAGCGATCGGAAAGGTCGAGCACGCCAAATAAACCACTGGAGGGGGGAGTGGTCCGGCCACTTCGCGATCTTAGGGAGGAGCGGCTCCTCGGTCCGCGTATTGCACAGCGAAGAGACGAAGCTCAAGAGCCGGAACGGAGCAGCCAATGAGGAAAAAGGAAGGTCGGGGGATCGTAGGCTCAACAAAAAAGGCTTGCTCAGCTCACCATCCAAAGCGTCTACCTGTGGGGGCTTACACGAGCGCCATCTAAAAAAACTGTGCTATCATGCATCGCGAAAACACCCACGGGATGGGGGGTGAACAGCAGCGGAGGGAAATTCGCTTGGTCCGAACACGACGTTCCGCACCCTGAGTGAAGGATGGAGGCACCGGAACCGCAGGGGAAACACGATCGCGCCAAAGAGGGGGAGAAACGGAAAGACCCTAGCGCAGGAGGTCTGCCGCGAGGCCGCCTTTAAAAACAAGAGGATGCGTCCCTCTAAAGTCGGTGGGGGAAAAGGGGAGTGTGATGACTATCCAGCCACAATTCATAACATGCTAACTTAGAGGACTGGGG
>Ga0179593_1469831_pt1 | contig 10977 bp, 9 predicted proteins | sample CZODoug2_1_08_16_FD_185931 | JGI IMG/M metagenome (GOLD analysis project Ga0179593, IMG submission 185931) | Vadose zone soil fungal communities from Angelo Coast Range Reserve, California, USA - CZODoug2_1_08_16fungal (PacBio error correction) | ecosystem: Environmental > Terrestrial > Soil >...
ACTACTCTCAGAAAGGGAGGGCGCCTGCCTTCTGAGGGGGAATAAGTACTTGTTAATGTCTAAGGCAAGAAGGCACAGAATGAGCTCAATCTTTCGGGGAAAAAAACCTCTAAGAGTCATGGAGAACGGTCGAAAAAACAGTTCTGGGGAATTAAATGGGGGCTGAGAGCCGGAAAAGAACCAGATAGGGGTCGGCAGGAAGAGGAACCTCCGAAGACTTCAGAGTAATAGACATCACATGCTCTAACTGGAAAAAAAGGTAGAGGCGCAGAAGGAAAAACAGAAGACCAGGGAATTCAGAACTGCCCACAACAATCCTTCGGTCGGTCAGGGCGGGATCTTCCCGTTAAATATCCTAGAATAATACGCGGAGAGGGGTCTTTTGGACTCCAGAGGGGATTTCCACTGGCAACAGTCGTACCTCGGTCAGGTTGGGGAAAGCGAACCTTTACAGAAAGACACCAAGAGAAGGAATGTCCTGGGCTAACATACTCAAGGGTTGGTTGAGGGCTTCGAGAAAAAAAATTTGATACCAAGATGAGAGAATAGGAGATGACGTCTCAATTCACGACTCAGAATAGAGAAGGGAAGCTTCTGAATAACGTGATAGGCTTAGAGGCGGAGTTCCTACCAGGGGAAAGTCCCTTAACGGGGTAATTCGGGCCGCCGTATAAGAGGTTTCGAACGATAAAAAGCCGCGAGGAATTGATTCCGCAAGGCGTTTTACATAGGGGAGGTGGCAATCTGGAAAAAAAAGTGAGATCAATCCCGCAAAAGGTCTCAGGGCAGGAGAGAGAGTCACCTCGAATTCTGCTACCATAATAGAGATGAAAGAAACAACCAGGGGGGGGGGGGAACACAACGATTCTAACCGACCGCTTTCGGCTAGAGTAAAACCACCTGCACTTGTTATGCCCTTAGACTTTAAGGCGGGAAATAAACTTGGCCCTAGAAAAGAAAGCTAGACCATGCTAGAAAGGGGGACAGCAAGCCGAAAGAAGGGGGAAAACCCGATCTTTCCAATCGTTTCTACATTCCTTGTTGAAGAAGAATGAAAGAAAGGGGGTACCGCTCGGCAACACGACGGGTGCAGGTCAAGATGAATCAAATCAACACGAGAGAGGGAAGTCGCCGAGGAGCAATTGCATAGGCCGTAAACATATCTCTAAAACAAAAAAAGGGGGGAGATCGTTTTCAAGTCGAAGAAGGCAAGTGCGAGATATTAGGGAATGAAGGAGAAGATGGCGTTTGCTCGGACGCCGGAGGAGGAGGAAGGCAAACCCTTAAAGAAGGGTTACCCACCATCATGATTGCATTTAATTCATTATACCAAAGGGGAAAGGAGGGGGAGGAAACTCGGGCTTGCACGCTAGGGAGGATGAAAAAATGGAAGGGAGTCTCAAAACCAATTCAGAAGAGGAAGCGACTAATGTCAACTTACAATGTGTGAATGGCCTTGGGGACCGCAAAAACGGCGAACGGGTAGATCGCTGGAATTAATCATTTCAGGACTGGGCTGTCAAAGTCGACGGGCAGGGGTCCTCTACGAAACTGTTACAATGTTCGGATATCCTGGTACTCTGTAAATAAAGGGAAAAGGGGGGAAACGCCCGGATTCCGCTTCTCGGCAAAGATGGAGGAGGCTTGGAGAAAATACGCGCTATAGCGGCGACCGAGGTAAGTTTACGGGAAAGACGCGAGGAAGTCCTGCCCCCCCACACCAAAAAAAGATCCCCAGAGATGGTCAGGTCGCGAGAATCGGACGCCGAAGGCGCCCGTAACGAGAATGCAATAAGGGATTTTTGCCTGACCCTTCCTCGCACAGAAGCAAACCACACGACTAGGAAGGGGAAAGAAAACGCCCGGCAAAAAGGGCATCGATGGTGATCGGAAAAAAGGGTTCGGACATGGGACCACCTGAATAATAGTTTTCCGAGCCGGGAAGAGAACACCCTCTTTCTGGCAAAACCCCGGGTAAAAAACTCGTCTCTAAAAAGCTGCCCGGAAGCGCAACGCGATTTCGAACGGCGAAGGCGTGGTCTGTGTGCCTGCTTTATGGGGAACAGGGGGGGGGGGAAAAATGGTTTCACCGGGGGAAGCTCGCAAAAAGTTAAATGAGGGATTACGCCTAGGACGCGGAAGAGGTCTTACTATCCGGGCCGCAAGATGGAGAGAGAGGGGAGAAGCAGTTCCTGACCATGGTTGAAAAGGAAGACTGCAAGTAGTAGTCGCGGTTCGTCGGGGAAGCTTTGATAAGAGAAACCTTTCCCTTCATCCCAATGCTCTTAAAGAAAAACTCAAGAGCGAAAGGGAGAAGGGAGATAAGGGAGCCGTAAATGGGGTACAAATAAAGAAAATGTTGAGGCGAAACTGGACGAAGCCGAGTCGTTGTCTGGAGCGAAGTAGTAACGCGGAAATTCCAAAAGGGGGGAAAGGAAGAGAGATCGACTCGACGAGCACTTGGCAATAAAGAAGTTAAGAGGAGAGGGTCCCGTTGCAGTCCTTTCGGCGGGTATTTTAAAAAAAAAGGTCGGTTGGGGATGTGCAAAATATTCTTCAGTTCCGGGTAGGAAGAGTAGGTTGTCCGACCGGACCATAAAAGTCGGGAAAAACCTGAGTTGCAAGGAAGTTACCGCTTTTCAGGTAATCGCTGACAGGCGGAACAGAAACCACCAGGGGAGGGGAAAAAAGAAAAAAACCAGGATTCGCATGAACCGGATTAATGGAAAGTGAACAAAAGCTCAAAAACTCTTGCATGGGGAGGGGGAAAAATGAAGTCCAAGAAATATAAACAGTCTGAAGATTTTGCTCCAAAAAGCCAAAGCAAGGAGGCTGAATGCGCTGAGACGTAAAGGAGGGAAGCGCATCCGAGAAAAGGGGACTGACGTTAACCAATAAACGAAATCTGTCAGAGGGGTGCGCCTGCTTCGTGGGAACCAGAGAACAGAGGAACAGTAAAACGACAATCTGTCAAAAAGTGTGGACACAGGGTCGAAAAAACAAGTCGGGGTAGGCAGTTTGGGACTGAAATGAAGAATGTACTCAGAGCGCCAAATCGGCCAGATGAATAGAGACGAGGGAACTGGAGCAAATGAAAAGTGGACCCACTCGCTGAGATTTCAGAAAGAAATCCGGCACTGGGCAAGCGAGAAGCGTTGCTGAATTTGATAAAAAAAAAACAGCAGCATGAGGAAATCAGAGTAAAGCCCGTAAAATCCTAAATCATCACCAATATGATAGGGTGAGAAGATGGCTTCGGTTTCGGTGACATGCAGGGTATAAAAAGAACGCAGGCTTCAATCGCTGAATAAAATCGTTAGTTGCATCTGGAAGGGAAATAAATAGGGCCTTGTACGGTCCAGTTAAACATCCTGACTGGATTGTGCGAGGCTACAGGACCCCGATGTCCTCGTGTACTAAAAACTTACTAAGGAAGAGTAAGCATTTTCCAACTGAGGTAGACCGGTGTCCTTCAGACGGGGGGGGAAGAAAAAAGCCTGAAAGACCCAAGACTGACTTGAAGGGAGAACGGCAAACTGAGGGAGACACCTGATGGGGTCTAATTAGAAAGCTTATTCGCCAAAAAACACAAAGTGAGTTGCCCCGTGTACGGCAAGAAAGGGGGACACTGGAAGACTGACTGTCGAACGAGTGGTGGAGGGGAAATAACGCGAAACTCCCGTCTCAAAAAAAAGGCCTGAGGAGGGCTTCCGACGCTCTCGCGTAGCAAAAAATTGACGGTATCCCTAGGGAGAGGATTGGACGGGAGGAGGGGTGAAAGACTTGCCAAATGCCCGACACGGATGATAGATCTACCAGAAGAACCCGTCGCTGCCTCGGAACTACTTACGGTCTACTGGAAAAGCACACTTTGTCAGGAGGGTATTATGCGGAACTGCCTGGGGGGGAAAAGAAGGAGGACATGATGACTACGTGTTTGATCCGTCGGATTTAAATTTTTTCAAAGGAAAAAAAAGGGGGGGCCAGGGTTGCTGTGAAACTTCTTCCCTTTCGAAGTGAGGTCGGGAATGGCCCGGGGTTGCCTTCAAGTTCCGCCCGGGAGAAAGGAATGTTTCGTCTAGGGGAGTCGCGATTTACAACACAGCCGACACTACCAAAGTCCGCAAGCCACCGTGGAAAAGATAGACAGTCATTAGTAGAAACAACCCATGGAACCGCAGTGGGTCGGAGAGTCGAGAAAATGTGGAGCGAGGGGAGGAATCGCCATGTCGGCCAACCAGATATTCGGCGCGGTGGAGAAAGGCTGGTAGGTCTCCATCAATTTTTCGTTGGGTTAGTTTCCGCCTCTCTCGGAACAAAAGAGAAAGAAAACAAACAACAACTTATTAAGGAAAAGATATAAAGAAAATTTCTAAAGAGGGAAAACTCCATAACGCCCCACCTTTTGATGGTCCAACGAAAAAAGCCTTGGTCACGGCAGGAAAAAAAGTCTTTAGGCATAAGGTCAGAATGAAAAAAGGTTCGGAAAAGTCTTGAGCGACTATAGACGCACCATACAGCTGATTCAGACAAAAGTTTTTGTCAAAGAAGCGGTCTGAGAAAACGAAAATGGGCGTGGACGACGTTTTCCGTTTAGGAAATTGAAACAAAGCGCAAACCCCTACGACAAAGACGAGAACCTCGTGCGGCACGGTTCGCTCACACCATACCAAAGACAAAATGCCCTGCGAAGGGAATGCACCCAAAAAAGGGAAGAACATGGCGGTTGAAGAAGCTTCCGATGCGAAGGACTTCATCATCAGGAAGAAAGGAAATAGGCCACCAAGCAGGCATCCATCAACCAGTAGAAGGGGGGGCGCTCGTGCGTGTCACCTTAAATTAAATTTGGAAGGAAGGGGGAGGGACAAAGACTTGCTTGGGTGTAAAAAAAGGTAGATATAACATCATTGTCAGGGGGCATTTGCGACTGTTCTTCACTAAAAAAAGGGATGATGTAAAATCGTCGTAAAGCTTCAAACGAACTTCAGGTCCAAAGAATTCCTGGCAGTCCTTTCTTGAGAAGAAGAACAAAAAAACAAAAAGAGACGTTCATACAGAGGATTCCGTGGCTAAAAAAGGATGAAGGGCAACTGCACTGTGTGTTTGTGTGCGCATCGCTAATAGTAACAAAGGAGAACGGGGGAAATGTCAGAGGGGGGGACTCGCTTAAGTGCCCAGTGCCCGCAGGGGGGGGGGGGGGGGGGGGGGGGGGGGGGGGGGGGGGGGGGGGGGGGGGGGGGGGGGGGGGGGGGGGTGTGTGGGGGGGGGGGGGGGGGGGGGGGGGGGGGGGGGGGGGGGGGGGGGGGGGGGGTGGGGTGGGGGGGAGGGGGGGTTGGTGGGGGGGGGGGGGGTGGGGGGTGGGTGTGTGGGGTGGGTGGGGGTGGGGGGGGGGGGGGGGGGTGTGGGGGGGGGTGGGGGGGGGGGGTGGGGGGTGGGTGTTGGGGGTGGGTGGGGGGGGGGGGGGGGGTGGGGGAGGAAGATTGGGGGAATCAAGCATTATGGCGCAGCCGGGACTAGAACAACAGCTCTGAAATGCCGGACTTTCAGGGAATTAGGGGAGTGACAACACGATACTCGTGCTTAGGCTCCTCAACGACAGAGGGTGCCAAAACAGGGAACAAAGTACTAGTTTGGTGCAAAGGAGAGGCGGAGCGGGTGCAAAATCAAAGAGTTTATCGCGATTGAAGGCCTGAGTCTGCGAGGCATGAACCTGGTCAAACGACTCAATGGGAAAAGAGGGGGGTGATGGGGAAATTGGTACGGCATCGGGATTTAAAAAAATTGCATCATTCTGAAAGAGGAGACCAGTGGGTGAAGGAAAAAAATAAAACCTTCTCAGATGGGCAGGCCGGTATTTCTACGTAAAGTTACAAGAAACCCTGGTCCACTGTTTCTAAAATTAAGAGAAGAACATGAAGAAAAATGGCCAGATTTGCGCACATGGAGTCCCGACTATTGAACGTGACCAAATAAGACAGAAGGGAGGGTCGACCCGTGCCAAAAGTTCAAGGGGCGCGGCGGGCCAAAATGGCTTGGCAGCTGGCAAAAAAACGCAGGAAAAAAGAAATCCTGAAGAAGTTCAGGTAATGGAAAGGGTGGGGAAGGGCAAGAAAGTAGAGAACAGAGGGTATTTGATCGGAATACGACATGCAAGAAATTGCCTCCTAATGGAAGCAAGCAAAAGATACAGTAACTGGTGAAAAAAGGCCCGGGAGTCAGCAAAAAATCGCAACTGAGGGAGCGGGAAGACAGAACTCCAATTTTCTCAGCTGGTCCTCGGCCGACAGAAAAGGAACTGATTGAACACCGGGGGGGTCGGAGGGAGGAAAGGGGACCGGTCCCGATTTACAGGAAAGCGGAAGGTAACTAAGAAGCTGCAAGGCGGGTGTGTTGGGCAGTGAAGGAGTGGACGATGACGCCAAATCAGTGGGGGACAGGGAAGGGGAAAAAGCGGGAGTGGCAAAATAATCACCTCAGAAACGCGAGAAACGCAAAATGACCAAAGGACTTTGGTCTTGAGGGGAAGAAGCAAGCTCGGTCGAGCAAGGCGAAATGGGTCAGGGTGTCCATGTTCAGCTGACCCGATATGAAACAACTCGGGCCGAACAAAAGAACTCGCCGGTCAGGGGAAAAGTGTCTCAAACCTGCCGTTCGGCGGTGATAGTACAGAGACTACTAAAGAGAGAAAATCAATTCAACTGGGGTTCCCGAAGCCATGGGGAGACGGAGGCAAAGGCCTTGAGAAAAAGGGAAGATCTCTCAAGCTTTCGATAAAAGAAACGACGGACGTAGCGTGTAGGCTAAGAAGGAGGGGGAGAGAAATGGTTCGTCACTCATCTAGAAAAAAAAATTGGCGGCCGAGGAGCGCCACGTCTTGGCCATAGGCGTCGCAGATGGGACAATTGTCAGAGCGTCTCCATAAGGGAAAAGTAACCGAATACTGCCACCAAGAACGAGATCCGCTAACTCTAGTGGAATAGCGTTAAGGGCCGTCACTAAGGGAGCGAAAAATATGGAGCCAGCTGGCTTTACGCATCTTCAAATCAACAAAAAAAGAAATTAAAAAAAAAATTAGATCACGCTTTTCGATCACCAGAGACGGCAATTGGGGGGAACGGGCGAGTCAAAGAAGAGGAGGTTTTGGGGGGGAGAGGGACGGGGTAGCACATATGTAAAAAAAAAAAAAAAAAAAAAGAAAAGAAGACTGTTCTCATTCTGCGCCTATCTCGCGCACGACTTCATCAAGTTCAGGGAGCGGATCACGCGGGAGGGTCCGATCCCTTCCTCAAATGAAGAAAGCGCGCTAATTGAGCCAGACGAGAAAGAGGCGACGAGACCTTGCGTCCGCCCGGCGGTCCTGTGAGCGAAGGTCCGAGGAAGTGACCCATAAGAAAAAACACAAGGGAACAAATCGGTCCGGACACCGCGGAAAAAAGGGATCTAAAAAAATCGAGAACTGCAATTGCGCGCCACGAGTCAGAACGAGCCGCTGTGCGGGGGGTACAAAGAGATGACAGCAGGTTCCACAGGGGGAAGGGAAAGTAAGGCGCGGGAACAGCTGCGGGCCGAGGGGGAAAGAGCGAAAAAAACGCAGCCAGCAAGCCGTGGAAAGAACGCGGTTTCTTTACCAAGGAGAAAATATTGGGACAGAAAGGAAATGGCAATCATTGAGTTTGGGGGAATACAACGCGCGGAAAACCCAAGTGATGGAAGGCCGGCCGACGCAAAATCGCCATCGCCTCCGCGATGCCGGGAAGACCAAAGGGAATAAGGTTGAATAGGAAAATAGCTCTAAACCACAAAAAACGTAGTAATGAGAAGAGAGTGTTTCACGGCGCCGAAGCAATTGCGAGACGGCGGCGGCCTTGGGCATCGATGAGGCGATGCGGTGACGTCAAAGAGGAAGATGAATGCACCAGGCCGGTGGCCGCGTCCGTAGGCAAAAGGAAGGGGAAACATTGTTCATGAGACCAGAGGAAGAAAAGGGGCAAGCTGGCACGTGCGGGATGCGGATGGCCATTTTCGCGGAGCAGAGACCAGCGGAAACCGATGTGAGATTCGATCGGACGAAGAGAGAAAATCCAATGTGGTAAGAGGAGTGTGACCGCCGTCCAAGCGGCTCCTCGTCTAAAGCGCGGAAGCATTGTGAACTCGTGCTTTCTAGGAAAGAGGGGGGCGGTCGCTACCTGTTGAAACTTTACGATACTGGAGATCACCGCACCTGAAACCGCCGGGCGGCCCATCTCAGAAAATCTAGAGGACAGGGATGTGAGAAAATCCGCGCAGATCGGAGGAGAGAAGAGCGAGGAATGCCCGACGCGGATGCCGGGCCGGGCAACGAACACAAGGTGAGCTAGATAGTGCGCCGAAGGAGCACCGTGCAAGATGGTCCCGAAGGGATGTTCATGCTATCCCTTCCTCGCATCAGAAGAAAAAAAAAACAAGGCAGGGTATGGGGGAATCGGCAACTGCGATTGAAGGAGAGGAGAAGAGTGAAAAACCGTAAATACTAGGTAGGTCGGGGGTAATAAAGATGCGGCCACGCCCTTCCATCGTCGAGGACGGAGAGGGGCTGCAAGAAGCAAAACGGCGAGTTCGACGCGATCGGGGAGGGGGAAGGGGCAGCGGGATTATGGGTGATTGGTTTGGACAAAAAAGAGGCAGCGAAAAAACAAGTGCTATCAGGTGTCAGTGGCGAGGGGAACCGGGAGATCTGAAATCCGTTCCTCAGGTAGTAGGAATGCGGTTCTAAGTCACATGTTCCTGCCTAGGGCAGGGAGAGACAAATGAGAAAGTACGTCTAGGGATCAAAAATAGGATGACCACCGCAAAAGGAAAAGAATCAGGACCCATTCTTAGGCAACATCAGCACTACTTGAGGGGGAGCGGTCGTATTATTCGCTGAAAGGAACGAAGCCACGGCCTGTTTTATGCGAACTGGACGAAGGCGGGAAAGGGCGTGGGGCGGCGAGATAATAGAGGGAAGCGAGGCCGACACGTGAAAGCAGGGAAATCGCTCTAACGAGATTTCGCAGCGAGAAGCAAGCCAAAGAGAAAAAAAGAGAAGGTGTTCCAGGGCATAGATGGGAGAGGGAGGTGTCGCACTCGGGGCGGTTTACGAGTCAAAAAAAAAAACAGGAAGGGCAAAGGGGCTTGATCTCGTTCATCCCAAGACCGACAGAGACACGAAGAACCCAAAGGAGGGGACAGCGGCAGGAGAAGTGCTTCCGCTTTCACATGAATCGCGGACATAGGCGGGGACCCAAAGTGGGCGCGAATGAACACAATGTTACAGAAGAAAAAAAAAGACGAACTGAAGTCAAGCTGATCAAAAGGTAGAGTCTGAAGGCAAAAAAAATAAGATTGCGAAGGGGGGGCGGCTCCGTCAGAAGGGGAAAGATGGGGGAAAATAAGGGTCGTGAAGAGTTGCATAACTCGAGAGGAAGAGCGCGGATGATTCCGATCTACGTACATACTGACTGTCCGATAATGTTCAGGGCCTTGAAAAAGAAAAAGAATCTTATCATGATTCGTTCTCAATGCTTCGGCCAGGTCGGCCCTAGGAAAAAAAGCCATGTTGGATAAGGCCCCTCCAGAAGGGTGGACAGTTTCGACCCTAACGGCGTAGTGGACTCAATAGGCACGTTTGAATCAATTAGCCGGGAATCGGAAAAGATCCTTCATATACGGCGAGTCGGGGAGAAGGGGAAAACTAACGTTCGGATGGGGTCGAAAAAGGAAGAGAAGGAAATTGCAATCATAAGCGTTACTGATGTTCATTGAAAACAACCGTTCTCAGAAGACCTAAGGGAATAAGGAATTAAGCACGAAATCTCACCACTTTAGAGACGAACCGGATGGGGCTGAGGGTCGGTTACCTCAGGTTCCTTCACTCAAAGGGAAAGGCTTCACTCTCTGATACCAATCGCGAGTTTAGGAAAATATACTAAAGCCATCGAAGGGAACAACTCTTCCGTTTAATTCTGGGGTAGAATGAAAACGGGGCTTAGCAGCCCCACTATGTCCGAGGGTGGAAAAACCGAAAGTAATGCCAGACCTTACGGTCATTTAAAGATCTGGAGGTAGACCTGGGCGGGCAAATCAGATGGGAGGCCAAAGCCGTCCTTGACCCAAAGTTGACACATGGAAGGAGAAACGTTCAGACTATTGTTCATATATAGAATCTAATCAAAAAGGGGCGGTTGCCCCTTGGACTGTGCCCCCTATTGAAAAAACAACCGGACCGATGCCAATGGGGGTGGGGTTAGAACTCACGTCTATCACTCAACCACTGATCTACCTTGAGTACGTCGGAGAAGAAGGAAATAGTGTCATCTTTACTACATGGAAAAAAGGGGCTTGCAGAACTCTCTCTTTAAGTCGTTGGCGATTGTGGCATGCCCTGGAACTTATTGATATCGAATCAGACCAAAAGAAGAAGCCGAGACTTCTGCGGTCCTACCTTTCTGCTAGTGAAAGGAACGAAAAGAGGGGGGGACTAAAAACTATGGCCTGCTGTTGAAAAAAGAAAAGGAAAAGCCTGGAAGCGTCGCATCGTAAGCTTTGTCAAAGGCCAAAAAAATAAACACAAAACAAGAGAGGCAAAACCAAAAAAAAAAAAGAAAAAAAAAAAACAACAAAAAAAAAAAAAGGGAGGGAAATTCCGTGCGAAAATGAGGGAGGGGGAAAAAGGGGAAAGTGGGAGCCTTCAATGGACCCTATTTCTCTGGCTTGTTCGTCTATGGGATTGGTGGGTCGTAAAAAAAGCTCCGAAAAAGAAAAAATTCTCAGCGGAGTCCAGTCTCTACCGCTTAAAAGATGGAAAACCGGTCATCCATGTTGTGCTTAAGAGAGAGAGACCATGGGAGCGAAATTAGGAATGCCCTTTCTGCACCACATATAAGAGGGGCAGAGAAATTCGCAGTTCTGTTGGCCATCAAGGGGTAGGGAGTTCCGCCTCTCTTCTTCATCTGCACT
>Ga0179593_1522764_pt1 | contig 10977 bp, 15 predicted proteins | sample CZODoug2_1_08_16_FD_185931 | JGI IMG/M metagenome (GOLD analysis project Ga0179593, IMG submission 185931) | Vadose zone soil fungal communities from Angelo Coast Range Reserve, California, USA - CZODoug2_1_08_16fungal (PacBio error correction) | ecosystem: Environmental > Terrestrial > Soil >...
TTTAAGAAGGGGCTTGCGAGGCGCCAGGGTGTTCCGGACTCTCCTAATCAGAACGGAGGCGAAAGAACGCATAAAGAAAGCTGCTAAAATCTTGGCAAAAACGCTCACCGCAATTGAAGAGTTAGAGCAAAACATCGGGGGGAAAGGGTAGTAGAGAAAGGGGGGCACAATATCCGTAGGCGGGAGGAGAAGAAGAGACTTCCCAGAGAACTGGAAAAATTGTGCAGCATTTGGGAAGAGGAGACAGACAGAGAGGGTGCGGAAAAAAAAGTTATCCAGGGCGCTGCAGGGGCAGGAAAGGCACTAAGAATTTTAGAGGAGGAGAATAGGACGGACCAGAATGAGGCCCTCTCCAGTCATAAAGAAAAAAAAGGGGGTGGAGGGGACCGAGAGAACTGAATTGTTTTTCGACTCAGCCGCGGAGCGACCGACAACGGAGAAGGTGTGTTTGAGACAAGATGATATGAGACGGAAGAGCGCAAAAAATTACAGGGCTACCGAGGCCAAGGCCGAAAGTTTATAGGACGTTGCTGAAGAAATGACTGTACTTACTTACCTCAATGTTGAGACTAAGAAGGTCAAGGGGAGGACCCTTTTGGGGAAAGAGGTACAACGAAGCAACAATCCGAGACGAGCGGGGGAGGAGGCTTAAAATTCAGGGAAAAAAAGCCTTTTTCGCAGCGTCTAAAAAAGGGTAAGAGCAGGGTCACGGCCCGGTGGAAACGGCAAAGGCAAAGGAACATGAAGATACTCCCCATTTGGGTCATGCTCAGGGTGAATGGGGCACGGGAGGAGTCAAATTGCTATACGAGGACCATACAACAAAGACCACGTAGTTCCGGTAAACAGGAGTTCTCCCCGCTATAAGTGACGTGGATGCCGGGGGTTGATCGGCGGAGACGACATGGGGGTGAGGATTCAAGAGTTGATTCCTCTACAGGTCAAAAAAAAGACATATTAAGGATTGTCGCCGAGATAACCTCTGGAGAAGAGTCGTCGAGAAGCCTTTTAGCTTGTAAACGGTTTTGATACTGCGAAAAGTGATTCATGTATCTATCTACCCGGCAACAAGGAAAATGATGGATGGAGAGGAAGAGAGTCTGAGAAAAAGGGTTCCTCCGACATTTATGTGTGGGTGGAGAATGCAGAAACATGGGAATGTCGGTAAGGAAAAATCTAGATTCAAGAGGACACGAAGAGAAAAAAAAGGCTTCCTTCGGACCGATTCCAGCCAGGGAGGGAAAGTGTTTGGTCTCACAATGGCGTCAGGTTAGAATATGCGAGATAGGAGGAAGAAAGGGCTGGGCGAAGCGTCACCAAGGCTAGACCCGAGGGATCGAGGAGAAGAAGCGGAGATCAGTCAAGATTTCAAAACGGGACTCCAAAAAAAGTAGATGATGTTGCACGCGCAGTCGCGTGCCGGCTTACTAATCGTACGAGGAGGAATTGGACATTTTCTGCTGAAAATTTCAAAAGGGGTACTCCCGGATGGAATGCAAAAAGAAATTGGGAAATATTAAGAAAATTCGCAGGCCAATCAGCGGAGGGGGTCAATCAAAGACCGCGGTGCGTATCGAGAAAGGGAGACCTGGCTGTGAGTGTTAAAACTTTATGACCTTCACAGAGGAGCGGCTGGGGAAGCGGCCGATGTTTGTGTGGGAATGCAGGCCTAATCGCGATATCAGAAGACAATAGGAAGATCGCTGGTGCCAGAGCTAGGTCGTCTCCTATTAGTAAGATCCTCTCCGTCAATCCAGCCCGAGGCCAGGACGACAACGAGCGACGCGGAGGGAGGGGAGAACCGGACGGGTGCACACACGAGGGGGGAGGAAAAGGTAAAGTGAAGGGGGGGGAGGGGAGCAGAGGGCAAAAGGAGGGTGGGGGGAGGAGGGGGGGTTAGGGGGTCGAGGAGATGTGTAAGATGGGGGAGGAGGGGGGGGGGGGGGGGGGTGGCCTACGGTATCTTCAGGGTCGGGGCATCTTTCACCAACTGGAGGGGTGGAGCTGAGGGCAGAACGGCACGGAGGGGTGAGATTAGGAGCAGTGGGAAAGGGAGAAGAGGAGGAGGGGAGGTGGTGAAAGGGGTAGGAGCGCGGGGGAGGGGAGATGATGAAACCCGACGGGGTATGGATGTGTGACTGGGGGTTTGAGATGCACGACGAGGGAGGGATGGGTGGTGCGAGTGAGAGGAGGGGAGGGTAGCAGGCCGCGGGAGAGGAAGAGTGGAGGTAGGGTGTGGGAGGGCGAAGGGGGCAGTAAGCGATGGGGGGGGACAGGGATCGGTCGGCAGCACGAGCATGCTAGGAGGGGAGAAAGGAGAGAGCATTGGGGGGGGGGGAGGGAGAATGTTAGGGATGCGGAAGGAGAAGGAGGGGAGGGGGAGCTTACGGTAAAGGGTGGCACGTGCATGGAAAATCGGAAACATCTGCCCCGGATACTCCGGGGGAGTCTCTGAACGAAAAGGATAGAAAAGGGGCAAAAAAGACAAAAGCAGGGAGTACGAGCATCATCGTCATCAACCTCAGTTGTAGAGGGGACGGGCCCGAAGGTAAAAGATTCCCGGGGAAAAGGCATTTTACAGGGGAAGACTATGTTACAATGCAAGTTGCCAAGTAACTACATTTAGGAAAGGAAGGGAGGAGGCGCAAAGACCAGGGAACAGAAAGAAGCTTCTAACCCTCGTCAGGATCGCAGCCACAGTCCTCGCTTTTCATTTCCGTTCGATCGAGAGAAGAGGGGGAGGTTCATTCAACCGACGATCTACTAACGCGCAGAGAGCAAGAATAGGGAATCGATTTCGTCCTCGGGAAAGAATGTCTTGAGCCAAACCCTTAGGAGCGAAGGCGAACGATACACTACTCAGTTAGGGAAGTGTGGGTTGAGAAAAAAAGAAGAACTGGTCAAGAACGAATCTTTCAAGTCAATTCTCTTCTACTCAGGAAGGAAATACGAGGAGAAGGACAGACTTGCAACAAGTTTCCGAAGTCGCCAAGAACCGACCAAGAAGTGAACCTTCTGAAGGAATGGTAATCGGAGGAGAAAGAAGAGGGGGCCTCATATGCCGGAAGGTAATAGAAAGGAAAATAATGATCGGCAGTAAAAAACTGTAGGGGCCCCAAAGGGGCTTTATGGCTCGAAGAGTCCGCTTTGTGGAATAGCACAAAAAAAGAGAGAAAGGGGGTTTGCAGTTTTTCTTCGTCGACCTGCAAACCGAAAACCACAGGTCTGCCGAAGGGGGAGGAAAAAGCGCACAAAGAATAGAGAGCTCCCAAGAGACTCGGGAAAGACAACGAGGGGGGGAGGAGGTCTGAATCCGAGGAAATTGTTACGAACAAAAGGAAAAATGGGGGGGCAAAGAAACAGTTCCTGGGGAAATGCAAAAGGAAGACATAGAAGACCTTGGTTAACATGGTGGTAACGGAGGATTGAAGATCGGTCACATGCAGTCGAGTGAGCCTGGTGGCATAGAATAGAATCTTTGGAAAGAAAGGAGAAAAGAGACCCAACGCGGAGGTGTCCTAGTAGCGCGGAGTTGAACAAACCCGTTTCTCGAAGGAGAGGAACATATTATTACATTCCCAACATAGACAGTCCAACGCGAGGAAAAAAAGCAGACGCCGTTCTTTTTCAAACCTTTACGGTCGGCCATAAAAGAGTTCGTATTACTCACTAAATGATATCATAGGTAGAACAAACTCAAAAAATAGATAGACCGCAGGAGTCTTTGGGAGAATCTGAATCCGAAATCTAGTGGGAACTGAAGTAAAAATCCAAGTTGTAGGATGGAAGTACCAAGGGGTCCTCAAGACTAGCTCCTACAGCGGAAACGTGCGATTACTCGAAAGCATCAGTCAGAGGTCATCAAAGAGAAAACTCGTGAAGAAAGAGGAAACGAAAATTAGAATCCGAAGACGTCTACGAATTCACTTCTATAGGGAGCCAGAGCTGAAGAGCAAGTATTGGGGAAACGCTACGAAAATGTAGGGAATACTTTGGGGGGATAGGAAAAAAAAAGGTCACCAACATCTAGATCGGGAAAAGAAGAGGGAAAGGTCCTTTGCATTGTGGGACGTGGGGGGGAGAGGCGGGCAGGAGTTTATTTGCGAAAAGCGGAAAACAACTTTCTTTCATGGCGAAACAGTAAAAAGGGAACGGATCCGAGAGAAGGCAGCGTTAACCAACAAGTATTAGAGCAGGTCAAAGGACATAAAAAGGAAGGGGTCCGAAGCCTACAGCTTTTGGGGTTGGCGATTCCGGAACGAGGGACCAATTGACGTTTGTAAAATGGAGCCGAATAGCAACGCTGTGTTCAAAGAGTACAGAACAATTTCGTGTCCGAAGCGGTTGTCGGGGTGCAGAACAAGATTACCGGCTATGTAAAAAGAACCGAGGGGAGGGGCCGTGTTTACCGCTTTCTAAAATGGAAGTGTGATCAGTTTCAGTGAAAACGCACCATACGGTCCCGCATCAAAGGGGGTGACCACGCAAAGAAGATGATGAGTGGTGGGAGACCTAACGAAATCGTGGCTCCGAGACGGACGAATGCATCCTTTCGATAACGGGGGGGACAGCAGGGCGCGTAACAAAAACGAGAGAAGGGAAAAAAGTGCCTCCAGGGGGAACGAGCAGTGAGAAGGAAATAAGAGACAAAAAAAACAGAGGAGAAAAAAAGTCCCGGGGATCTTCAATCCGGAAACGTCAAGGCCATTCGCATAGGCTCGGGAAAGAGGAAAAAGAAGTAGTCTAACAAAAAGGAGCATCGTCCGCGAGCGGAAACCACGATTGAAGATAAGAAAACTCAGCGTAGGTATGCGGGAAGCTTTGATTGCGGGGAACAAAGGAGAGGAGGTGGTGCGTGAATGGAAAAAATCACATCAGCGCACAAGAACGGGGGACTCCGAGTGTTTTTAAAGGGAGCTTGAACGGAAATTAGTTCTTGCCGACCGCGAAAGGCGGCAGGAAAGAAGGGTCGCTTCGGGTTGGGGAAAAAAGGCGCGGGGATTGGGAGAGGGAGGTCACACGAGATTGGCAAGACGCTGGCAAAAAAGGAGGAGGAGAAAAATAGGGGGGGGGGTAGTTGTACTCAGATGCGCCGCCCGGGGGGTGAAAAAAAAAGCCGGCGAGCTTAGAACGAAGGTGGAAGACGCAAGGACCAGGTTGGTTTCCGCGATATCGAAAAGACCTAAATTCGGAAAAGGGGGGGCTAGGGACCCTGCGAGGAGAGGACCGGGCATCCGGCGAAGAATCTCTCCGAGGAAGGGAGAGTGAGCCAAAACATTAGTAGAGGATGTGGCCACATATACGGATTGAAGAGGCGAAAGAGATTCAAGTTTGAAAGGAGGACTTTGGGAGGAAAGGGGCTCTGAAGCGGGGAAGGAGTGGAATCCGGCGATGGAACTATCAGTATTCCGAGATAATCGCTGGAAGGTTAGGTGGACGCGATGAGAATACTGCGGCAAGAAAGTGTTCCCATACACGCCAGCTAAGAAGGTCCGAACAGCTGGTGAGGTTGGACTGGATTAGGGAGGAGTTGCCGGCATTTTTTTTTCAGCAGTCGAACGCCGAAGAGAGAGAGACAGGAGGGAAGGGGGTGTGGACGACACCCACAACCCCAACAACCAAAAAAAAAACAAACAACCAAACAACCAAAGAGGACTGGAGTCGAAATCGCGCAAGAGTTATGTGCCGTAATAGCCTCAGGGTGCATTTGAGAGATCGCGTGGACTTGGGGGCTTAATGAACCTGTACAATCCTCTGGTTTGGAAAAACGCGACTTAGGGGGGGATCGTGCAGTACGTAAGGGAGGGAGGCGGGGGCAGGGTGGGAAGATGGGGGTTTGTTTCCCGCCTCTTTCACGAGAGTCAAGGCGGGACCGGAGGGGAGAGGGCGCCCTTATGAGGTGCGACTAGTCGTGATCAGGATTATTGGAGGGCTAGGAGGAGGGGCTAAACGAGGAGGGGGAGTGAGGTGGGCTTCCGGGAGGGGCATGGGTGTTCGCTCGAGGGGAGGGCAGCAACAGGTAGAATGGGAAACCCGCTGTTTCCTCTTAGGGGGCACGTGAGGAGGGAGTGGTAAGAGGTACCGGGGGAGTGCGATGGGACAGGGCGGGCGGAACGACGGGGGGAGGCGTATCGAGAGGAAGTATGGCGATTGCAGTCGGGACGAGAGAGGGGAGAGGAGGGGGATGGGGGGGGGGTCGGGCGGGCGGAAGGAGAAGGGGGGGGGAGATCGTGCGTGGGGCGTGTTGTGGGGGATCGAAAATGCGTAGGGGGGGGGGCGGAGGGGGTTGAGATAGGGGGGGTGGGGGAGTGGTGGGATGAGCAACCGTAACGGTTTGTTGGGGGACAGGAGCTGTGGAACGATGGCGGGAGCACTAAGGGGCCCCCTGACAAGGGAGGATAACCAGGGGGGGGCCTGAGAGTTGTGAGGGATCCAGGCGACAGGTTCCAGATGGTTTTCAAGGAACTTAGAGGCCCGTCGATGTCCGAGCAATTCAACCGCGAGGCAGACGCCCCCGTAGTGGCAGGGAAGGCGCGCCCAGAAAGGGATCGGTCTGAAGGGGTGCCGAGGTTAGAATAGGGGCCAGGTGGGTGCGGAGGATGGTCAGGGCCAAGCTAATCATAAAAAAACAAGATTGGAGCGTGGGGAGAACCGGGGGAGAACACGTAGTCGAGCGGGGAAAAGATCTCAAGAAAAAAGGGTTCACTCTTGAAACTTGGGTTAGTCCTGCCGGGAGACAGGAATTTGCTCGAGCTGACACAAGAAGAAGAGATGAGGGGGCGATGTGCTCTATCTGCTCAGAGAGGCGACGAAGAGGACTGTAGGGGGGTAGTGTTTAGGCGCATTGCTGGGCAAGTTTAATTCTTTCAGGGGGGGGTGAGGGGGATAGCGCATCAGAGTGGGATGCAGATGTGGCGGGTGTGATGTGACGGGGCGGTGTGGGGAGACGAAGGGTAGGAGAGAAGGAATGGTAAGGGGCTGGGCAATGGACGTTAGGGCTCTTGACACTTGAGTGAAAGAGAGGCGTCATGCCGGGGGCGGGGGGCGAGCACGGAAGGGAGGCAGGGGGTGGACCGAGGGGGGAAAGGAGAGGAGAGTACCAGAGCAGTCTGGGGAAGGAAAGAAAAGGAGGAAGTTGGGGGGGGGATAGGGGAGTAGCGGCGTTGTGTGTGGGGGGTGGGGGGGAATTCTCCATAACAGGGAGGGCAGGAAGGGGGAGTAGTGAAGGGTGAGGCTGGGGAACGGGAGGTGGGGAAAGGAAGGGGGGGGAGAAGGGGTAAGGGGGGGTAGAACGTGAAAAACCAAGAAAAGAGGGGATAAAGGGGGAAGAAGGGGGGGGGGGGGGGGATAGAGAGGAGGAGGAGGGGAGGGGGTGGTAAAAGGGGAAGGGGGGAGAGAGGGGTGGGGGGGGGGGGATGGGGAGGAGAGATGGGGATGGTGGGGCTGGAGGAGGGGGGAGGAATGGAGTGGGGGTGGGGGGAGGGGGGGGGGGGAGAGGAGAAGAAAGGGAGACAAAAATGGAGGGGAGTAGTTGGTGGAGGAGGAAGAGAAAGAAGGACAAAAGAATGGGGGGAGATGGAGGGGAGAAAAAAAGGGAGTGGGGGGCGGGAGAAGAAGAAAATGAGGAAGGGAAGCGAGGGGGGAAGAAGAAGAAGGGGAGATCGGGAGAAGTGAGAGAGGAAGGGAGTGAAGCGAAGGAGGGTGGGGGTAGGCGAAGGAGGGAGAGTGTAGACCCGGAGGGGGGGAAGCTGGGAGTGCGAAGAGGACGGGGAGGGTGTTGTAACTGTGCGGTGAGAGAAGCGGGGTGTTATCCGGGGATTCGGGCTGCTGCTTATAGGGGACGGCGGGGGGCCATCAGGTTCAGAAGTGGAAACCAGCGATTCTGGCGGAAGGAGAAGAGAGAGACGGGCGGAACGGGTAGGGGGAGAACAAGGGATGGGGAGATTGCGCATTGCAATGGGAGAAGGGAGAACGCAAGGACGGAGGTCGGGAGGCTGTGAAAGCCAGGGGGGTATTTGAGTGGGCGACTTGAGTTTGGCGGGGGAATAAAGGGTGGCAGGGCAGGGTGACTTAAAGTGTGAAATGCTTAAAACAGGGGAGGGGGGTCAAGGGGAGCAGGTACCTTAAGCGTGACGCGAGCGCGGGGCCGGCTTACAATGGAAAGAGCATGTGCGGGTGAGGCGGCGTAGGTTTTAGGAAGGGAAGATGGGCACAAGGGGGAAAGAACATACAGGTATGGGCTGGAGGGATGGGTCGTAGGGAAAAGGAGTCTTGGGAGCGGCGCTCCGGGCGAAAAGGGAGCACTTCAAGAGGAAAGGGAACGGGGAGGGTACTTGTCTGGCTAGGACGAACTCTGCGAAAGGTGTCTAAGCGATAAGAGGAGCGTTAGGAGTTTAGTAGAGGGGGCCGCAATGGTTTCTTTCTGCGTACCCGTCATTTACGCACCTGATGGACTGCTCGCATCCTGTAAAGATTCCTGACGGGAACATTGAAAAGAAAGCGGAAGTAAAGGGAAGGGGGGGGCTGAATAAAAGACGCTGTCAGAAGCTCGGGGAGGGGGCAGAGTCGGAGGAGGCCGGTAAAAACAGGGCAGGGGTTGGCGTTGAGACTAGCGGCGGGCCTCAGGATAGGGGAGTCGATTCTCAGTCCTTCACTCGCAATTCAGGTCAAAAGGAACGCCAAAAAAAAAATAGAAAAAACAACTAGTAGAGAAGAGAGAGAGGCGCACATCGTTCTCGCAGAAAAGAGAGAGTGAAGGCACTGACAGCGATAACTCGCACATTCAAATACCTGTCTCGCCTGCCGGTTTAGTCCCTGTCTTATCCCCAATCCAGGCCCGAGAAAGAGGAATACTACGCCGGCTTGCTGGGGGGCGGGCCCCAAGGAAAAAAACCAAAAAAAAACGTTAAAAATAAGCAAAGTTGACCGGCGATAAGCATCGGTCGGAGAGGAAAGAGGGGAGGCGCCGCAACATCAAAGGAAAAGGAGGTTGACGGCGCACGACCCTGTCCCAATCCAAGCGGTATCTACGCGGAACCAGGGAACCTCAGAATCGAAAAAAGGGGAGACATGAAAAAGCTTAACGGAGGTCCTGCACGGGGGGACTGCCGGGAATGATCTCCCACCGAAGGGCAGAGGCAAAATCCTCGAATTCTTCACTCGAAGATGGTATTCGAAAAACTCGGAGATAGAGTAACAAAAGAAGACCGGAAGCCGGGAATGTGAACGAAAAAGTTAATAACGCCTCTCGAGGAGAGGGGGAGAGGAGTCTCCTCTCGGAAAGAGAATCTAAGACATATCGGGAGGAACAGGAAACGAGAAAAAGGGAAAAAGAAAAATCCTCAAGGGACCGACAAGATCAGCAATGGACTCGTCGTGAACAAGAGCCAAGAGGGCGGAATCCTTTTGGCTGAAGGCGTACCGAAGAGGAAATGGATGCAAAGGAAAGCGTCAAAAGCATTTTTAGCGGGAGAGAACGGACCGAAATGCGTCATCTTTAGGAAAAGCTCTCTAATCTTGGGTGGGGGGAGTGAGTAAAAGAAAAAATAGAAAGACAGAATCCTCATGATAACAGCGGCATAAAAGACACGAGGAGCCCGAGGTCACCGCAGTGTAATGAGAACGGGGAGGAAAAAAAGAAGAAAAACCAGGTAGAAAAATGGTCCTTCCGTAACGCTCTCGGCATCGACATTTCATTAAAAGGAACCTGAAGCAACATGGACCGGCAGAGGGTTGAAAAAAAAAAAAAGGGGGAAGGGGGGGAATCGGTCGAACTCGTCAAGCTGAGGACGCGTAAAAGCTGGGAGAGGGGAAGACCAAAAGAAAAGCAAATAATAAGGAAACGGATGGGTTTAATTTGTACCGGCGTGTAAAAAAAAAAAAACTGGATACCCGCTGCTCAGGAATGCTTCAGGAAAACAAAGGCCTGGGGAAGGAAGGAATTAAAGCAAGACACGGGGGGCCTCCGTCACGAGAGGAAATAAATAGTTCGAGCGTGTGAAAGAATCCCTCGAAATCGGTCCAGGAAAAAGAAATTCCTGAGGTGGCGGAGGGGATATAAAAGCCAAACGTTTCGATAGGAAAACATGACAAGGAGAAAAAGCGAATTCGATACATGAACCCAGGTGGGGAGGAACGGATGAAAAGACCAAGGAGGGTCGATCCACTATCTTGAAAACGCGAACATGAAAAACGTCGGCGAGATATAATGAAATCGGTAACGACGGAAATCAACTGGAAAAGAAGGGAAGAAGAAGAGAAAAAGGCATTAAGGCGGGAATTCAGAGCCGGCGCGTAGCGCCGAGGCAAACCGGAAGTTTGGGAAAAAAAGAAGAAAAAATCTGATAGGTTTTAGAGCGGACGAGTTCAAGAAATGCAGGCGAAGATCGGCGGCAGGGGATGAAAGGATTCTTTAATGGGGTACACGATGCGATGAACGCAGGGAAGGGGGGACAGAGAGAGCGCGGAAAACCCTTCGTTGGACACGGAGTCAAAAAGAGATTCTCCTGTTGACGGATAGTGGCAACGGAAGGAAGGATACGTAAACCTCTACACGCGTGTGGGAGTGCGAGACAGGCAGACAGAAGTTTGAGGAGGGACCAATGGCGCGGTGGTGGGGGGCAACGAAAACCGTCAGTGGGGGGAAAAAAATAAAAAGAAGGGGCTACAGCCATGGTGCGCGTGGGGGAAAGAAGCAGGAATTCCAAGGAAACTTCTTTAAAATGGAGCCGGGAAAGACTGGAGAAAAAGAAGGTTGATCAGTGTTGAAAAAACAGTCAACTGAACAACCAAACATATAGGGGTTCCAAGAAGCCAAAGTGTTCAAAGCAAGAAGGATTTTCTTGGGCTCTTAGTGGATTGCACAGGGGGAAAAAAGACTTTTCAAAAAGACTTTTTGCTACAATTTAGCTAATCCCGCCTGGGACCAGGGTGAGGAAGGGGTGGGGAAGGAGTGACGAGGGCGAGCACGATCCGGAA
>Ga0179593_1660854_pt1 | contig 10977 bp, 14 predicted proteins | sample CZODoug2_1_08_16_FD_185931 | JGI IMG/M metagenome (GOLD analysis project Ga0179593, IMG submission 185931) | Vadose zone soil fungal communities from Angelo Coast Range Reserve, California, USA - CZODoug2_1_08_16fungal (PacBio error correction) | ecosystem: Environmental > Terrestrial > Soil >...
GGGATGTGGCTGGGGTCCACTCGTCCGGTTCCTGGCGGGCTAATTCAATCATGGGAAGGGGAAAAGGAAGGCTCGCGCCCTGCAAAGGGGGGAAGACGTGGCCTCTTGACATCACGCTGGGAAAAAGGCTCTCTCTCGCTCCTCAGGGTGTAGTAACCATCAAACGCTTGTCTATCAGCAACCTCGCGCGGGGAAGAAGAGAGGAGGGAAGGTCGGAAAGAAAAAAGGTGATCTTATAAATCCTTCCTGTAGAGTGGATAGATAGAGGGGAGAGCCGAGGGGTCCTCAATCATCCTGACGATGAAGGAAATTGGAACGCGCGGAATTGCGGTAAGGGGATGATGTCTCCAAAACTATTCCAAAAAAGCAGCTCCTCAATTCCCCGGCGAAGAAAAGGAGCGGCAGCGTACAAACTTCGGGGGGGGGGAGAAAGACCATCAGACAAAAGGGAAAGTCTTCTGGCAGCGTGATCCAAAGGGGGAGAAGGTTATTTAGGCCGGTCAGACGGAAAAGGGCGCGCGCCGCCTCCCCGAAAAAATTCCCTCCTCGAGCTCCCTCTATAGAAGGGGAAAGCCAACAAGAAAGAAGGGGAGGGGAAAGCGACTTCCTCTTCAAATACGATCAAGGGAAGAGAGAGGAGAAGAGGACTTAGTGACGTCCCTAGGCTTCCTTATCGAAGCGGGGAGGGACAGGCCGTCGAGCAGGGGAGAAGACGGACCTCTAGGGGGGAAAGCTCTAGCTCCAGCCACCGGGGAAACGTCTTTTTTTCCATTACGGCGTGTTCGAAGGGTGGCGTTTATATGAAAAAAGCGCTTCCTTCTATTCTTGAGAGGTCACTCGCTGTCGCCTCAGGGAAAGATGAATCGAAAAAAAGCGCTTCTACTTTGCAATCGGGAGAGAGAGCGAACTCCAATTGACAAAAGAGGGTTGCTGTAATTGTTAGGGTGATCTGAGCAGAAGGGAAGAGTCCCCCAAGTGCATCGTAAAAGCTGGGGCGTAGGATCCACGTAACGAAAAACTCGCCTTCGTCTCAGGGGAAGATTCGCTGTCTGAGAATAGGTCAATTCTTTATGCGGGGGGGAGGGGGGAGGAAACAGCGGAGCTCGCCAGTTGCGAAGACAGTTCTGAGACCTGAGGAGGCAGCTCCCGCATTGGGGAAAAAGAACTCGATCGGCGCTCAAAAAGATGAGCTTCGCTGAAGAGGTAGTATTGGCGCGGCGCGGGGGAAAAGACTGTTGGAGTCGCCGGCTGCTGGTTGAGGGATTGTTGTGGGTTAGCACGAACAGAAGGGAAGCGGTGGCTCTAAAAACCGCCGGAGGCGGGACTCCCCCGGGTTGCGCAGAGTCTCTCTCAAAAAATCTCGGGCCCGCTCTCCAGGCGAAGAGGGGGGAGCTGGAAAAGCTCCTTCTTGGAGGAAATTCACCATTGTACTGGGCCGATGGAGGGGTGGCGAACCTAAAAGGTATTCTCCAGGGACTTAAGCTAGTATTTTTGAAGCCAGATAGGTCATGATTCCGTTCAGGAAGAGAAAACCGCTCCTCTTCTTCTGAAGAAAAGGGCCTTCCTATCTCGAGAAAAAAAAAAGATTAAAAGAGAGAATCGGGAAAAAAAAAGAAGATAGCATACTCCCTATGCTCTTTTGCTCAGAAGGAAAGGGGATCAACGCCTATAATCGGAAAAATCTCGCGTCATCGGGAACTGCGAAAAAAATCCCATGAAGAGGAGGGCGAAAACGAGGTCGCTTCCCAGGAAAAAGGTGCTAGCCTCCAATCAAAGGGAACCTCCTCAAGAAGGACCATGCTGCTCTTGCGAGGAGGAATCTCTCAAAGTCTTACTCAGAGGTTTCGCGAAACACTCGGCAGAGCTTCCCCGTCCAGTCTCACAAAGCAGTAGCTACAAAAAAGATTGCCAAAAAAAAGCCCAGATGCAAAGAAAGTCTAATCTAAAAAAAGGAAATGGAGAGACGGTTAGGATACATCACCATCCGGAAGGGAGGCGCCTGTCAGGAGTGACCTTTCTTGCAGAAGAAATCCGCTACTCGTTGACAAACCCGCATCAAGGAATGGCGGGAAAAAGATAGAAAGAGAGCACTATTAAAGGGGAGGAAAAGCGCGTGGCGTAGATGGGGGGAAAGACAATCTTTCTCTATGCACGAATGGGGACGATCGACGCCGAGGAGGCAGCCAATTCCATCAACTATCAGGAAAGGGAGGGAGGGATCTATCTGTCGATGAAAAAGGAGAAGAGGAGCGGTCCTAGATGGGCCAATCGATTCTACCGGGGAGGGGGAGGGAAGTATCGATTCCTGCTAAAAGTGTCTATATCCCCCTCCAAGAAAAAGGCATTTCCCAAGACAGGAAAAGAGAAGGTGTCGGATCCAGAGTGCTTTCCTTCTCGTGTAGGATGGGGGGGGAAAAAAAGAAATTGCTCGCCTGCCTTCGAAAAAAATGCTTTTTTTTTTGGAAATCCTGGTACGCAGCAAAGGAAGGGGAGGAGGGGCCGCATTCAACCTTATACTCAAAAAAGAGTAATGTGAAAAGGGCGCCTATCTTGCCTGTCTTGCCGGGAATATTCCTCTCTTTCTGAGATGGAGGGAATTCTCTCACCAGAAGGGCGAAGGAAAGTACTTCTTGCAACAGTCCACCGCGAGAAGCATCCTTTCCCTCTAAAATTGTTCTAAACTCGCGAGAAAAAAGAATCTAGGTGGGTCGGGCAAATCCCTCTGCAGCCGCTAATTGAAGGAGCGAAGGGGGGGCTCGGCCTCGTTTGGGAAAAGACCGCCATTCTCTCTTGGGGAAGGTCACTTCCTGGAGGAGCAGAAAAAGAGGGGGCTCGCACAGGGTTTTGTCGATCACTCTCTATGGCTCTAGCACTAAGCTAAGGGGAGATCAAGGGTCGATGTCCGGGGAAAGAAAGAGAAGAGCGTTTCTCTGTAATTTTCCAGGGGGAAGCGTGATCGACGACGGGGAAAAAGAGGAGAGAAAAGAAAGGAGGGGCAGGGGATCTTACGGAGGTCATCGTTGATGTCCAGAGGCAAAGAAAACAGGCGGAGCCTGTTCATGGCGAAAAAAGTGAGCATCGAACCTCAATGATTGCAATTAAAAAAAGGGAATTTCACCTGCGCCAAGAAAAAAAAGGAGAGATCCAACACAGGAGGGAGTAAAGCTATAAAGATGCGCTGTGGGCCGAGTGGGAGGGAAAAGTCAGGGGCGGGCTAATTTTCCATAAAAGAAAAGCCGCGGCTCGCGTCCCTGAAAAAAAGAGGACTTTGCCGCTGACCAAAGCACGCAAAAGAAAACATGCCAGCGGAAAGGGCTCGGCTCCCGCCTGTCGCCAGATGTAGGAAAAAGGAGTGGGAAAAGCGCGCGGGGCAAAAGAACGGCGGTCCCATGTCGGTCAACGAGAAAAAAAAGGGGGAAAGCTGCTCTCGATCGCAGAACGAGCGTGATAAAAAAGAGGCGAGTCAGATAAAAGGCGAAATCCTCCATTAACTTGCCAGGAAATAAAAGGAAGAATGGCGGTCGCGAGGAAACTATTCCTCTCCCCGCATGAAATCCCGGCGCCGATGGGAAGAGAAAAACCGTATAGGTGGACTGTGGTGCTATCTCTAGTCTACAAGAAAAAGAAAATAGGGGAATTCTTCGGGAAAAGGGGTTTTTTCCTAATGGAAGGCGCCTGTCCTACTCCGAGGAAGAGCCGCCATCAAAAACCGGCCGCCCATCTCCCTCCCGAGAGAAGCGAGAAAGGGGGCACGCCGGGCAACACCCCGGCAATATCGTGCGAAGGATGGACGATCGGGTGGAGGAGGCTAGGTGCGTAGGCCTTCTATCTGGTGACGGCCCGGAGGCGCGGAACGAAGGCGCAGGCCGTCGAGCAAGGGGAAGAAAAGCCGACCGCGAAGCAAAAAAAGCGAAGACGAACTCCACCATGACGGTGGGACACGGAACCATTAAGGGGTGGCGGTTGGGATATGAAAAAAAAAAAAAAGGCTTCATAGGAGAGGGGAAGGAAATCAGCGGTGGTGTCCATATATTACTCGAGAAGAGAGGAGAAGTTGGGGAGGGGAGCACTCATTTCAAGGGGATGTACTTGGTCCGCTGCTAAAGGGCCGGAGGTCCGACCTCTTCCCCCTTAAGGGGGAACTTGCGTCTTTCTCCATCTAAAGAAGAAGGCGCTGCGAATCGTCGCTTCTATGACTCAATTCCTTTAGGGGCGGGGGAAAAAGGAAAAAGGTGCGAGGGATGCTCTCAGTTTCTCCCATCAGGTCACGCGGGGAGCAGGGGAAGGGAAGGAGACCGGGGATTGTGTGATGTCCGCGAAGGAGAGACCATTTGCTCAGTCGCCGAAAGTCGCTTCGGACAAGAAAAAGGAAGTCGGGTATTCTCCGTATTCTGAGGGGGTGGGGGAGGAAGAAAAGGTTGTTGGGAAGGGGAGACTGAACAGACCAGGGGGGGGGAGGGCCTCTGTGGAGCGCGCGACGGGACGAGGAAAAGGGCATCTTTTGTTCTCATCTTTTCACCTCAAAAGAGGAGACGGCGGAGCGGGTCCTACGCAAGAGAGCTGCAGCACCAGTTTACTGGGAAAGACCGGGCGTGAGACCTTCTCTTCGAGTAGATCCGGGATGGGGGACGAACTCGATGGAAGAAAAAAAAGACATTATCGGCTTTTGAATCAAGGGAAAAATGCCTCGGGCCAGGAGAGAATAGGGGGCGACGATCCGAGATAGTCCACACTTATTGGATTAAAAGAGAGAGAAATAGGAATCGAGGAAAGGAACATGACGCCGAGAGCTGTGAGAAAAAAAATTCCATTACTTCTCACTCCTGTAAAAGAGAGGGAGTCCCAGAGCAGAGGGGGGGTAGAAAAAGCGGCCCGATCTCGTCCTCGCAAGGTCGAAAAAGAGGGGGAGGGAAACATACCTGTGCTGCGGCGAGGAAAAGCTCCTCCGTCTCCGGGCTCGAGAAGGAAAGTGCTTCCTCAAGGTGCGGAAAAAAGGGGAGGAGAGGGCGGGAGAGCACCTCTTCAATACAGGGGATGGGGAGGTAAAACAACAACTGATGCTCTCCAAAACCGAACAGCCCTATTTCCCCGCCGAACCCATAATTCCGACGCCGTAGCACAAGGAGAAGGGAGCATCAGAGAGGGAGCAAGGGATGCTCCGTATCGAGGAGGGAGGTCGGAGCTGCTGCTGCGCAAGGGGAGGAGGAGGGAGCACTGGCCAGCAATAATCGAACCTGTAAGAAAAGCTCAAAAAGGAGGGCGTCTCATATCTCCTACCTCGAAGGCACGACTTCGAAGAAGGAGGGGAGCGTTTCGATGATAACGACGCAAAGGGGGACTCTCGACGCCTGCCTCTATCAGCTCAAGAAAGGGGGATTGCTTTCGCTTCGAGAGCGAAGGACCAGGAAGAGAGTCAATTTGAAAAGACCTCTATTCCGACCGCTAGTGACAAGTAAGATGGAAGAAAAACGACGCGCGTGTCCTATCCACAGGAAAAAAGGAAGTCATTGCCCAATACCTTGGCAAAAGAGCTCGCGTGCTGGCGGGAGGGGACTTCACCAGCTAATTTGCTCGCAGAAGACGACTCGTTCGGGACGCAGCCTGGCCTTCACCGAAAAAAAAAAGGATACTCAACCCGATCGTCATGTGGTGAGGAAGAAGGGGAACAGGGATGACGGCTTTCCTCTTGAGATGATCGAGGAGCTCGGGAGGGAGGCGGCCGTTTCTTCGTCTCGGGAAAAAAAAATCGCCTCCCGTAACTTCTTCACCACCGTAAAGGAGGAACGCATCCTTTGCCCGCGAGCTTCTAGGAGGGGAGGGTAGAAAAAAACGAATCTAAACCCCGACATCTCTGTTGTAGCTGAATATAAAGGGACAATTGACGAACTGATGGCGAAAAGAAGGGTTTTGGCTACATCATCACGAGAGGGGAGGGAGGGATTTTCACGTTGGCATGGCAAAGAAGGGGAGAAGGGCACACTTAGACATCTTCTTCTAATCACGCTAGAGAAGAGGGAAAAAAGAGTAACATGGTGATCGATGAGGGCACGCCGATCTTCTCGTAATTTTGAAAAGAGAGGGGAGAGGTGATCTACTATCTTTCTGACCAAGGAGAGAGGGGAGAAAAGAAGGGAAGAGACGGTAGCCAAGTCTCAAAGCGTTCGGGAGGGGGGGAAAGGGGAGAGGCTTGAGCGCCGACCTTCAATGAGGGAAGTGAATGCACCTCGGCCACAGCGCTATGAGGAAAGGGGAGGACAAGAGAGAGAGGCGCGTGGTGGAGGAAAGGCCGCGTCCGTCTTAGAGTTCAAAAAGTTGAATTTCTTCTTCTCCATCCTCGGCTGAAAAAACGGCTCCGCCGCTTGCTCTACTTGGCAGAGGAAGCAACCCTTTCGCTCATCATGTTGCTCTCGAAAAAGAAAAAAGAGGAGGCACTCTTGCGATCAGCACCGAGCGAAGGTGGGAAGCGAACCGCTCGTTGTCCTGCAAACTCGCCGCAGGGAGGACAAGGACGTAGCGGCGCGCGAGCGGAAAAATCCACCTCTTCTATCCGAAAAGGGGAAGCCTCCCTTACGTGCCCTCCATGACCAAAAGAATGCGTAGCGATTGGTGCCAAAACTAGGCCTCGTCCCAGAAAAGCGAGGACACGGCGCAGAGGGAGAGGAATGTCGTTGGTTTCTATCTCTCGAAGAAGAATCTCCTGGCAATGCTGCGGAGGGAGAAGGTGCGGGGGTTCAGGACTTTTACGACGGTCGTCTCCGAGAACGGGGGAAAACGCCCGCCCTAAAAGGACTCCGCAAGAAAAACTCGATCATCTCCATCTTAAAGAAAAAAATCGTCTCCTAGGCCACATGAGGGGGGGCGTAAACGCTCTGGAAGCTTCTTCCAAGTCGATCGGTGGAAGACCGGCGGAGAAGCGGCGTCTTTTGGGGAGGCCTTCTATCATTCTCGGGGAAAGGAAAAGGACTACCCGAAGAGAGCAAAAAGCTTGAGCTCCGCCACCAGGAAGGGGGGGGCTTGGGCCAGGGGGGGGGTCCTTTTGATATTACCAAAAGGGGGGCGTCATCGATAAGGTCACGCGAGAGCGCCGGGATTTTGTCCATATAGGGACTGAAAAGAGAGACTGTCTACTTGGAAGATCGCTCATAGAAGAAAGGGGGGGGCACTTCTGAGATGAAAGGGGGGGAATGCTGATTGCTGTCTATTCCTGTCTTTCTAGCGGTAACACAATGCGGCAATCGGAAAAAGAGTTCTCGCAGAGGAAATCTCGTAGCTGGCAAACTCTCAGGAGGTCGTCTATCGAAGTCCTTGATGCTGTTTGTGGGGGCACACTTCGAGGATGATAAAAGTTAGGGGGACGAAGGTCACGACGTTGCTCGACAAGGAGAAGCTCCGAATTGGTGATGTAAAGGAGCTCCATTGTCGCAGAAAAGGGGGGCGCCTTGGCCTCTGCTTCTGGCGGGGGGCGCAATCTTCTTTGCAATCTGGAGGGAAGGGGCGACGAGCTGCGTTTGGGGGGGGGGGGGTTCCGGAGAGAAGTCTGCCGCGGTGCGGGGGGAAAAGGCCACCTCTGCGTGAAGAAGGGGGTGCGCAGCTTTAGGAAACTCTAGCCAAAGGAGCTTGTCTGCGCCTGGGGAGGGGGGCACGCGCTGCATTCACCAGTTAACGGGACCGCGAAATGCTTTGTCGAGAAGGAGATCTTGATGACGCCGGAACGAACGGACGCTCCGATTTTTCAGACTGATGGAGCCGTTCCTGAAGCTCTTGGAGAAAGAAGGGGCGTCTGCTCATCGAACGATCTCTCTCAAGAGGAGGAGGAAGGATAGTAGTCATCTTCCTCGATCCGAAGGAAGCATGAAAAGGAAAAAGGTGCTAAAAGCTCAACTCCCTAGAGGAAAATAGCGCGAGAAGGGGTCAGGTTCTAACGGGGCGAAAAAGACATAAGCCGCGCAGGTCTCCAACGCGGAAACCCCTTTTTCCCCCAAAAAGGGGGACTTCCTCTCGCCGCAGCAAAGAAAAGAAAGACGGCGCATTGCGGTCTATATCGAAAAAAGTGAAAAAAAAAAGGAGGAGCCAGATCGGCGGTCTCTCGACACAAACCGGTCCCTTTAACCCACCAACCTATGAACAAAAAGAGAGACTACCACCGCCAGATGAGCGCGCGCAAAAAGAGACGCCGTATGCCAAGGGGAAAAGACGCTATGCGCTGCGCATAGGGGGGGAAAGGGGGTTATCGCCGATCGAGTTTCAGCGGAAGAAGAGGAGCTGCTTCGGCAAAAAAAAAACGCGGGGGGGGGCTCCACTTTCCGAGCAAAGAAAAAGAGAGGGGGGTGAATGCATCACCCCAGAGAAAAAAGGGCGGGCTCAGCTCCGACCTCTAATCGGAGGGAGAAGGAAGGAAATTATCTCTTGGCTCTTTCGGAGGGGGGGGGGGGGGGGGGGGGGGTGTATAACTACGCCAAGCTTGCTCGAGAAAGGGGAGCTCTACTAAATCATGCCTCAATCATGAAGGAAAAAGGGGCATTACGTTAATGGGGAAGAAGACTTCTGGAAAGTCCAATGTCTCAGCTTCGATATGAGAGGGGATTGAACAATACCGAAAGAGTGACATTATCTTTCCCCAAAGGGGAAGTCCACCTTGCCACACGTCTTGAGAAAGGAGAAAGACCGTTGCCCACGCTTCATGTGTAGAGCAGAGGGGAATATAGGTCGGCTTTTCCTCTAAAAATCCTTCCCTACCCCAATCCCTTCGAAAAAAAATCATCCGGTCCTTCACCGGAAAGAAAGAAGAGACGGGATCAACCCATTCATTTTTCCTGGGGCTCCGAACTGCCAGGGAGTGCCAGTAGAGGGAGATGATCTATGGAGAAGAGGCCTTTTATTCTCTCTCTCATCAACAAAGAAAACACCACCGTTCCCCGATGGGAAAAACAGAAAAATTGAAACGATCTTCTATGAAGGGGAAAACTCTCGCCTTAAAACAAAGGAAGGGGGGGAACGCTGCCTATCCCTCTTCTCCGGAAGGGGAGTCTGTTCGCGGGGGGGGTGGCGAACAATCATAAAATCTCTAACCTCCATTCGCGCGTGAGGGTCAATGGCCGGCACTTCCTGGGAGTAGGATCGCTCTCTTGCCGATAAAAAGAAGGGAAGAGGAAGACGATCACCTGGTGATCGGGGGAAAATAGTTGAAAATTTCTCCTAGCTGTTTCTAGAATTGGGGACAAGAGGAAAGAGGGGCAAGAGTGATCGGACGTCTGTCGAAAATGGAAAGACGCAAGCTTCCTCGAAGGGGGAGGGGAAAAGAGAGCAAATAGTCGGAGCGGGAGGGAAAGAAAAGGATTGAGAGAAACTTAATTGAAAATTATGCCCTCCGTACCTCTCGTGAAGTGGAAAAGAGGGAAAGGGATCTCAACAAAAACAACGGATATTGAGAAGGAAAGGGGGAATTTCACTCTCCTCGTCCTGTCCGGGCTAATGGGGGAAAGAGGAGGAAGAAGTCTGCTCGAGCCCTGCCCTGAAAGGGAGAACGTATCTGCACTCTTACCTCAGAGTAATCCTTCGCTGCAGCAGGGGAGAGAAGGGGTGCGCAGATCGTCGATAAAGAAACCGCGCTCTTTTCAGAAACTTCCAGGAAGAAAAAAAGTCGTTCACTCTCAGGCATCGAAGAAGAGGTAGAGTGAGAGCTCGACTCGTTATCTCATCCTCTTCTAGCTCGAGGATGAGGAAGAAACCGACAGGAAGTACTTTCACTTCTATATGGAGGGAGGTTATTTGCGCCACGAGAGAACACAGCATAATTCCCCTTCGCGAGGGAGAAAGACGACCACAAGGGTTTTTTGATGCTCGGGGGAAAGCACTACTCTGCAGATAAGAAAAAGGAGGAGGGAAGCTGATCTCGTTGACGGTGGGGGAACGTTACGGCTGCGCCTACGTACGTTTATAAAAAGAAAAGGAGACAGTCCGCCGAAGAGAAAGAAAGAAAGGAAATCCAAGCGAAACGCTTTCCAAAAACGTCAATACTCTGGCTCCTCAGGCAAAAGGAAAGAGAGGGTTAAAGGTCGCGTCTATCGTTACGGCCCTGCTAAACCGCGTCTTCTTGGTGTCGTCAAGGAAAGGGCGTCGTTGTTCCAATCCTACCGAGAACGAGGAAGCCACCAGGGGGCGACTGTCTTTTTCCATGAAGGGGGGAAAAGGGAGTGTATTATTACACCCGCGTCAAAAAGAAGGGGATAAAGGACTTTCCCTCCTCGAGGTATTGGAAAGATGGACCAGAAAAGGCTGCTACTTTTCAGAGAAAAAAGGCACGAGGGAGGAATGATAGTTGATAATTTTCCTGCTTGGACTTTATCTTGATCGAGGCAGAGAGTACAATGCTTGAATAGAGTCTTTCTCCCGGAGAAAAAAAACTCTAGCATTCGCTGCGAAAGAAAGAGAAGGTCGGCGGAGAGGGGGGGAAAAATCCTTGATGCGTGTGGGCGCAGGAAAATCTTCCGAGGAGGGGAGAGACGCAGTGCGCAAGCGTTTGCTCGGAGTCGCCGCAGCAGCAAAAGGTGAATGCCAACTAACTCGATCGGGAGGATCCATTGCGCAGAAAATCGCTGATGTATCGTGAGAGTTCGATCGGCCGGGGGAACCGTAAAATCTTTCTTGGTGTATTCGCCGCCTGCGGGGAGAATCCATTGTTTTTGGTGGGGACTGCTACTAAACAGAAGGGGCGCGGTACGAAAGCAAGATCGGAGTCCTACAAAGGGGGTCGCAAGGACCAAAAAAAAGGGCCATCTATTCTGTATCTGGCTGCGAAGGGATTGGCGGGCTCTAGGAATGTTACTTTCCTCTAGGGGGAGCCTTCTCTTAAGGGGGAAAGGGTTAACGGAAGTTTCTAACTCTGATTACGATTGAACGAGGGGCCGCCTGATTGCTTTGAAGAAAAAAAAGAAGATTTATCACCCGGGAGGCATGCTACATGGGAGAGCGGAAGGG
>Ga0179593_1704577_pt1 | contig 10977 bp, 12 predicted proteins | sample CZODoug2_1_08_16_FD_185931 | JGI IMG/M metagenome (GOLD analysis project Ga0179593, IMG submission 185931) | Vadose zone soil fungal communities from Angelo Coast Range Reserve, California, USA - CZODoug2_1_08_16fungal (PacBio error correction) | ecosystem: Environmental > Terrestrial > Soil >...
AACCAGCTTCGACATGGTGAAAAATGGTTGTCGGATTTACGGAAACCCTGCTTGGGGGTTGTTTGTACACCGAAGGGACATCAGCTCGCGACAAGGGGCAATTCCTGTGGAGCGCGAAGAAGGCAGGGGAGTTGGACTGGGGTCCAACCACGCCCGTTGCTTGGGTCTGGACACCTGGAATGTTGCGGTATTGGGATTCAAAAAAAAGGAGTGAGATAAAGAAAATTTCCGGCGGAATTTTGTTCAAGCAATTGTCCATGGCTCTCCTGGGGCTAGCTACTCGAGACCACGAAACACATTCGGGGGCTGCAGGAGAAATGAGTCTCGGAACGGATGCTGGGTCGTAGAAGAAACGGGACAAGGCAAAAGGGGGGACGTGGGGCGGAAAAAAAAAAGGTTTCTTCTGAACGTCCCGAACTGTGAACCAAGACCATAAAGAGGCCGATTCTACTAACGGCGGGGAGACGTAGACCGGAGGGGGGGGAAAAAGAGAGACACCTACTAAAAAGACCACGCGAAAGATAAAAAAAAACTTCATTTCTATAAGACCACTTGGTGAAAGCAATCATTCTGAACACAGAAAAAGATGACAAACACCCTCAATGAAGAGATCGCGGTCCCCGAAAATGGCTATGCCGCGATTGGCGAAAAATCTTTTTAGAGAACAATCATTGTTTGAAAGGGCAAGTGGCGGAACCCAGGGTAGGTCCTTGAAAATGAGAAAAAGGGTGGGAAGAAAAAAGCAAGTGCATGGCGGCCCGAGGTGGAAGAATTCGTCGCTTTCCTATGAGCCATTCCACCCACGATCGGAAGTAAGTACCGGATTAGAAGGAGGGATCCCCGAAAGGGGAGGAACAATAATCGGAAAACGCTCAATTCGGCCAGGGCCCGGGTGCTATATCTTCCGGGTTTTCCATCTTCCGAAAACCAACTTCTCCCAAGGGGGTAGAGCTTGAGGTAAGGACGAACCGACTCGCGGGGGAGGGCGTGTACAGAATGAGCCCGCCTGGAAGATGTTCTGTCCGGGAGCAGTAATGAAAGGAGGTTTTTCTCGAAAAACCCTTTTCGCTTCGGGCCTGCTCAAAGGGAACCAACATTTACCCCCACCAAAGAGTCTTACAGGGTTGGCTTGCATGTTATCCATCGCTCGAGAACGCCTTGGAAAAAGCGGTTTCGGAAACTGCGATGCCCCGAAGAAAGCGCGCCTGGATGGACGCGCGAAAAGGAGTGGGAGGGAGTAAAGGGTTCACAATGAAAAAAGTCCAATTCAGGCCGTCGAAGGAATCTCCCTTAAAATTGTTCATCTGACAGGGAGTGCCCCGCTCGGGGAAGGGTCCCGTAAGGGTCGCATGCAATCTAAACGGGCCGAAGATTAAAAAAAAAGAGAGGGCGAATCACGCTTTCAGCTCGGAGCCCATGAAACCGGAAGGTCCGTGGAGGGAAGGAGGTGGGACTGTGTGAACTCTCTCAACAAGGTAGGAGGGAAGAAGAGAATCTGCTACCCCAGGCTACTGTCATTGGGGGGGATCGATCTTAAGGTTATTCGCAAAAGACGTGTGAAAGCGCGGGGGGTAGGCGCGTGGAATAAAGAGACCATCTCTCTTGGGAAATTTCCTAGGAACATGGGGGGGGGGGGGGAACTTTAGGTTCCCTTGGGGGAAGGCCTGAAGGGGGGGAAAATTTTGGCTTGATTTCTCAACGAAATTTGAGTCGAAAGGCTCTGGACTGGCTTCATAGGCCGAGAACGCATTCGGGAGGAGAATATTCGTTCTATCGAGGAAGGATCACAGTCAAAAAAACCCCGCCGATCCGACCGGGGAAATGGGGGTTTCCAGGGAGGGGAACCGACGCGCGGGGCGATAAGTACCTTCCCTGGGCTTCTCACCTTCAAGAAAGCGCGGTCCCAGTCTTTAAAAGAGAAAAGGGGGGGATCGGCGGAAACAAATCAAGCTCTACCAGGGGGGACATGGGATACGAAGATGGAAAAGATCTCGCCCCTTTCCAGGACCAGGACTTAGCTGTTCTCCGACGATTATTTTTCAAAGAGAAAGAGATCAATAATGAGAATCGTAAGTGAGAGAGTGGGTGGTTACGGAGAGGGCCAGCGCGAATTATCAAAAAAAGAGAGCCGCCAGCGGGGGAATGATACCAAAGAACATGGCAAGGAAGGGATGTTTACTCCAATTCCAAAAAAAAATCCTTGGGTTGGAAATAACCCGCTGAGGTGTCTCATTAAGAAAAGAGCCAGATAAAGGGGGGGAAAAGGAGGATCTGAAGCTGGGTGAGCAATGGGTGGCTGGGTGAAGCTTTTCTTCTGATTCAAAGTGCATGAGGGTCGAAAGGAGTGTTGTTTGTAAGCTTAGTCGTTGGACTCGGAGTAGGTGGCCTCAGACTCATCCGGGTAAAGCCTGCACGCAGTCCATTACCATGGCAGATTTTGGGGGGGAATGTTGCTTGGGGGGGACAGGAGGGAAATCTGGGGGTCAAATCGACTTTAAAAAAACTCCTATCCGGGGCCTTTCTGTTGAAAAAAACGCTACGACCGGGACTGCATCCTTAGAGAATCAGGAAGCAGGGGGGAAGGGCACAGGAGGGTGGTGGTAAGATGATCAGTATGAGACTGACAATTGCGCTTGAAAATTGAGCCGGAACAGGCGAAGACTTAGAAGGGGGGGTTCAGGGAGAATGGGAAGGCAAAAACAAGGTTTCAGACCAACCAACACCTCTTGGTGGGACCACAGTAACACGCATGTCTACGGAAAACATTCCTTGACCGGGGGGTGGGACGCGAGGAAGGAGTGCAAGGAGGGGGGGGAAAAAACCAACAGTAGGAACTCCGACACCCATAACACATTTCGCAGCGTGGAAATAAACTGTAGATCTCAAGGAAAAAACAACAACTTGGAGTAGAAAGGGGGGAGAGAGATCTAAGAAAGAGAACGCTGCGGGTAAAGTTGAAAAACCCCTGAGGGGTTGTTTTAAAAGAATGTGGCACAGGCTAAAAAAAAACAGGTCAAAGTCCTGTGAGAAAGGAAAAGGCGTCTTGGCGTAGGGCCCAACAAAGTTTCTTTGGTGGGCTGGACACTTGGAAGGGGCTGGAAGTGGGGAATTCACCGAGAACCCCATCGTGATAAGCAAGAGATGTTCACTTGTCTATAATGGGGGGGGGCAAGCTCAAGTCGCTCCTAAAGGGCTGATCAATCTACTAACAAAAGGCGTGTGCCTAATAGATAAGGAGTCTCTGAAGGGGGAGTATCGCTAACCGACAGACGTCTTCTTCGGGAGAAACGTCGAGCTTTTGAAGTCTGAAACAGATCCCGACCGGGAGAACAAAGCAAGAGACCCAAAGGGGGGGGACGACTATCGGTTCCTTACTCGAAGAGACCGTATCATTACAATCCGAACCAACGTACAAAAACACCTGGGGAAGGGAGCACTCACAGAAGAAATCAGAATTCAAAGCAGGGGCACCCATCCCCCGAGGGAAAAAACTCACCCAGCACTTGAAGATGCGACGCGTTCCTAGAGGGCGATGCCGAAAAACATTCGAAAGGACAAAGGTTAGACACAGAGTGTTCATTGCCTTGGGGGAACCTCCGTATGTGGAAAAACTTGCCCATGGACCATAGGGAAAAGCATGCTGGCGGCGCGATTGGGGAGAATTCTTCTCTAAGACTACCGGAACCACCAGGACGTAAAAGTACCTAGCGGAGGGGAGGGGGACGCCCTCTCGGGATTGCCAATAAAGAGGACAGCTAAGTCGCCCGGAGACGGATCGAGCTCCAGGTGCACATCTTTCAAACCGGCTCCCCGAGAGAGGGAGTGGGGCTCCGCAAAAGAGGTTCTCTTCAGGATGAGACCAGCACGTGTCTGAAATGTGGAGGGAAAGGTAAGGGTGGTCATCTCGGAGGGTCGCGTCAAAGAATGTCTCCACTGGAAAAAGACAGCATGAACGCGGATCGGCTAGGGGAGCGAGGGCACTGTGATCCGTAGAATCGACCTAAATATGCAGCCTTGGAGGCCGCGGTTTCTGCACTGGAGCCGGGGAGGCCTGACGAAAAGAGATCTTGGCAAGAGGAAATTGTTGTGGAAACAAATTATCAAAAATCCCAGCGCCGTCGAAGGAGGACGTTCACACTGGTGTCATATGTCAGTGCCCGCGAGGTCAAAATAAAGGGGGGTCAAAGGAAAAAGGCAGATTGACTCCACTATATGGGGAAAACCGCTTCAGCTCGATCGCCATGACTTGGAGGACAGGGCCTTTAGAAAAGATCTCAACAACAACAAAGGGGTAGGACCATATATATAGGGTCGCCAGGAATGCTCCAATGGGGAGAGCGAGAAGGGGTGATTCTCCACAGAGAATCTCTTGAAGTTTCTCTTTGGGAGACCTTACAAAAGACCAATCGTTCGTGAAAGGAAATGTCTGACAGGAACCGAGAAAGGAAAAAAAAGGAGGACGGCACAAGTTGGAATTTGTTGAAAAAAAGGTCCGACGGAAGCGCGGCGCTCTGCGCATCGCGTTCAAAATGGCTTTCCAAACAAAAGGGGGTTCGTCGATCGTCGGAAAAAAGAACGCCGCCGATCCGACGCATGCATGTGTTGCAGGGGGGGAGCAGGCCACGACGCCGGTGGCGAGCCGACAAAAGAAAGTTCCCTCTACTAGGGACCGGCAAGAAGGACGGTCTCAGCTTCACGCCAAGGGGGAGGGCGGAAGCACTCAAGCAAAAAGAAAAGTGGTGAGCAGTTGAGACTAGATGGAAAAAAGGGGGCTCGCAAAAAGGCCGACTTATCTGTGAAAGAGGGAGAGTATTTCACCGGAAAAAAGGAGATCAACGAACGAAAAGGGAGCGTTTTGGGGAAGGTAGTCTATTCCCCCCGTTCTCAAAAATCGCTCCAAAGCAAATGCTATTTAGAAAACAAACTGGTCTCCTGAAAAAAAGGAATACGGAGGGTTACGCAAGGCCAGCGGGTGGTATCTCACCCCGATGACCGGGGGCTCATGTCGAAAAAGAGGCGGGACGCGAAAAAAATTTCCAAGTTGCTGGTTGGGGGTGGCCTCTGGGGGGGGGTGCAGAAAAAGACTGGGGAGAGGGGACACACAGTGGCTGGAGGTGCTCGGATGAGGTGGATCTTTCGTCTTGGAGCTGTATTAGGTGACGAGTTCCGGGTTAAACAAGGACCTCATCGTCTCATGGGGACTCTGAAAAGTTCTTGTGGGAGGCTTGATCTTTTTTTGACGAAAAAGCTAGCGTTCCGCACGCCTTGTCAAAAAGGGGGGCCTGTGTAGGGGAGAGGGAAGACCGCATCCTTCCGAAAAGCTGGCATTCAGTCACACGTGTTTCTTGGGGGGAGAATGAAGAGAAATTGAGACAATTGAAAAGGAAAAAAGGATCGATACCAGTCCGCGATAAAGGACTCACGATTGGTTCGTGAATCCCAATAAGCAACCACATTGGCCCAAGGTGGACAACAAAAGGGGGGCCTGGTACAAAAAAACGACGCATGGAAGTCGCAGGACTTTGACCGGGGGTCCGCGAGCCTGATAAACACAGCGGTAAAAAAGAAGGGGGTTTTCACAAGGAAACCCAAGCAGCACCAGTCATGAGAGGCGCTCACAACACCAGAGGAGGATGGCAAAGAGAGAAGACAGGAGTCATGACCAGCTGCGAAATGGTCTGAAGGAGTTCCGTTTCAAAACCAAGAGGTTGTTGTGAAAAAAAGAAGGGGGAAAATTCAAAACAAAAAACGGTCCAAAAGTCAAGACGTAGACATGCAGGTCGAACGGTGTTAGAAAAGACCCCGATTGGGTAAAAAAAAAGGGAAGGGGAATGTGGTTGAAGTATGAAAGGAAACTCGCTAACCGAGAAGTACGCGGAAAATGATTGCCGGGGATGTTTTTCAAGAATTGTCTAGAAAAAAATAATTGCTGTAAACTCGAAAAAAGTGAGGGTGCCTGGGAGACTAGGATTCTCATCGGCCGGTCTAGCGCAAAACCGACAAGGCAAACGGATGCGGGAGAACTTCTACGGGGGGGGCGACGTCTGACAAAAATGTTCCCCAAGCATCCAAGGAAGGCGACGATCGTCGGGAGGTACTCTTTACCCTTATGGAAGGTAGAGGACACCCGAAATCCGAGACCAAAGAAAGTAAACAACCCCTCGAACGTCCCAGCAAGCCACTTGGGGGGAGAGGCAAAGCAGACGAACCCATCATAGGCAAAGAACCAGCACTTTGACGATACGTCCCGCCATAGAACCGACTGCCCCGACATGCGAAAAGGGTGAGATAACCAAAAAAAAAGGGGGGGGACTTGGCGGAAGCCTTCTTCCTTGACAGGACAGCTGGGCTCACGAAAAAGGCCTTGCTTAGCGAATTTGGGGGGAGTCGCTGGGAGGAAAAGTCCAACGAGAAAAACACGATTCGGTACAGTTGATCCCTCAGAGTGTAAAAATAATCGCAAGAAGCGAGTCCGGCCAGAGAAAAGGGCGAGAGCTCGGGGGGAAAAAAAATCTTAAGTAGAACAGGGATCCCCACGGTGTAGCTAGGGAGTTCTTCGGAGAATCCATCGGTCTCATTTGCTGTACAATAAAAGACCGGGATTGCCGTGGGGAAAGGGATGGGGTGCAGCTCGAAACAGGGGTCGGCTTCGGTGTCCAACCACTGGAACACCAAGGGAGAATTCGTCGTATAAGGGGGTGCGCTTGGCGGGGTTGATCAAGGAGAGAGTCGACGAATTCGACAAAAAGGCGGGGAGGGGCAAGTGACCGACGAGGGAAAAATTGACGCCCAAGGGGGAGGGGTCGAAAAGGTTAAACAATGATCAAGAACCAATGCAGGAAGTCGGAAGGGAATCTCCGGTCACCCTTTTCATAGAAAAGTGCCAAGTGGTCACTGGGGAAAGGCAATCAGGAAACGTCCGAGAATTCTCCACTATAGCGAATCAACACAGCTTGAAGAGTAGACTAAGCATGACCGGTTATCATGGAAGAGGGGCTCGGCTACGAAGAGGGAAGGAGGAAAGAGATCTCTCCCTTACATGAGGGTCATGAGAGCTAGTAGAGGTGATTCAGAACTCGTTTATAAGGGAGGAACTTTTAGCAGGGGGTGCGACCTAAACTAGCTCGGACTGAAATGTCGAAAGGAAAGGGTGAACCGTGATACCCTTCGACGAGTGGGAGTTTGATCATTGAAAATTTACGAAGAAGTGAGCGCGTAAGATCTCGGACGGCGTCGCAAAGGGGAGGGCTTTCCAAGGGATTTCTTCGAATACTGATCGCAGCAGAGAAAAGCCGATCAGACGAAGGCTAATTGGGGGGGGACAGTGGGAGAAGCAAAGGAAGGGGGTAGAAGGAAAAAAAAGTTCCCTCTACAGGAATCACCTTCATACCGAGGCTCAGTCTTTAACCGCACGATACCGATGGTCAGCGTCATCCCTCCCTCTCATGAGTTTGGAAAGAATGGCAAAATAGAGAACAGCTGTCCGACTTAGCTGTTCTCGAGGGGCGAATTATTTGGGGAAATGACCCGTAGGAGGAGAAGCTCGATCGGAAGGAAAGATCTTTTTTTGGGGCGAGAGAAAGCTGATGGAAAAGACAGCCTGCTAGTGACACAAGTGGGGTCCCTTCACGGAAGGGAAGGTTACGCCAAGGGGACAACACTCATTGGTGTCAAAAAACTATCTTTTCTCAGAAAGGGAAAGGAAAGGAGAAAAGGCATCTTCAAGTGCTGGGATGAAGATGGGTGCTGGGTGCGAAAGTTGGGACCGGCTTATTCCCACTTGAGGGGAAAAAGGATCGAAATGAAGGTGGGGGTTTTGAGATGTCAGGGGTGGAGCTTCTTATGTGAGAACATCCGGGTAAAAACGCATGGAGTAACTTCTCGGGAATGTTGAGGGTGAACCGTCTTTTGCAATACAGAAAGCGACTTGAAAACCGAATCCGGTTGCCGTGTCGAACGACGGCCGCATGGCATTACGTCCTTAGGAAGGCACAAAGAATGTGGTTTCTTGGGAGTGAAAGGCAATCAATTAAGGAGAGACAATGGAGGGAAAAATTACGCTCGAAAAAGCTATACGGATCAAAACGATTGGGTTCGGTCCCAATACTTAAGCAACAATAAAGGTCCAGACCCCCAAAAAGGGCGTGGCTGTTGGGAAAGAGACACGAGAATGCCAAAGAACAAGACTTTTACCTTTTTAGGGATATCCTGATATTCGGTGGGGGAAAACAATCGGGGGTTGGAACGGGTAACTCCTACAAAAAAAAAGGTCGCAGCTTTAGGGAAGAAGGGAAAAAACCAGGGATAAAGAGAGAGACAGGGGGTCAATTACCCCTTCGATGGGCTGTCTGGGTGGAGTTACGGTGAAAAAAGGAAAGGTGGTTTTTTTGTGCCAATGTGGAAAGGAAGAGGGGACAAAAACGGTCAACGTCCGGGACGGATACATTCGTAGTACTGTGGTCCAACAAAACGCCCGGGTGCTGGGTTGTCCGGGGGGACAGGGAAAGGTCAGGGGGGGTCACAGCGCGAAAAAACTAACACAATCTGGAAGACTACTTATAAAAAAATCCGGCGAAGGGGGAAGTTTGTTACATGGCCGCAGAGAAGAAATTGCGGATCATCTCCCACTAAAACACCATGGGTGGGCCTCTTCGCTAAGAGTCTCGGTATGAGGGTAGGGGAGATGCTCACGAAGCAAAGAATGAGAGGGAGGAAAGCTTTTCGAGGGAAACAAATATCCCGACTGTTCAACATTCCCCAGAGGGGAGGAATCGACGATCGGCGAAAACCGTGACTCTGTACCCAAAAGTACTTAGAGGACCCGAGCCGAACACCGAAGAAAGGATTCGTATCCCACCAACAAGGTTTTTAATCCTAAGGCATAGCAAACCATCCCCCATAGGAAAATACCAGAACTGGGAAGATGGATCCTCTGAAAAGAAATGCGATGCCGACCGAAAATGAGGGGGGGGTGATATACCCACTAAGTGTTAAAGGGGGGAACTTTGCTTACCTCGCGGTGAAGGATAACCAGCTTGGAACTAGCAGTGCTGGCGGGCTAGGGTTGAGGCGGCGCTGGCAGAGATCCGTAAACACCCACGGAAGGAAGCGGGGGGAGATGCTTGATCTAGCTAGGTTATGTAAAGTCGAAAGATCTAACATCTAATCCGGACCAGCTGGACCAGGGGGCCCTTTTTGGCTTAAAAAAAACTGCTCCCCATCGTTGAGGAGGTGCTTCCTCCGATAAAAATTCTCTTGAGGTAAAGACTGAGCAAAAATGGTCTTGGGGGAAATAATCCCTTAGAGGGGGGGGGAAATGGTGTAGAAGGAAAACCTTTTAGGGGAAAATGCTCCAAAGGCTTCCAGAAAGAAGAGTGCCGCTTGTCTGAGGGGGAAATCGTACTCATCTCGACGAAATATGAATTGAAAGCAAAGGACTTCACGAGAGGCCCCAGAGAGCATTTCCACTAAAAATATTTAGGGGTCGGAAATTTTGGTTGGAACAATTATCAAAAATCCAAGAAAGGTCTTCTAAGGAGCCGGTTCAAGGTTCAGAGAACAGGAAGTGGCTCGAGGAAGACGTGTGGGTCGAAGCGCAAACTGGAGCTTCTCCACGAGATGGAAAGTCACAGGCAGACTCTCTCAGGAGCGCGGGCGCGATCAGTCGAACACCAAGGGAGAGCGAAACTCTCTCTCCCGCCCGGACATCTCCATCAGGGAGAGGCGGAAATGAAAGCGTGGGATTCTAAAGGAAGGGAGAAAAAAAAAGCGGGAAGAGGTGCATGCTACCACGAACCCTCTATCTGAACTGAATGTCTATGAAGGAACGAATTACCGAAGGCTGCATGGGTTTTGATAAGGGTGGGGAGGAGACTCAATATAGGGCTTCAGGCTCTCGCGGCGCATCGCCGGGGAAGAAACCAGGAATTGAGTCTAATATTGTACGGGCGATACGGATCAGAAGCCCAGAAAGCCGCAACAGCTGGAAATGGTTGTAAATTTGAGCAGTCCAGCGACAAGGGGTTCGAGCTAAAGGAAACTTGACAGATAAGGGTCCAAAGGCAAGACCAAGGAGACTTTACACGCAAGAGAACAGAGGGGATAGGAAAGAAGATCTACACGATGGGAGCAGTTTTCTACTGAAGATAAAAGGAGCTTCTCAGAACGGGAAGCTGGCCGACTTGAGAAAGCGAAAGGCGATTTTTTTTGAAAAGGAGGAGATCAAGGAAAAATCGAAAGGTACGCAGAGGGGGGGACTTGGATCTTCCAGGGAATTCTCAAAACCGGCGGAAGAATGCTAGTGAGCCCCAAGGCGTCAATTCCTCCAGAAAGGCCATGACCACCAAGAAGGGATCTCACCCGTACTGTCAGGTCGCTGCTCGAAAAAATGGCGGGACGCGATACGCAAAAAGTGCTTGTGAGTTTGGGAAGGGGGGAACTGGTTGGACGAAAATGGGGGCATTATGAATTCACAGGGGGGTAGAAATGCGGGGGGGGGTTTATCTTCGGTTTGTCTCTATATTGTAATACGGCCTCATAAAAAGGGAAAAGAGTCCTCAACCAGGGAGGAGTCAAAAGGGGCTCTTGGGATGCTGTAAAGGAGGTAGGGGTTTCAGATGAAAAATCTAGGGAATTTAGGACTCAAGAGTAGGGGGGATGTGAGATCTCACCGGACGCATCCGTCCGGGAAACGCATCAAGACACGAAGGGGGGGGGATTAGATTATCACGCATGGGGAAGACATTGCGCGGAAGAACAAAAGGAGACGCCTTAACATCAGTAGAGAAAATTCTCAAGAGTGGTCGAAAAAAAAATTCAGAAAATTTGAGGTGGAAGCCAGAAGGGGGGTCGTGGCTGTTGACAAAAGGACGACACGAGCAAGACTCCGCTCAAAGGAATCCGTTTGTGAGAGCCGTTCTTTCGAGGGGCACAACAGGGGTGAACTAAAGACCAAACAGGCGCAGCTGGTCTGACAAG
>Ga0179593_1333669_pt1 | contig 10976 bp, 14 predicted proteins | sample CZODoug2_1_08_16_FD_185931 | JGI IMG/M metagenome (GOLD analysis project Ga0179593, IMG submission 185931) | Vadose zone soil fungal communities from Angelo Coast Range Reserve, California, USA - CZODoug2_1_08_16fungal (PacBio error correction) | ecosystem: Environmental > Terrestrial > Soil >...
AAACCAGAACGGCTTGGTGAGGCCGGCCGCTCCCAGACACTATTCGCATTCCACGATCATGAAAAGCCAAGGCACCACGCTGCGATGTTAACACAACCCACCAACGCACCCAGACAGTGAAGACAGAAAACGGAGCTGGGAAGCAAAGGAAGCGGAGCGTCCCAAGCTCGCGATTACACTCATAACACTTCTCCAGGCACCCCCGGAACTCGCATGTGGGAAGCGAGACTTGAAGAAAAGATCCGACGCGGACAGCGGGCACACTGCACACAGACACAACGCGTCCCGCTCAAAGCGAAGGACGGAGGGTGCCGCCCGCGGTCACCTCACAATAATACATCGGCGCCTGACTCCGTCCTGGATCGTTTGGCACGCGCAACGAGATCGGCAAAGAGGGGCTGCGCCATTCAACCCCCCCCCCCCACCCCACCCCCCACCCACTCCCACCCCCAATCATGATCGCCGCCCACGTCTTGAGGTCACTCCGACCGCGAGCACAACAAAAGCAAAGACTCCGAGGTCGTACTCCTCTTCCTCAAGTCGACGATCATCTTTTGCGCGGCGGGGTCGCAGAGCGCGGTTCGCCCCCTCTTCTTCTTCAACTTCCAGTACTCCGGATTTTCTTGGAATCCCATCCCCACACTACCAGGGAGGAACACTTTGACTCCCCTCTTGACGGAAGACGCCGTCCACCCGGAGACCCCGCCGCTCCATTTCTTGGCAGCCGTAACGCGAACCGCCCCCCCACAAACGCCCCCCCTCTCTGACATTCCTTTCCAACGCCTCCATCCCCGCGATAGAACTCCGCAGAAAAAAAAGAAAAAGGAGGGCGCGCCGACACCCAAGGGTAATTGGAATGGTGGCAGAAACCAAGACCGCCGGCCCCCCTAACAGTCTCTTCATTGTCAGCTGCGGAGATTATCCGCACACCTGCCATTCAACAAGTGCACACACCGAACCCAAAGCCCCCCGCCAAACTGCAGCAACGCATCTTAATAAAACCTCGGGCAAAGGAGCACACGCTAGGCCGCAGTGGGGTGTCCATCCTAGTTGATCCCTTTCTCAACACACCGGGAAAGGAGGTGGCCATCCGACTTAACGCGACATACGGAAAGGGAAAATAAGAGAACGGCCAGGGCAGCCAAAGAAGGCGTCAACATTTCTCGCTGCCAGGATTATTGACACAAAGGGCTCCTTCACTTTCTGGTCTATAATTCTTAGCAGGCGGGGACATTGGGGGATACACGTAGGCAGGTCACCGACAGGGGGAGAATCGGGGCACACACCCCGGGGGTACACCGGGCCCGGCCAGCCTATACGAGGCGCAACCAAGCGACCCCCACCTGCGACTTAAGTTGATTCCTTGACAATCCCCAAGCCAAACAGGGAAGCTCGGGGTTTACAACTAATATAGAAGAGGTCCTCCACCCGCCACCCCAGCGCCACCCACACCGGCCCTACCCCATATACAGAATGAGTAGAGCCGTCGACAAAAAACAGCGGGTTCACCCGTTCCCAAATTCCTCATGATCTCCATTGCAAAACCCCACTACATCAATGTACTTATGACCTTTCACCCAGCGTGCTGAACCAATCCAGCGCAACGATCTAACCGCATCACAAGGCGAGACCAAAACATATATTTCTGAAGCCTTGTGACCCGCTCGGAAAAGAAGAACGGCCCGCCACGCGACATATACGTGTCGCCCTTGCGGCATTCCCAACCTCATAGCGCAAAATACGTTCACGCCTGAACTCAATTTCATATCCGCCGGGAGACGATGCGAGTCAAACCAAGTGCGGAGGGGAACGCTCCTTTCTACTACTGGGAAAAAAGAACACAAGGGCCGAAGTGCGATGACGGCAAATCACCAAGCTCCATGCTCCCCGCGCCATCTCCCACGATCCCAACCCGTGTCAATAGGGCCTCTCGGACGCCACCTCGGTCGGGGCAAAATAGGGGAACAGGGTGCACAATTTTGCATCATGGGGCTCAGAACTAAAATGTAAACCAAGTCACCAAGAACGCCCCATAACCAAGGTGGCGCCAAACAGAGATCGGAGTCAAGACATCAGCACCTCCTGGGGGGACCCCGCCAGGAAAGAAACTGGTTTTCACAAACACCCCGACAAATCCTTAAGGGGTGTTTCGGACGCTGATCAACAGACAACTAGTGAGAAGGCAATCTATCTCCCCCCCCCCCCCTGACCCAAAGCTAAAGCCAATATCCGTCACAAACAATAACGCTGAAGGCAACGGCTCCACGGGGCGAGGCCAATCATCCCCAGACAACGCTTCTAGTAGTCGGAAGAGCGCCCAGTACTATCCAGAAAAGCAGACATAGGGGGGGCAAAGCTGGCACTTATCTTAAACTTCACACTACCCCCTCCCTCCTCCATCTCATTGCCACCCAACCCAACCGTCCTTCAATCTTCAAAAAAACCGAAAACGCACTTCGGCCAAACAACGAACGCCGCATCTTTCCCTTAAATGGGACCGGGAACAAACACCCTTCGCGTCCCACCTCTGTCGTCCTTGCACTCCCTCCCTTCAACTACGAGGAAGGGTCTGGCCTTCAACCAACCTCTCTCGCCACAAAAAGGGGTAACAGACGCGGCCGGAGAAAACTATCTCCAGCACAGAGACGTAGAGAGAGTGCACGCCTGATTCACACAGCTCCTAACTCGCCCCACTACGGTTCCACCGGCCACCTCTCACGCTGGAAGAGGCTACTGTGACCAGAGGAAAAGAGGAACGGGGGCCAACAAAACAAAACCACACACAACCAAAAAAACAAAAAAAAAAACAAACCACGGGCGGGTGCCCCACGCCTACAACGGACACCCCGCTGCTGGCCCCACTCACCTCGGTGCTACAAGTACGTCGCGCAGCGGCATCCTCCACGATGAAAAAGAGAAACCAGCCACACTAAGTGACCGGGGGTTCGATGGGGTCTCTAGACGACTGCCGGGACCCAAAACGGAAACGACCGCGTCATACCGACCGCAGCTCTCAGCGCAGGGGGGGTGCGAATCTGCCGTCTCTTGGCCTCCTCGACAGAGAAACAAACGACCACACCGAGAGTGTGTTCGCGATCAGCCAACTCGTCCAGAACAGGACGCAAACGCGGGAGGGGCCTACCTGTACGACACCCTATTACGCGGTCGCCGTTCCGTCGAAAGTGAATGACGACGCTGGAGGGATCGCCCGCCGGGACTCTAGGACGCAGCGAGGCGCAAAATGCCCTGAGCCCCCAGGCCAATCCGCCTGGTGACGAAGGGGAGACGAAGCAACGTGGAGCACAAGCCGCACCCCGCGGCCCTCCCGACGCCCACGACGCCAGGGTTCAGCCGACGAACCCGCGTCTGCTAGAAAGAAAAAGACACATACTCCTATCGGCGCGATTTTGACCGTGGAGTGCGAGGCGAGTAGGACGAGGGAGACAGCACGGCCGCGCCACACCCACCCCAAAAACTTCCCATGCCGTGCATCACCACAACCGAGGCGGGGACCAGCCTGAATTCAGGAGAGATGAGAAAAAGTCGTAGAAACCCGAAGAAAAACCCCTTAACTCTCGGTCTGTGGGACGGTCACGCCCACCCAAAGCGGTACAAAAGTCCCCTTACCTGACCCCCCTCTTCGCTCTCCATTATCTTCTCGTCGATCGCACGATCTTCCCACTCGGCGCATTTGCGAAAACAAAAAGGGAGAAAAAGGTGTCGCAACAAAAAACACGGAAAAAAAACATGAAGAGGGAGACTCGCCCGACGACAAGAGAAACGCGCCCCTCGCCTTTGCGAACCCTCCCCTCCTTGCTCCATACAACACTACTAGTAAAAAGGCGAACGGACGTTCTGTCTGGCTCGTTTACCAGTAGGCGCGGGTCAGAAATCCGTGGACGCCCGAACCTCTCTCACTTCGCGGCGCAAGGCACATCACGTCTCAGAGCACCTCCCTCCCACAAAGAAACCGAGCTGCTGGCCATCTCCTTCTATCCCTCGTCACTCCGGCCAAAAGCCTCACTTCATTCCCTCCTTAACGCTGGAAATGAGGAAGAGACCTTTCTTCAGCGGAGAAGAGGAGATGTGGCTATGGTGCACAGGGGCGACCCCCTAGGCAGTAGAAGGGAAGCTCAGCAGAAACCAGAGAGCGGAAACCCCGTGCGCGAAAGTACTGCTCCAAATCAACATGCAACCTATCGTACACTCGCATCCGCGCCCTTTCGGAATTCCTCGAGATGCGGCCAATGAAATAGAGTGCCGCAGACAAAGGGGACCTAGGGGGCGGAGGCACGGCCACATCGCCACTAAGAAGGCGAAACCCGGGAGAGATAACAAAACGAAAGACCACTCAGGGGGGAGACGACGCACCGCGTCGTGCTTATCCAGATCTCGAATCAATGTTTTGGGCTTATCCATAGACACACACCACCACAAGTTGTGAAATGTCCGAAGTATACATACAAATGAATAGAACAATCAGGAAGAGCTAGAAGAACCAAGAGCTGGAAAAACGCCCGGCGCCTCGCGACCCTCATGGCAGCGGGAAGAAAGCGCCGAGCGAATACGAAAACAAAAAAAAACACAGACCTGGCGCCGCGATTGCCGTGCAACTGACCACCACCCGCGACGTATAAAGTCCCCACGCCTGCACAAAATGCGCCGGCGACGACAAGAGCCTCTAGACTAAGACGTACAAGGCGAACGCTGGGCAAAGAACCCCCACCTGCAGCTTGACCCAAACTCAACGAAAACGACGCAGTATCGCAGGCGCGGACAGTGTCAAAGGCGCTCCCTCTATCCGCCGCGGCCGCGTGTCTACGCGCCCCTCTTGTTCCCACGAGTCCAAGGAAAGAAGGAACAATATCACTCAAAAATACGAAGAGGGGAGGCTCCTGCACCCCCACCGCTCGGAGGCGATCCATTGAAAGTGGGGAACAAGGAAAACGAAGACCGAAAAATGGACCAAAACTTGATCTAATATTACCTTCCTTCCACTGCCCACGTACAATCGGGTGGAGCAATTTCTCGTTCCGGGGTGGGTGCGTCTCTTCTTGAGGGGGGTCCCTGGAAACAGGGCGAAAACAAAGAAACTGATCTAAGTCTAACGCAGGCGCTCAAAGCTTCGACCCAAGCATACCGGATGAGAAAAACACCGAACAACCTGCGGGTTGAACAAGCTCGGATTTTGCCACCACATTACAGCTTGGCCCTCTCGCAGAATGCTGCAATAACGCAGAAATTGCCGTACACTAAAAGTTGGGACGTCGGGGGGAAAGGGGACCTTCTTGTTCACTAACACTACTAGGTCAGGGAAAAAAAAAGAAAAAAAAGGAGAGGAGTGAACCCCCTGAAATCAACCAAAACAACCGGAATGAGGAGAAGGAGATAATAGCGATAAAAAAACAGCAGCGTACTGCGAGATAGCCTTGTGTACACACCCCCCGAATTCCGAACTTCTACCCATTCCAGCCGGACATATATCCAGAGAAGTTGCTAACGTCGAAAATTCAAAAGGCTTGGGGAATAACGCAAAAAACAAAGGTGCGGAGCCGCTAAGCAGGGGTCAAAGCTGTGGCCAATCCTCGAAAATGAAAAAAGGGGAAAGCGGAGAAGGACCCGCAAACTGAAACCCACCTACGACGAATCCAAGCCCAAAACCCCGAACCTCATAAATGAGCCAAATAACACGGACCGTGAAGAAGGACGAAGAGCGACAATCCGAATGGGGTAGCTGAAACCCCAAGGTCGAACCCACCACCTTCAGACGGAGCAAACACGAGACGCCTACGCGGATGTCGAAAAAAAAAGAAAAGCAAAAGGTGCAAGGGAACGAGACGGCCAACCGAACGGCGACCCCCTGCGGGAAAACACATTCGACCAACCAACACAAACCCACAAGAACACCCGACACTACCCCCGCCCCCCCCGAGGGTAACGAACACACCAGTCAAAGCTCTAAAACCAAATTCGCTCGGCCGTAAATTCCCGGTACCGCCCGACAAGCCACGACCAGGGTTAATCCCGAGACACAATACTCCGCTTGGACACAAGGGGACCGCGAGGAAACTGGTGCAAAGTGGACTTTCGGTACCGGGGTCCGGACAAAACGGGGGGCGAGGCACACACAGCACCACCAAACATTTCCTCTCCACGCTTTGTGTGCCCCCTCGTCCTGCTCGAGCTGGCAAGCCCAGAGGCTCCAAGGCCCGGCCAAATGGGACACTGGAGGGAAGGAGGAGATCTCCGGAGACGCAGGAGAAGAAACGCGCGCTGGGTGTCGCCAAACGCAACGAACGACAATTTTGGGGAAGGAGCGGACGCATCAACAAAAAGGCGACACGATAGGGGGACAACCCGCGCAACCTCAAGCAACCCCCCTGCGCCCAACACATACAACTTCTTTGGAACCCCGCGCCCGCTCTGGAGTCAACCCACTCTCAACAATTTCGGCAGGACAAGGGGCGGGACGGAGGGCCAAAAAGATCAAACGCAGGTGAGACACGCGGCTATACGAACTGAGCCAAGACGAAAAACCAACGGCGGCCAAGCCGAGCAGTACTGACCCTAACCATCCAATCCACGTATCCGGGACTCGCCTACATCTGCGCACGCGGCCCATACAAAACCGAAACCCCAAAATGTACAATCCGGGCCTAGAAGTCGAGAACCGAATGAACAGCAACGAAGATCGTGTGGGGCCGCAACACACCCAGAAGCAAAGACACAAAAAGAGCTAGAAAAAGCGGGGGGGAAAGGGTACCATGTGACTCACGACAGCCCCACCCCCCAAGCACGTCCACCCCCTGCTAACCGCCTCCTCTCTACCAACCCCAAACGCGGAGAAATGAGGTCGCTGAAAAAACCTCTTTCGTCAAACAGAGAGACGCAAAGCACACCGCCAAGCAACAGTTCTCTTTTTAACGCACCCGTTTATTCCTCTCCTGTCTTGGAAACCACCAACGCTGGGGACTGAGACAGGCTAACGGCTCGAAGCGACCAACCAAAAAAAGGGACCGGCGCGGAAACCAACATTGCAAAGAAGATCGGCCCGGAAGATCGGCTAGCGTTCCTCCCTACCCCCTCCCTATTCACTACTCCGTCGCCCGACGGAACGAGAAAAAAAAGAATTCACTCAACCAAAAGGCTCCAAAGACGAGAACGCGAAACCCCGCCTGGTGTGCGATCCGCTACACAAAGAAACGCTGGTACACAACATGCATCCAATGTCCGTATCCCCCACATTCGAGCGACCGCCCCGGACGACCTCAAAATTGGGACCACCCGGGGCGAAAACCAATGCAAATACAAGGGGCACACTTCGTTCCGAACAGAGAGGGGGGGGTACGGTGGGAAACCGCCACACAAAACGCGCAACTCCAGTCACCGCGCTACCTCGTCCCTATCCGGTTCGAAAAAGAGGAGTCCTAGCGGCCTTTTGAAAACTACAACCAAAAAATTTGCCAGATAAAAGAGCACTAGGAACCAGAACAATTCAGCGAAGGAAAAAAACGGGAGGCAAAGCCGCCACCCAAGACGCACCACCTAGACCCCCTTCGTAAAAACTCGCCATCTATTCCATAAACCGTCAATTGGTCAAGAAAGGCACGAACCGCGACCATTTCTACGACCCAACTGGCAAGCGCCGAATTGCGGCCGCGACTATATGTAAGAAGAACCCGGAGGCGTCGGGGCGAACAGCCTACATCTCCGCCCCTACTCTTCCTATCCACACACCCAACAACCCCAGAAGCACACGCCACAGGACGTCTAGTTAGGAACTCCTGGAACTTCAGAAAAGGGAGTCGAGAAGCCACGGCAACAACCGAAAAACAACCCTCGAGGGGCGGCCACCTCAACCTACTCCCCCATCTTGGAAATGGCACTAACCCGCACTCAAATTCTAGAAGCCAAACGAACGATCCAACCCAGGCCCATCTCACATCCAAGACAATCAGCACCGACGAAAAAACCCCCGGAAAAGCCCGTATCGGCATCCCCCCAAACCCGGGAACAAAGCCCTGGCCCCCAGCCTCCACAGGGAGGGCAGAACTCCCTGGTGACTGACACCACACATGAAATGTGGACAAAAAGTCAAAAGCCAGCTCAGCGTCGCTTCATCGGTCTCTACATTACTCACCAATTAACTCAAAAGAAAAATCGAGACACGGGGGGAAATCGGCAGAAACTCCGCTTACAGTCATCCCCACCCCACAAGCTCTATCCCTCATTATCTCCCCATATCACACGAATTCCATACTTCACTGAGAAGATAGGAGAACGGGGGCCCCCGAAAACACAGCAGGACCAAGCCCCAAACACTCGCCGTCGCTAACATCACCATCGGAGTCATTGTTCCACTCACCGATGACGCACTAAAGCCTAGTAACTGCCTGGGATCCCCCCCACCCCCCACCAACCACCCCCCATCCCCACCCCCAACCAATCAGACCCCCTCACAGCCCAAGAACGAAATGGGGGAACCGACACACTACCTTTCTGCAAACGGCGACACTCGCCTCTGCTTGCCGAGGGGCAGAAGGGTCAAGCAAAAAGTGTGGGTCCGAAAAACTCACCCCTCCTGTTGTACGAGACTCTCTCTCATTAACACAAAGGCCTCAACCACTCGGAAAAAAATCAATGCACTGCCAAATTGAAAACACAGGCAGCTGGAGCACAGACCCGCAAACCCGCCAAAGACACCCCCTGAAGCACACCTCATAACGAAACAACACAACACAACAATACACAAATCGCGCGCGTCCCTACCCATCATATATCCCGTCTCTCCCTCCCCACAGCGGGGATTGGGCAACCGAAAACGCACCCCCATCACCCCCAAACACCCCACCCCCCCCCAGCGTTTAAACAGCACCCGGGTACCGGAAGATACCGACAAACAAAAAAGCCACTAGCCACCATGAACCCATCTCCCCAACCTCCCGACCACAGGAAGCCCCAGCTGGAAACATGTCGAAGACCCACCAGACACCAAAAAACCCCCCCCCCGGGCAAGCGTCCAACTCACCACATCAAGCGACATCTAACACAGCCATAACCCCATACCACCTTCCTCTCGCCACCCAGAAGGCCGATGCGCGCCACCCCCCGTCACCCGCAGACCCACTACCCCCAACCCCCCACCACCCCCCCCCCCCCCCCCCCCCACACCCCCCCCCCCCCCCCCCCTAACACACCCCGCGACCGCTAACACACCCCCAACCAGCCCACAAGGCTCCTCCAAACCCCCCTCCACAAAACAACCCCAAAGGCCCCCCCCACCCCCCCCGCCCCCACTGAAACCCGCCACCCCCCCATCAATTCCCCTCCGCCCTCCCACCCCCCCCCAACAAAACACCCACCCACCGAAACAGCCTCCCCCCCCCGGAATCCCAATCACCCCACCGCCACCCAACCCCCCCCCCCCCGCACCCACGCAACGCACCCGACCGTCTGGTAATCTCGCAACCCTCTCAGCCAACCACCACACAGACACAGGCGCAGCCAGCCACCCACCCCCAGACCTAACACCAACCCAACACTCATCTAGCGAGAAAAAACATCGTTACAGCTCGGGGGCACACCCTGCGACCAGTGCCGCCACCCCGACTTCAAGGGGGAGGCGACCACCAAAACGACCCCCAACCCTCCACCAACCCACGTACTCACCCCACCCACCAACCCAAACTTCCTTGCGGGGTGAGCCACAGCACCCCCCACCCCCCCCCCCACCCTCGCACAATGATCCCTTTCCACACTCTCACGCGACAGTCTCCACCCCGAAAACACACCACACCCCCCCACCGCCGCCAACCCACGGCACTCAAGAATAAGCCTTTACCGGAAAGCAGAATCAGAACAGCCCCCCGGCGAAACAATAACTCCCTCGAAGGTGGACCGTTCGCCGAACGGGAGAAAAACCTCTCTGAAGGGGAATACTCGACTCTCTTCCTACTCTGGTAGGGTCATTTCTCGATCCAAGCCGGGACCAAATCTAGCAGAAACGTGACAACCCCCAAAAAAGCCGACTCCGGGCCATTTGCAAAGAAAGCCGGCCACTAAAGGGCAGGCCACCCACCCCCCACCCCTCTACACTCGGTGGGCATAAAACCTTTGGCAACACACTGCCGCATCGGCTAACCCGAACAACAAGACAAGACACAACAACAAAACACACAACGCCACAAAGAGACATAGCACTACGCACCCCACGCACGCCCAACCCCCCGCCCCCACCACAAACGGAAAAAAGGAAAGGACACCGCCATAACCCGAAGAACCAAATTTGGAACCTAAACCGCACAAAGCATAATCTATCATCATCCTTATGAGATCAAAAACAAAAAACCACGCCCTCTCACCCCTTAGCTCGCTCCCCATTCCTCCCCACTACAAACCACAGTCGAACCGCGAGGGCGTACACGCATTGAAATAGTATTCTAACCGCCGAGGCCTCACCACCACTTATTGCTACGTAAGAGAAAGACCAGCCTACATCCCGGGGCTATCTCCCTTTGCCACATTAAACGGTGTCACAAGCGCCCGCGGGCCTCTAGAAAACGTAAAAAAAACAGAGAAAAAACAAAAGGGCCGGGGCGAAACCCGCACCAAACCACGCTCGCCGTGTGTGGGGCCGGGAGGGCCTGCGGCAGAAAACCAGAACTCGACAAGCGAGCTCGGCCATTATCCCCCCCCTCACCTCAGGGCCCGCACTGACGCTACACCCAAAAAGGAATAAGGGGGACCCGTGACGCACGGAACAGGAAAAATGGTGTAAAACAGCTGATAGGGGGGCCACTTATCGGCAAACCTACCCCAAACAGCTACGAAGAAAACGAACGCGCCCCTCTCAACAACCACCAAACCAATCTTACCTATGTCCCTCGGGCGGCAGCATGCCGTACCCTCAGCTAAAGTCACGTCCCGGGTATGAAAGACGCGACGTGCGAACACAAAGGTTCGAAAAGGGCACACGA
>Ga0179593_1416197_pt1 | contig 10976 bp, 13 predicted proteins | sample CZODoug2_1_08_16_FD_185931 | JGI IMG/M metagenome (GOLD analysis project Ga0179593, IMG submission 185931) | Vadose zone soil fungal communities from Angelo Coast Range Reserve, California, USA - CZODoug2_1_08_16fungal (PacBio error correction) | ecosystem: Environmental > Terrestrial > Soil >...
GAGTTTGATGTGACGTATGGTCGGGAAAAAGTCCTGAGTGAGAAAAAAGAAGTAGACGGGAAAAGACATATGCCCGTGCAAATGTGCGAATCTCCGAGGTTCTCCCTGAAAGTAAACACAAAAGAGAAGTGAGCGCAATCTCGAACGAAGGGAAAAAGGGAGGAACACTGACGCAAGGGGGGGGGGTGGGTCCCTCCCGGACAGGTGATCCGGTGCACACGTGGAGAAAGAGAGAGGAAATTTAAAAAGCAGGAACGTGAAAGCCTATAGGACTGAGTTCGCGGCTGTGGGGAAGTACCATAGCAAGCGACTAGTAAGAGGAGCTTAAAGGAAAAAGGGAGTAGCAGAGAAGGGAAACATTTTAATGAGTAGTCTCAAACTGTTCCTTTGACACTGCGCGCATTATCAAAATGATTATACACACGCGCAGAAAACAGCCGGGTTGAAATGGGGGAACAGATTCACTGAGCACTAATGCAGGGCAACAGGAAGAAGAGGCGGTTGGGGACAGGAGGAAACACAAAACTTATACATGAGGGGAATCCGTACAATAAATGGACCTTCTCCTGCGTTCTGTGCCTTACTACCTCCTAATGGGGGACCTGAGGCAGCCGATCAGACAGTATGTTACGTTAATAATATAAAAAAAGGTGAAACACATCCGGTTTCACTCGATGCACTCGCCGCGGGCGTAAGGGGCCTTGTCCAGCGTGTTTTCCTATACACAGGAGGCGAAACTGGGATAATAAAATGTGCGGATTGCCGTCGACCGGCATTGGGGGAATTCCGAAAAAAAAGAAACGCCGAAAGGGGAGTGATCAAAAGACGGGGTGAAAAAAATTCTCGGGACCTACGCTTTCGTGGCCGAGCAGACAGTTAAAGAGGAAAAAAATAGGAGGGAACAGTGTACGATACGACAACGACAACACACCATCTCTCACTAGGAGGATGCGGGATCAGGATGCGGGGGGAAAAGACCTTAAAAAGCAACTAGTGGGCAACTCGATCATTAACGACGCAAGGTGCTGATTAGGAAGTGCAGGGAGGAGGAGGGTATGGGGGCATAAGGCCACCAGAAAGAAGGCCAAGTATATGCAATGGTCAAATGTAGCGAAAAAGCCAAGGCTAGAAGAAGAAAGTTGCAAATTACATTCTCAGACTTTCCTAGGGGGGGGATAATGGGGGAGAGACGCGCCGAAGAGACCGACCAGGCTCCCTAGAGATTGAGCAACGATGTGCGAACCTGGAACAGTAAAATCCATATAAAAAGGGGGGAAGGAGGGGGGGGGGGGGAGAAAGGTTGAACTCAGATCTCTCGGGACGGGGTCTCTCGAGTGGAGTGACAGGACGGATTTGACGAACACGAGAAAAAGGAGGGGGAAACGGACATTCGTAACCGAGTATCGGATTGGAAGGTGCCGAGGGGCGAGAGATCGGGACACTCAAGGGGAAACTATCGAGGGGGGGAGAAAGACACCCCTGCCAGACCCTAATCAAAAGGATACGCTAAGGCTCGGGAACGATGTGCCAGAAAGAGGAGGGGGAGGGCCTGAGGAACCAGAGAAAAATGGGGGTCATTAAATAAGGAACATCGGCACAGCGTGAGGGGGGGGGGCATGGGGCCGGCCGTGGGAAAGGGCGGCAATGGGGCAAACAAGCTAAGGGGAAGCTATTGAAGGGACAAGAGACACAGAAGGACGATGGGATGGGAATGTGAAGTTTGGTCGGCACGACAGAATCGGCGATAGACAGAAATCGGTCGCGTAACTACGAAATGAGGTGCCGTAGGGGGTGACCGGGTACCAAAGGGAAGGGAGAGACGCATCGAGCAAATTGTACGAAACCTCGAGTCTAAGTGGATCAGGAGAAAGGAGATTCAGGGGCTTGTCCCGTCAAGACCGGAAGGGATGTACGTTGTAAGAGAAAAGACCAGTTAGCATAAATAGATGTGGCAAAACAGGGGAAGATAGAGGGAATCGGCTTCGGACGAGTATGCAATGCCCGGTGCGAGAAGTGGGTCTAGGGAACAGGTGCGTGGTTCTGGGTTCTAGGAAGTGATCACGTGTTCGTTTGGCGCCAATACGCTTCAGCTGTTTTGTATACAGGAAGGGGAAGAAGATCTGGGCACGATAGGGGATGCGCTTTCACCAGGGGACGTAGGTATAAAGGACGTTCTGTCGGTTTTGTGGAAAAGAGAAAAACCGCAGAAAAAGGAAGAGACGTTGGGAGAAACCGTTTCCCTACATTTTTTACGGAAAAGAGCTACAGAAGGGAGACGCATGGACAAAAGACGGATAGATGGAGTTGAGGGGTAGGTGCTAATTCACGACAACGCTTGCCAACGAAAAAAGGGAGTCATTGTATAGCGAACAATCAATGGATAAGCAAAAGCACATGGTCCATAAGGGGAAGAGTGCATGCCTAGAGGGGAAAGCATTGTGCTGATTTGTTAAAAAGAAGGTTCAGCGCGAGAAAGTTGCAGAAATAGGAGAAACTGGGAAGAGACGAAGATCATATCCACAAGAGGGGGGGGGGGAAACGAACGAAGGAACGCGAAGCCACAGGATTCGGTACCGCGGAGGGTAATGGGGCGAAGGAAACTGAGGGAATGAGGAAAAACCGTCCTTTAACTGATAAATTTATCGCTCAATCGATCTGCAATCGAGAGAAAAAAACGACATCAGAAACACACACCCCACCGAGATTACGGAAAACAAAGCGCGATCGAGGGATAGGTAAATAAACAAAAGGTCAAACTTTCTGAGCGAGTACTAAGGTGGCCCAATAAAAACACATCTTGGGAACAGAAGATTGAGACAAAAAGAGAAAAAAGAAAGAAACTTAGGGAAACGTGCCTATAAAATGATCTTACTCGGAGGGAGAAAATGCTGAGAACTGACTTCACGAGAGTCTTCATTCTGTGTGAGGGTTCTGAAGGAGAAAAAGCGATCACTCGAGTAAACGCTTACGGGGAAAGCAAGGGGGTGTGATAAATACCTCCCCTTACAGTCTGTGAATTGTAAATACAGGGGAAAGCGGCAACTTAAGGCGATGATGGATTTCTTCATAGGCGTGTAACTGGCCGCAGCCGCCATCTAAAAAAAAGAGGAGTCGTCTCTGACTAAAAAAGTAAAAACTCTGGTAAGAAGCCTGAGTCCAACGAGTACAGACGCCTGTGGCAAACGTCAGCAAAGGATGAGACTTATGTCTCTGGAAACAAGAAAGGGGGGTTGGGGTAGAAGATCCGAACAACTCGGGAAAGAAGTAATAAAATTAGTGGGTTTTTGTTTTTTCTTGGTGGTAGGTTTTGGTGTGTTTTGCTAACTCTAGGCTGAAAGGGGAAAAGGGGGAGGAGGAGGAGTCGCAGGATGAGGGAGCGATAATCAAGGCACGTTAGATGAAGTTGGGGTGAGTGCTGTTAAAGGTGGTTCAAAAAAATCCTCCCCTGGGGAAGAAAGACCTTATATGGATTTGCAGAGACTGCAGGAGATCGATCGAGAAAAAAAACAACGGAGGGGGGGGAGTCGTGTACGGCGAAAAAAAGCAGATACGTTCGAGAATAAAGGGGAGGTGGCTAAATTCCTCAAACATGTAGGTTTAACAAGAGGTACAATAAACTTGGACCTCCGAAGAAATAGAGGGGGGAGGGAACCAAATCACTTTCATCCTTCTTTGATCCCTGCTCAAGATGGGGAAAATAAAGGGGAGAGGAGCACCTCTTTTTAGAAAGAGCAGCGAGAAAGCAGTGCACGGAAATGACGGATTATTCAGAGCCTTCTATACGCACGTTGTGCAAGTAGACCAGATGTACTTTAGTCGGATCAGTCGGAGACCTACTTAAGGTGAAGGGAATAGGGGTTCATCGTCAAGTAAGGGAGGGGTCGCCGCTTGGGCCTGCAATTACGCGGCTTCATTTCGCCGATGAGCAACCAGAGCATGAAATTCGATAAAGCCTGCAAGAGCCTCAGAATCAAGTCAATGGCGTAGGGGGGGGTGTCCATCAATAACAAACAGCGTACTTCTAACGTGACGGTGACATGCTCATTAGGTTTTGGGGGGGTGATGTCTTTCCTTCCCAAGACAGCAAATGAAACGACGTTTGTACAGAAGGGCGCAGACCCGTGTGTACACGAGAGATTGACCTCTTGATATGACACATCGAGTGCATCTGAGTTTCTCTGGGGGTGTCTCGCTCGCCTATTGGGAGAAGATGGGGGGGGTGTGCTTTGGAATGTACAGACAGGGTTTACAGCTCACCGGGGCAAGGGATGCAAACATAGATTGACAGCATGATGAAATCTGGGGGCAGAGGGGGGTTGCAGCGGGTTGGGGGGACGCTTGGTCGGAGAGGGGTGGTGGAGAGGCTAGCCGATCATATTCAGAAACCACGTCTTCCCTGATTGTCGGGACGAAGTAAGAGCGAAACAATGACCGGAAGCGACAGGCAAAAGAGCAAGGGCTTACAGCGTCAGTCGGCTGGCATCTCGTGCTCCATGATCTTTAATGAGATGACAGAGAGGGGGGAAACGCAACAACGTGAGAGCGATGACCATCGTCCGAAACTTAGCTTTTGTTTCCCCACCAGTGCAGAAAGGCCACTGTTCGGGGTCGGGGAGGGGGGCTAGGGAGGGATCGACAGAAAAGGAAGGATTTTCTTTCGCTACCTGAATTCCGTACCCGGTCGTTTGCAAAGCGTGGTAGGCCTAAATCGACGCTAAAAATCGTATGAGGGGGAAATCATATGAAGGAGAATCGGCACAGGTCAGGCTCTATCCGTCAGACAGTATTCCCATGTCTCGTAAACGCCGTTTCCAACTTTACGCTGGTCCAGGTTGGGCGACATGGAAGGACAACCAACCGAAAGATAGCCCGTAGTCATCGCCCTCAAACGCGCCTGGGTCGGAAAGACCGAGTAGTACAGAAAATTCGAGCGATCATAAAAACAGCCTGAAAGGAGGGGCTGGAGGTGGGTTGCGAAAATCGAGAACAAAAGAAGGTCGACCGTGAAGGAATCCTGCGATTTAACCATAGGGCATTCATTCCAGTTAACTTATACGACACGCTCGAAAAGGGAAATGGAACGGGGGGGACGCGAGGTGAAAATGAGTCTGATCGAGGAGACTGTCACAGGCCCGTGATTTTCTGAATTGAGATAGGGGAGGCAATATCGTTGACCGAGGAAGGTGCAGGGGGTTGGATGGTCCTAGGGTCACTACTAGTACTCGAACGTAACGCTTAACGTTGTAAAAACTGGGAGGAAATTGGAGATTGCCATTGGAGTGCGAAAAGGCATGGGCGGGGCACGGCTAAACGCCTTCAGGGATCGAAAGGCTGAATGACAAAAAAGGGAAGTTTCGGATAGGTGCTCACCGACGACGAAGCTGTTCACCCTTCCATTCGACAAAAGTAGATTTCAGGACCGTTCGCCTTGAAGGAGAGGGGCAGCTCTTTAAAGCCCCTACGTTGGAAAAAAACCGGGAGGGGAAACGCAAAAGGAAATGACTCACCCTGACAACCACTCCATGTCTGCTAAAAAAGTCCAAGAAAAAACGGTGGAAAGGTTGCCTCCAGCAGCCTTAAGGCACCGCCGCTCTGATCGGAATCGGCCGAAAAAGAAGGGGGGGGCATTCGAATTCTTCGCAGGCAGTGTGCTTGCTTCTGGTGGGGGGAGTGAGTAAAGAAAATATCAAAAGATAGGTCTAGGTTTATGCCGAAATGCCGGATGCCGTGAGAAAGAGGAGCAAAAACGAGGAGGCAAATCAAAGAGACAGCCGTTGGTTCATGTCTAGTTGCCGTAGTAGCGACGCGCGGATAGCAGATACGCAGGACCTAAAAGAGAACCGAGAAAATGGAATTGACCGAGGGTCAGGGGAGGCCATGTATGTATCCCATCCTCTAAAAACACCAGGAGGGGGAAAAATATAAGTTGTGGGATTGTCTCTGGTCAGCCACTGAACGCAGGCTAGTGCAGGGAACGTCGGTGAAGGGGACTCCGATCTTGGGAGGTTTTCCGGCGCGCTACCATTAGACAAGGTAGCCAACTGTCAGGAAAAAAACGGCTGAGTAATTTCTTAGCAGGTTTGAAAGCGCTGGAGGGAGGGAAAGGGGGGAATTAAGGGGAGAGGAATATAAACATGATTTCGCCGGTTAAGGTGGCATGACTTCCCAATGCCATAGACAATCACGCCACGCTATCGGCCGCAGAGTGACGCAGATGATCAGAGTGAAAAGAAGCGGGAGGACGGGGGGGAGGCGAAGGGGGGAAATCACGGATTTGTGTCTTACTATTGAACTTCAAAGACACAGGAGTGTGGATGAGCAATTTCCGTTCGCTAGGGAAAGGGTGGGGGGGGGACAAAAATAAGGGGGGGGAAAAAGATTGAACCTCTGCCGTCAAACGCGAAAAAGGAAAGTACACGATGGGGTAGGGGTGGTAGAAACCACTTCGGCAATCTGGCACAGTCTCCCTAAATCTTCCTCGCTTGAGAGGCCTTCGAGCTGCCAGATGGTGAAGGGAGGCGGAGTAGAAGGCAGACAATGGGGGGGTCCAGAAGTGGAAAGCACTTTCATAATCCAGCGTAGTGCAAGAGGAAAAAACGAACGGCGAGGAATAGAGTGTCACGATCACATAGCTGAGGAAAGTTCGGAGGGGGGGAGTGGGGAACGGAGACTACCTAAGATCACATACTTAACTTCAAACAAGGGCATCAAGAGGCAAGAGTCGTATAGTGAAAGAAAAAGGACCGTGTAAAGGGCAGGTTGATAAGTAAATCGTTAACCCTCTTTCTGTCTCGGCAGGAAAGAACAACTAACGCCGAAGAGGAGGAAGAGCGGTTTTTTATAGCAAGGGGAGGGCGTCACCGGAAGGGGACTTGCGTTATTTCTTTCACGACAGCTGCCGTTATGGTGGATGAACGGGGGTCGGAGGAGGCTGAGGGGTGGCCAGGAAAGACCACAAGGACCAAGAAGGGGGGGGTGGGGGGAACCGACGTGGACCTGCTACAGTGAATACTTCCATTGACGTCTAAAGTAACGTTGAAAAGAGTGGAAGTCGAATAGAGGCAAATAATTCCGGGATAGGGGAGCGATGTATGGTAGTTCTGGACCGGTACCACACGAATGTGCCAGCCGCGACCCCGGGTAGTGAGTTGAGAGGCGGGAGAAATCCTCAGGGGAAGCCCGCCAATATTCGTGAAGAACCGGAGTTCCAGAAAATTTCCAGGAAAGAGACGCCGACTGGGCAAACATAAGCTGGCGGTGGGGTGTCAGAGTTTGAAGTCGGGGGAAGACATAAGGCTCTCAAATATTCCCCGTTCCTCAAGTCTAAGGATAACATGTATAAAAAAACCAAGGAGGAGAAGCGCACGAATTTGAAGAACCGGCAGCCTGGGCAAAGTGAAGGGAATGCGATAGGAGGGCTTCTACTCCGGGGGGCTTGCGCCCGCCATCAAGGCGACGAGAAAGGTGGAGAAAGTCAGGATAAGCTCGTAGAGCTCAGAGATAGCACCAACCAAAGCACTCGATGAGACCAACTGAAAAGCATTCGATTGGCTTCGCAAAGGGAAATGCAGAAGAAAACAGAGGGTGAGCGCTGGAAAGATTGGGGTTGTAAGAGAACACTCTTTTCCTCCAAGGGCGTAGTTTACCAAGCACACCTCAGGGGGACAGGACAGACATGGAGGGGGTAAAGCGGGTGAAAATCGGGGGAACTGAAAGCTGAGGGATGAACGAGGGGGGAGTCATTGCTGATTTGCTTGGCGAAGAAGAAAGTCAAAAAAATAAAGGCAGCGTCCGTGTATACGGGGGAGCAGATGGGGGGAGTGGTATAACGATAGAAAAGTAAGCGTCAGTTGGGGGGAGGGGAAGGTATGGAGTCCTAGCTCTAGTGCATGGTTCCTTGTCGTACTCGAGGACTGAAGAAGATAAGTTGAAAAAAGAATCGCTCGACGATGAGTATCCGTCCCGAAAGAGGGGAAGATAGGTTAAGAGGGACTAAATAAGCGACAGGGAAACACCAAAGATCGAGGACTTGATAGAGGGGGCTCGACATTTGTTAGCGGATAAGTAGCAACACCAGGGCGAACGACGCAGGAGAAAGGTATTTGCGAGGGGGGAGATGTATCGAGCAAAGTGAAGAGAGAGGGAGTCCGGGCGAAACTTGCTGATTTCCTTGTTGAAGGGCCGAGTTCTGGATGAGTGGGGTAGGTTAACGAATGTTGGGGGGGAAAGCTAAAGGGGTCAAAAACATTTAGGGGGGAGAATCGGCCAGGGGGGGGAGAGGACGCCGACGAGATCGATCAACAAAGGAAGGAAGAGAGATAGTTTCGAAAGGCACGTTCAGGCGCTCAAAAGAGGTCAACATCGTGATGAACTGAGTGCGACGATGATTCCGACCAAATGAGGGGTAACAGCCGATCAAAAGGAAAACAGGGCGAGTTGGCCAAGGGTGAGAGAAGTTGCGGATACGTAATGGAACATTAACCTTGGGGGAGAGGGTTTATCAGGCTGTCGATTAGCACTTTTGCAGGCGTCTGGGAAAAAGGTGGGATATCGGCGCTTCAAACAGACGACTTCTAGAAGAAGAGCCGGCCGGTGACGAGGTGGCAAAGGAGATGGACTGACAAAGGAATAAGGTCTAACTAGGAGAGTGAAGGTGTGATTGCCATAGGGAGAGCATCCGGGATGGTTCCCTTTGGGGCCTGGGAAGCGAGACATGCCTGGAAGAGTTAAACAAGAAATCAGATAATGAAGTGCGGGAGGCGCAATGCCCTGATCACTCACTAAGACCGGGGGTAATGTTTGGGTCGGAAATCCACCTGTAAAATCTATGACGTTCATGGCCGGTGGATGTGTGGTTGAATTTTCCGTAAGGAAAAGACAACACAGCAAGGGGAAAAGATCGGTGGAAAGGAGGGCTCCGCAGCATCACGTACTCCCGAGTGAAAAGTCAATTAAACATATTATCGGAATGCAATATTGGGTACCCTTAGGTGTGGGGTGTCTCAAGCGTCATGTCCTGTGGGGTGGGGAGGGGGGTACATAAACAACGTGTAATCATGAGGCGAAACTCAAGGATAGCCGCCAAGATATAAGCACGGGGAACATTTGATGCATTCCTTCGGACGGTGGGGAACGAGGGGGGGGGGCCGCGGCGGGTTGGGGGGAGGGAAGGCTCAAAGTATGACGGGAAGGCGTACCAGGTGATCGGCTACTGGATTGGGCGGCGGAGACTAGCTCGAATACAAAAGGCAGGACATGACCGTCACTGAAAGGATGAAGGGATAAAAAGGGACCTACTCATCGGTTCTCCATGCGTCATCTTCGAGGATGGCTTATCTACTTTGGGGAGAGCAATAAGGGGGCGAAAGGGGACCGCGTCGCGAACAACGGAATTGGAAAGCACAGCGTGGGTAAAAAGCGGACGGAATGCGACCGGGAACCACGTTTTCTGGTAAAAAAGCAAAGTGCGGCAGGGGAGAAAGAGGGAGGAGCTCCGTGACCTCACTTGGTACTAGATAATCACCGGAAAGGGCGGGGTCAAGCTTTTGGGGGCGGTCCAGCAATACAGAGATCGAAAGAAGAGGAGCAGCTATGACTCACGGTAGGGACACAAGGACGTTAGCTCCGGAGGGGAGTATAATGTTAGGGCTGAACTCGTTCTCAAAACGTTCAAGAACAGGTAGAGGCGGCGGAAGGAGAACAAACCTCGACAATATTCAAGGGACTTCGGATACAAGCAGAATAAGGTCCGCAATTTCTTCATGAACCATCGCAGGTACAGAGCTGGAGGACGCCATAAGGTAAAGCGCCGTAACACCAAAAGCTTCGTCGGAGGGGGGGTCTTATGACTATAACACGAAACGGCGAACCGCGGACGGGGATCGGAGGGGACAAAGGGGTGCATGCGGGAGGCAGAGGGGAAATAATCTACGAATCGAATTGATTGGGGACCAGGTTGGGCGGCTCATGCGATGATCCGAAGGAGGGCAGGTTATCTCCACGAGGGGAGGGGAAAAAGTTTCAAATCACGAGGAATTCCGCAAACTTGTGGGAAAATACACCACAATAGAGGTCCTCCCTGTGGGACCGCAAAAACGGGACGGAGGAGGTGTCACTGGGGGGAAGGGGCAGTGCCATGGTGACGAAAAAGAGGCAGTGGCACGAAAAACTCTGAAAGGAGACGAATTACGTTATAAACGCGACCGAGAGTAAGAACAGTTCGGGGAGGGTAGCCGCCGCGACAAAAAAATAGGGCCGCCAACCTTCTAAAATACAGAAATAGGGTCTCAACGGTTCGTTACTCTTGTGTTGAGTTGACCGTACATGCCAAATCTTTCACCCAAGTAGCAGTGGTGAAAAAAGGGGAGGGAAAGGCAGCAAACGAAGAAGGAGAAAAGAACAATTCTGCTGAACCGTACGGGGTATGCGGTAAGACCAACTCCGGTTTAGGGAGGTGCGGAGCTTCAGAGAAAGTTAAAAACAGCCAGCAGAGAGGAGGGAATCGAAAAAAGGTCTCGGCGCGGGACACAGCGGCCTTGCGTAGCATGCAAAGGGCAGTAGTGACTTGCTCGGGAAGGGAGTTAGTTAGGACCATTCAACGAGGCGAAAAAAGGGGGTTTGTGCCTAGGGGAAGGGGAGCCAGTATAAGGCACGACGCGACAAACACAGAGGACACGTCAGTCAGAGCTCCTCAGCCGGTTTGAAACGGTGGGAACACGTGGCAGCAGGAGAGCTCAGCATAGAACAGATCAGGCAAAGCTCATGACCTAGAAAAGTCACTGGGAAGCCAGGAGAATCAGGGGATGAAAATGGCTTAAAACAGAAAAAAAGAGAGATAAAAACACCCACTATGAAGAGTTTGTGGGTAAAGGCAGTGGAGAACGGTCTCGGGTTATGAAAAGTGGTAAAGGTCAGGGGTTCCGGCCGGGGATGGACGAAGTGGTCCGGCAGGACTTAAGGCAGTAGCACTGAGACGG
>Ga0179593_1581141_pt1 | contig 10976 bp, 15 predicted proteins | sample CZODoug2_1_08_16_FD_185931 | JGI IMG/M metagenome (GOLD analysis project Ga0179593, IMG submission 185931) | Vadose zone soil fungal communities from Angelo Coast Range Reserve, California, USA - CZODoug2_1_08_16fungal (PacBio error correction) | ecosystem: Environmental > Terrestrial > Soil >...
GGGGACTCTTTCTTTCTCCAAAAAGGGGACCCTCTTTGAATGAGTGAAAAGAAACGGGGTCTCAACATGTGTGGAGGAGGGGGGAGGGAAAAACGCTCCAGCCACCCTCTAGTCATCTAATACTTCTTGAAGGCTTCCCTCTTCTTAAAATCTACCGTAGAGGAGTGGGGAAAAAAAAGAAAGTCAGATTCTCAAAGTGCTGTTCATCGAACTGGGAAGGGGAAAGCGGGAAAAGAAGGGAGGAGCAGAGTCGTCGAGCGACTCCGCATGCTGATATAGGGGCTAAATTCCTTCCTTGAGAAACATTAGATCGGTGAGGGGGGGTAGAGACATCATTCTCGGCATATCAAATAGAAGGAAGACCGGGGGAGAGGAGGGAAAAAGGAGAAAAAGAGGAGAGGCCTTTCTTGTTGACGTAAACACCAGCCAATACTCGGATCTCTTCTCTACTATTGGCCAAAAGGCCGGAGAAAGGGGCATGCGAAGAGAGTTTGGCGAGAGGGGGTCAGGAAGAGGAGGAAAAAGGGGAAAGAAGGAAAAGCGGGGAAACGAGCATCTCGACGCGTGCTGAATTCGGAGTGCGCGCGAGATTATTTCTCTCATGGGGAGAAAAGGGGGGGAATTGTAAAAAAGTGTTGACGGCTGCCAAAGAGGGGGAAAAAAAGGGGGGGGGGGAATCTCTCCTCGCTTTAAGTCCTGGCGTGGTGTGGGTCTCCTTCCTTCTTGGGTTTGTGAGGGGAGAAAACAGGGAAAAAGGCCTATCCCCCTCCTCAGCACGACAAAAAGGAAGAGAGGGGGAAAAAGGAGGGAAGGGGGAGTATTACCCTACGATCGTCGACGAAGAGCTTCCCTTCTCTCTCTCTCCTGCGGGAGAAAGGCGAGTAAATGTTGGGGGAGGACGGACGCCGAGCTACTAGCATTGGACAAGAGAAGGGGAAGAGAGAGAAGGGGAACGGTTCCAGTTTCTCTGACCCCGAAGGGTGTTACTTCGTCCTTCCGTCACGGGAAGATAGGCTCTAGGAGGGGGGAAACGAAGTCGAACTCGAAAGGAGAAGGGGGGAAGTGGGCATTCGCATTTCACAGAGGCGAGGAAAAAATGATGGGGGAAAAGCTCAATTTGCTCTAGCTTCACTCTTGATCGAGGGGGTGCTTCTCTCTCTTACCTTCTGGCTCATCTGAGGATTTTGAAGAGACGGGCAAACCCCTTTTTCCTATGGTAAGAGGAGAAAGGGCGCTCTACCCTTCTTCGAGACGTACGCTCTAATTCGTCCCTCATAGGCCGAGGTTCTCCGTCGCGATTGAAAAAAGGGGAGAAAAGGAATGGATACCTCGACCGGGGGGGCCTGCCAATCCCATTGCTACAGATCCGCATGAAGCGAGAGAGGAAAAGAGAGATCGCCTCTATGGACGGGGGGGGAGCCGGTTCTTTTCCTTCAGGGGGTAAAGGCTTACTTTTTGGGAAACCAGGGAAGGGTTAAAGAGAGTCGCGCTGCCGTAATCCACGGAAGGAGAAAAGAAGAAGGGAAAGGGGGGGCACCTTCCTCTGTAGCAGGTCGCGCGCCGGGGGAAACCTGTTTTTTCCTACTCACGCCAAGAGCTAAAGAAAAAAGAACGCGTTAAGAGGAGAAGGGGGAAAGAAAAAAAGGGGGGGGAAAGAGGACACTCTTTCAAGCTCGCGCCGTCGTGCAGGAAAGAATGCGAACTGCCCCACCCTGCCGTTTTAAGAACAGAGAGGAAAAAAGAGGAGGGGGGAGACAAAAAAGAGAGTCGATCCCGGCTTTGAAGAAGGGAAGAAGGAAAAAAGGGAGGGGAGAGGGGGAGGAGTCACCTGTAACCCTCTGAAACGGCTCAGAAAGGTCGCTAGGCGTCCTTCTAGCCTCCCCTCCAGCGTACAACATGAAAATGAAGGAGAAGCAGAAGGAAAGGGGGAAGAGCTGACCCATCGACGATCGTAGGGTAAGACGGGAGGAAAGAAGAAAAAAGGGAAAGGGAAGAGGAGTTGTCCATTCAACGAGCCTGTGAGAAAAAAAAAAAGCCTCCTTCCTTCCAAACCACTTAAGGATGAAAAAAAGGAACCCGAGACCGTACCGAGTGCGGGGAAAGGGGGGGGAAGAAAGGAAGGGGAGGGGACGCTTGTTCTCACATGCCTGACAGAAAGGGGCCCAGGACCGATACCCCACTAATTCACACTCGGAGAGAGGGAAAAGGAGGGGGACGGAGACTCCGCCGGAATCTCCAAACTCCGGACCGCAGGAAAAAAAAAGAGGAGACGAAGCCGAGGGGGCGCGCTCCTAGACTCGTCCGTAGTAATGAGGGGGGGGGGAGAAAAAAAGGAAAAACTCTCCGCGCGCGGAAGAGGACCCGACGCCTGATGAGCTTTAACCGCGGAAAGGAGAGAAGAAACGAGAAGGAGAAAAAAGGGGGGAGAGAAGAAGATCCTCTTTTCTTCCTCTACTGCCAATGAGAAGGAGGAGAAAGAAAAGGGAAAAAATGACGTCCTACTACCGATTCCACGGGGCAAGTGGAGGGGAAAGAAGGGAAAGGGAGCTTTCTCGACTACACCAGGGAGGGGAAGGGACGTCTTTATGGAAGTAGAAATGAAGGAAGAACCCCCCCTTACTCGCTTACTTCGAGGGGGGGAGGGGGGGGAAAGAAAAGAAGAGGGAGAGACACCTTTTTTCGCCCCGATTCTTCCGCGATGGGGAGGAAGCGTCCTTCCCGGCTTTGGATCAAAGAAAAAAGAGAAGAAAGAAAAAAGGGAAAAAGAGAGAGATAGTAGCGTTCTCGTTCGTGGAGGGAAAAAAAAAAGAGGGAGAGGAGGGCAATTTCTTTGATCCCAGAGGCGGGGGGATCGCCTTTGCGCGCCAACCGACGCAAAAAAATAGAAAGTAAGGGTGCCCGTCTTCCAAAGGGAAAGAAAAGAAAGAAAGCCCTTCTGCTGTCGGTTTGCAATATGAGGAGGAAAACAGCCACCTTCTATGTCTCTACTTGGCAGGGTTGCGAAGGGGGCCGGGGGAGAAGAAGGGGGAAAGAGCAGCGTCGCGAGCGCCTCCGAAAGGCAGAAAAGAGGGGGGAGGGGAAAGAGGTCCTCCAAGCAGGGGCATATCCTTCAAAGAACAGGGGTTCGGGGTGGGGAAGAGAGAAAGTTCTCCGGTTAAGCTCAGAAAGGCATATCGAACCTCGCCCAAACAGAAAGGGTACAAAGAAAAAAAAGAGGGAACGGGACACCATCCCGAAATTACTAAGGAAAGAAAAAGAAGGGAGGGGAGGGGAGGTACTATTTCCCTCGTCCGGAAGCATGTCTCCTCTCTGTGGGGGGAGGGGGAAGAGACGGCGGCGTCGCCGCACTAAAGGGAGAGGAAGGCATCTCGCCGAAAAATTCTTTGTGTAGAAGGGAATGCAGGGAAATGGGAGGGGGTCCGCAGTTTTTTTTTATAAAGGGAAAAGGGGGGACTCTTTTTTTACTTCTGAAGGAGGAAATCTTTCCTTTAGAAAGGGGGGTAAGGAGGGAAAAGTACCTGGGGCATATCGCATTGACGTGGTGGGGGGGGGGAGAAGGAAAGGAAAAAGGCCCCGAAGGAAGCACATGCTCGTTTCCTGAGCCGCACCAGCAAAATGAAAGGTGGAGGGGGGGGGGGAAAGGGACCCTACGATCGTCGACTGTTTTCACAAGAGAAAGGAGAGGAAATAAGGGAGGTCTGCACTTTGGGGGTGGCTCGTCTTGTCATTCTAGACTGAGAAAAGGCATTGGGGGGAAAACAGTTTCCAGCGGGTCCAGGTTATGCCGCAGGAAAAAAGAGGAAGGGAAAGGGGGGTACCGTCGTCCGCGTCACCCGAGCTCGAGGGATGTGGGTGAGAAAAAAGAGGATCGCTCGCTGCTAGAGGAGAAGGGGGGGAAGAAAGCCTTTTTTGAGTCAAGAAGACAGCATGCTGGCATGCACGAAGTGCAAGGGGGGAAAGAGGGGGAAGGTGGTCTATGACCCTTAAAGGGGTACAGGCTGAACTCGTGCTATTATCTAGGACGGTTCTGGAAAGGGGGATGTCCTGTAAAAGGGGGACCTATGTCTAGGCATCTTAGACCGTAGGAGGGGTCCAAAAAGAGGGAAGGTGCCCAGTCGCTCGAGGCTGTAGGAGCCGTTTTATTCTTCATCTCCTATTGATCAAAAAGAGGAGTACAGGGACTTTAGCCCAAAGGGAAAAAGAGGGAGGAACTTTTCAAAAAAAGTTCCTTCCCCTCAAAAACCGGGAGAAAAAAAGACTTCTGCGAGAGAGTAGAAAAAAAAAAAAGGGGGGGGAAAAGACTCTAGTGCTGAGTGTCCGTCCTCTCTTCTTAAAAGTCTAGGGAGGACCCGTACGGGGGGGGGGGGGGAAGCGCTCCGTTATCACCTTCGTAGAGGAAGAGAAAAAAAATGAGCAAAAGCCTCTATCGACTTTGCACAAAAGCCTCGCGCTGCATGCTAATCGAATAGAAAGGGGTTTGGAAAAGAGGGAAGACCGAGCGAAATACCTCCTCGCTCAGAAACAAAGTGTCAAAAAAAGAAGGAAAGGGGTTCCTCTCCCAACTGGCCGCGATCCACAGGAGGGGGAAAAAAAGAGGCCTTCCATCCTTCTGTTTGGCCACAGGGAGAAATGAGAAAAAAGGAAAAAAAGATAGACTAGCCGTCTTCTATTGCGAACTATTGGCAAAAGGAATGTAGTGAAAAGGAAGAAGGGGGATCCTTCTTTTTTACTCCGGAAGGAGGGAAGAATATTTTTCACCTCCACCTGGACACTCTGAAAGGAACGATAAAGGGGGGGGAAAGGAGGTAGTCCCCTCGCTCGGCCGGTGAAGGAGAGAAGAAAGGGAAAGAGTAACGCTCCATTTCATACATCATCGGTACTGCTTACAGAAGGGGATGACCCCGTCGACTATCTTATGGAATCCGCGGAAAAAAGGAAAACTAGAAAGGGGAAAAAAAAAAAAGGACCTGTGTCTTCAGGGCAGGCCTTTTCTCGAAAAAAAAGAGAAGAAAAAGAAAAAAACGTCAATGCGATATCACCAGGGACCCTCTACCGTTACCTATTTGTAAGAGGGGACCAGGAAAAGGACGTGACGCGTTCTCAACATGCACGGGAAACAGAAAGACGAGGAAGAGAAAGAAGGACCTATCCAGGCGAGATTCTCTTCGCAATAGAATTAAAATAAAATGGCGGGGAAAAGAAGAGAAGCCAAGAAAAATCGCGTCGCATGCCGACCCTCGCTCGAGCGAACAGGGGGAAAGAGGAGAAGAGGGATCCTATACTCGTTCCGGGTAAATTCCGGGGGAGGGGGCTCCTCTTTCTCTTCTCTTTGTAAAATCTGGGAGATGACGAAAAGGGGAATTAAACCCTCGCAAGGATCTCCCTACTAGCAAAAAAGGGAAAAGGAGGAGGGGGAGAAAAGGGGAGGATTCTTGATTGCATAATCCGCTTGGCCGGAAAAAAAAGGGGAGGTCGACGCTACTCTTCTCATGAGGGAATGGCTTCAGGGGGGAGAAAAGGGGCAAAGGTGAGGGGGAAGAAGTGCTGCTTGCGCGACTACACTGCAAGGGGGAGAGAGAAAGAAAGGAGAGGGATCTTTACTACGGGTTCCGCTGACTTCTATTGTTTCTTTTTCTCAGTGGGGGAAGAAAAGTGAAGAGAAAAAAAAAGGAAAGGAAAGGAGAGGAGGGGGAGATGGGGGAATGGCGGGGGAGAAGGACAACAGAACTATAACCTCTAATATATCTCAAAAAGGAAGGAAATGGAAAGAGGGAAGAAAGGAACACATGCCTAGACGGACTCTATACCCTATGGAAATGTAAAAAGGGAAAAGAAAGGAGGGGAAAAAAAAGGGGGGAGCTCCTTTCTCTCCCACGCGCCCAAGGGGAAGGGGGTGTTGGGTTTTTTTTTTTGTGGGGGGTGGGGGGGGGGGGGGGGGGTGTGGGGGGGGGGGGGGGGGGGGGGGGGGAATAAAAGGACCTTCTCTTCTTCAAGAAAAAAGGGGCAATCTCGTCTTCTTTTCTTCTGCAAAGCCCTTGGGGAAGAGGAAAGGAGGTTCAATAAAGGGAAAAAAAGGAAGTCAGTCATTAGCTCGTCTCGAAGCAGAAGGAAAGGAGAAAGAGGGAAAGGAGACCGCTTATCTTCCTCAGAGCCGTCCTGTGAGGCTCGTAGTCGATCCTTGCTCTTGGAATTAGAATAGAAAAAATCGAAGAAAAAAAAGGAGGACGCGCCCGCGCGGCTTTCCTGTACATGGGGGGAAAGGGAAAAAAGGGAGGAAGCCCGAGTCTCTTAAGCGCGCGGATAAGAGGCGCCTAGTGTCGGCATTCCGCAAGGTTGTGAAGGAATGGGACGGAGAAAGAAAGTAGATCTTCGACGAGCATCTAGAAGAGGGGGGGAGGTGGAAGGGACGTCCGGATCTGGCGCGCGATATGATGCAAAAGGGGGCACCTCGTGTTTACTTCTTCAACTTTGGGGGAAAAACGAGGGGAAAAAAATAGCGCTGCGCTGGAAGTCCTGGGGGCAGAAGCGGGGGGGAAGGGGGAAAAAGGGGGAAAAGGAAGGAAGGGGGAGGGGGTTTTTCTGCGCAACGGCAGAAAATCCGCATCACAGACACTTCTTATCTTTTCTGGGTGGGGGGAGGAGGAATGAAAAAAGTCAGCCGAGCGCCCTGCGCTAGAGGAGGGGGGGAAAAGAGAAAAAGAGGGAGAAAGGTTTCGGCGCGGGATTCTCTACTTAAGGGAAAGGAAGGGCTCTGCGAGCCTTTTGGTCAGGTGAAGAAAAGAGTACCAAAGGGGGAACGTCGAAGGGGAGGGAAGACTGATCTACCTCGATAGAGAACGTCTCTTTCCACTATTCTACCCCGAAAAGGAGGATAGGAGGAGGGGGGGAAGGGGTGGGCATTCGCAGTTCAGCGGCGGCGTGGAAGAGGAAAGGGCATTCACTAATTTCGCTATCTTCAAAAGGACCCCTTACTTTGCCTGAGCTAAAAAAGGAAGTGGGGCTGATGAGAAAAAAAAAAATAGGTCTTTCGCGCTATTTAGTAAAAAAAGGGGGGAAAAAGGTAAAGGAGCTCTTCTCGTCGAGCTTGCTCTCTAACCACTCGAAGAAAATAGAGAGGTGGGGAAATTGGCATCGCCGGATTTTCCTCAAGGAGAGAGGGAAAAAAAAAGGAAAATTTTTTATCAAAAAAGGAACTACCTCTATCCGGAAATAGGGTCAAAAGGGGGACACCCCGCCCTAGCGGCTATATATATAAAAAAGGGGAAAGAGAAAAGGGGGATCTCCTCTAGTTTCTTGGGAAAGGGTCCTTGGTCCTGCAAAAGTAGGAAGGTACGAGTGGTATACCCATGTGCCTTTTGCAGCGAGGCAGGGAAAAGGAAAAGGAAAGAAAAAAAGGGGAAGAAGCTACCTAAGAACGAGCATTTCCTGGAGGGCGAAAAGGAGAAGACTCAGAAAAAAAGGGGGTTTGCCCGACCTCGCGCCGAAAGAATAGAGAAAGAAAAGGGGAAGGAAAAAAGGTGACATCGATCTCCGCACCGTGGTCCTCGCCCAAGAAAAGGAAAAAAAAACTTTCATTTCCTGCCATCCTTCGTTGGTTCCAAAAGAAGAAGAGTGAAAGGGAAAAAGAGGGACATCGCGGCCGCTTCGATGTTCGACTCGGGGGAAAGAAAAAGAGAAAAAAAAGAAGAGCAGAAGGGGGGTCTATCCCGGCTGTTGACGCAGGGGGGTCATTGATGAAGATGGTTTTCAGCGCAAACTTGACAAAAACGGAGAAAAAGCGAGAATCGGCAGTACGTCGATACATCCCGCCTCCTCCAACAGGTAAGCGCCGGGGGCGAAAAAAGAAGAAAAGGAAAGGGAAAAAGAGAGGACTGACCGTTCGCTATCTTAGGGTCATCGCGGAAAAGTGTCGTGTCTCTTCTTGTTCTCAAACGATTTGCAGAGAAGGGAAGTTGCAGACGGGAAAAAAGGGGGGAACAAAAACGTCAAATGCGATATCCCAGGACTTTCACATCGAGGGGAAGAGGGAAGACCTTACCGTATTGTCGTAAAAAGCCTTCAACCTCACTATAACAAAAGAGTTAAAAAGACACTCGCAAGAGAAGAGGGAAGAAACCCCAATTCAAGTCCACGGCGCGAGGAGAGGAACAGGAGGCTCCTATCATCCATCCTCGAGAGACAGATGTGAAAAAGCGCCGAGACGGACTATTGCCCTCCGTATACGGAGAAAGAAAGGAGGAGGGGAGGGATTTTTTCCCGTCACCAAAATCAGGAAAAGGGGGGACCACGGTGTACATCTTCGCATTCCAGCAAGATTGGAGAGCTTAACCGCGCAGATCGCAAGAAAAAACGCGAAGGGACTGTTCTAACCGGACGGCTTTGGAGAAAAGAGGCCCTCCGCTGAGATCAGAATGGAGAAAGAAAAACGAAAAAAGGCAAACTACAGATTTCCACGGCAGGGGAGGGGAAAGAAGAAAAAGAGAAGTGCTGTCTTGCGCGACAAAAACCCTGCACGGCCTTTAGTCTGTGGACGAGGAAGCACAGGGGAGGAAGGGGGGCTTGGCGCGGTTGGCGGCCGACAGGGGAAGGGGGGAAAACGCGATTCTTCCCGCTCGGGGAGAAAGAGCGTCCTCTCTGGGCAGTTTCTACAAAAAAGAAAGAGAAAGATAGCTCGAAAAGAAAAAGAATATAGCGGTTCTCGTTCGTGCGCCACCGACACGGGAAAAGGAAAGGGAAGGGAGGGAAGAAAAGAGAGGGGGAAGAATCGGTTCGCGCAACAGGTTTTATCTCCCGGACACCTCGAGTCATCGAATAGTCTTTAATGGCCGGGGGAAAGAGTAGGGCAAGATGAAGAAAAAAGGGCAGGCGTGTCGTCCGCTCAAGCAGAAAAGTCGGGAGAAAAAGGAAGGAGGAGGAAGAGAGGGGGGAGGGACTCATTCCAGTTCATGAGCACGTCGCGAGGGAAAAGACAATGATCTGCTCCGAGATCCGGACCGGGGAGGCGGGGGGGAGCGTAGGGATCCTGGAGGTTAATCTCATCCTTCACGAGGACGAATGAGGGGGGAGAAGATGAAAAAAAAAGAGGAGGTCCTGTCTTGTGACGTGAAAACCATCCCGAATGAAGACGAAAAGGGCCCCTCGTCCGTCTCGCTCGCAGGGGAGTACTGCAACTGGGGAAAAGGGGGGGGGGCGAAAGTATCCCGCCTTCCCTTAGATTCTTGAGGAAAGAAGGACGAAAAGGGAGGGGGGCTGATTCGGGGTATCGTCCTTGAGGGAGGTCCGCATTTTTATCAGGGCAAGACGAGGACGGATGCCACTCGTTGACTCGCACTCGGTGCCACAGGGAAGGGTGGGAAAAAAGAGGAGAGGGGGAAGGCTGGAATTCCCGTGGCATATCGCGGGGGGGGGGACGGGTGGTTCTTCGCAACGGCCTCGCGGACACAGAAAAAAGGAGAAAACTAAGGAGAAAGGGGGCCTGTGATGCCGCCGGAGGAAAATAAGAGAGGGAAAAAAGGAAGGAAAAGGAGGAGACTCTCCTACCGCTGAGAGACTTTTTTCTTCTTACTTGGGGAATAGAACTTAAAGAAAGGAAAGAAGTGGGTCTACTCGGAATTGGCTCAGCGAGAATGGGGGGGGAAGGGAAAAAGAAGAAAAAAGACTTCATCATTACTTTCCCCTTTGTAACTTAAGGAAAACAGGGGATCGGGGGGGTACCTCTCTGATAGAGGGTGAAAGGGATCGGGAAAAAGGGAAGAAACCTCGTGGTGTTTCTCCAACGCCGGGTGGGGAAGCGGAGGAAGGAAGGAAGAGGGGAAGAAAGCAGTCTTTCCATTCCGAGTGTCGCGGGAGTGAACACAGTTTGGCCTATTCCTTCCTTTGAAGAGCGGAAAACGCGGGGGAGGGGGGGGGGAAAAGGGACGGCTCGAGTCTTTCGCGCGAGGGGTGCAAAAAAAGGGGGAATAATTTACTATTCTCTTCGCTTCTAGCGTAAGGCCCATTCACCTCTAGCTGAACTCGCAGGCACACTGTGGGGAAAAGGGATCCCTGTCGCTTTAACAAAAAAAAAGGGGAAATAAAACCTTCCTCCTACCGGGCGATTTCCTTCCTCCTCCGGAGAAACGAGAGAGAAAAACAACCAACGGATGAGGATGAAGAGTATATCGCGATAAGAGGGCGGGGAAAAGGGGGAGGGGCCGCCCTCTATTGCTGGTCTTACTTTTGAAAAAAGGGGACGGGGGGGAGGGACGCTGCCGAATCCAACTGCCTTCCGCGAAAGAGAGGAGAAAAAAAAGGGAAGGGAGCGCTCCCTCTCTACGGCGCATCGCCAGGTTTCCCTACCCTCCGGAAGAAATAAAGGGGGGAAAGGAAATCAGACGAGAAAGCAAGGCACCGTAATTCCTCGCCAAAAAAGTGGAAAGAGGAAAGGGGATAAGGGAGAAAGGCGTGCCTTCCATCCTGCTGGGCGCCAGAGGAAAAACAAGCCCGTTGATTAACACCACGAGCTCCAGAGCCGAGGGGGGAGACTAGGGAAAGAAGAGTCCTTCCCTGCGGTGACGCCGGCCGACGTCCACAAGTGCAAAGGATGGAGGAAGGGAAAAAGGGGGGGAAAAGCGGAAAGTCTCTCTAGCCCTTTCCTCGTAGGCCCAATGCGTAGGGAGAAAATACACTCCTCCTCCACCAGTTTACAGAGTGCAAAAGGAAGGAAGAAGAAGGAGGAACCCTCGCGATCGTAGGTCCATCCGCAGGAAGAAGGAAAAAAAGGAGGGGAGGGGGAAAGGAGGAGTTTCTCATTCAACAGCCTGTTCTCATTCGTCAGTCCGAAAAGGGACAACACCACGTCATTCTATATTCCAGGAATAAGGAGAAGAGGAGTGAAAACAAAAAAAGAAGGGGGAAGCCGTCAACCACGAGGCACTTACGTTAACGAGGACATAAAAGAGGAAGAAGGAGATCCATATCCGGCGTCCAGGACCGGG
>Ga0179593_1358107_pt1 | contig 10975 bp, 16 predicted proteins | sample CZODoug2_1_08_16_FD_185931 | JGI IMG/M metagenome (GOLD analysis project Ga0179593, IMG submission 185931) | Vadose zone soil fungal communities from Angelo Coast Range Reserve, California, USA - CZODoug2_1_08_16fungal (PacBio error correction) | ecosystem: Environmental > Terrestrial > Soil >...
GCGAAAAAGAAATAGAGTAGATCGGAAAGGACGGTTGTCCCCAGGTCGCTGAAGGCAAAAAAACACAAAATCACTGGGGACTAGGAGTCGTAAACAGGGGTGTTGGGTGTCCGGATTTATAATTGAAACACTCGACCGAAAACTAAATGGGAACCCACGACGCTTGCTGACGGCCAGATCGGGCCTTGGAGTTACGAAACATTTCTGACAAACAACGAGCCGGGACCTGGAAACTCGGAGAGCAGTGTTGCAAAAAGACGCGCGGGGATTGGGCTGCGGGGGAAGTGGGCAGGTTTGAACCCGGAAAAAAAAAGAAAGGAGCCGGGTTAAGTCGAGGAGTGAGCAACGCACCCTATGGAGAAAACGATAGGGACGGGGTACTGGGCCACAGCAGGGGATACGAACATGACGGAAGGGAACCAGAAAAGAACCACGACGGAAAACGCTCTGGGGCCCACGCAGTGTGTAAACCTGGGAAACCAATGGGGGAAAAGTGAGTAAGAGTGTTGCAGGCGCGTCAGACGTTCACCTTTTCCCTCACCGAACGCCCAAGGGCAATCATAGGTCAAAAAAAAAAAGGGAGGCAGGAGTAAAAGAGATTTAGTCCGTCCACGGGGGGGAGCGTGCCACTGAGCACAAATCGCAGTGCAGGCAAGCAAAGAATCTTACCTAGAAAAGGTCCGCACCGTGAGTCCAGGAGCCAGGGGGAAGGACGGAGACCACGCGGGAAACGGTCTTCCTCGGCCGAAAAGGGAAAGCTGCTCAAAAAAATCGACGAAAAGACAGGGGGCAGCCGGCAGTCAAAGGGGGGTGCACAGGAAACTCCAAATCAATACCGCACCTCAAAAAAAAAACGCACGGAGCAAATGGGGGTGGTAGGAAACAAAACAAAGCCATCCAACACCCTAGAATTGCAATTGAGAACCAGTAAAGGAACGGCAAGAAAGTGGGGTGACATCCTCCCCCGACGGCAGAGATTCCCAGCAAAAAGGGGACAAACCATGGGGGAAGGGGCTCGTTACACCTTCGATCAGTAAAAAGTCGGGGATATCCTCAAATGCCTCAAAAAGTTTGTTAAAAAAGCAAAAATTTGGAACCGAGCTCTCCATGGCAGTCCGGCCGAAAGACCAAAAAGACACAAAACAAACCCACAGCCCGCGCCGAACGCCACAGCCAAGACAGGCGCTAACACCTCAACTCTAAGGTTGTGCGTAATGTGCGACGCTTAAAAAACACTGCCGGGGCAATCAAAGCTCACCCCGGAACAAAAAAACTAAAAGAAATTATCTAAAATCAGGGGTGTAAACTTGCACCAACCCGACAAACACAAACTGCTAAAAAAGTGGGCTCCAAGCGAATGAAGGAATTTTGCAACAGGAAAGCACACCAAGTGAAAGGTGCCGTGTGATCGGCGAAAAAGTTGGATGATCAGGTTGGGGAGTCATCCAGGCCGAAAATCAAGCACCAACGCCAAGCTCGCCTAGACCTCTTCACAAAGCAAGGGGGGGAAAGGGGGTCGGACTCACCCTCCCTAGGAGCCGTCCGGGAACAACGAGTAAATAAACCAAAGTTGAACAGAAAAAGAAAAACCACTTGTAATCCCAGCAATAAGAGGAAGTAAAAAAAAAAAAAAAAAAAAAATGAAAGGAGGAAGCACGGGATAGAAATGACAAAAAAAAAGGTGATTTGAAAACAAAACAAAAAAGAGCGTGTAAGACCAAACCGGGGAAGCCTGTTCGGGCGTCGGGGCATCGCGGGTAAAGAAAGGAAAGGTCGCCCTTATGGCCAAGCGGGGGGAGGAACAATAAGGGGGTCGCTAGAATTAGCAAGTCGGCAGTTATTGGAATGCAGGGAACACAGACTGACAGAGCGGGGGACGGAAAAGGCACTACAACGTAGACAGGCGTCAAAAAAAACGAACTGTGGGCTGGGGGTGGGTCTGGGGTGGGAAGGGCCAGACGTCACACCAAGACACCGAAACCGAAATAAAGGAGGGGAAAAAAAAACAAAGGGGTCATAAACGCCTAGGATGGCCACGGCCGGGCTGTGGGAAATGCGCGCCCGTTGGTGAAAAAAAAAAAAAAAAAAGGGTGGTTCTCAAACCCCCCGCAAAAATCTGACCTGAATGGGGCGGAATCATCGGCTGTAACAAGTGAACCCGTTTATCGGCGCGGGGACAACGTCCCCTACGATCCAAACCCCACAAGCCAAAAGCACGTCCGGGGTGAAAGAACAAGGTATAAGCCCAACCTGCAAGCAAAAGAAAGAAGCATACCACCGCCAACCCAAGCCGTACGCCAAACAAGAAGGAAAAAAATCCAAAAAAAAACCGACCCAACACGGCACCCGACCACCGCCGGGCCTCGGTCACAACAAGCCCAGCCCCGAACAAATCCAAAAAGACCGACCCGGCCGTCCCAAAAAAAAGACGCGCAAGGATTTTCAACGCCCCCGGACACAGGGACCGAGACGCCATAAAAGGCAAGTTCGAAAAAACCCCAGAAACCGGTACCAATGGGGGTATCCCAAGACCTGACTTGCGAAAAAGCCATGAAGACTACGACGGGCCCCAAGCGACGGGTAGAGAGCACACGCCATCCGTAAAAGTTTTAACGCCACCTCAGGGTCGAGTACAAAGCAGGGGGTTTTCCGGTGAGACAGCCACCAACACTGGGGCCCAACCCCCCCAGACCTCGGGCACGCCGCGACGAAAGCAGCAAACACTGGGGTCAGTAACAAGGTGGAAAACATCGAGCACCCTCCGAGAAGGTCGTGCAAGAGACTGCAACCAAGAGGAACTTTTCTGGCTTTGAAACAGAACTCCTAGCGACGAAAGCACCGCAGGCCACCGAGGCCAAACTCTGCTGGACACCGTGCGGGGGAATTACGTAAATGGGGACACCGAACAAAAACCCCCGCCTTAAAAAATCGAAAAGGGGGGGGAAGGAACGGCCAGGGGGGGGTCCGCCCCCGCTCCGGCCATCGAAATCGACGGCTCCCAGGGCCCAAAATCCAAACCCTTCAATCCTCGGACCGCAAAAAAGTATGAGTGGGAAAGACTCCCGGTTAGATGGGAGCCATGGGGGGAGAAAGGGAGCGGGCGAAGAATCGAAGTATCACCCCTCAAAGCGACAAAAAACGTCCTCCTACGTGGCCGAAGCCATGCTGAGAAAAAAACAAACGGAGGGAGGAAAAGGATAAAAAAGGAGGGGCAAAAAAGAAACAAGACGGGGAAAGGAGGGGAGGGGGGGGAGCCGCCTTACACCCGGGCTGGGAAAAGAACAGTCAGAGCGCGTCAGGGCGAGAAAAGGCAGCTCCATCCTAAACCAGGAGGAGGGTAGGGAAAAAAAGAAAATGATGGCCGTTCGATTCATCGAAAACGGGAAGGAGAGTGGGCCTAGACAGCCGATTTCACGGATGGAAAGGGGAGGGGAGGGACTCCTTGGAATGGGACCTTTAAAACGAGGGTAATGGGGAGGTGGTCCCTTCACCGTGGGAAAGCGACGGTAGGAGAAAGTCGGAAAAGAGGTCAAGGGCCACCAGAGGCACGTCCAACGTGAGGAGTAAAAGTTAGCCGACTTCGACGCAAAAGAAAGGAGAAAGGCAGGATGGGGTTCAGGAAAGATGACAAAGAAAGCCTGGAAACAATGTTGACACTCGGTGGGGGAAAAAAAGGTGAAAGGGAAAAGGGTTTTGGTCGCAAGGAGAAAAAAAAAAAAAGGGGCTACCTGGGACTCAGTCGGGTCTTGGGGGGACCCAAAGGAAAAAGAAGAAAAAAAAGGGCCCTTGACTTGGACCTAAAAAAGAAAAAGGCGGCCAACCCAAAGGATGAGAAAAACTAAAAAGTGCCGCCTCCAGATCTGACCCGCAGACAAAAGGAGGGGGAAAAAACAAAACTTAGTACGTTGAAAGTAGGAAAAAAAAAATTCGAGTTCTTAAAAACGGGCGACGGTGGGGGGGGAAGGGGAACATACGACCTTTTGCCCGTGAGGTACGGGTGAAAGGACCGGGGTTCAGGTTGGGGCGAAAGTTAAGTCACGAAACGGGGTCAAAAAAAGGGGCATTTTCGGTGCAAAGTTCTTTTGTTAGGGACGTGATTTTGGGACGAGAAGGAAAGCAGTGGGGGGACTGACTTTTTTTTGGCGGGGGAAGACAAGGTGACCTTTTCTTCAAACGTATTTGGGGGAGTTGGTGGGTCCTTCAGGTGTTTTGGGGGGGAGACAACAATGTGGCCGGGGGGGAGTCATCAGGGGATGGTACACGTCCCAAAATTCAGTCAAATTGCGGAGTCAGAGGGGACCCGGGGAAAAAGAGGAAAGGCCTAAAAGTATCCATAGAAACTTGACACTGGAAAAAATCCTACAACATGAAAAGATAGAAGAAAGATACCTTGGATTCTTACCAGATTATAATAAAACAGGGGACGGTAGACAAAAACCATCCATTGTTTGAGGGGGAAAAAAACAAAAGGGAGAAGGAAAAAAGCTGGCCGGGGCAAAAAGTACTGTCCGGTAAATGAACCCGCAGACTTGGGGGGAAAAAACCGTTGGTGATGGCCCGTTAAAAAAAATGGGGGGCGACCGCTACACGAAAGAAACAGGACAAATCGGAGACGGGCCTTTGCTAAGGGGACGGTCAGGACCGTCCGAACCAAGGTTCCACAAAAAAATGTGTGACTACAATCCCTATTTAGTTGGGAAAAAAAGAGAAACTCAAAAGAACACCGATAAAACAAGTGAGGTTCCGCCCCCACGAGGGAAAAAGACGAACAAGGGGGCGTCCCCATACCACGGGTAGAAATAAAAAAAACACATCGAAAAAAGGAGAGCCTTGGGGGTGAGGCAACGCCCATAACCGGGGCATAAAGTCAACTCCTCTTTGAAAAAGCGGAGAGCAGGCGTTCATTTGGGAACCACTGTCATCAGGTACGGTGCTGTCAGGGGGGTGATCTGCTGGAACAAGGACGGCGAACTCTTTGGGGGGAGGGGCAGGATGAGGAACGCGCGTTGGGGATCAAACGCCGGTTGGGGGGGGGGAACCTGGGGGACAGGAGGGGCCATCCTAATGAGACGATCGAGATTTCTGGGGAGGGCCGGGGAAAGTAGGAACTAAAAATCATCACACAAAGAGCTCCTGGATCCCACGACAGCAAAAACCTTCGAACCAGGTGGACAATTAAAAGTTGAATCCACCAAAAATGGGGGGGGAAAGTTACCATACCACGGCCCGGGGGAGCAGAAGGGGGGCAAGACCAGGATGGGTGGTAAAAAAAATGGGGCAGGACCTGGGAAATTTGAGCTCAGTGTCTTTCAACTTGGGGGGGGTGAGGTTGAAATGCTTGTACGTGAAAGGATGCGTCCAAGGTTACGGTCCAACCACCAATTCGAACGTCCCTGGGGGGGGGTGCTTGGGGTTCTGTAGCCTGATTCTTTTGGGGTGTTCGTTACTATATGGGGGTGAAGGTGGAAAAAACTGACGCGGGGGAGGGAAAGAACGAGCCCCAACTTATGAGATCGGGGTGTGGAAAAAAACGACTGCAATGGATGGGAAAAAAAGAAATCCAGAAAAGGATCGAAACTGGACTGAGTAGGGGGAATCACACCCAATACTAGAAACCATGGGCCCAGACAAGCCTGGCACTTTAATGCGTCAAAGAGAAGAGGAACCGGGGGAAAGGGGCGCGGAAAAGTTTCACAGTTAGGTAAAAAAAAAAAAATAGAGGGTGGCGACGTGTCCCTCGAGTGGGGACTGTTGCGCAAACAAAGCAAGATCTATGGTGAGGTCTTACGTGAGCAGACGATGGAACATTTAAAGAAAGGAGAGCAGGGGCAAAACTCCAACGAGGACGAAGAAGAGAAGCCGGAAAACCTACATAAACGGGGGCCGCGGGCCTCACAGCCGAAACTGGCTCGAAAACGAAAAAAAAACGGCAGAGAAAAACCGGAAAAGAAAAAAAGCAAAAAACGAAGTCGTGGAACGCCCTAAATGGCTAGCCTGTGAGAAAGCTTGAACGCTGCCAAACCTCTCAACTACCCAACTCCACATCAAAAAAAAAAAAAAACCAATGATTAGGATTAAAAGAGAGAAGGTCCAGGCACGGGGATCCTACGGGAAACACAGTCAAGCCAAACAACGAACAAGCTCCAGAACATGGGGGAAAGGGAGGCACGAAAAGGGGCCGAAATCGAAAAAAGGGTGGGACAGTGGTAACGTCGGAGGCACAACCAGGCTGCGGAAGCTCTTCAGGTACGTACCTTACGGGGGCAACGATTGAGCTTATAAAACGAAAAAAAAAGGAAAAACGCCAAGGAATATCCAGGGCTTCACGTACCATCTAAAAAAAAAAAAAAAAAACCTCACCGACACACAAGGAGGGGAGGGCCTGCAAAACCCCTCAAAGCGAGGGGGTGTACAAAAAACCTTAAAGGACGGAAAAGCAAAAAGCAAAAAAAAAAAAAAACGAAAGGAAACCGCTAATCTTCCGGTAAACAGCGGGCTGGGTAAAGGGGCTCAGGACAGGGGACTTCAACGAATCAAACAGTAACACCGGAAAGAAAAAATACTAGTCCAAGGGGAGGGGTGTAAGAAAAAGACGAAATAAATCGCATCAGAAATGTAGTATCGGGGGATAACTCAAACAGGAAAGGGAGCACCCCCCGGCAACACCGACATAGGAGGAACATAACGACCAAGAAAAAAATAACGAGCGAAAAAACCCAAGTCAACCTCTACGGGGAGCAGGAGGGAGAACGTGTTCCGTAAAAGGGCGGACAATCAAGCAACGCAACTAACTAAAGAGTGAAAAATGCGCATTAAGACCAACATTGGTCGGCAAAAAAAAAAACCACCAAAACCGGGAACGAAAAAACCCGGTGGCTGGTCAAAACCTCCCCAAAACCGATGACTGTACGTGGGCACGGTAAAGGGGCACCGGGGGAGAAAAAAGGGGGCCTGGGAGAAGTAAAAATGTTAATATCCATTTTGGTTCAATGAACAACCCTCAAAGAAAAGGCACGGAGCGGCGAGGACGTGAAAGAAAGAGGGTCAGAGAAAAAAAAAGATGCAAAGCACGCCAAAAAACAAAGAAAGAACTAAAAAAAAGAGTCGACGTAACAGTTTACAAGAGCAAACTAATGACAGGAAAGGAAGCAGGGGGAACGGCAAACCCAAGTTAACGTCGACAGGTGGGCAAAAAAACACGAGGGGAAGGAAAGGCCTATACAGTTGGAAGACCCCCAGACATACGGGTAGAGGCGCGCCATGTAGGGGGGCGAAGTTCCGAGTGCACTCCATCGTTGAAAAAGGACCCACGGGGGGCCTGACAAGGTCATTGGAACCACTGGGGCGGGTAAGGTGATCGGTCCAATAGCTAAACTTAACAAAGGAAAGAGCCAACCGACACTTATGAAAACAAAGCGTCCTCCAGGTAATGTTCAGAGGGGGGGAACAACGCACCTCCCAATGCGCAAAAAAAAAAAAGAAAAAAAAAAATATGCAACAGACAAGGAAGGGAGACCGGCCGCTTGGGGGGAACCCAAACAGAAAAAAGGTGTGAACAGAAAAAGGGTTTGATCACTAAGGGGCCTTGAAGAGTCTAAGAGTGGAGCGGGACACTTGGGAAACGGGGGAACGTGTGATAGAAACACCGCCAAAATACTCAACAAACTTCCCTCGCTCACGAGAGTGGAACAGAAAAAATGAAGCACAACAAAGGGGGGAAAAAACAAACCCGAAAAAAAGAAACAAACGCCCCAAAATACCTGAAAAGAAAAAGGGGAAAAGTAACAACCCAACAACAAGAAGACACACCAATCCCTAAAGGAAGGAAAAAAAAAAAAAAAAAGCACGCAACCAGAAACCAACCCGCCTGAAAACTAAAGGGAACCGGCAAGACGAAAACTGACCCCCTAAGGAATAATCAGTCCTATCAACAATTACCAAGGGCAAAAAAAAAAAAGACAACCGAGACAAAGGTGGAAGAAACAACATCCGAAAAAAAAGAAATCGACTACAGGAAACGTCGGAAATCGGAGTCTATGAAAGAAAACGACAAATCTCTTTTCAATGAAGCCCCCTAAGCCCGAGGGGGGGGGTCAAAGGGCTCGCAACCCGCAACGACGCAGGAAGCAAGGAAATCCGATACGAAAACCAAAGGTACGGGAAAAGTCAACATGAGCCCAAGGAAAAAAAAACGAGCGTGTAGGACGAAAATGAAAGAAAGACAGAAAATGTCGTTCAGAGTACCCAAGACGGCGAAGAAAGAGACACACCGATTCCACGGACCGCACAAAACGCGGCAGAAAAAGGAGCAAAAGAAAAAACCGACTCCAACAGAAAAAAAAAAGAGAATGCCCCAAAACGGGAAGTTCAGGGCCCCCGAAGAGGAAAAAGAACAGGGGGCGCCAAAAACAGAGACGGAGAATCCCTCGCACCTATCTCCGACTACTCAAGGAGTGGAGCTGTTAGGAGAGAAGAAGAGCTGGGAGACCCGGCCGTGAGGCGGACTCACGAAATAAGCCGGAGGGGAAAAAAAATCAATCAACAAACAAAAAAGGGGAGAGGGACAAAGAGCGTGCCCGAAGGCGATTTGGAGGAAGGCCGACGGGGACAAGGGGGAGCAAAAAGACAAGCGGGTCGCTGGAGACAGAACCAGCGAAACAAAACGAATCAAATCGTCGAAAAGAAATCGGGGGAACCGTCTATTCAGCGAGATGGTTAGAAGACCGCCCGAGGGGGGGGCCAGGAGAGGCAGGGAACAGGCCGGCGGCCGGGTCGAAAATGGGTAGGCGGGGGGGGGAAGCGGGGGGGGCATAAAAGGAAAAAAAACGAAACTGTCCCCCAAAAAAAGTCCGTGGCAAGATGGAAAATGGCCCCCGGAAACGAGGACGGAACGCGGACACCACGATAAGTGACGATTGGTCAGCAAAAAACGTCAGCAGTGCAACCACCAGGAAAAGGGTCACAAGCGAGGGAAAAATTGGGAAAAAAAAAATCGGTGGACCGCAGGTGGGGTTCAAGGGGAAAGTTAGGAGGTCAAGGGACTGGCACGGCGTAGGGCTTGGAACTGGGAGAAAAGCAACACTGCTGGTGAAGACGCGGGAGGGTTCGCCACCAATCCGGGGGACACAGAAAGGGCAAAAGCATCGGAGCGTCCGACTGGGCAAGGAGGGGTAGGACGGAGGTGAGGGGGACGTAGGGAGGGGGGAAGGAGCTTCAAGGGTAAAAGGGACGAGCTTCCCGGGGAACCTTTGGGAACACAAGGGGCGGGGGCGCTGGGTTTTCACAGGGGGGGGGCGACCGGATTAGGTCGGGAGCAAAAGCAATGGAGGTCGGCGGGGGACTGGTGGAGGGGGAGATGTGGACCGAACCGAGGGCGGAAGGCAAGGGGGTGACAGTGTACTCTTCTGTCCAAGTGGTAACGTCTTGGGGGAGTGGGGGGGGAGGAAGGTTGGGTGTGTGCTGACATTGAAGGGGGCTTGAAAGTAGGATGGGGGAAAGGAAAAGGGCAAGAGGCAACTTCTTCTAAACCGACCGTAAAAAGGACATTAAAAAAAAGGGGCAAACCCCCCCATGAAATGAAAGCCGTATCTCCATAGGTCATTCGGGACACCGAGACCCATTTCGTGAAGAAAAAGGTCGACTGAAAGCGCCGGCACGCATAAGACCGGAAAGGAAAACGCAGCTGGGACAGGGAGGGGGTCGGCGCCCTGGGGCCCGAGAACAAAACACGGCACTAACGCACCTGGGGACGGGTAGGTCGGACCCTGGAGAATGGCTGTCTCAAGAGGAAAAAGACAAGAGGGGAACCTGACAACTCAAACCCACCTGAACAAGGAGAAAGAAAACGATAAGACAGCGTCCAGAAACCGAGCCGCGAGAAATCAGAAAAAAAAAAAAAAAGGACGGTGCGCACAGAGGGGGGAATTAACCCCAAAGAGTGCGCCACGGCGGCTCCGGTGCCAAAAACCGCAAGGAGACTGGCGGAGGGGAGAGAGGGAAAAATGTTGGAAAACGCAGAAAGCTTAGCATTAGAGCTTCTACTGGGGGACTTTTATACCACCCAGAACCTGGACCGAGGGACTCACGCAAACCGAAGATAAAGGGTGACAGGGGGGAGGCCTGATTAAGGGAAAACTGAACATCAAGGCCGACAGGCACCGAAACACGGTGAACTTACGAAACAAGGGACGGCATACGGCCAGGTCAAGGGGAAAAACTCTGGGGTCAAGGGTTTGTAAGGAAAAAAAGAAAAAGGACGGGGCACGTTTTCCACTCACGATGGGGAGGGAGCGGGTGACAGGAGGGCTCAAATCACCGGCGGGCTCACAATGAAGAAACTTCTAGTGGGGGGGGGGGTGGGTGCGGCGCCTGGCAATTTGCGTGGAGTTGGGTTGGTGCGCAACGGAAAACACGGGGTGTATCAGAAGGCACTGCGGACACGGGAGGAGAGAAATGGCATCAAGAAGGGGGAAAAAGTAAAATGTCGGACGGCTAAAAAACCCGCAAAAAAGTCTCATCAGGACTGGGGGGGGGTTAAAACAAGGTCATACCACCCCCCCGCAACCACAAAGCCAACAATCACGGGGAGGCGCTGAAGCAATAATCTGGTCCTCAAAACGTTGGGTGGGCTAAGGGTGAGGGGAGGTGCCCCGAGCCAGCGCCCACGCCAGAACGAGGAGCGGGTGGGGGGGCGAAAACAGCAGTCTTGGGAGGTGCACTTCGCATCATGGGCCGTGGGGACGACCTAGAACGTTAGGGTTTTGAGGAGGGAGGAAAAAAGAGGCGGAATCGTCCAAAAAACGAGGACGAGTGCCCGACAACCCCCGAAGGGGGGGTCAACGAAATCCAATCGAGGTCGAAGGACAAAAAAAAAAGACCAAAGAAAAAACCCGGAACGGAAAGGGTCGACCAAAAAACTGCAATAGAGCAGTCAAGGGGGGGGGGTTGCGCCCCCCAAACGGGCAAACGGGGGCCC
>Ga0179593_1453163_pt1 | contig 10975 bp, 13 predicted proteins | sample CZODoug2_1_08_16_FD_185931 | JGI IMG/M metagenome (GOLD analysis project Ga0179593, IMG submission 185931) | Vadose zone soil fungal communities from Angelo Coast Range Reserve, California, USA - CZODoug2_1_08_16fungal (PacBio error correction) | ecosystem: Environmental > Terrestrial > Soil >...
CTGCAGGCTAGGGGGGGGGTGTTGGGCAGGGGTGCTAGACCCGCCAGGATCGTACCAAATCGTTGTTGGGGTGGGTCCCGAGGGGAACGAGACAAGGTCTAGATTGTGGGGGGCAGTAGGGGTATGAGTCTAAAGAGCCTGGGAAAGGCCTTTGAAATTTGAGAAAAAATGCTAAGTGTTGGAAAAAGGAGATGCGGTGGTTCCAAGCTCGGAAATGGAGGATGGAAAGGGTGTGATGGAACACTTCCGTCTGCTTAAAAAAAAAGAGGTAAAAATTCTGGAAGGTAGGGGTATGAAAACGCGTCGGCCCGTACTTTGAGAGAACGACGACTGCCAAGAGGCGCCCTTCAGAGCTCTTTTTGGGGGGGGGGTAAAACGCCCACAATAGGACCCAGGAACCCTGGATAAACGAATAGAAAGGAGAGGTACGGATCCAGAGATAAGAGGACCCTATTGGCAAATGGGGAAAGCTCCGTACTCTCAATCTCGAGGGGATAACTCGAGAACTTGACAACAGTGGGGAACACAAGAAAATGCAGCCAAAGGTAGGTTTTAACTCAAGAAATCCCCAAAAGAAAAACAAGGGGGGGAATCCCAGAGGGAAAAGCCCGGTCAAAGGTTTTTGCAACAGGGGATGTAACACATTTCTCGATTGAAAACTGACCACTCTAGGGGAGAGGAGGGCCACAGCCTTTGTACGGAGGGTTTACAGAACTTCTACTTGAAGACACCAACTCAAAATAGGGGGGATCACAGAACCAAAAAGTTCGGGTATATGGCGTCCAATCCTTCGGAGCCCCCAACAGCTTTTTTTGCCAGGAGGTCAGAAAAGGAATGACGGTGGGGGCAGCAAACTGCTTAGGGACCCAAGAGAAACAGAAGCGGACGGGTGGGTAAAAGCAAAGTGCGGAAAGATCAACAAAAACAACGCAGTATCAGTGGAGGGGGCGGAAAGGGACATTGCCCGCTTGAAACAAAGAGGTGATGAGAGGAATGACCCAAACATGTGGCCCAATTAGAATCCATTGAACGAGAAAACCCTTCGGCTCAAAGGGGGGCCAGGAAGCACGTCCAATCTGTGCCAGGGAGGCAGAAATGAAAAGGAGGGAACCCTTCGTATGGTCAGCACAAGGAAACCTGACTATTCTCAAGGGGAATATTCGGGGGAAAAAAGAAGGGAGAAGAAGTACCTCTCAGAAACATCGGATTCCGGACGAACCCAACGAATCAAAAGCCCTCATTTGAGGGGCAAGCAAACAATCTAGAGGGATACAGGCAAATTACAGGCCGGCAGGGGAGGTCACATCCTGTGAGAAAGAGACTCGAAAGCAATCTGGGAATCGAATAAGTTGGCTTGAAAGACGTCTATTTTCACAGGGCATTGTGTGGCGGTGGGGGAGACGAAGCGAACAAGGAGGTAATCTTGTTTCTTTTCGTGCGATTTGGGGAAAGGGACTACCACTCAACAAGTAACGCCAAATCAAGGCTCGCGTTTTTCCATTCCAACGGCCATAACCGGAGAAAGACATATTAGAGAACCTGGGAAAACATTAGGGAAGTAGTCGTCGGAACAGGAAAAAAAGGGCGAGCAATCCCTGGAGTTCAGGAGGCTTAAAGGAATTTCGATGGTGGGAAGAAAAAAAAGGGGCCCAGCCTTTGGAGAAAACCTAACCATGCTACGCCCTACGAGGAAAAAAAAAGGGCAGAGTATGTCCATCAAACTCGGCTGGAAAAAAAAAGGTCACGGGGAATGCACCGTGTAGGGGTCAGCAGGACAGCGCCCAAAAGACTTTCGAACTCTCACTGTCGTACGAAGTAATCTACAAGACAGGATGGACATGAAGGAGGGAACATCGCATCGAGACAGTATTGCTATGTGTTTCGGGTCTCAGGCACACATCTTTCACAGGTGGGCAGGAGGTAGAACGACACTGACGCGTACCAAAACGGGCGCTAGAAATTGCTGCTCGAGCGCATTGCGCGCAAGAGATTAAAAAAGGGAAAAGCAGGTTTCGCGGGACCTAGAGGGTTGACGAAAGGAACGAAGTGGGGTGTGCTTTCGCTCTAACTTCGGAGAAAGTTCGGATGATGAATTAAGAATCGTAACGAAGGTCCCAGCCCATGATAAGCTATTTATCTAAAAGAGGTGGGATGGAAAGGGTTGGGGGCTTGAGAACAGTGAAAAAGACAGACGTCAAAAGGAAAAGGACTTACGTTTTTGGGGTCTGTTTGTCAGGTCAAAAAGCGAGACGCGAAAAGGCAACAGTAGAGAGGGGGGACTGGTAAGTGGAAAAAGGGGGGCGACGAAAAAGATCGGGGGAACATTTTGGTATCAAAGCAACCCGTAAGTAGTTAGGCGTGCGCGTTTCGCTTGGATGCGAAAAGTAGTCCTAGCGGGAGATAAGTCAACGGCAGCTTGCGTGACACTAACCTTAGGGTTCTAGATCAAACAAGAGTGGATGACATAGTCCACGACGCTCCCTTAGGGGGGCCAACTACAAAGGATTGATCGAAAACGTGGGGCTCATCTACAAACAAATAAAAATGCTCTTGAATAGACATGAACAACTTTCAGCTAATATTGATCGCTGACTCCGTAGACTCAAAAACAGTTGGGGGTAAGAAAACCGGGGGTTTAGCGCATTGTATGCATCATTGGTTCCCGAACATGAAATCGGAGTCGCAGGCCACAGGAGAGAGGACCGAGTTTTTGTTCCTTTCCTTTTTCCTCGAATAGGGTTGAACATCCGTATTCGAGGCCGTCTGTACGACGGACATTGACCCCCTCAGTCTGTAAACGGCTTCGTATCTCTGTCATAGAAAAGACAGCTGACAAAATTATGTTAGGAAGAATCAAAGAAAGCTACCCGAGTCTCTGGTCACTTGGGCTGAACAGAGCCCCAGAATACAAAACATGCAGTGAAGACTTATGGGCCAATGGGGGCGGAAAGCGGATGTAGGGAGTTAACAGGGTTAAGTACTCGGGGACGCAAGACGTGCCAGTTGGAACGGGAAAAAACAAATCCAAGAGTACAAAATTGGACCCTTCCAGATAGGGAAACTCTGCCGGATAGTCGCCGACCGGTTTGGTGTGAGGGCCTCAATTGTAAGGCAAAAACGGATCGAAGAAGAGCGGCAACGAACCCTTTATAAGGGGATACCGCCCGCATAGAACCGGTTTGCCGGAAAGCGCCAAAAGTGTTAGAGGGGAACGGGATTGAAGGGAAAAAATTTGGCTGGGGAGGACATACTATGAATCTGTCCAGTGATTTTGGTTCCGGGTGGCCGTCAACCGACACTATATGGGGAGTGTTAGGACTCATCCTATTCCAACTGCCAAGAGAAAAGAAAGAACAAAGGGGGCACAATCCAAGTAGGAATGAAAATCTTGAGGGGAGTGAAAAAAGATTAAGGCAAAGAAAGAACTTTGCATCAAACTACTTAATGCCAAGACGAAAGGGGCGGCGAGGGGACAGACGAGTACATTTCGTGTTTGTACGTGAAAAAAAATCTGTGTGACGAGGGGAACCTAACCCGATGGTATTGCACACAGGCCATCAAGAGGGGAGCCCGGTGGAAGAAAAAAGATGGATGACGGGGTAAAACCGTAAGAAGATGGTCGGGATGAGGATGTCGTTTTTTGAGAAACGGAAATTGAAGGGAAGGTGAAACAAAAGGAAGACTAGGCAAAGGAAATCTGGGCGGCAGTCGGGAAACGACTGACACCGGGTGAGCCAGCGGTTCATCCAAAGAAGCAAGAAATTAAAGTTTTATCAGCTTGGGATACAACTCTGCAGAAGTGACGTGTCTCTCCGAGAGGGGAATAGAGCAGTTCTTGTTGAACAGTATGGAGAGGGGAGGCAAGACCCGAACAAAAAGGGGGTTGCCTTCAAACATGGAGTAGCGTTCTGCTAGAATGTGGGTAAATCAATGTGGAACCCAAGAAATAAAGAAAAATATAAACTGAATGCTCTGACGTTGTTGACGAAGGCAGTATGGGAGGGTTGAAAACAAGAAGTATGCAAAAGATAATTCAGCCGGGTCGCCCCGAAGAAAATGCACTGGGACGCCAGGAAAAAACAAACAAACCGCGGCCCCCGGGGGCAAGCACATTTGTCTCTGGGGGTGCTGTCCGCACATCTGGGGAAATCGAACAGTTGGGAGTGTAAAAGAAAAAGGGAACAAAAGTGTAAAATAACTTTCTCGATCTGCTAGGGAGGAAAAAACGCGACGTGAGAAATTGGGATGGTATGCACAACCCCGGAAAACGGTAGCTAGGGGGAAAAAAAAGGTCCCAAGAAATTCTCTCAGTCTTTTCCGTACAGGGGGGTGAGATTGAACATACAAAATCACAAAAATAAAGCTAGAAGGTTGGCCACAATACAGATTGACGCCAAGGGGGGATCAAAAAGAAAAACTTCCTTCCAAATGAATTTGCTTAAAACTTGGCAACGGCCATTTGAAGAAAAGGATGTTGGAAGGTAAAGGTGAAGCGACGGACGTTTGGTCAAGGACTGCGCGGGGGAAAGCCGGGGGAGAAAAATAACTCGGCTTCGGAGCTGCGCTAGAGGAGGGGGCGAAGTACGTCCCAATCATTCAGAATAAAGACGGGAGGGGGAAAAAAAGGATGCGCAAAGGAGGTAAGACTTGCCCAGAATACCCCGACCGAAACGGTTGCCACAGTCGAAGGGAAAAGAGTGTGGAAGAGCTAAGAACTTGGGTTGTGGCCAAAAATAAAAGGGGACGTGGAAACGCAAAAAGAGCCCAAGTAAGCGGTTGTAGGAAAAGGAAAAGCACTTGTCCGTGAATTAAAAACTACCGACCACCAAAAACACGGAGGGGTGAAAAAAAAAAGCGTTTAATAAGATAAAGGGCCGAAGTGACCTGAATCTCCCCTGATCAATGAAGCTATCACTACAAAAACCCCCATATCGTACAAGACTGGGTCGGTCCGTGCTTCCAGGAAAATCTGTGGAAGATGGTCCTGCAGCCCCAGACACGGTCGTTCCAAGGAACTGTGTCCAAAAAAGGAGGCACTCCCGATGTTTACACGCTGGTTGGAGACCAATCTCCTGGGAATCAGAAGGGACCTGGGACTTACGAGAGAGAAAACAATGAAGAAATTTATTTAGTGTCCGCAATGAGCAAAAAACGGTAAGGAGCTCAGTCGTTTTGAATTGGGAGCTGTCTACGGTCGGGCTCAAAGAGAACGAAACACACGTTGAGCCAGGAAAGGGAAGAAAGGGTGTAAAGAAATCCGAATGGCAACGCAGGCAGACAAAAGAGGCAAGCGGATAAGAGGAATTCCTAGAGGAACCAAAACCCATGAGAAAGGAAGAAGAAATCCTCGAGGAAAAAGGTCGCACCCATTTCCCAAAACGACCCAAAAGGGAGGACAAGGTTGAAGGAGGCATTTCATCATGAGACGCTCAAAATATCACAAGGAACGATCCGCAGTAAGCGAACCGGAGACAGGGACACTCACCGAAGCGTGGAAAACGGCCAAATGAAACAAAAAACGAATGGCAAGGGGGGAGACCAGGGGAGATCAAATGAGCGAACTCTGGTGCAGGCAAGGGAGGATTGGGTAAAACTGGAAGGGGAATATTGGTGCGGACACAGAATCCCAATCAAGTAAAGGGGTATGAGACGGACAAAGGAAAAGGAGATAGGGGGTCCAGAATGAATCTCCGGGGGGCAACCGAACCGCGAGCAACCTATGACGGGCAAGAGAAGAGAAAGGAGAGGTTGGAAGGCATCCAACAAGTGGTGGGGGGACGGAGAAAAAACCGCAAAAAAGTCACAACTAGGACATGTCCAGGGTCCGGTCGCCGCACCAGCGACGACGGCAAAATTATGCTTTCACAAGTGAGGCAAAACTCAAGCGCTTAACACATCTTTTGGACATAGAAGTCACTCCGAAAAGTGCTTAACGAAAAAAAACTTCGTTCAGACATCTGCGGCCACGAGGAGACATAGTCTGATGGGGAGAAAAAGGAAGGCCATATCGACATGGATAAACTGCCTTCCAAAAAGTGGAACTCTCTGGAGAGGTCAGCCAGTTAAGTGTGAAAACACGTGCCGGGGAGGCCCCAAACTAGAAAGGCCTTCCCTACACAAAAGAAAGGAATTAAAATAGGAATTGAGAGGGGGAGAACAAGTGGTGGGGGAAAACCGCGGAGCTAAGTCTTTGAGTTTGAGGGGGAGGAGTAGTCTAGGTAAGTTAATGAAAGCGCAATGGACAAAGAAGGATAGGAAAGAAATGGAGAATCTATTTACAGACGCCACTTGTGCCCGCTGGGGTCAGTAGAGAGGAAAGTTCCCGATGGAGGTGGAGATATTGCGACCTCTGGACGACGTAACAGGAGTGCCCAGGAGATACGCTTCAACTGAGAAGTTTGAATTCTAAGAGGAAGGTCTCAGAACAGCTGTACACCAGCAACCTAAAGGTTTTTTCATTGGTCAATGATTCTTGGGTATGAAGATTCCAAGAAAGGGCAGAGAACAACAACACGGAAAGTCATTATCTTGAGTTAAATGAGAGAAAAAAACTCTGAGACTCGGGGGGAAGTGACGAGCTGGAGGGATCACTGAGAGAAAGCCTAAACCGAGAAAGCAATCTCATGTTCTGTTGAAAGAAGTTGCCGAAAGAATTCAAGAAAAACACCCCATTGACCTGATTCCAACAACAGAAACAAAAGAAGAGAAAAGGAAGTGAAAAAGGTCGAGAAGGAAATAAAGTTAAAAGGGGAAAGGAACACATCATCAGAGATTAAGGAAAGATTCAAGATTGGGCAGAAAGAAAAAACCAGATGGGGTCGGCCTTTGTGTAAAAAACTAGGGTAGTAATGGGATGGAATGCCCCCGATAGAAAACGGGAAATGGAAACCGTGAAGGCGGGAAAGAGGGGTCTGATGAATGTCGGTGATAATCGGGAATTGAGGGTGGTTAGGAGGCAAAGTTCAGAATTAAAGAGGTGACGCCTAGATATTCGTGGAAGAGGGGGGGGGGAGAGAAGAAAAGAAAGAAAGGGTAGGCCGCGGCGAGGGGGGGCGTGCCCTGAAAGCCGGGGACGGTATGGAAAAGGAACGCCAAGCAAAAAAAAGAACGGGGAAACCCCCCGCGGGAAAAAAGGTTGGGGAGAGAAAAAGAAAAAAGTAATTAACGTCTCCGAACCGGTTTTGTCTCCCCTTCGAAGGCGAGAAAAGCTCGCTCTAACTATAACCGGAATTGAAACCGTTTGAAAAAACATCTGTGAAAGTGGTCAAGGGTAACGGGGGTAAAGCAGAAGGACACAGGTTTCTTCCAAGGCACGAAAAAGTAAGGGGTATTGACGGACCGAACGAGAGGATATTGGGGAGTGTCGAGGCAGCAGAGAAAAGAAAGGCAGAAGAGTATATGATGTCCACCGTACCGATATTTCAAACAAAAGCCTGTTGGTGGAGAGGAAGAGGTAAGGATCAGAATTGGAGTGTGCGGAGGGAGAAAAAAAAAAAGAAACGCACGACACCTTCGAAAGTTCCTGGCAAATCGGGGGGCTTGTGACACACGAAACTGGAAGACCGCCGAAAGCTATGAGAGGGGCCCCCGAACGGCGATGCCATGGCAGTAGAATAAACGGAAAACGTGAACTTGACAAACCGGGAGATGAAAGACGCGGGGAAAACAAAGATGGGGTTCGGAAAAGAGAATGGACGGAAGAGGGGAGTCACAGAGGCTGCGCTTGGGGGGGGGGACCAACGGTGGTAAAAATGCAAAACAAGCGAGATTCACCATCAAAATAGGCAACAGCAGCGAAAAGAGAACTACACGCACGGCGCTAAAAACACCCACAGAGGGAATAAAGCGGGAAGATGAAATGGCAGGAAAAGGGATACGGCGGGGAGGTGAACTAGACACTCGAACCTAAATAAAGGCAATGGAAACAAGTATGTCCACTATCAAATCTGAAGGAGCAAAGAGATTCTTGGGCAAAGTAAGGAAAAAAAGGGGCTACGAATATGATGTTGCCCTCGGAGGGCCATGCAAAGGAATAAGGTTGAATCAAAGGGTGTGATGAAAAAAAAAAAGATTGCTATGGCATGATAGAAAAAATCGCCTGAAGGAACCAAATCCTAGCGGGTCGGGTCGGGGAAGTGAACCAACTTTAACATGGAAAAAGAGGCGGGCCATGACACTTTGGATTAGACTCAAATACAAAATAGCCGGAAAAGGAATCTGTGAGGGAGGAAACAAAAAGGGGAAGGAGGTGAGGGGGGGAGGGAGAATGCGGGTTAAGGCGGATAGGGTGCCGGGGCGGGAGCGGACGGAGAAAAGAGGGCCGAAGACGAAAAAGGAAAAGTCAGGGGGGGAGAGGGGGAACAAAAGGGTAGGAGAGTCCTACACTGGGGAGGGCGAGAAGTCAAAAAAAGGATGGGCGTGCCGAAGTACACGGGAGGGCTTGATCAAAAAAACAAACCGGAAGGAGGGAAAAAAGCCCTGCGAAAAAATAAACAGTACGGCAAAAAGTATCGAGATAAACGTCACTTCAATTAATGGAAGGGAAGAGATAGGAAAGGAAGGAATGTCGGGACAAACACCCCGGCGCAAAAAAACATCCCCGGGAAAAAAGGGGTTGAAAACTTGCAATCAGAGTCTTCAACAAGCAATGTCCAGGGCGACAGCATTCCACAAAGGCGGGCCGAAAAGCAGCGACTAAACACTTCGGAAGGTGAAAAGGAAATAAATCCTTGAAGCAGGGAAAGCTAGGAAAAATAACGGAGAAGAGAAAAAAATTGTAAAACAAGGTGAGGACATGTCCGGGGGCAGAACAAGGGGGCAACAGGGGGGGAGGGAACATACAAAACTCGGCACGCCGCAATAGCGCGTTCGTGGCCAATGCCAGGAGGGGGGAGGGGCAAAGGGACGGGGTTGGGAGCGGAATTTGGTCCAGGGATTAAGGCCGTGATGACCCAGTGGAACAAAATGTCGACATACACCCAGGGTATTGCCGGAGGGGATCTGCTGTCCTGATACTGGGTTGCCTTCCGGCAAAATCTCCAAGTTCGCCTCAAGTGCCGTAAGGGAAAGGGAAAGGGTTCCTGTTACTGCAGCATGGGGGTACAGCGAAAAGAAAAGTATTAGGAAGAGGAAAGGCGCAGAACGCGTTTCAATAGGGGGGGGAAGGGCATGTAAGAAAAAAAGAAGATCCATACCCATCGTCCAGAATCGAAGGAACATCAAAAAAAATAACCGTGCCAGTGAGTCGGAAAGCAGAAAAACTTAGAGAGGTCTGCGAGGGGTTCGAAAAAGCTTCGGTATTGGGCGGAAGAGTGGCTGTGCCGACACCGTGTATGGGGGAAGCCCAGGGGCAACAAGGTTTGCAGTCATCGGCGAGCAAAGAGCAGAGTCCGAAAAATCTCTAAAAAACGGCAGGTGCAAGGAAAAAACAATAGCCAAGTCGCCAACCGGAGAAACTATTAGAGCGAAGGCCGGACCAAGCCGAGTAAAAGATATCTGCTAAGCCTCGCCTGACACAGGGATTGGGGGAGCAATAAGGTCCTCGCGAAAGATCAGTAAGCCACATGAGAACCCGTACGGAAACCGCCATAAAGTTGTACACCATTCAAAAGAAAGATGAAATTGGGGTCGTGGGAAAAAACGTAAGCGCGATCAAAAATACACACTGCACAGGCCCATGAATGGGGACGCATCCAAAAGATTTGGCAGGGAAATATGAGGCCATAGAAGGGGGGGGTCCATACCACGAAAAAGGGTCTGACCAACAGGGGGATCGGAGAACCGGTCGGGAAAGGGCGGGAAGTTGCGGCAGGTAAAGTGGTAAGGTAACAAGAAGATGCACGTACCAGGTAACTTCATGGGATGAAGATACAGAGGACTGTGGAAGGAATCAAAGACTTGGGAAAAAGATAAGGGAAGCTAGAACCACCAACTGGGGGGGGAGACTTTGGAAATCTTGCCATCCTCAAAGGGTCAGTACATATGGGGTTGGAACAACAACAGGCCGAACAATCCTCAGATGTGGTGGAATCCTTGTCGAAACTGAAACAAAGTTACTTTTTGTACGCGGAGGGGAGGCGTGCGGTGAACGGGTAAGAAAATAGAGGGGGAAAAAAACACAAGGCGTTAATAATCGTTGCAGGTAAAAAAAAGTCAACACCCTCGCTTCGGCATACATCCTGAAAAATGATGAGTCAAAAACGGGGTGGGTCGGGGGAGGCGATAAAAGGATGTGCGGTGACACCTCCCTGCAAGGGTACCCGGGTCTCGTTACTTTCTAACTAAAGCTGAAGGCTGATCTAAAACCGAAGATTTGGAAGATATTGCAAAGTCCACAATCCTAAGAGCGGCTTCTGCCGTGCAAAGGGAATAGCAACGTGCTCTCACGGGGGAAAACAAGTACAGTGGTTGAAGAGCGGAAAGCCTCGAACAGGGTCTGAGGGCAGGGGTAGTCGGGAGGGGTGAGAGATTTGGACAGGAGGGGTACGGCTTGCAAACAATTTCGCAAGAACCGAGGACACAGGCCACACGGGCAAGGGGGAAGTCAACAAAGGCGGCACAGCGGGCGAAAAGAGAAGTCGGAAGGGTGAAAAGGATAAGAGAAGGGCAGGCGATAGAAAGGGTAGGTGATGAACGAAGGGAGGTTCTCGATAGAGCTTATAAGGTCCGATTCCGACCGGGTAAATCAGAAAGACGAGCCAGACAGTGGAATTGAACGGAAAAGGGTTGCTCGGGGGAGGTAACTGAAAAGGAATGCTGCTCAAACTTCAATACTAATTCCTATAATGAAAGGGGCGTGCGCAAAGGGAAAAGTACAAAAAAAATGGGGACAGCGTAAGAATGGCAGCGGAAAAAAGTGCCGTCACAACAACCGCACCGACCTCAACAAAACTATTTGGGGCCGACAGAGCAAGGCAAAAACGCAAATTTGAGTCCCAGAGGGAGGGGGCCGCAAGAATTGCTGTAGGGGGGGATA
>Ga0179593_1500958_pt1 | contig 10975 bp, 10 predicted proteins | sample CZODoug2_1_08_16_FD_185931 | JGI IMG/M metagenome (GOLD analysis project Ga0179593, IMG submission 185931) | Vadose zone soil fungal communities from Angelo Coast Range Reserve, California, USA - CZODoug2_1_08_16fungal (PacBio error correction) | ecosystem: Environmental > Terrestrial > Soil >...
ATTCTTGGGGGGATAGACCTGACGAACGGTCGTAATTCGGGGGGCAGATGTTCGTACTTCTCTCGATAAACAGACTAAAGAGAGTTCTGACTTCTACATCGTGATAAAACTGGCATCTGAGTTTAGTCCTAGATAATCTACCCTTTTACGACTACAAAGGACCGTGCCTCTCAGACCTTTGGGAAAAGGAAAAGACTACAACAACAACAACTTTGCTTTATATGGGATAGATAGATCTGTCCACGTGAGCGTTCTACTGACAGGCCGTTCTTGGGAGAGACAAGGGTGAGATCTCCCTCAATCTCAAGGACCCTATTCACCCTTGCCTTCACCTATTAGGGGGAATAAATCTCGTAACTGGGAGGTTTTGGTAAGGTAAAAAATCCCTTCACGAAACTGGTTGCCTGGCTCCGACGTCCAAAGTCACCGACACTTTTTAAAATCTGTCAATATGTCCAAGGCCGAACTTGGCCTCTGGCAAGACGGAATGGATAAGAAGAATACAGTAGGTATTAAAAGTAGCGCTCGGCCGGCTTTACGCATATGGTCGAGGCGGACTCCCGGAGCCTGTTAACAAAATCCCACGGCATGGGGGAAAAAAGAAACGGTCTGCAAGACGCTGATTAAAGAAAAAGTCCGGTGAAACACCGGAAAAGCGTCCGGCGCAGGGGCAACCGCAACGAGACAGTACAAAAGAATCCAGATTTTTCACCACTGTCGGTGGTGATCCTAGGGGGGGGCCACTGAGGGGGGGGGAGACTTGGTACTGGAGACGGGTCAGACTAGCAGAAAATTGGGGGGGGGTCTTTTAGTCTCTGTACAAAGCCGGGACGAGGCTAATTCTGCTCAAAAGAGAAAAAGCGGACGGCAACCTAGGCCGACAATGAGATCAGAGGTTAGGTCACGCTTGTGCTTTCGTTTGACACTTAACTATAGGGGGACAAAAGACAGAGAAAAATAATTAGCTGAGTTATTGGCCGAGGTCTTGGCTTCTTTACTATTTCTCAGGGGGAGGGTTCACGGGGACTGGAATCGGTCCATGCTAAAGTCGAAGTCTGTGTAACTTAAAGGGCATTAAACATAAGCAGCCCATAAAATATACAGTCGCTAAAACGAGAAAACGTTTACTAGGTCCACTCTCGCATACGGAGCCGGGGAAAACCTGCTCCCGCGTGAAAGGGGGGAGGGTATATTAAAATATCTCCGCCTAGAATCCTACAAAAAATCAACCATTTTTCAACATGCAAGCAGGGGGCCGCATCGTCTTTTTCCCTTGGAACGTATATTTCCAAGCTCAGTGAGGTAAGCGAACATTTCATCAGAGATTATCCAGGTGGAGAAGAGAAATGGACTACAACTGACTAATCCAAAAACACGGACACCTCCAATTGGAAACTAACTACTGCGTGGTGTTGATCGCAGAATATGGGGAAAAAAGTAGGAGGGAAGGCCCTTCATAAACAGGAGAAAAAAAGGCGAACTGTGCGGTCTTTTGGTGAGGATGGATAATCCTAAATTTCCTGGTTCCGGGGGTCTAGAGACGGTCCGACTCCATCACGGGATGGCTCTAGAGTTCGGTGGGGGGAGGGAATCGGAACACGAGGAATGGAACAAGGCCCCTGGGTTCTCTAGGTGTCGTTAGTGATCTTATAGTACAAATAGTAATCCACTACGAACAGAACTCGCGCAGAATGACTCTTCCCCGGGCAAATGCCAAACTGAGGAGGTTCGGTTCACGTGAATAGTAGTTTGAGGAAAGACCGGAGAGGATTATACTTTAATGGTTACAAGTTACAAAGTCAAAGCCATTACCCAGAGGGGGGAACTTTGCGCCGGGGTGTAAAGGCTAAGCCCCTTACAAAATCTCTGCGGAAACAACTAAAATCGCGAATCACAGACAATTACGCCCTCCAGGAAAGATCGAATTACAGCTTGCGGGGGGAAACGTGGTAGTTCGGGGAGGGGAATACTTGAAGCCATACACGGCGTGAAAAAAGGGGCTCTACATCTATCAATGAGGACTTGAACTCTGTTCTTTCACCAGAGCAAAAATTGCTACAAAACCTCTCGTGTTACCTCCCTCGATACTCCCACAGAGGTTCGGTAGACAGCAGCATAATGGTCGCAATGAAGAGAGAGCACTTTACATAGAATTATACTTCCCGGATCGAGTCCAAAAAAAAAAGGGGATGATCTAAAGGTAACCACTAAATCGGGGGGTTTCGACCCGCCCTAGAATGGTGAATTGGAGGTTCCTATATTTTCTTGGAAGGGCGCCACTCTTATCGGGCCGGAATCACTTGGAGTTCCCCTGTGTCTACGTCCTGTCACCAAATGAGTTCTACTTTCAGAGGCTGCTTAGGGGAAGTTCTGTTTAAGTCGGGGTGTAACTAGCCCGGAACACATCCAGTAGAGAAAAGCCTGCTTGACATCAGCGCTGGGGATGTTCTTACAAACTCTCATAGTCCAATTTGTACCAGAACAATGAAGAGGGACTAAAATCGTTGGGGGGGTCAATTGTTTCGAGGAACCTGCGAGAAAGAATTCTACTCAATTAACGATTCTATGATCAAAGGACACCGAGTTTTTCCCAGGGGGGAGCTATTGTTAGCTTGATAGGGTCTTGAGAAGGGTGGTTCTGGTAGACTTTTCTTTCTGGCGCGGGGGTTCTCTGCAGCCGTGGAATACAAAAGGGAAAAGTAGAACTTTCTGAAAACATCAGGCTCACAAAACGGATTATAAATAGGGGATTTCGAATTTAGACTGAACCTTGAGGAAAAAAAAAAGATTCGGCGGAGAAGCACTTTTAAAAATACGGGAAGCATCCTCAGGAAGGGGGATGGAGGAAGGGGGGGCCTTCGTACATAAGAAATTGCCCTCGAGCGCCCTTCTTGGTCAACTGTAGGGGGGGTAGATCGTTCCCCGGTCGGGGGAAAGGGTGAAGGACGCCGGTAAGAACAGCCAGGAAAGGAGCTACATGAGACAGGCTCTGCAGAACTTGGAAGCGACTCATTAACTCTGATGCCGCCGGGGTCTGGTTGTAGAAAAGAGATGGTGGTCTTTCGGAAGAAAAAACTCTGTGACAGCGACGGTTAAAAAAAAAGCAGCAGGGGGGGGAAGACACATTTATGGAGGGGGCGCCGGCTGGGGTAGGGCGAGAGGGAGGGGAAGGAAACTCGTTCCTCAGAAAACATTTGGAAAAAGAAACTCCGGGGTTTCGTGTTAGTGGGAGCAGCGGAAGTGGCTCCGTTGGGAAACGGCGAAGCCTAAAGGAAAAGTTGAATTATGAGGGGGTCATGGGGGGACTGGACGGGGGGGGGGTGAGACATTGCTCTCTCTATGAAGGAACCAGGTGTTTTCCTGTTGTTTGAGAGGGTTGACCTAAATGACACGACTGGAGGGGTATATATCATGGAGACGAATGACGACTTTAATCGAAGCCTAAATACGAATCGAAGAAGAGACACATTCTCGCAAGTAGAACGTCGTAAAAATGGGAAAACTGGGGAGGGGGAGACTAATAGGAGTTGCTGGTGGAAAGGGGGGGTGATTTCGCTGGACTCGCGGCACGGGAAGGGAGGAAGGATTTGTTGGGGGGGGGTGGGGGGGGGGGGGGGGTTGTGGTTGGGGGTGGGGGGGTGGTGGGGGGGTTGGGGGGTGGGGGGGGGGGGGGGGTGTTGGGTTGACGGAAAGCGGGACGAAACCTTCCCATGCCGGCCGTCGTGGGGGCAAAATCGGGTTGTCACCTTTCGCACCGGACACGATCAATTCTTTAAACTGCACGCCTGAAAAGGACGCAAGAACTGGGATCGTGGTTAGGCTATGTGCTTACGGTTGGGATTATTTCTCTCCGGAGAAAACGTGTTATAGTGTGTTGCTGTGCTAGGTCTTTTTCAGAGATCCCGAAATACAGACAGGTCCTCAACGGTGCCTTTCATAAGGAGGGTAAAACACTTCAAGTTCGATGGGTGCGACACGCTTGTGGGGAAAAGAAGACAAATAGGTGGGGCGAATCGGACCGGCACAGGCAGGGAATCCGAACAAAAAAAGGGGAGATTGGCCCTTCTGTAGATGTGAGACGTGAGGTAGGAAACGTTGTTGGGAAAAAGAATCTCGCCACACCACGCGATGTCTTTCAGAGTTCAGTTTGGGGTCGGGACGGTACTAATACGTCAAGTTTAAGGGTCAGAAAGGGGCGCCAACTTACGCAACGATAGCCTCTGGCGGCAGGAGCCGAGAGGGGGGGGAGCTTCTGGTCCCACGGTGAGTGCCTCCGTATCCGGGGTAGGAGACTTCTTGCGGGGGCACATTGGGAAACCGTGTCCTTCGAGCGAGGGAAAGGATGCAGGCTCCGACAAAAGTCGGACTTGTTGGGGACCTTATGACGGAAAAGAGTGAATATCACCTTGATTTTAGAGAGAAAAGGAGGGGATTGACGGGGTCGAAGGTATAGCTGGGGTTCTCTTGTGGTAAAAACTCCTTCGAAAGGTTCAGAAATGAGAGAACAATGCCAGAGGGGGGAAGTCATATCGAGAGACATAAAACAATCCTGCGTCGAAAAGACCGAGAAAAGAATGAAGGGGTGTGCTTTAAAAGGGGGACACACGTTCGCCGGAGGGCATTCATAAGAGCTGGTGAACCGAACAGTAGGGAGCTATGGGGGATCCTGTTAAGGAGGAGCTTTTGGGGAGACTTTATGGTGCGGGGATGTTCAAAGACCTTAGAAAGAAAAAATGTAATGTTAGAAAAGGGGAGGAAGGAACAACCGCAGAAATCAGTGCGGACAGCTTCTTGCAAAAAAAGCAAGGAAAAGGTTGGTCGTGGACTAATGGGCGAGGGCGGGCGCGCCCGGCGGGTCTTGATTAGGGGGACAACAGGAGGTGATACCATAGCCGAGGGAAGACCGTCGTTTGAGGGGATAAACGTCTGAATTTGAAAGCTTTCCTCAAACGGACCCAGAGAGGGGGGGGAAAAACTGGTCGTTACTAAAGGACGGATATATTGAAAAAAAAAACAGGGTGTGTAGGGAAACTAGAAAGTAAAAGCATTGACGATAAAAGTGAGAGAGGTGCAATATTGCTCGACGTGCTTTGTCGGTCTGCGGCAAAAAAGCATTGGGTGAGGAATGTTTAAGGCGAAATAAAAATCCCGAGGAATGCTGACTGGCTGACATCGGGGAAACAGCCTCTTGGTGAGAGGAGAAGGCCACCCTGGTTTGGTCGACGCCACTCCGCACCGGAAAAGGAAAAAGGGGGGCGAATTCTCAACGGGGAGAGGGGGAAAAGAGAGAAGAGAAAAACCACCTGGGTCGCGTCAGATGCTGTCGTGTTCGGAAGACAAAGGTTCTCCCTCAGCTCCCGGGAAAAGGGGTGTCAAGAAAAACAGGATGTCCGGTGGGGAGGAGAGAGTAGCGTTTGCTCGTATCCCCAAAGCGGGGGGGGACTAAATGATTTGGGGGGGGAAGGGGGAAAGTCCGTCACACCAAATTTGCGGGAGGTGGGTGGAAAAAAGGCGCACGTCGAAAGGGGGAGAACCAATGTTCAGTGAGAGATTCTCGCTCAAGAAAAACAACTGTTTCATCTCAGGAGCCGTACAACTTTAACCAGAGTATGTCAGGGCGGACGGAGACCTCTTTAAAAATCCACGGGTATGCCGGTGAAAACACTAAATCCGCACTCTATCTTGGGGTATAGAAAAAACCAAGGGGGCGTTTCAAGAGGGACAAAGCCCGACTTGGTGGGTGATAGCCCCTCAATCTCTCAAACTAAAGCAATTTTTGGAGGCTTGAAGTCCAGTTTGCATACTGAGCCCATGGTTTGCTAACAGGATACTTGGGAGGGGGTTCGGGGTCGGACTGAAACCGTGATCACAATCTCCTCCGAAAAGGGGGGTGGTTCTTCTCTGTCCCTTGGAAGAACAGGATTGACTTAACAATCAAAGAGTTGGGAATTCTCCGAAAAAACATTGCGCGGAATGCTATACTGAGGGGGCTATCCACCGGGACTACTATAACATGCCCCCCTACAGAAACACATCCTGCGTTGTCTCTTCCTGCATTAGGATGCTGAGGCTACCTCGTCGATCGGGTTCCGTTCGGTGGGCTCACAAGACCCAAAGTCTGCGAGCTGCTCTCCCCTTGCGCCGGCTGTTGGCGCCTCTAAATACGGAAACTACTAGACCGGAAGCCTCCCGAAAGGGAATACGCGGAGATAAATCCACATCCAAAGGGGGATAGTGAAAGAAGGGGGATCAAAAATTAAGATCCTGGACAACCAACTACCTCGTGGGATGGGGGGCTTCAGGAAGCGCGCTAAGTTCTAAGAAACGAACTACGGGGAATGGTAGCCTAATTCTCGAAGATTCCGCACAGGGAGGGGTGGACAATTACGAGGTTCATATCGTCAACTATATAAGGGGGGGGGGAACTTGCGATATTACTTCCCGTTGTACCGGGAGATAAGTCAACCGTTCTCCTCCGTTTCAAAGCGATGAAACTCTGGCTTCCAAGAAGTGGCTTTTTTTGGAGGAGGGACCTACAAACCAATGTCCTCTTTTCCTAGATCCCTTAATCGAACCAATACAGCGCGAAAAATCTCCGTCTTCCTGGTGGGAGGCTCGTTCAGACAGGGGCCGATTTCCGGATGGGGGGAATTTGCATCCTCCCGTACCGTTTTGACTGCAAACCAGCTGGGGGGAGTACTAACTAAACACCGGGGTATACCGAAAGTCTTACGTCAACAATGTGTGCGTCCGGATGGAGTTCTTGACGCGAACAAAAACTTCTCTAAGGGAGAAAGTAAAAAGATCGGAGAGAAAAAGAGGGGGGGACCGATCTGCATCAAAAAACGAGAACTTTTTGACAGAACCTTCCCTCGGAGGGGAATAAAAAGGAATTAAAATTCATTAATTGTGAAGGCCTTTGTAAAAAGTTTCACAGCAGGTTTAACGGAAATTTCCTCCCGTGTCAATTCAATCGCACCGGAAAGAAGGTAAGGGTGCTAGAGAAAAATCGGCAAAAAGGGTCAGCAAAAAAAAACGAACGTCGCCCTCGGTTTCATAAGTCAAGAGCGAAATGAAGGCGCGTCGGCTAAAAAGAATGTGCATCCACAACAGGAAGTCGGACGTTAAAAGCAGAATGATATAAAGAAGAAGATCTTTAGTTAGAGGTAGAAACCACTAAACACAACAAGGGGCAATCCCCCTCCAGGGGGGGTCAAAGAAAATACATCTTCGAGAAACAACGCGGGGAAAAGAGAGGTCAGAAGGACCGCTCCATTAACAACATAGGACTATAAGGGGGGCATCCGGAAAGGTGTACTTTCTTAGGAAAAGCTCCACGCTGTCCAACTATAAACAAAAATGACTGGTGAAGGGCTCTCAACAGGGTTTAAAAAAAAAGTTGCGGTCATATGGGAGTGAGAAAAGACGCAAAAGGGGGAACGTAATATGTGCGCTACGCGGGGGGCAATAAAAGGGGAAATGGGGCGAAAGTCCCCTGGAAAAAAAAGTTGGGACTGGGGCTACGATTTTTCGGACGGAACCCCCCAAGTCTTTCAAAAAAATGGCACTGGGGGGTCATAGGTGTGGGCGGGGAAAGGGTCTGACTCGGACTTAAGGGGGTCCCCTCGGGGGGGGAGACAAATGCCCGGAAACCAGTCATTAGTCGTCGCCGTTCAATTTGGTCGCGAAAAGGCGGTATGCCCAAATGACGGGGGCAACGGGGAAACAGGATTCGACGAGGGAGGGGATACCTACGAAAGGTGGCGCGGGAAGGTGACTGGAGATCAGGTTCGATCCAGAGAAAATGGGGCTATGGATGTTTTCGCTCCCCGGACGTAAACTTAGACAAGGGGGGAAGGATAACTTCGGGACTCTCTCAAAAAAAAACTGAGGTTCTTAAAGATATATATTGGGGGGGGGGGGGTGGATTACAGTTTCTCGGGGGGACTGGTCCAGAAAAAAATTTTCAAACAAACTTTTTCTGGACAGTATCAAGAAGGACCCATTCGGAACTGCACCTGGGGGTAATTCCGGGATGGGAGCCTTCCCTACAGGAAAACTGCGGGGAAAAGAGAATGACGGTCCGGTTTTAAGGGGGGTGGGCCGAGGGGAGGGAGCCCGTTTCGCGGGGAGGAGTCCTTCCAGAGTCGTAGCAACGAATTCTGGACGGGCCTCGACGGAAAACGATAGCAACGCATGGTTGAGAAAAAGGAGTTTGGTTGTCTCGAAAAGGGGAAGCTTAGTACCACAGGGGAAAAAACGGGTGGGGTACAGCTTCAAAATGAAAGGGGGAAAAATCAACATTATTAAGAAAGGTAGTCCTCGATACGTGGTGGATGGACGCGGGAAAGTCGAGAAACTAGTGAAGGAAGGGGAAATTTTTTTCGAAATCGTAATGGGGTTTGGTTGCGTAGATCAGCTTCCTTCAGACGAGACAAGTAGAATACTGCACTGTTCAATTTTCATGAAGGAATTTTGGGAAGGAAAGAGCTCTTCTGGGGTGGGGGGTTTCTTTAAGCCGAGGGGTTGAGCGATCGATGAGGAACACACTAAGTGTAGACATTGTTTTGGTCTCTTTTGTAGCCACGCCTGGTCAGGCAGGATGGATGGAGGTATTCAAAGGGGAGGGGTCTTTAACGAAAGAAATGGGACGTACGCTCTGACAAGGCATCTCAAGAAGGACTGTCGAAACGGGATGGCACCAATGGTGGGGACTAAATTGGTAGTGCAAGGGTATCCGCGCTGGAGAGATGCTCCGCTCAATTCCAAGTGCGATGGGGGAACAGGAGAGGTGTAGGCACAGGAAAAGAATGAAGTTACGTCGGGTACCATTTATCAAAACGGACGACGTCAGGGGGGGAGGCGGAAAATAAGTCGAGGGGGGCCTATCGTTGGATTAGCGAAAGCGGTCAGGGAAAAGCTCAGATCTGGGGGTGTGGGGGGGGGGGGGGTGGGGGGGGGGGGGGTGGGGGGGGGGGGGGGGGGGGGGGGGGGGGGGGGGGGGGGTTGGGGGGGTGGGGGGGGGGGGGGGGGGGGGGGGGGGAGCGCCAGTCTAGAATTCCTCTCAGAATACGCTAGATCTGACCATGAATTTCCGAAAAATACCGGGTAGATGCAATGGCGGGATTTGGGGTAAAAAACCAAATTTTCAAGCCACGTGGAGGAGGCGATCCGGCGTCGATCTCGCAGCAAAGGGAAACAGGGTCAAATGGGCGTTAGGAAGGTCTTGGGTGGACCTCATGGCGGAAAAACCACGCGATCTCGCAGTGAAGTGACGGCTGGACCGGGGTATATGGCCTGCATAACGGAAAGTTCTCCACCTTTACTGTAACAGAGAAAAATGGCGCGGAATCGACCGAGAGTTGGTACTTAGGCCCACGAAAGGTGAAAAAGCGATTACCTTGGGAGCATAACGGGAAAAAAGTTAACCCGAGGCTTCGGAGGATTCTGAGGGGAGACATAGCAGCTAAAACCGCGTATATGATTTCTTGCTAACTTCAACTTGGTCGTGTATAAAAGGGATCCCGATGTCTTCTTCGACACCATGCTGGCTCGGATTGCTTGTAAGGGGCCTCTAGGGGAATCCTTGTCTCTTTACTTTCCGAAGAGGTGGAAGATTCTATCGTGGAGAAGGGTGGGAGAAAGTTAGCGTGAGGCTATATGTTGTCTGAGGAACAGAGGATGAGCTCAACCGGGAGGAGAGGAAAAGATAAAATGGAAGGGGGAGAGTAAGGACGTTGCGGGTGGAGACGGGGAACCGGAGAAGGTCAGGAGGGACGGCATGAACGTGCGGATCATGCCTCTCAGTGCTAAAGTAGGGGTCAAGCAGCGCAGGCCATTTTCTAGTTCATTGCATCCACCGCTAGCCTGGAGCGTCCATTTGGACGCTGGGGGGCAATGAGGTTCTGTATGTGGATGGAGATTAGAGGGGAGTGAGACAAAAGCTTGTGCTGGAAGGGCTATGGTCAATTTCAGTTGGTGCATAGTAGCCAGGCAAGGATTTGCCCATGTCGGTGGCGTGTCTAAACATAAAGGCCAGAAGGGGGGGTTTATGGGGGGGGGGCAGGCTCGGGAGGCTTGATGTAGGTCCTTGTACGAGTGTACTTTGAATGGGGGAGGAAGCGTGAGCGGTTGGGTTAGTGGGTTTCTGCGGGGAGGGGGGGGGGCTTAGGGTGGTGATTTGGGGGGTGGCGGGGGGAGAAAAGCAAGGGTCTGGCAGCTTAAATAATGCGGGGTGGGAGGGGTTTTTTCTGGTGGGGGGGGCCCGTGTGGCAGGAGGTGGTGTCACAGCGGGAGATCCAGCGCAGCAGACAGACACCAGGGGTAAGACACTGTGGGAGAGGTCTTTCCAAATGGCTATGTCCGTTGCGAGGCTGAATAAGACGGGGGCGGGGAGACTCTAAACAACGAGGTTGGCGACAGGACGAACCCAGATACTTTGACATGCCAAGGTATAAAAGTAGATGTTTCCCGCGGCTATACCATAGTGAGAGGCATTTCTTGAGGAGGACGGTTTGTCGATCTGCTAATCTGTGGACAAAACCGGTGTCGAGGAAACTTCTGATCTTTGTCTTGAAAAACTGGGTCGGTGGAATAAAAGATCGGTAAGAAACGTCAGTTAAAGGGCCACTGACTTTTGTGGTCTCTGATTCTGGATCAAAGATTAATTCCAGGGAGGGGGTCTCAATAACGTGCGCGGAAATGAGTTGGACCAACTCGCGATTGAGTAAGATTACCTCAACCATCTAAGTCGGGAAGACGGGGGTTAATCGGGGAGTGACCATGGGAAACTATCAGATAACTTCTTTGTACCGAAGGGGAAAAGGTCGTGCAAGGTTATGGAGGAAGGCTGTGACGATCGAAACAAAATCAATGGTACATGCACTGAAATCTTTTAAATAGGGTTCGCGGCGGGCCAGGGAGTGCCGATAATCCTTTTTGCGAGACAAGAACACTAGCCAAGAACAGGGGGGCG
>Ga0179593_1520724_pt1 | contig 10975 bp, 10 predicted proteins | sample CZODoug2_1_08_16_FD_185931 | JGI IMG/M metagenome (GOLD analysis project Ga0179593, IMG submission 185931) | Vadose zone soil fungal communities from Angelo Coast Range Reserve, California, USA - CZODoug2_1_08_16fungal (PacBio error correction) | ecosystem: Environmental > Terrestrial > Soil >...
GCTGTAGGTATTCTTTGTCGGAAACTCTCCTAACTCCCATCAGCAAAGATCTTTCCGAAAAAAAAGCTGGTACGACTCTCCCTCGCCCTCTCTCAAAAGAAAAGGAAGTCGTATCGTCTCTAAGAAGGGGGGGAACTGCTGGCCGAAAGCTCCGTGCAAAAAAAACTGAGAGAGCCGTGAAAAGGAAATATTGGACCGGGCTGCGTGAAACGTCCTCCAGCGAAGGAGGGGTGGAGAGTTAGGTGGGTAAAAAGAGGATGGCCGGCCCTTGGAAAAGATCAAACAGCCCTCTTCCCAGACGGGAAAAAGAAGAGGTCCTCTTACTTCTGAGGGGAGGGGAACGGAAACTTAACTCAGCGAAAAGGGAAAGGCTCGCCAAAAACGGAGGCAGCGCAACTCGGAGCGTATCCGGGGACGGGTCAAAAGCGAAGCCTGTCGTTAGCAAAGGAGGGGGGAGAGGTCCTTGAAGACTCTCACTAGGCGGTGCGAACCATGGGCGACGAAAAGGGAGGCCACAAACCGTTTCGTCCCAGGAAGATACCTTGTCATCACTAAAGTGCAGGGAGCCGAAAGACCGCACGGCGAAAAGGAGGGGAAAAACCGTCTGTATTTCCGGAGAGGTCTCCGGGGGGAAGTTCGTCAGCGAGAGGCTGGGCCGAAGGAAGCAGGACGTGCCAGCAAAAGGGGGTCTCTTGGAAAGCGCGAGCACATCGGGTGTCGAAAAAGAAAATGAAAACCCAGGGCATCTTCCAAAAGAGCCCCTTGAAAGCCCCTCCACCCGCATGCTCGTCGCGAAAGGAGAGAAGACGAATCGGCGATCCCGCCGGGGGAGGGGAAAAAGCGGACATAAAGGAAATCATATCAGGAAAAGAGCGAGCTGACGGACAAAGGAGGGGAGCTAACGCTGCTCACGCACCGGCGGGTTCCGATCGGCGAGAAAAGTCGAAGCCACCGCGGAAAAAAAAAAGACTTCGAGAGAAGAGCCGGACGTAGAGGGGACAAGAGGATCGATCCCGCTGACGGAGTCTCTACACCTCACGACAGGGACGTCCTCGCTTAGACGGAGAGTGAAGAAACGCCATTGACCTCTGCACTAGGAAGGAAGCCTCCATCTCGGGGGGGGAACAACACTTAGGAGATTAGGGGGGAAAAAAAAAAGGTTGGTAAGGATCGTGCCGATGAACTTGCGTTGATTCGGAAGCGGGGAAGCCGCGACGTCCGCCGTCGGGGAAGGAGAAAAAGACGTCCCAAGTGAAAAGGAGGCGATCGCGACCTTGTACAAAACGGCAACGGCGGCGACCTTGAAAAGCCGCCCGAGAAGGGCGCTCGTTACGCGCGTTGGCGGAGGAAAAGGAACCCCAGGGAAGGGGGCAACCACTGACCGGTGTAAAGGCAGCGGATCGTGTTGGAAAGCCTGGAGTATACCCCTTCTCGTGACGCGTTGACCAGAAGTCGCCTGGGAGAAGAAAAAAGAAAAGATCGCGAGATGGAAAAATGGCGGGGGATGGCGGGCGCAACACCGTCTGAGTAAAAGCAAGGGGGAAAAGTCAGAGTACGTTCGAAACCGAGAGATCGACCGCCTGTCAAGGGGAAAAGAAAGGGGGGGAAGATTCAAAAAAAAAGGCTGTCCGGGCTTCCCTCACGAGCGGAGGAAACTGGAGCGTCTCGGATCCGACTGTGATCCGCGCAAGGCCGATCGTTGGCTTCGAAGAAACCTCACCGGAGAGGGGAAGAATGGCCGTTTATCCTTTGAAAGGGGTAGTGGCTGCGAGCTCTCAGTCGCCCATGGTCAAAACGGGTCGCCTGCTCGGGGGATCGTCCCTCGAAGGGAGATCGCAACAGACCATGCCTCGCCGTCTGCTCCCGAAATCAGGCGGGGGGGAAGGCGTGAAAGGTAGGGCGCGTCGGCCGGACGGACGAGGGTGTTCGTGCGATCAGGAGAGCGTGTTCGACGAAGGAAAGGGAAGAGCAGGGAAAGCACTCGAGGTGGTGGAGGAGGGCCGCTGGGAGAGATGAGTCGACCCGAGTTCCCACGTTCCGTTTCCCTAAAAAAGCAGGTGCTCTACACCGGGAGAACCCGCTCAGAAAGATGGATCTACTTCCTTTCCCCAGAAAGCCCGGGCAAAAATTGGTCCGGAAACAGGCTCTCCGTATCTGCCGGACGAAGAAAAACCGTCCTGCTCGACAAAAGGAGAGTTGGAAAGCGGCGCTGCTCGACTTTTCTGGGGGCCCGTACGCGCAGGAGCGGGGAGGGAGCGCTTAAAAAGAGTTCGACTACTGCCATCACGGATCGAAAGAAGGGTCTGAGAAAAAAAAGTATGTCTCTGTCGCCTTAAAAAGCCCGACGGAGCGATCGACTTGAACAGATTATTGTCGGCCTTCCTGGGGATCCCGCCACGAGGAGATATCCATGAAGGGGAGGAAGAAAGAGAGCAACCGTCCGGGAAAATAACCGATAACAGTCATCTGAATCGTCGGGGAGTTTCATCAATCCTTTCCGAGGGGTTACTGGGAGCGGGGGGGGGGGGGGGGAATGGTGTTTCTGTTTCATGGGAAAGATCGACCTCCAGTACAGATAAGGTTCTCAACTACTTCTGGCCTTGGCTGGGAGCGGTTCCTCAGAAAAAAACCTCACTAAAGGAAGGAAATAACGTCAGCGGCGAGGAAGAGCCTACTGGCTTAAGAGCTACCCACTAGACGGCGACTATTGGGGGAAGTTCTGGTCAAGAGTCCACGGAAGGGGGCCTCAAAGCTCTTCTGTGCTTAGAAGACAAAAAAAACACGGAGGAGAGGAAGATTCTTAATAGAAAAAGGCAAGACATAGCTACTCCCTGGGGGGAAGAGCACTAGGAGAAAAAAACGAACGTGGCGAAGGTGGTATTACTCCCAGGTCGCTCCTCTGCACGGAACCGAGGGCAGTTCTTTGAATAAACGCATCGGTCCAAATTCGGAAAAACTCTTCTGTCACACTGCCATGGAGAACCGTAGTGAGGAAAACGTTCCAGATACTCCATTCCCCTAAACAGTAAGCACACACACAGAAAAAGAAGAATGAGCGAGATTTCGGAACCCGTACGGAAGATGCCGGAAGGGTTGCCTGCCGGGGGTACGTCGGCGTCAGAAAGGGAGGTATCGACGTAAAAGGGAGAATTCTACGGGTCGGGAGAATGCATTCTCCCTAATCAGGGGAACTAGAAGCTCCGCCCTCTGGAGGGAGGCTGCGTATCTCTGGAGCATCCGGCAGGGGGAAAAGCATAGTAGCTGGAGGGAGTTCTTTCCTTAAAGACAGGGCCTCTCAAGAGAAAAGGCACTTTACCGCTCTCCGGAGAGTAGAGCGCTCTAGATCGAAGGAGAGCTGCAGAAGTCTTCAGAAAAAGTCTCCTTCCTGAGAGCGGGAGGAGCCTGAGAAGCCTTCTTCAGTGGGGGAGGCGTTCTGTCATACAAGAGACGCGCGGCATGAGAGGAAAACCTGGCTATGGGGAAATCACGTAGACTTAGGGCCGTAAAAGGCAAGGTCGAATTCGAGAAGACCATCCTTCGAAAACGAGGGGGGACAGTTCGCTGAGGGGATTGGTAAGAACTAACAAGCCTGACAAGCCGTCACGATCGCCCCGAAAGAAGGCGCTAGACAAAAGCGTCAGCGTATCCGTGACTTGTCCCGGAAAAAAAGATAAAGACCTGGCGGGGAAGGAAAATGCTGGAGCCGGGGAGGAAAAGAGTATGAACTACACTAGATCGGCAATGGGAGAGGAGCTTGCCTCGCTGCAGCCGCACTAAAAGTTCTCCCAGAGGAAAAGATCATAAGGCGGGCAGCAGAATCTCCTTCTAAGAAAGATCCGAACGAAAACCTTCGGGGGTGACCGGAAAAAAGCGTTTTTCTCCTTGGATAGGGGAGGAAGGGAGGGGGGTCGTCCGAAGGAAAACCTGACTACTTTTCAGGAGGGGGCCGTGGTAAAAAAATAGCTATCAACGACGGGGAGACTTGGATGGGGGATTTCCCTTTAAGGAGAAGAGGAAAAGGACTGTGACACGAGAAAACCGAAAAAGACCATTCTCTTCTTTTCAAGAGAGCAGATAAGGTGCTTACCCCACAAGGCTAAGGTTCAACTTCGGAGAGAGAGTGAAGATCCGCACAAAAGACACACGAGAGGAGAGGGAGACATCAACCTTTCCTTTTTAAGGGAAAAGGGAGTGTCAAAAGAACAAACGCTGTCACGAGAGCAAACGATTCTTCTCAGGGGGAAAGGGGAGAACGCAGAGAGAAAAGATGACATAGAGAAAGCGGCGGTCAACGGTTCTAATTTAAGAAGCTCGAGAAATACGGGGAGGGAAGAACACCTTCGCTTCCGCAGTCAAACGCTGGGGGGGGGAGGCACTATCCTCGCCACACCTTCGAGGGAAGGGGAAAGATAGTCTCACAAAAAAAGGGGGTGAAGAGAGTTTCGGCAGAAAAGGATGTGGCGTCAGTAATCGTTCCTATTTCCATGAAGGGAAAAGGGGGGAAATTATAAGCGAGGACGTTATCGGCCGTCGGCGACCTGAAAAAGGGTACTCTCGAAGGGTCTTCTATCAGGGAGAAAAAAGAGGAAATCAGCGTCTGGAAAGGAAAAGAAACTCAAAACCCCTGGGAAAAGGAAGAGGGGGACTCACGTTTGGAAGGAAAGAGGGAGCTCTCCGATAGGGGAAAATACCCAGCGATCGGAAAAAAGACAGTGTTGTATTTCCTTCATCAAAGGGGGGGGGGGGGAGGTATGCTAAGAAACTTCTCTATTCCGAGCATTGACCACCCTCTTCTCCTTGTCTTTTCCTCGAAGAAGAAGCACGTCGAAGGGGAAAAGGGCGGGGGGGGCAAAGGGGGGGAAAAAAGATGAGAACGGGGGGGAGACGAGCTTACTTCGACGCAAAGGTGCTCTCTCTAAAAAAAGGCACAAAAAAGTCGAGATCAGACCTGTCTTCAGGCCAGGAGGCAAAAGGACCTCTACCTGGGAACTTCTCCACGGAGAAAAACCGTTTGAGAGTCAATCCTAAAAAGGGTGGCGCAAGTGCGGGAGGAAGGCGCCTTGGAGAGGGAAGGGAAACGAAGGGGTTATTCCTGTGTCGAACCGGGGCGGCTCCTCGGGGAAGACGACCGAGGAGGTCAGGGGAAAGAGAGTCGTTCTCTTCCTCTCGTCGAAAGAAAGCTCCGCACAGGAAACCGGCCGTCGGAGAAGGGAAAAATAGGGACAGCCCCGGACAAAGCGGGAGAGGAGGAGAAGGGACAGCAGGTGGGAACGAGCAATTACTTCTTGTTCAGCGGGGAGGGGGAATACTTCTACAAGGAAAAGGAAGGGGAAATGAGCCTCAAGGGGGGGCTGGGCTTAGAAAAAGGATCTTGGGTCTCGCCTTCGGGGCGTCCCTTTCCGGCCCTACGGGAAGGGCTCTCACCCTACTAAAAAGGGACTTCAAAGCAGTCGAGAAAAAAGTTCCCTACCTCCTCCCTTGGAAAGGCTTGCCCTCCCGGCTCTCGGGACTGCAAAAAAAGAAGGAATGATCTACTTAGCTCGGAAGAGAATTCGAGAGGGCCGAGCTCGACTTCTTTCCGCGAGAAGAGAAGAGAGTTTCTAGAAGGCGAGTACTCTTGTACTATAACGGCCAAAGAAATCCGAATTCTGCGAACAAAGTCGTCTTCACTATCCTCCCGAGGAAGAGGGAGGTCGAACCCCAGAGCTTCTGATCCTTCCTGCTAGAAAAGAAAAATACTGAGAGGACAAATGACGAGTAAAAAAAAAAGCCTTCTCTAAACCCTCTTCCGGGAACGTACCCCTTACTTGAGGCTTACGGGGGGAAAAGTCAAGTGGGAAATAAGCTTAACCTTCCTTCCCAGGGAAGGTTTTTTGAGGTTTCGGGCATGGGAGGAAAGAGTCCCTTAAAGGGACAACCTATAGGAGGGGGAAGGGAGAACACTACAAGGCTTCTACAGAAAAGTGACCTCAGGGCGTGTGTCGCGCAATAAGGAGTACTACCACTGCGACATCGGACGCTCCGGAAAAAGGCTTGAGTCGTGGAAATCCTGGTAGGGTACGAAGCGTCGGCGTATCTAAAAAAAAAACACGTAGGAAGATCAGGAAGGCCAAAAAAAAGTCATAATGCACGACCGGAAGAAAAAAAGGCCTCGCATCTTCGCCTTCGACGACGAGAAGTGTATTACGCCCGGGGTGACTGAAACGAAATAATAAAGAGTTCCTCGCAGGTCGGAAAGAAAGAGGAGGAAACTGGAGCGTCTCACGCAGCCGTAGGCAAACCCTCATCTTTAGTCAAAAGAAGGGGAAAAGACTCCCATGAAAAGAAACTTCCCAAAAAACAAAAACACGAGCCGTGGACGGAGGGGGAGAAAAACAAAACCTCAGAAAAAGCGACGAAGACGTACGGGTTGAAGGGGAAAGGGGGTGGAAGGATCTCAAAGGCGACCCAACACAACACAAAGTCGGCAAAATATCACCACCACCACAAAGGAAAAAAACGCACTCGAGCTCGTGCCTGGAAGAATATAAGAAGACACTACACTGGGGTCAAAACACAACAGAGCGCCACTCCCTAAGACGAATCAAAAACAAAACAACATCCGGACGAAAAAGGAACACAGGCCGCTCCTAAGAAAACACACACAAGTGGCAGAAGAACAACCCAACAGGTCAGAGGGGGGGCCTTTGCTGCCGGGGGGAAGAAAAATCGGGAGAACGTCTCCTCTCCCTCAAGATGACAAAGAGGAAAACGTACGAGGAGAACCGAGCAAGAGCGACGTCGGGGGCTCGTTGAACAAAGGAAGTCTTCTAGCATGGGGTGCCTTCCGTCCCGAGGTAGATGCGAAAGACGCAGGGATGGGGAAGTGGAGAAGTCGCTCCATCGGGAGGGGAGGAAAAATTGTCGTAGGTGGAGAGGAGCCGTAGTGGAAAGGCAAAACACAGGTAGAAGAGCCACAGCATCCCGGAAAAGAAAAACACCTCGGGAACGGTCTTCTTGGTCCAGGTCGCCGAGGCCTGAAAAACGCGACTCACTCAGGATTGTCCCCAAAACACAAGCGGCGCAGCGCACGGAAAAGTGGAAAAAGAAGTTTCACAGCGCGAAGCCAGCTACGAAGGGGGGGGAGGCTCCTGGAGCAATAAGGGGACGATCACTATGATCGGCGAAAAACTTAGGAGAAAATACCCGTTCCGCCCCAACTCAAGGAATCAAACGATTAAGGGAAGAAACTGCGTCCGGGGGGAAAAGAGACACACGAAGGAGGGGCCGATCCGACGAAAGAAACTTTGAGAAAAGAGAGCTTGGCCGCCGGTCATCAAGGGGCGCGTAAGGAAGGTCGTCCGGACGCGAAGAAAACTCAGGTGACTACAACGCGGAGGAAGCGTCCTCTAAGGAAAATTCGAAGACAAAAAAAAGTCTTCGCTGCTCGAGGGTGCGTCTCCCTCGAAAAAGAATCGGCTGGTCAACGGCGCGGACCTAAGGACTAAGAAAAAAGCAAGACCACACATCTCGGAAAGAAAAATCCAGGGGATCTTTCGGCTCACTCAAGGGTCGATCGGCGAGAAAGAAGCCAACTCGGGAAAAACGCAGAAAACTCGAAGGGGCGGTGACGGAGTCCAAGCTGTCGCGATCGCCGATGCGGGTCCAAAAAAAGTCCCGGAAACTTCAGTCATGGACGTGACGTCGCGTCAAAAATCCGCATCAAAGAAAAAAAAAAACGATCCTTCGCCACACCTGCTGGAAAGGAAAGACGAGCTCTCTCAACAACAGAGCTATTGCGGCTAAACCAGGTCCAGTTGCGAAGGGGGGGAAGGTCAATTTCTGGGAAGAGAAGGGAGGAAGTCCAGAAAGATCTTTCGCGAGAAGCGAAAATGAAGGCCCAGGTGGACCGGAGATCGCCGACCGAGGAAACCTGCTGCGAAAGGAAAAAAAATGCTCGCCGCCGAGCTTGAGGAGTCCCGCGTTGTCGAAACTCGCCTATCGAACGCCTGAAAGAGAGCGACACTTACCCGTGAGGAAAAAGGGGAAGGAGGGTTGTTCCTTTATCTGCCTGGGGATCGTCACTTCTCAGGAAATTTTTGACCACCGCGAGTAAGGCGGAAGAGAGCGTCGATCAGCGAGAGGAGGATGCTCAGGAAAAAAGATTTCTAGACTCTGCAGGGGACACGACCAGCGTACGTTCAAAGAGAAAGGCTCGACCGAAAGAAACAAGGTCCAAATCTACGGAAAAAGAGGCAGTCTGCAGGAAAAAAAATTGCCGCCTTCTCCACGGTATAAAAGGGGTGGAGTCGGCTCGGGAGAAGGGATCCGCTAGAAGAAGAAGAAGGTGCGTAAGGGAAGGTCCGACACCGTCAGGAGAAAGTCCGTTTAGTCCTGGGGGATGGCGGCTCCAAATCGCCATAAATAAACATGGAAATGGTCGGTCGCCTCTCGAAACTTCTCCTGAAAGAAAAAAATCCTCTCCTGACGCTCACAAAGGGTCCCGCTTCGGGCGAGAAAAAGGGCGTGTGACAAGGTCCAAGGGAGCTTCGCGTCCGGACGGAAGGGGGGCGGTCTGAAAAGAGGGTGGAAAGGGCGTTTCTACTTCCTCGGTGTAAGAACAAAGACGTAAGAGGAGATCGAGGTGTTCGTCAGGCTGGGGAAATGAGGACGAGTTGTTCTCAGAAAATGAACCGGGCAGAAGGAATACTTCTCTACAAAGAGAGGGGGAATACAACCTACAAGACGCACCCGCTCATGCTCTGGATCAACGGAGAAAGACTAAAGCCAGTGCAAAAGAGTCGTGATTACCGAAAGGAGGACAGGACGGCAAAGAAACTTCTGCCACAGAAACTTCGAAAATCGACTTCGGAGGTACTTGGCGGGAACGGCGTCACCGCGGTAAAGGAAAGCACGTCACAAGAGGGGGCTCTGAAGACGTGGGGGGGGATAACGCGGCTGGAGGACGCGGCGCTCGCGAGACCGAGGCAGGGGGCTTACTTTACCATATCGGGGGGGGGGAGGCCTTCCTAAAAAAAGAGACGGCGCGAGCCTGGAGAATCTTCCAGACAAAGCGGATCCTACCGTACAAAAACCCGGAAAAAAAAAGGGGGACGTTCTCGTACGTTTTCCGCAGAAGTTGCATCTTACTTCAAGGTGGCTAAGTGGGGGTTTTATGGGAAGGGAGGGGAGCGTCCCTGACATCAGATTCGGGGGAAGGCTAGCTATTGAGCTTGAAGAAAGAATACTACTATTCGGGAACTACTCGAGGAAAAAGATACTAGGAGGGAACGGTCCCTACTGGGCGTACTACAACTTCGTCGAAGAAGAGGAGTTCGCTGTTCGGGGGGAGGGGGACGAATCTGGCTTCTACTACGCGTCAGGCAGTAGAAACAAAAAAACAACGGAGTAGGATGAAAAGAGAAATAGAGAGAGGGAGCTTCAAGACGGAAAGGAGACTACTCCTACAGGAAAGTCTACTAATTGGTCGCCTTTTAGGAGTGGGCGCGACCACCTTCGAAAAAGTCATGTCTGGGGAAAACCTCTTATTATTCCTGGTAAACAACAAGAATCTTAGAACGGCCACCTTAAACTTCTTTCTGTGATTAGGGAAGAAAAACATGCCCCTAAAACCATAAAGAGGGCCAACACAAAGAGCCCACGTTTCAGCGAAAGGGAAGAGGTAAACATTACAAACGAGTGCAGTACTTTTTCCACCCGGCGGGGGGAAGGCTCCTGGGTCCGGGAAGGGGACGCTCAATTAAGAAAAAAAGAAAAAAAAAAAGGCGAAGTGTCGAAAGACTAGGAAAGCACGAATCTCTTGTCCCAGGAAAAGAGGGATTTCTGGAGGGAGGAAAAAAGACATCTTCCGACGAAAGGCTTTGAAGTCAGAGTGAAGGGAATTCGTGGGACTAGTGTTACTCCTCTCACAATATAACTTACAAAGGGGGGAGGGAGGTCCCTAATTCTAGGGGGGGGGGGAGGGAAGATTAATGGGGAGGGGGGGGGGAAAGGGCAAATTCGTCGAGAGGGGGGGGGGGGTAGGTCGGGGTGCGGAATCAGTAGAGCGGTCTGAAACGTCCTTCAGAAAAGGCTTCTTTCAGACTTCTCTCAAGGCTGAGCTTTGAGAAGAGAGCACGTCAGACGTAGGAATTCACTGAAGCCGGTTCTACGGACGCTTCCCGAAGAAAAATCTATTCTCAGGTGAACTCTTACTTGTCAGGGAAGGAGACGAATAATAAACTCCTTCCAAGGAGAAAAAAAAAAAAAACGAGAGAAAGGGAAGGCGCCCTCTTTCTCGTATCCGGAGGTCACAGGCCGGGGACAGAGTCTAAAGCTCGGGCCTGCTAACAAGGGGAGGTGATCAAGAGAAAGAGATCGGCGACCGGGAAGGGAGCTTAGGAAGAAAAAAACCACTCCCTTTCTCCCTTACTAAAGGGATGGTCATCACTATGACTGGGGGGGAAAAAAAGTCCACGGCGCCGCACGAGAACGCGCTCGCTGAGGGGAGAGAGCCTCCAAAAAAAGTGCTCTGGAGGAATACGATTCTCTTCCGGGGGGGAAGGTGCTAAGAAAGGGACGCTTAAGGGGGGGGTCAGACGGCGGTCGAGGGGGGGGGAGGCTCTGGTTGTGGACGGAAAGGAGGAAGCGTCTCGAAGTCCCAGAGTTTCGCAGGCCAAAAAAAAGACTGCTCTCTCTCTTCGTTCGCCATAAAACGCAAAGAAATCGTCTGGGAAGGAGGACGATCCGCACCAGGCATCAAGGAACAGGGATAAAGGGAAAAAAAAAAAAAAAACCGTTCCGTGGGAAAAAACCTTCTGGTCCGAAAAGCTCTCGCCAACGCGTGGGAGCAGAGACTCTGCGCGAGGATGCCTCCGGCGCGGAAATTGGGATCGTCGGAGAAGGGTCGAAGGTTCGCAGAAGAACAGACTGCGGAGGGAGGAGGTCTCCTGTCTCTTCCCATCCAAGACCATAGAAAATCCTTCGAAAACAAAAC